>Ga0307476_10000770_pt1 | contig 22145 bp, 17 predicted proteins | sample atmos_gasesECM2C_2_FD_203314 | JGI IMG/M metagenome (GOLD analysis project Ga0307476, IMG submission 203314) | Hardwood forest soil microbial communities from Morgan-Monroe State Forest, Indiana, United States - atmos_gasesECM2C_05 | ecosystem: Environmental > Terrestrial > Soil > Temperate...
AACTCGCCTGGCCTCGTGACCCTGCGGCCGTGCGGCGATCATTTCTTTTACATCGTTAAGCCTTAAGATCTCACTGCTTGTCAAGTACTGGCAGGAAAGTGGTCCTCCACATGGCACTAATTTCCACTTGCCAGAAAATCCCGATCTGGTTACTATGTCGCATCCTGCAATGCTCCCCCAGATCAACATCGGCGAGACCATCCGAAACTACCGGCTGCAGAAAGGTATGTCCCAGGGCGACATCGAGAAGCGCACCGGCCTTCTCCGCTGCTACCTGTCGCGCGTAGAGAACGGCCACACCATCCCTTCGCTCGACACGCTGTCGAAAATTGCCGGTGCCATGGAGATTGCGCTCTCGCAATTCTTCTCCGAATCTGGCCACAGCAACGGCTCCAAGGGACTGCCGCAACTATCCGATGACGAAGTCCGTTTCCTGAGCCAGGTCCGCCGCTACGCCACCAACCTCAATGACAGCGACCGTAAGCTGGTCCTGGCCATGGTCAAGAAGATGGCGTCGAATTCCAGCAAGTAGCTCTCAGCTTTCAGCCATCAGCTCGATCCCAAGAGTGCAATCTTGATAGAAACTGCCCCAAACTCTTTACCATTCGCCGATCTCATTCGAATCCGTCTAGGCTGATAGCTGAGAGCTGACAGCTTACTTTCGTACCATGACCTCGGTGACCAGCGGGTACCTCGCCCCCGCCGCCGCTTCTCACTACACTGTTGACTTGGAGACGCGCGAGTGACCATTGATGAAGAACTGAATGTTCTCGAGACCCAGCTTCGTCGGCTGAAGATCGAGTACGAGGTCTACTTCAGCAACCCGACCAAACGGCCGCCCACCGACATCGAGTGGAAGGTGCTCTCCCTGCTGCGCAAATTCTCTGACGGCGGTCGCATGAGTTTCTCCCAGCGCTTCCGCTACAACGAAATGGCGCAGCGCTACGCCATCTACAGCGATCTGTGGCGCAAGAAGACGCGCGTCCGCGAAGAAGGCTACCGCCGCCCGCAGGATGCTCTCCTCGGCGTCCAAGGAGTTCGCCCCGAAGTCGAAGAGCACAAGCCCCACCACAACCCGGTCTACGGTTTAAGCCATGCTGCGGCCGCCGCACCAGCGGGAACCACCTCGCAGCCCTTCACCTTGCACAGCGTCGATAAGAGCGAGCACGAACAGGTGGAGCGTCTCTACAACACTCTGGTCGCCGCCAAGAAGAAGGCGGGAGAAAATGTCTCCGGCAACCTCGATTCCTTCAACACCTTCGTGCAGAAAAAGACGCAAGAGATCCGCAAGCAGTACGGCTGCCAGGACGTCGAATTCTCCGTCGAACTCAACGATGGGCATGTGAAGCTGAAGGCCAAGGCGAAAGCCTAGAAAGCGGTCGACATTGTTTGCAATCCGACCCCGACATGGTACGATCTCTCCCCATGTTTAGCTTCGGACCTCTCCTAGCTATCGCGTTGTGGGGCCTCCTAATCGCCGCGATCGTTATATTTGTTTCGGCTATGGTGCGGATCAGCCGTTCCTTCGAGCAGATCGGCCTCGCCCTAACAGATATCGCGAATACCCTGCGGCGCAGAACCCCGTAGCCGACGCCAACTACTAACTTTTGCTGATAGAATCTTCGGTCGCTCCGCTCTCATCCTTCATATCCGAGGCCTCACATGTCTCCCACCACTTCCCGCATCCAGCGCGCCATCCTCAGCGTTACTGACAAGACCGGCCTTGTTGACTTCGCCCGCCAGCTCTTCGGCCTCGGCATCGAACTCATCTCCACCGGAGGCACGGCCAAGCTCCTGCGCGATTCCGACATCGCCGTCAAAGACATCTCCGAACTCACCGGGTTCCCCGAAATGCTCGATGGCCGTGTCAAGACGCTGCATCCCAAGGTGCACGGCGGCATTCTGCATCGCCGCGAGAATCCCGCGCACATCACCGCCGTCGCTGAGTACGGCATCCAGCCCATCGACATGGTCGTGGTGAATCTCTACGCCTTCGAAAAAACCGCGGCCAAGCCGGGCGCGGCGTTCGAAGAGTTGATCGAGAACATCGATATCGGCGGACCGTCCATGATCCGCTCCGCCGCCAAGAATTTTCAGGCTGTTGCCGTCGTCACTTCACCGGCTGACTATCGAGCGGTCGCCGAAGAACTCACCCGCACGCAAGGCACGCTCTCGCTCTTAACAAAGTGGAAGCTGGCGCAAAAAGCCTTCGCCACAACCGCTGCCTACGATTCCGCCATCGCCTCAACGCTGGAACGCATCCCCGACGTCAAGAATCCTCAACTCGCAGCCGCGGAGTCTTTCCCCCCAACCTTGCGCCTGTCATTCCAGAAAACCCTCGACCTGCGCTACGGCGAGAATCCCCACCAGAAGGCCGCGATGTACTCAGACGGCTCAGGCATGGGAGTAGCCAACGCCCGCCAGCTCCAAGGAAAGGAACTTTCCTACAACAACATCGTCGACCTGCAAGCCGCCTGGGACCTCGCGCAAGAATTCGATCCGAACGATGCCGCCGTCTGCGCCATCATCAAGCACACCAACCCCGCCGGCGCCGCGATTGGCAGGACTTTAGCCGAGGCCTATAAGCGAGCTCTGGAATGCGATCCGGTCTCGGCCTTCGGTGGCGTGATCGGCGTGAACCGCGCCATCGATAGCGAAGCCGCCGAAGAGATGCACAAGCTTTTTCTCGAAGTTATCGCCGCACCCGCCTTCGATGAAGCAGCGAAGGCCCGCTTCGCTACCAAGAAAAATCTCCGCCTCGTCGAAGTCAAAGCCGCGCCGCAGAAGTGGATTCTGAAAAACGTTTCTGGAGGAATCCTGATGCAAGATAACGACTCTCGCCCTCTGCAAGACATCGACCTCAAAGTCGTAACCCAGCGCGCCCCCGCGCCCGAAGAAACCCGCGCCCTGTTGTTCGCCTGGAAAGTCTGCAAGCACGTAAAGTCGAACGCAATCGTCTACGCCCGCGATGGACAGACCGTTGGCGTGGGCGCTGGCCAGATGAGCCGTGTTGACTCAGCAAAAATCGGCGCCATGAAAGCGCAACTGCCGTTGAAAGGCACGGTTGCCGCCTCCGATGCTTTCTTCCCGTTTCCCGACGGCGTCGAAGAAATTGCCCGAGCCGGCGCGACCGCCATCATTCAACCCGGAGGCTCGCAACGTGACCCTGAAGTAATCGCAGCCGCCGACCGCCTGGGGCTGGCCATGCTCTTCACCGGCGTGCGCCACTTCCGCCACTAGAGCATCCGATCTCTTGTGCGGAATAGGGGGCGACCTATTTTTCCTTTGTCTTCCATTCGGCAAGATACGAGCCGTCCGCCAGGTACATCACAACCTCACGGCTGTTTCGAGATAAACCGGTCTCGCCTCTGAAAACACCCTGAAAGGTGTTCTGCAAGAAGAAGTACTCGTGGCCAGCTTCGAGTTCCATCTCGAAGCCGTTCGCGTCCTCCGCTTGTGAGACGAGCCGGTACTTTCCGGGATTAAGATAGGCGAAGCTGTAGGTGCCCCCCTTGTTTACAGCGACAACCTCGTCGTTGGCATGCAGCTTGAACTGATTTCCTTTACCCGAGTACCGGGCAGCCAGCGGCGGACAAACGACCACCACGGTCGCCTGATCCGGCTTAACTTCCGGCAGCGGATGATCTTGCTTGTTGACCCTAAGCGTTTGCTTGGTCTTTACCGCTTTAAGATCGTCTTTCTTGATTGCGGAGCCTTTTTCTGGAAAATCTGTAACGGTTACTCGGGACGTGAAAACGCTAGTAGCTTTTTCGATGATCTTAGTTGAAGAACTCTTCGGCACCACCAGGAGCGCAGACTCGCTCTGGTCGCGGCTCTTGTACTCGAGATAGAACCAGTAGTCGTTGACATGCCAGCCGGCAATCGCGGCGCCCACCATCGGTCCGGCAAGGGGGGCGGCCTCAACGACCTGCGCCAGGGCGCCACCGCGCATGTGAGTGGCGGCGTCGAAGACGACCTTTCCAACGTTGTCATAACCAACCTCGATGTGGTCGCCGACGTCGCTTTCGAACATTAGCTTGCGCGCGGAGTCGTCGAAGGTAAGCGTGCCATACTTGTCGACTAGAACCCGCTTCTCCGCGGTCCGATGACGTCTAATCTTGACGTCCTTAAAGACCGTCTTTTGCGCAGAAAGGCCTGATGCAAAGAAGAGCAGAAGGCAGATTAGGGAGAAAAATCCTTTCATTCCATGGCACCTGCAACATTCGGCGATCGCCGTGGACGGAATTATAGACTGAGTATTTGTCGTCGTTTCAAGAGACGTTTACTAAACTTGACAATCAACCCCTGCAAGTCCCCTCAGTCCCTGTACTTCCGCTTGCGCCACAGCCGCGCGGGACGCACGTTTTTCCCAAATCCTCACGGGGCCGGGTTAGAATTAAGGCACACTACCCCGCCGCTTTTGCATCCAATGGGTATGATTTCAGAAAGTGCGCCGAGCTCTAAAAGAATCAGCTCTAACAAGACAATTCCGATAGAATCGAGTCCAGCGTCTTCAGGTCAAGCATGAATAGAATTTTCGCTATTTTAATGTCCTCAGTCCTCGCCGTGGCCGCAGCCGCTCAAACCAGTCCATCGACGCCGGCGGATTCCAAACCAGCCGATGCCAAGTTAGCGGACTCCAAGGCCGGCCCGGCAAAAACGGCGGCGACCGTCTCGCCGCGCAAAGTGGATCGCGCCGCCGCCTATTACCACTACACCGTCGCGCACATGTACGAGGAGCAGGTCACCGTCTACGGCCGTAGCGAGTTGGCGAATAAAGCCATGGAAGAATACCGTCTCGCCATCGAGGCCGATCCTTCTTCTGAGTTCCTCACCTCCGGCCTCGCCGAACTCTACGTCAAGACCGGGCGCATCCGCGACGCCGTGTTGCAGGCGCAGGAGATCCTCAAGCGCGATCCCAACAACCTCGAAGCCCACAAGCTGCTGGGCCGGATTTACTTGCGGTCACTCGGTGACTTGCCGGGCGGCGGCAACGGCTCCGACAACGTCCTCAAGCTGGCCATCGAGCAATACGAACAGATCGTCAAGATCGAACCTAACAGTGTGGACGACCACCTTCTGCTCGGCCGGCTCTACCGTCTGAACAATGACTTGCAAAAGGCCGAAGCGGAACTCAAGACTGCAGTCCAGCTCGATCCCGATTCTGAGGAAGCCGTCACCACGCTCTCCCTGCTCTACAGCGACGAAGGCGACACCACGCGCGCTCTGCAGGTGCTTAGTTCCGTGCCCGATACTGGGCGCTCCGCCAAGCTCTATGCCGCACTGGGCGCCACCTACGAACAGCGCAAGGACTTCAAGAGCGCGATCGACGCCTACAAACATGCCATCCAGTTGGATCGTGACAATCTGGACGCCATTCGTGGCCTGGCCGAAAATCTCCTGAACGATGGCCAGATTGACGCCGCCCTCGATCAGTACAAAGTTATCGCCGACGCCAATCCCGAGGACGCGCAGACCTACCTCCGCATCTCCGAGATCTATCGCCGACAGGGCAAGTACGACGAGGCGCTCGACAGCCTGAAGAAGGCCGAGGCCATGGTCCCCGACGCTCTAGAAGTTCCCTACAACGTCGCGGTGGTTTACCAAGCTCAGGCGCGCTACGACGAAGCCGAAAAGGTCTTGCAGGATCTGCTCAAGAAAACCGAAAAGCCCGAAAGTGGCTATTCTCAATCCGACCGCAACAATCGCGGCATCTTCATTGAGCGTCTCGGCATGGTCTACCGCGACCAGGAGAATTATCCGGCCGCCGTTGAGACCTTCCGCAAGATGCTCCCTCTCGGCGACGACAACGCCCGCACCGGCTATCAGAACATCATCGATACGTACCGCGAAGCCAAGCAGTGGCCGCAGGCCACGGCCGCAGCCAAAGAAGCCGTGCAAAAGCTGCCCAACGACCGCGAACTGCGCATGGTGCTGGATTCGCAACTCGCCGACAACGGCGATCCCGAAAAGCCTTTAGCCGACGTGCGCTCGATGCTCAAAGGCACACCGGAAGACCGCGACGTCTACCTCCGGCTCGCCATCATGTACACGCGCTTGAAGCGCTATAGCGACGCCGAGGAGGCGCTCGACAAAGCCGAACACCTTTCCACGAAGCCCGACGACAAAGAGTACGTCTACTTCTTGCGTGGCGACACCTACGAGCACGAAAAGAAATACGACGAGGCCGAAGCTGAGTTCAAGAAAGTTCTCGCTATCACTCCGCAGAGCGCCGCGGCCCTCAACTATCTCGGCTACATGAATGCCGATCGCGACGTCCGCCTCGAAGAGTCCCTCAACTACATCAAGCTGGCCGTGAGCCTCGAACCCACCAACGGCGCTTATCTGGATTCACTGGGCTGGGCCTATTTCAAGCTCGGCAAGTACGACCTGGCCGAAGAGAATCTAACCAAAGCGTCATTGCGCATGGGTTCCGACCCAACCGTCCAGGACCACCTCGGTGATCTCTACCAGAAGACCGGCCGCCTGAAGCTGGCCGCGGCTCACTGGGAGCGCGCTGTCGAAGAGTGGAACAAGACCATAGGTCCGGAGCTGGACGGCGATCTATTCGCCGCCACGCAAAAGAAGCTCGACGCCGCCAAGGTGCGGCTGGCCAGAGAAGACTCGGGCAAGCAGTAATTTAGTACCGAGTAGCCAGTAGCGAGTGCCAGCAAGGACCGCAACAAACATCGGTGCTTCTCGGCATTGGGTACTAAGTACTAGGCACTTGCAAGGGGGTCCTACCTTGAGGACCATCAAATCACTGGCCGCGGCACTCGCGATCCTGGGCCTGGCCCAGGTGTTGAACGCGCAACAGTCAAAGGCCCCGGCGCCTGCTCCCGTCCCCGCACAGATCGCCGCCGCACAAAAGGTGTTCATCTCGAACGCTGGTGGCGCAAGTCTCGAAACGGTCATTGACGAGACCGTCTTCAATGGAGGCCCCGACCGGCCCTACAACGAGTTCTACGCGGCAATGAAAAGTTGGGGCCGATATGAACCCGTATCCTCCCCTGCCGATGCCGATCTGATCCTCGAAATCAGTTGGGTCCTAACCGATACGGGACTCAGACTCCCCGTTCTCGGACAGCTTCGTCTGGTAGTCGTCGATCCCAAGACGCACGTCACGCTGTGGAACATTACTGAGTATGTGCGAGGAGCGCTGCTCCTCGGCAACCGCGACAAGAACTTCGATCAGGCGATGAACACAGTCGTGGCACGCCTGAAGGCGCTGATGCTCCCACCCTCGCCCTCAGCGAATGCGGTACAGAAATAGTCAATGCAAGAAGTAGCAAGTACCGAGTACCTAGTACCCGCTAGATGATTGTCGGACCAAAATGAATGCGCTTTCGCTCGCAACTAGGTACTGAGTACTGGCACCTGTTAAACTTCACAAATGCTGGCCGGCTACGCGGTGCAGGTGGAACATTCCCGCGGACGCCGCTTCCCTGAACCCCCGCATCCCTACCGCAACGATTTCCAGCGCGACCGCGACCGCGTCATTCACGCCCGCGCCTTTCGCCGCCTCGAAGATAAGACTCAAGTTTTCACTCGCCGCTATTCCGACCACTTCCGCAACCGCCTCACCCACACGATCGAAGTCGCACAGATCACGCGCACCGTCGCAGGCGCGCTTGCCCTCAACGTCGATCTAGCCGAAGCGCTGGCGCTGGTCCATGACCTCGGCCATCCCCCATTCGGCCACGCCGGCGAAAAGGCCCTCGACGCCGCCATGCGCGCCCACGGCCTTTTCTTCGACCACAACCTGCATGCCCTACGCATCGTCGAAGACTTCGAACAGCGCTACGCCGCCTTCCGCGGCCTGAATCTGACGTTTGAGGTTCGCGAGGGCATCATCAAGCACTCACGCGACTACGATGCAGCAAAGCATCCGGAACTCGCGGAGTATCTACTCGACCAGCGCCCTCCGCTAGAAGCCCAGCTAATCGACCTGACCGACGAAATAGGCTACAACACCGCCGATCTGGACGACGGCTACGAAGCCCATCTGCTGACGCTCGAGCAAATTCGCGCAGGAGTACCGGTGTTCGAGCGTTTCTTCCGCGAGGCCGAGCAGACCTATCCCAATGCCCCCGACAAGCTGAAATTCAACGAAGCTCTAAAAGGAGTGTTGAACCGTCTGGCTGGAAATTTAATCACCAACACTCAGGCACGGCTCGAACAGGCCGCAGTCAAAACTCTGGACGAGGTGCGCCGGCACAAAGAACGCCTCGCCGCATTCAGCCCCGAAGTAGAAGCCGAACGCAAGCAGATCAAAGATTTCCTCTACGAGAATCTCTATTACAGCGCGTCCCTGGCCGGAGAAAAAGACGACGCCGAACGCATCGTCGGCGAACTCTTCGCCTTCTGGATGGAAAACCCGTCAGCCCTACCGTACTACTACCAGGAGAAAGCCGCGCAGGAATCCCTGCCCCGAGTGGTCTGCGATTACATCGCCGGCATGACCGATCATTTCATCATCGAGCAGTACGAAAAGCACTGCGGCAGTGCGCGCTGAGGCACGCGCTAACACAGCACAGATAGCCCCCGCGCATAGCTTTGTCATCCTGAGCGAAGTTGTAGTTCGCGAAGCGGACGACAAGGCAGTCGAAGGATGCTATCGCCTCATTACGTCAATTATTCGCCACTGAACGGTTAATCGATACGCAATCGAGGATGGGGGTCTGCGCGCAGCCTAAGTCTGAAAATGGGATTGTTTTTGGCCTGAACACATATTCTCTGGGAAAAAGGAAGAAATACCGCTTGTGAAATAAAGATGTCATAGCAGCCCGGGTCAACCACGAACGAAAAGCCGCCATCCGCTTCCGTGTGCATCTCCCATTGTGTTCCGGCTTGATAGTCGCGAACGAAGACATAAGCGGCCCTCAATCCAGTACCATCTTCGCGGGTGACGACACCCTTCAAGATTAAGGGCTTATTCTCCTGCGACAGCAACGGGCCGGTACAAAGGAACAATAGAACTGCCACTGTAACGAGGATTCTCATAGGACTCCTAAATCCCGGCACTTCAGGGATTGTCCCTCAAGTATCGTTATATCGCGATATCACTCACCGTACCGGTCTTTCGATGTTCCTAAATCTATCTGTGCGACTGCCTCACCGAGCCGCCACAGCCGCCACCACATCAAACAAAATCCTCGGCCCCCGCCGCACTTCCTCCACGCGAATCCGCTCATCGTTCCCATGCTCGGTGTTGCCTTCTTCTTCAGTGGCCGTATAAGGGCTGAAACCGTACGCATTGATCCCCAGCGGCCGGTAGCGCTGATTCTCCGTATAGCCGCTGGTGATGTGCGGCACCACCGGCGTTCCCAGAAAATACTTCGCCGAGACCGAGCGAATAGCGTCATACAGCGCAGTATTCGTAGGCGAGTAATTCGCCTGCCGAAACTCCGCATTCAGCGGCTCGACGCTAACGTTCGGATCATCCACAACTCGCCGGATCTGCTCCAGCAACGCCTTAGGATCCCCTCCCGGCAGAATCCGCACATCCAGATTCGCCCAAGCCTCCGGCGGAATCACGTTAGTCTGTTCCGACCCGCCCATCATGGTGAGAGAAATCGTGTCGCGCAGCAGAAAGTTCAGTGACTCGTCTTTCTCAACATTCTGCTGAAATTTCTTGTCTTCAACGGCTTTGCGAATGTTGCGATACTCCCGCGCCTCCTCCGGCGGCTCGTAAGGAGCCATGTCGCGCAGAAATTCCTCCACCACTGGCAGCACCTTCAGGGGTGTGCGGTACGCCAGGATGCGATCCAGCGCCCGCACCAGCCGATTCGGCGCTGAATCCGGAATCGGCCGCGAAGCATGTCCCGGACGCCCGTGCGCCACAACGTGCAGCCAGAACGTAGTCTTCTCGCCCACGTCCACGCCCACGTACTTCACCTTGCCACCTTCCAGCAGGTTCTCTCCACCTTCATTGATCAGAAACTCCGCATTCTCAAGCAAATCCCGCTGGTGCGCGACGAACCAGTCAGTCCCCGTGCCGTCCGCCTCTTCGTCGGCCACGGCCAGGAAGATCACATCGCGATCGAGCGAAACCTTCTCGCGCTTCAACATCACCATCACCACCAGTTGCGCCAGGCCTTCGTCTTTCATGTCCTGTGCCCCGCGCCCCCAGAGCCAGCCGTCTTTGATCTCGCCGCTAAAGGGCGCGACTTTCCAGTGCGCCGCGTCGCTGGTAACCACGTCCATATGATTCAGCAAGACGATCGGTCGCTCGGCGTCCGCAGTCGTATGCGGCAGCCGCGCCCACAAATCGCCGCGTCCCGGCGTGTATTCGAACGCACGATTCTCAATGCCTTCCTCATCCAGAATCTTTTTGTAGAAAGCAACTGCTCGCATCTCATGGCCCGGAGGGTTGGTAGTGTCGATGCGCAGGTACTCCTGCATCCACGCGAGGGCGAGTTCGGAATACTGCTGCAAGTGATCCGCGGGAATGCGCGACGAAACCAACGCCAGCGATGATTCTCCCGCACCGGCAGATTCGGCGAAAGCCAGACCCGCTATAATCCACCTCATCGAGACTACTGCCAGCAGAACGACTCGCCGCCGGCGGCTTCCGGCCCATAGCGTTCTTACCGATCGGCACACATTTCCCAACCCGCTTGATCTCAACTTTGTCCTCCCCGGACTTCATCAACTGACGAAGTTTTTATATCAGGTTTCCCAAAATTACCCTCCCGGAAACCTCCGAGGACTATGCTTACTCCGGACCGTCGTTACAATGTCTTTAGATATCAAGCATTTAGCTGTCTAACCGCGGAAGCGGGTTTGGCATCCAAACTGATATTACAAAGGCAGGCGCCAGCCGGGTGCATGGAGCCTGAAGTTTGAAGTCTTAAGACTCGCGTCGCGTCAGCGCGGGCCGGCAGGGCGCTCACCGCTTGCTCTAATACGGCTTTAGGGGACGCAATCTAAATCACGCAACACGCCCGTTTCGGCGTGCTGGAGCGAAGCCCCCAAACGCTCCTAACTTGGAGGAAGTTTCTTATGAACACTCGTATTTTAGCTACTTTGCCCCTGGCCGCAGTGCTCGCATTTCCGGCCTTCGCGCAAACTTCGTCTACCCAGGATCAAACCACTCAAGCTCAAACCAGCCAGACTCAAACCACCACCACTCAGTCCACTGACACCGCCACCGGCAAGCAGCCTCTGCAGGCGCCTGCCCGCGAAGGTTTCTGGGGACGTGTGAACCCGTTCGCCCGCAAGAATTACGTCAAGCGGCAGACTGACCCCATCCGCGACCGCGTCAACGAACTCGATGACCTGACCGCAGCCAACGGCAAGGCGATCAAAGACACCGACTCGCGCGCCCAGGCTGGTATCAAGATGGCCTCGGACAAGGCGGATATGGCGGATCAGCACGCCGTTGATGCCGGCAACAAGGCCACCATGGCCCAGACGACCGCGCAGCAGGCCACTACCCGCATCCAGACAGTCGAGACCGTGGTTGGCAATATCGACCAGTACAAGGCCTCGAACCAGACCGAAATTCGCTTCAAGCCCGGCCAGACGATGCTGAGCAAGAACGCCAAGGACGCCCTCGATGAGATGGCGAACACGGTCAAGGGTCAGCGCGGCTACATCATCGAAGTGCAGGGTTTCTCTTCTGGCAAGGGCCAGATTGCAATCCAGAACTCGCAGAAGATGGCCGAGTCCGTGGTCCGCTACATGGTGCTGAACCATGAGATTCCGGTGTACCGCATTTACCTCGTAGGCATGGGCAACGCCCCGGTCGCGGGTGAAGAGGATGCCAAGACCAAGCACATCAGCGGCGGACGCGTGGAAATCAGCCTGCTGAAGAACGACCTGGAACAACTCTCCAGCAATTCTTCGGCGCCGGCGACCAGCGCGACCCAGCAACAGTAGTTGGAAATCGCAACAGCTTGGGACCCAAGGGCGCCTCGCCCGAGTCCCTCCCCCAGAGAAAGCCTCTCGCGCAAGCGAGGGGCTTTCTCCTGTTTGGATAAGACCAGAACTCCCGTTTGCCTCTCTTTTTCCTCTCAGTTACAATCCTTGCCTCTTCGAAACAAAAAATTCGCGACAGCTGCGGAAGGTAAATGCCCCCAATCAATCGTGACCGTCTCCGGTCGCTAATGCAGTTTGAACAAAAGAAATTCATCGACGAACATCCAAAGTCCAAGGCCCTGTTCGAACGCGCCCGCAAGTCTCTGCTCGGCGGCGTGCCCATGAACTGGATGGCAAAATGGGCCGGCGCTTTCCCGCCCTTCGTCCGCGAAGCGCATGGCGCTGAGCTTTTCGACGTGGACGGCCACCGCTACATTGATCTCTGCCTCGGCGACACCGGCGCCATGACCGGCCACTCGCCCTCGGCCACCGTCGCCGCCGTGCAACAGCAAGTCGCTCGTGGTATCACCCTGATGCTGCCAAGCGAGGATGCGGTGTGGGTGGGGGAAGAGCTGAGCAGGCGCTTCGGCCTGCCCTATTGGCAATTTGCTCTCACTGCTACCGATGCCAATCGCTTCGCGATCCGCCTCGCCCGCGAGATCACTGCCCGTCCACAAATTCTGGTTTTCAACTGGTGCTATCACGGCAGTGTGGACGAAACCTTCATCACTCTGGAGAACGGTGTGTCCAAGGCGCGCCGCGGAAATGTAGGCCCCCCGGTCGATCCCTCTGTCACCACCAAGGTGGTCGAATTCAACGATGTGCTGGCGCTCGAAAAGGCCCTTCAGCCCGGAGACGTTGCTTGCGTGCTCGCCGAACCGGCCATGACCAACGTCGGCATCGTCCATCCGGATGCTGGCTACCATCGAGAACTGCGCGAACTGACCCGCAAATACAACACGCTCCTGATCATTGACGAGACCCATACCATCTGCGCAGGCCCGGGTGGCTACACCCGCGCCGAAAATCTCGACCCTGATTTTCTCGTCTTCGGCAAACCAATCGGCGGAGGCGTTCCGGGCGCCGCTTACGGATTCACACAAGCCGTGGGCGATGCAATCGCCGCTCACCAGGACCTCGAAGATTGCGATGTGGGCGGCATCGGCGGTACCCTGGCCGGAAATGCGCTTTCACTCGCAGCCATGCGTGCCACTCTGGAAAACGTTCTCACTCAGAAGGCTTTTGATCATATGATACCCCTCGCTGACCGATGGACTGCCGGAGCTGAGAAAGCGATTACCGAATTCGACGTTCCCTGGCACGTCACGCGTCTAGGCTGTCGCGCCGAGTATCTGTTCTCGCCCAACCGCCCCCGCACCGGCACCGAGGCTCACGACGCGACAGATTTCGAACTGGAGCGCTTCATGCATCTGCACGCGATGAATCGCGGCATTCTGCTCACGCCATTTCACAACATGGCCTTGATGTCACCGGCTACCGAGAAGAAACAGATCGACCACCACAGTACGGTTTTCCGTGAAGCTTTGAAGGCGCTGGTTTCCTGAGGCCGCCGGACCAAACCTTTGAAAATTGAAGAGTGAAATCAAAGATTGAAATTGAAGATGAACTTTTCTGGAAAAGTTGCACTCGTCACCGGCGCGGGCAGTCCGCGCGGCATTGGCTTCGCCACCGCGCGTTTGCTCGCTCAGCAAGGAGCAAAAGTTGCAATCACTTCGACTACCCAACGAATCGAGGATCGTGGCCGCGAACTCTCGGCGCAAAGTGCCGATGTTCTTGCTCTCGCCGCCGATCTGTGCCAGTATGACCACGCTCACGCGCTGGTTCGCGACGTTCTCGCTCGCTTCGGCCGGATCGACATCCTCGTGAATAACGCGGGCATGACCCAGGTCAGCCGTCCCCAGGCTACCGCCGCCTTGCTCTTCGCCGAACTTCCCGAACAAGATTGGGACTACGCTATCGATATAAATTTGAAAACCACTTTCAACATCACTCGGACCGTCCTGCCCGGCATGCTGAAAGCGAACTACGGGCGCATCGTGAACATTTCCTCTACCACAGGTCCGGTCGTGAGCAATCCGCGCGAAACCGCGTACAGCGCCGCCAAAGCCGCCACGGTTGGGCTTACACGTAGCCTTGCTCTCGAGGTCGCGCGCCGGCAAATCACAGTCAACGCCATCGCTCCCGGCTGGATTGAAACCGCTTCCTCCACAGATCACGAAATCATCGCAGGAAGAAATGCTCCAGTGGGCCGCCCGGGCCGTCCTGACGAAGTCGCTGCTGCTGTCGCGTTTCTTGCTTCGGAAGGAGCCTCATACATCACCGGCCAGCTCATCATTATCGACGGCGGCAACTCCATCCAGGAATACAAAGGGCCGCCCGATCTTTACTACTGAGCCTCAGACGCGACTTCCCGGCTTGCGGATTACTCGCAAGCCGGCTCGTCAAGCCCTGGACCTCACGCCCGATATCCGCCGGGCTTGATCCCGAGCTGGTCGAGCTTGGACTGCAGCGTAGTGCGTTTCAGACCCAGGCGTGCGGCTGCTCCGTCCGGTCCGCCCAGCTTACCGTGACAATCCCGGAGGGCGCGGAGAATGCGTTCGCGCTCCTTGTCGCGGAGAGTGGCGCTGGCAACACCGTTGCCCTGGTCCGCGGCCGTGTGGAATTCCGAGAGCGGAGCCTGTAGAACCGAACCCGGAGTCAGAATGACCGAACGCTCCACAAAGTTCTCCAGCTCTCGAATGTTGCCCGGCCAGTTCCACCGCACTAGCATTTCCATGGTCTTCGACGGAATGCTGGTGATGGATTTCTTCATTTGAGTGGCAAACTTGCGGACAAAGTGCTCAACCAGCGGCCGGATGTCCTCGCGCCTCTCGCGCAAAGGCGGGATCAGGATGGGAAACACATTCAGGCGATAGTACAAGTCGCTGCGAAACTCGCGCGCCTTCACGCTTTGCAGCAGATCCCGGTTGGTAGCCGCCAGCAGCCGGAAATTCACCTTCAATGTTTGTGTGCCGCCGAGCCTCTCGAACTCCTGGTCCTGCAGCACACGCAGCAGCTTTGGCTGCAAGCTCAGCGGAATCTCCCCCACTTCGTCCAGAAAGAGCGTGCCCCGGTCAGCCAACTCCAGGCGGCCAAGTTTTCGGGCAACCGCGCCCGTGAACGCTCCTTTCTCGTGCCCAAACAACTCGCTTTCCAGCAGGCCCGAGGGAATGGCCGCGCAGTTCAGCTTGATAAAACTGTTGCCCTCGCGATGGCTCATGCGGTGAATGGCCCGTGCCACCAACTCCTTGCCCGTGCCCGTCTCACCCAGCAGCAGTACGGTAGCATCGCTGGGCGCCACCTTGGCCACCTTCAGCATCACCTCTTTCAAAGCGCTGCCGCGTCCAACAATCTCCCCAAACCCCAGTTCAGCGTCGATAGCCTGTTCGAGATAAAGCTTCTCTTCCGAGAGCTTCTCCTTGGCCAGCCGAAGTTCTTCCGTGACCTCTCGCAGTTGAGCCACATTTTCACGGAGCGCTTCCTCCGCCTTGCGGCGAGATTCCTCCAGCTTCACTTTCTCCGTGATGTCCCGCTGGATACCCCAGACGCGCACCAGCTTTCCACTCTCCACCGTGCCGATCATGCTATTCAGGAAGACCTTGGGATTCCCGTACCTGTCGACCTCGTGCGACTCGCGTTCCAGCAAACGAAACCCCGAATTGACGAACTCCCGGGCCATCTCGATATTGCAGGGATCTTCAAGCACCACCCGTTCGCTCATGTGCACGCCCCTGAGTTCTTCTCCGAAACTAAACCCATACATGGCCGCCATAGCTGCGTTGCATTCCACCATGACAGTATCGTGAAGGAAACGATGAATCAGTTCGTCCTCAGGAAGTTCAACTGGGACAGGGGGGACCAGGTCGTCCCGGAATATGCCCTCTGAACTTTGCGAGACAAAATTGCGGTAGTTCTCCTCACTCCGCCGCAGAGCTTCCTCTGCCCGGTTTCGCTCCGTGACGTCGCGGCACGTACCCATCAGGCGAATCGGCTGTCCTTGTTCATCGTGAAAAACCCTCCATTCCTCCTCCAAGACTTTGAGGCGGCCGTCTGCCATGACAATCCGATATTCGACGTTGGAGGGCGCACCCTTGTCGATCGAAGCCTGAAAGGCTGCATCCACTTTCGCGCGATCCTCCGGATGGATGAATTCCACAAAGTCCCGACGCTTGGGGTGAAACTGGGAGGGATCAGTCTCAAAAATTCGGTGTGTCTGCTCGGACCAAGTGATCTCAAGGCTTGGCAACTCGGCTTCCCAACTGCCTACTTTTGCCACCGCTTGAGCCTCGATCAGGCGCGTACGTTCTGCCTCCAATTGCTTTGCGATCTTGTACTGGCACCGCTCACTGGTTCGCAGGGCCTCCTCCGCAAGCCTGCGCTCGCTGATGTCCTGAACGATAGCCATGTGCCAAGCTGCGTCGTGACCTTTGCCCCACATGGGCACAACCTCGACTTCGACCCAGCGCACCGACCCATCCGGTCGCAGGTACCTTTTTTCTAGTTCGTACTGTCTCACCTCTCCGACCGTGAGTTGTCGCAGTCTGTCGAGGTTCCCGGCTAAGTCCTCCGGGTGCGTTATGCTCTGGAAATTGCGCCCCAGCAGGTCCTGTTCCGTCCTTCCGACGATTTCGCAGTACTTCGGATTGACCCCAAGGAACCGGCCCGTCTGACTGTCGATCCAGCAGACGCCAACCGGGGAGCGCTCATGGAGAGTTCGATAGCGGTGCTCGCTGGCCCGAAGCAGTGTCTCAGCATGCTTGCGCTCGGTCAGGTCGCGGGCGATGGCGACAATATAATCCCGCTCGAGCTGGACCCATCTCATACTGACTTCCACCGGGAAAGTCGATCCGTCCTTTCGCCGGTGGAGGGTCTCCATCACGATGAATCCTGATTCCCGCAACTCGTCTCTAACCTTTGCAGCCGAAGACTCGGTCACCGCCGGATCAATGTCAAAAACTCCCCGAGACAGCAGTTCTTCGCGGCTGTACCCCAGCTCGGAGCAGGCTTTCTCATTGACATCGAGAAAACGTAGCGTTTCCGGATCAATGACTTTAATGGAATCGTTGCTTTGGTCCACCAGGGCTCGAAACAGCTTCAACTCCCGGATCGTGCGCTCACTTTCGCGCACCTTTTCGAGCAAACTCTCGCTGGCCTCACGCAATCGTTTCTCCGTCCGCCTTTGCTCGGTTATGTCGTGCGCTATGCCCCGCACAATCGGCGCCGCCACGCCTTCGATTCGCAGCGTGTTGTGGTATTCCCAAATGCGCTGCTCTCCCGACCGTGTCAACACCGCCATGAAGCCGTGCGACTCTCCCGCATGCTCGATTTGCTTCAGGTAGGCGTCAAATTCGGGGCGAAATTCGGGAGCGATAATCTCCCGCATCGGAATCTGCAGGAGCTCCTCGACGCTGTAGCCGAGGACTCGGGCCGGGGCGGGATTGATAGACAGCAATCGGCCGTTCAGATCGTGAACGCACAGCAGATCCTTGCTGTGTTCGACCAGATCCTGATACCAGTCTTCGTTTTCCTGTAGAGCCCGCCGGATGGGGGCCAATTCGGAAAGCTTTACTTCCACAACATGATCCTTCTCTGGCCCAGGGTGCAGATCCATGAATGGCTCCCCTGCGGACCGGACAAATGTGACTTGCGTGCGTGGATTCCGTGTTTGTCGCTGTCTTGCCGATCTACGGAAGGCACGCCTACTGCCCGATGACGAGACCCAAGTCCGATTGCGGCGAAGTGTACCAGAACTCCGCAGGGATTGCACAAGATTCGTAGCATTCGGCACAGTGCCATTAACCGAATCGGCTCGGCCCTTTCACCGTTACCTCAGTTTTACGCTCGGACGATCTCGTGTATCTTGGGCGACGGGGTAGCTTACATATGAAAACACTTTTCTGCGGACTTGCCGTAACCCTTTGCCTTGCGCAACTTTCCCTGGCGCAGGTGGATCCGCGCTGGAAACCAAACGACCCCGATCGTCCCTTGCCTCCGGTGATTGAACCTGGAACGGCGAGCACCCAGGATGCGCCTGGGCGTCCCCCATCCGATGCCATCGTATTGTTCGGTGGCAAGGATAAAGATAAGGACATTTCCCAATGGGTGGGAGAAGATGGCCACCGTGCGAAGTGGAAGCTCGCGGACGGTTACATGGAAGTCGTGCCCCACAGCGGCTACATCCATACCCGCCAGCCCTTCGGTGACTGTCAATTGCACGTCGAGTTCGCCGAGCCCGTGCCTCCTGTTGGCGAGAGTCAGGATCGCGGCAATAGCGGCGTATTCCTGATGGGCCTCTACGAAGTCCAGGTGCTGGATTCGTATCAGAACAAAACCTACGCCGACGGCCAGGCCTCAGCCGTGTATGGGCAATTTCCCCCGCAGGTGAATGCTTCCCAGCCGCCGGGACAGTGGCAGACCTACGACATCATTTTTCACGCCCCCCGTTTTGATAAAGATGGCAAGCTGCTGCGCCCGGCCCGGATGACCGTCTTGCACAACGGCGTGCTGGTGCAGGATAACGTTGAGCTGTCCGGCCCCACTGCCCACCACGACCGGCCTCCCTACAAGCCTACGCCCGCCAAGCTGCCGCTTAGCCTGCAGGATCACGGCAACCCGGTGCGCTTTCGAAATATCTGGATTCGTGAGCTGAACGAGGGGTAGTACCAAAAGGAAGTGACGCTGTTACGCACACCTACGGCCTCCGCCGCGCCCGCGTTTGACCCTGCACTTCCCGCTCCACTAGACTCGCTTCTCAGTGAGGTTCCCATGAAACGTATCGCACTCTTGCTGCTCTTTTCTTCCCTTTTCACGCTTGCCGCCGTTGCTGACACCGCCGTTTCTGAGGATGACCAGGGCCACCATCACGAAGACCTGACTGCCGCACAACTGGGCACAGTCACTTTTCCAGTGTCATGCGACCCGAAGGTCCAGAAGCCGTTCGAACGAGGGATAGCTCTGCTGCACTCCTTCTGGTACGAAGAGGCAGAAAAAGAATTCATGCAGATTTCCACCGATGCTCCGAACTGCGCCATGGCGCACTGGGGCGTAGCCATGAGCCTGTGGCACCAACTGTGGAACCAGCCTGACAAGACAGTCATCCAGCGCGGCCTGGACGAAGTGCACCAGGCCAAAACCACCGACGGCCCCATAACTCCGCGCGAAAAGGCCTACATTGCTGCCATAGCCGCCTTCTATAGCGACTCCAAGAAGCTGGATCACGATGCTCGTGCCAAGGCCTACTCCGATTCAATGAAGAAGGTTTACGAGACCTACCCCGACGATCACGAAGCCGCCGTGTTCTACGCGCTAGCGCTGCTCGCCTCTGAACCGCACGAAGATGCAACCTTCGCCAACCGCAAGCAAGCGTCCGCGATCCTCGAAAAATTATTCGCCACCGAGCCCGACCATCCCGGCGTTGCCCACTACCTCATCCACAGTTACGACAAACCGCAACTCGCTCAACTCGGCCTTCCCGCTGCCCGCCGTTACGCGCAGATTGCGCCCGCCTCTCCGCACGCCCTGCACATGCCTTCGCACATCTTCGCCCGCGTAGGTCTCTGGCAGGACGACATCAACTCCAACCTCGCCTCTATCGCCGCCACCCGCAAAACCGCCGCCATGCACATGGGCGGCGAGGGCCACCAGTTCCATGCTATGGATTTTCTCTTCTACGCCTACATGCAAAGCGGACGCGACGCGGACGCCAAAGCGCTGATCGAGGAGATCCGCGCCATGCCCAACAAGCACGACGACATGTACGGCAAGGGATACGATCCGCATGCAGCCACCCTGGCGCACCTTAGCGCTCTCTATCCGATCGAGATGCACGATTGGGCCGCCGCGGCTGCGCTACCTTCAGCCGAGGTCTCGGGCACGGCAGAAGATTCATTCACTTACTGGGCGCGCGCGATCGGGGCCGCGCACTTGCGCAAGCCCGACGACGCCCGCAAAGATCTTGCCGCGATTGAAAGCATTCACAAAAAGCTGGCCGCCGAGAAATCAGAGTTTGCCAGCGCGGTCGAAGACGATCGCAAAGAGGCTCAGGCCTGGTTGGCCTTCGCCGAAGGCAAAGATGACGACGCAGTAGAAGCGATGCGTGCAATCGCCGACAAGGAAGATTCACTAGGCGAGGAACCTGAAGGCATTCCAGCGCGCGAAATGATCGCCGACATGCTCATGGAAGCCAAGCGTCCGCAGCAGGCTCTCGCGGAATATCAGACCGACCTGAAGCTCCATCCCAACCGCTTCGACGGACTCTATGGCGCCGCCCGCGCCGCCGAAACCTCCGGCAAACACAACGACGCCGCGGAATACTATGCCCTGTTGCTGAAAGTCTGCGATGGATCAAATTCCACTCGGCCCGAACTCAGCCGGGCAAAAGAATTAGTCGCGCAGAAGTAAGGCAACGAACTCTATCATCCTGAGAGAGATGAACATGGCACTGTTGACTTGCGCCAATGCTTTGAGGTCGTAGATATGGAGCGCTCTTTGGTCCGGATCCAGGGCGATTCAAGCGGCTGGGCTTGCTCGAATTGCAGATGGACCTTCCCTGTCCCCACGTTGCTTAGCGGAGTCGAGGCCATGGCCGCCTATGACCGCCTGGCCGCCGCGAAGTTTCGCGAGCACCAGTGCGAGGTTCATGCCAGCGCTCCGACACCGACTGAACCAACCAAACAGGTTGCTGACACCGCCGTCGCCGAGCGCGCCCGCATGCTCATCAAGCGGGGATACAAACCCAAAGTCGCTGTGGAGCTTGTGCTTCACGAGATGGAGATTGAACACGGCCGCGATCAAAGCTTCATGGAAAAGACTCGGGCCGATGCCGAAGATTTCCTGATGAAAGTCCGCAAAGGCCTCATCTGAGAATCTTCCGTAATGCGCCACTCCCCTAACCCCGAAACAACAGCATCCTTCCGGCCAGCGCCCCCATCATCGCGAATGATCCCAGCAGGGCGTTGTATTCGCGATGCTTCAAGTACAACTCCAAAGAAAATCCCGACGAAGCCTCGCCGGAAGCGCTCGGCGCTCGAGTAAGTCCCGGCAGCATTCTCGGCACTCGCCGGGCATATTCCTCGAACTCAGGAAACGTCCGCCGCAGGAATCCTTCCTCATCGTGAATCACCGGCACATAAATCGCGAAGAACATCACCACAAGCGCCGCACCCACCCACCAACTGCGCGCCGCGACGGCGAATCCCACGCCCATCAGCAGCGATCCCAGATACAGCGGATTGCGAGTATAAGCATAAGGACCGGAAGTGGCGAGCGACTCGTTCTTGCGCACATGTCCCGAAGCCAGCGCGCGAATCAGAAGCCCCGGCGCCACCACAATCGCGCCCATCGCCATGGATCGCCACGTCGGCCGGGCCAGCCAGAAATAAAGCACCGCAAAGACGAACCCTAAGGGCACGCGAATGCGGCGCGCGATTTGTGACCACTCACCCATGCATCTTTCCCGGTCGTTTTGAAAGGGCGCGGCTTCTAGCCGGATGGAACCGAGTCCGTAAGGGACGGCACCCAACTCTCGCCTGCACGCTCATCAGACACCCAGCAACTCGCGTGCCGCCGCCGCCACCGCATCACTCCCAATTGCCAACAACCCCTCGTCGGGCGCCGCCCGCCGCGCATGCGAAGTCACGCTCTCAGTGCTGCGCAACACAATGTTGCGTGTCCCATAAGGCCCGTTGCGCGCCGGGTCCGTAGGTCCAAAGATCGCCACCACCGGAACCCGCAACGCCGCCGCCAGATGCAGAGGCCCAGTGTCGCCTCCAATAAAAAGCCGCGCCCGCCTCGTCAACGCGATCAGTTCCGAAATGCTGCAACTCATCGCCCGAGTCGTCCCTCCGCTGGCAGCCTCGGCCGCCCGCGCCAACTCTTCTTCTCCCGGACCATAATTGAGGATCGAACCAACCCCGTGATCCGCCAGCTTGCGCGCAACCTCACCGTAGCGCTCCGCCGGCCATCGCTTCGCACCCCAACCCGCCCCCGGATTCAGAATGGCAAACTCGCCGATACCTAATTCCACCAGTCGCCGTGAGATGCGCTGCTCAGCCTGGGGTTCCTTGGGAAGATCGTTAGGAACATCGCGAGGAAGATCGATCGGTGTCATCGCCGCTCGCTGCCCGACCAGAGCTTCAGCAACCGAAAGATTCTGTTCGATGACGTGCCTTCCCCGTGCGACTACTTTCCGTGTGTACCAAAGGCTGGCCGGAGCCTCTCGCGGT
>Ga0307476_10000771_pt1 | contig 22135 bp, 14 predicted proteins | sample atmos_gasesECM2C_2_FD_203314 | JGI IMG/M metagenome (GOLD analysis project Ga0307476, IMG submission 203314) | Hardwood forest soil microbial communities from Morgan-Monroe State Forest, Indiana, United States - atmos_gasesECM2C_05 | ecosystem: Environmental > Terrestrial > Soil > Temperate...
GACCCCAAAGCGGCCATAGCCGAAGCAATGGCGAAACCGATTGCCAGTAGTCGCAGTCGCTTCTTCGCCCGCACCTTCTGCGGCGTGAACGCCAGCGGCCGTCCGAAGTCAGTCTGCACGCCAATAGGCTCCGCGGCGCTCTCTTCGGGATGACGCCGGAAATACGCCCGCTGAAACCCATATGCCAGCATCAGCACCACGGGCCGGCACAGCGTCCGCGTCGGCAGCGCGCCCAACGCCGTCGTCGAATAGCGAAAGAAGAACTCGGCCTGCTCCCGAAACCGCTCCGGTTCCGCCCCGGCCGCGTATCTTGCCGCATAATCAAAGATTTCGCTCTTCCGCATGTCCTGCGCCGCCCAGGTTTCCGTCGGGTATTCCAGGATTTCCGGCTTTTCGAGATAAGGATACTCGTGGTTAGCCATCCAGCGGACGTAGTGCAGCAGGCTGGCCCGGGCGTAGGCGTAGGGTAAATCCAATTGGCCGAGTTCCGCCTTGCAGTCCAGATACCGGCCCAGCGCTTGCAGGAACATCGTGTAAAACCAGCGGTTCTCGGCGTCGAGCAGGTTGCGGGCCGGCACGTCGTCGGCGGGGTGGATGACGCGGCGGATCAGCTCCTCCGCCTTGGCGAGGAAGCGAGGTTCGCCGGTCAAGCGATGGCCGTCCAAAAGAGCGAGGACCGAATTGGCCGAACCGCGGCCGGGTCCGTGATACGACGGGGTTCGGCTGGAGCTGGCCAGGCCGGTCGCCCCGCCCGCCAGCCAGCGGAAGACGGTCTTGCGGCCGTCCTCCATGTCGATCACCCATTGCGCCAGCCCGACGGCTGTTTCCCGCGCCAACGGATCGCCGGTGAGGAAATAGTGCAGCATCAGGCCGGTCGTGTAGTTGTGTTCGTTGGCGGGACCGCCGCCGCACACGCGGGCCGCCCGCGGATAGGAGCGATGGGTTCCGGTGTCGGCGTCCACGTAATGGAAGGTGTGCCAGAACAGGCCGTGGTTGTACGCCGACTTGTCATGGTCGGTGTGGTAAACGTCGATGTCAATGACGTGGGCGGCCAGTTCGGCCATCAGCTGGCGCCAGCGCGCATCGCCGCTGCGCAGGAACTGACAGCCCAGGCCGGCCACGGCGTCGTACTGGTTGTTGTAGTGCGAGGTCAGTGGTTCGGGGCCCTTGTGAAAAACCGCCTCGTGATCGGCGTAAAGCTCGCCGAAGTGCCGCCAGCCGTATTCGTCGACCACCTCGCGCTTGTGTTCGAATGTGTCGGCGCTGTCCACGGCGGCGTTCACAAGGGCCAGGTACTCCGGGTGGGGATCTTCGGACCGCGGCGTGAGGTAGGGAATGACGCCAGCGCCGCAGTACCAGGCCGGCGAAGCGTGGACTTCCGCCGGCTGACGCGCCCATGCCAGCGGCTCGTCGGCGACGCCGTCGGGGCCGAAAGCGACCGCGAAGGTATGGGTCTTCTGTTCGCCGCCCTGCAATTCGTGGACGTCGGCCGACTGACGCGGGAAGAGCCGCAGCGTCAGGGCGTCGGGCGTCGCTTCGACAGTCTTGGGGAAATTCTGCCAGAAATGCTCCATCGCTACGGCCAGCGTCTGCCGGCCGCGCGTCAAAACAACGATGGGGCTAGCACGCAGCCACGATTGCTCGCCCGTTCCTTGCCGCAGTCGGTATCCGCGAAAGGAATGCGGGACGACGTGCTTGTGGTTCAGGTGGTTGTGACTCCGCCAGTTCTCGCCGCCGCTGGAATCTTGATACAGCTCCAGCGGCGGTTCGACCGGAGCCAGCGGCGCACCGGTTTCGGGCGAGCAGAGGATAATAGACGCCGCGCTGCGGGAATCGCCAGCCGGCAAGGTCAGCGTCAGCGCGGCGTCGCGGAGGTAGACCGAGCCGCCGTTGCCGAGGTCCCACAAACCGCCGGGGTGATCGGCCTTCCGCGGGTTGCGCAGGGTGACGACGAAGCGCACGACCGGCGAGCCGGCGAAGAAGTGCAGACGGACGATCAGGTGCAGCAACGGATCGCTTCCAGGACAAACCAGGTCTCCTTCGGCCACAATCACGGTCCGCAACGGTCCGGGTTCTTCGATTGCCAGCCGACGGAGGCGCGGATGGTAGACGCGCCCATCCTCATCCTCGACCGTGAAGTGCGTGCGGTTGGCGTCAGCGAGGTGTACGCCGTTCGCAGTCACGGCTGCGAAAGGAAACGTCTCCTCCTTTCGAAGCGTGAAGCGACACGCATCCGTGTCGACGACGATCTCGCCCGGTCGGTTTTCCGTCTGAAGCCGCGGCCCGCCGCCGACCGATGGCGCCCCATGCGGCGGGACGTTCACCCGATATACTGCGGTGCCGTGACCGTCGGCCTGCCAGTCGAGCAGCGACCAGCGCACCGAGCCGTCCGGCCAGCGGTCGAGCGTCCGCGCTTGCAACGGCGTCGGCCGACCCTGCTGGTCATGCAGTTGCAGATGGGCCGGGTCGTTCAGCATGCCGCGCGGCCAGGGGATGCCGCACGTGACGGGCTCACGGCGACGTTCGACGCCGGCTGCGTTGACGGTAAGTTCGACGGTGATCTGTTGCGAGGCGTCAGCGGGCTGATCCATCGGCGTGTGGTCTCGGGCCAGGAATGCGGGCGAAACGGTCCATCGGGGCGACCCTGTTACCCTACCAAAAAAGCGAGCCGCCGACCGTGAAGCCGTCTTCGCTCCTGGTTTTCGCCGACGACTGGGGCCGGCATCCGTCGAGCTGTCAGCACCTGATCCGCCGGCTGCTGGACCGTCGCCCGACGATCTGGGTGAACACCATCGGCATGAGGCCGCCGCGGTTCGATCTGCTTACCCTGAAGCGCGGCCTCGGCAAGATAAGGCAGTGGCTGCGGCCGGCCCATTCACATCCGGGGGCTGACGCCCCCGGCTCGCCGGCCGGCCCGCGCGTCCTCAACCCGCGCATGTGGCCGTGGCTGCGCTCGCCGTTCGACCGCCGCCTCAACCGAATGCTGCTGCTGCGGCAACTGACGCCGGTCTTGGAGTCGCTGCCGGCGCCGCCGATCGCCGTGACGACGCTGCCGATCGTCGCCGACCTGATGGGCCGGCTGCCGGTGCAACGTTGGGTTTACTACTGCGTGGACGATTTCGCCGAGTGGCCCGGGCTCGACCGCCGACCGTTGCAGCGGATGGAAGCCGAAGTGATCGCCCGGGCCGATCGCATCGTGGCGGTCAGCGAAAGCCTTCAGGAGCGCATCTGCCGGCTGGGGCGCAGCGCCGATTTGCTGACGCACGGCGTCGATCTCGATTTCTGGGTGAATGCCTCCACCCAAGATGCTTTCCCTGAACTGGCCAGCCTGGAGCGTCCTTTGATTCTCTTCTGGGGCGTGATCGACCGGCGCATGGACGCGGATTTCCTTCGCCGTCTCGCCGCCGACCTCGACTGGGGAACGGTGGTCCTCGTGGGGCCGGAAAACAACCCCGATCCGGCGCTCCGCCGCATCCCGCGCTTGGTACAGCTGCCGGCCCAGCCGTTCGAGCGGCTGCCGGCCCTGGCCCGGGAGGCGGCTGTGCTTATCATGCCGTATGCCGACCTGCCGGTTACGCGCGCGATGCAGCCGCTGAAGCTCAAGGAATACTTGGCGACCGGAAAGCCGGTTGTGGTGCGCGATCTGCCTGCCGCGCGGGAATGGGCCGACTGCCTCGACCTGTGTACCTCGCCGGCAGCTTTCTCCGCGGCCGTCCGCGCCCGCCTGCGGGACGGTCTGCCGGCGGCGCAACGGCTGGCCCGCGGCCGACTGGCGGAAGAATCCTGGGACGAAAAAGCCCGGACCTTTGAGCGATTGGTTTTGGAGACGATTCCGGATGCCGTCGCTTGCTGCTGAAAACAGCCGGATCGGGGGGCTGACGCCGCCAGCTCGCCGCGGCGCTGCGCCCGTCGTCCTCGATGCGCGCGTGATCCGCGGCTCGGGCGGCGGTCCGGACAAGACCCTCCTGAACTCGCCGCGCTTCCTCCGCGACGCCGGCTACCACATGATCTGCGCCTATCTGCGCGATCCCAACGACCCCGGCTTCGAGACGCTCCGCCGCAAGGCGGAGGAGCGCGACGCCCCGCTCGTCGCCGTCGATGACGCCGGCCCCCTCGACGTCGGCGTCGTCCCGCGGCTGCTCCGCATTTGCCGGCGGGAGCGCGTGAGCATCTGGCATGGCCACGATTACAAGACCAATGCCCTTGGCCTCGTTCTCCGCTGTTTCTGGCCGATGCGCCTCGTCACGACGGTGCACGGCTGGGTCCATCACACCGCCCGCACGCCGCTCTACTACCGCCTGGATCGGCTTTGTCTGCCGTTCTACGATAAGGTCATCTGCGTATCAGAGGATCTGTATCGTCTTTGCCGTGATTGCCGCGTCCCGGCCGATCGGTGCGAGCTCCTGGAAAACGGCATCGACGGCGACGAGTACCGCCGGCGCCGATCTGTGGCCGAGGCGAAGCGCCGCCTGGGATTGGCCTCGGATCGCCCGCTCATCGGCGCCGCCGGCCGGTTGTCGGCGGAAAAAGGCTTCGATATCCTGATCCGGGCCGTGGGACAACTGCGGCGCGACGGCGTGGACGGCGATTTGGTCATCGTCGGCGAAGGAGACGAACGACCGCGGCTGGAAGCGCTGATCGCCGAACTCGGCCTCGCTGGCCGCGTACGTCTTCTCGGGTATCGCACCGACTTGCCCGACTGGTATGAGGCGATGGACGTCTTCGCCCTCAGCAGCCTGCGCGAGGGGCTGCCCAACGTGCTGCTGGAGGCGATGGCCCTGGAAACGCCGGTCGTGGCCACGCGCATCGCCGGCGTGCCCCGGCTGGTCCGGCCCGAGGAAAACGGCCTGCTGGTTGAACCGGGATCGGTCGATGAACTGGCCGGCGCCCTCGGCAGCCTGCTCCGCGACGCCGAGCTGGGCCGCCGGTTGGCTCATGCCGGTCGCCAAACCGTCGAAACGGATTTCAGCTTCGCCGTCCGCATGGAAAAACTGCGGCTAATCTATGATCGCCTCCTTGGGACGGATCGGAAACAGGGGCGTCGGCCGGCCAGTCCCAGGTTCCAACCAGATGGTTTGGGCGGACGATGAAACGGGCGATCATCACCGGCGTCACCGGCCAGGACGGCAGCTACCTAGCGGAGCTTCTGCTGCAAAAGGGCTACGAGGTCCACGGCGTCGTCCGTCGGGCCAGCACCGAGAACTTTGAACGCATCGCTCATCTCGGCGACCGCATCCGCCTCCACCAGGCCGACCTGCTCGACCAGCTGTCGCTCATCGCCGTGCTGCGTGAGGTCGAGCCGCACGAGGTGTACAACCTCGCCGCGATGAGCTTCGTGCCGACGAGCTGGAAGCAGCCTGTCCTCACCTCCGAATTCACCGGCGTCGGCGTGACGCGCGTGCTGGAGGCCATTCGCCTGCTGGACCCCAAGCGCATTCGCTTCTACCAGGCCAGCAGCAGCGAGATGTTCGGCAAGGTCCGCGAGACGCCGCAGTGCGAGACGACGCCGTTCCATCCCCGCTCGCCTTACGGCGTGGCCAAAGTCTATGGCCACTTCATGACGGTGAATTATCGGGAAAGCTACGGCATGTTCTGCTGCTCCGGCATCCTGTTCAACCACGAATCGCCGCGCCGCGGCCGGGAGTTCGTCACGCGCAAGGTCACGGATGGGGCGGCCCGGATCAAACTGGGCCTGGCGAACGAATTGCGGCTGGGCAACCTGGAGGCCAAGCGCGACTGGGGCTATGCGGGCGACTACGTCGAGGCCATGTGGCTCATGTTGCAGCAGGAACGGCCCGCCGATTACGTGATCGCCACGGGCGAGACGCACAGCGTCGGCGAGCTGGTCGAAGAGGCGTTCCACTGCGTCGGCCTCGACTGGCGCCGACACGTCGTGCAGGATCCGTCGCTGGTCCGGCCGGCCGAAGTGGATTTGCTGATCGGCGACGCCAGTAAAGCCCAGCGCGAACTGGGCTGGCGGCCGCAGGTCGGCTTCCGCGAGCTCGTGCAGCGCATGGTCGCGGCCGACCTCCAGGCGCTCCAGCGACGCCCGACCTGTGACTCCTGAGTACTTCATGCACTGCCTCGTCACCGGCGCGGCTGGCTTCATCGGCTCTCACTTGTGCGAACGGCTGCTGGCCCTCGGCCATGAAGTCGTCGGCCTGGACGCCTTCATCCCCTATTATCCGCGGGCGGTGAAGGAGCGCAACCTCGCTGGACTGCTCGATCGGCCGGGCTTTCGCTTTCATGCGCTCGATATGCGGTCCGACCCGCTGGGGGAAATCGCCGCCGGCGCCGATGCGGTCTTCCACCTCGCCGCCATGCCGGGCCTGGTCAAGAGCTGGACCGATTTCGACGGCTATAACTCATGCAACGTGACGGCCACGCAGCGGCTGCTTGACGCCTTGGGCACGGCGCCCCGGCTCAAGCGACTCATTCACGTTTCGACCTCGTCGGTTTACGGTCGATTCGCGACCGGCGACGAGACGCTGCCGACGAAACCCGTGTCGCCCTACGGCGTGACGAAGCTCGCTGCGGAGCATTTGTGCAGCGCCTACGCCGACGCCTGCAAGATCCCGATCGTTATTCTCCGCTATTTCTCGGTCTATGGTCCGCGGCAGCGCCCCGACATGGGCTACCACCGCTTCTTCGAGGCCCTGCTCCACGATCAGCCGATCACGGTCTACGGAGACGGCCGACAGGAGCGCGGCAACACCTACGTCACAGACGCCGTCGAGGCGGCAGTCATAGCCCTGGAGGCGCCGCCGGGCGAAGTGTTCAACGTCGGCGGCGGCGAGACGGCTTCCGTGCTGGACGTGCTGCGGCTCATGGAACAACACACGGGCCGCCGTCCCCGTATCCGCCATGAACCGGCGCGGCCCGGCGATCAGCAGCACACGGCGGCCGACACCACGCGCCTGCGGCGTCTCGGTTGGTCCCCGACGACGCGCCTGGCGGCCGGCCTGGCCCGCCAGTGGGAATGGCACTGCGCGGAATTTGCCGCCCCGCCAGTGGCTTAGAGGCACTCACAAAAAGGTGGCTGGAACTGTGATTTTAGAGTTCCAGCCACCTTTTTGTGACCTTTTTGTGAGTGCCTCTTAATCCTTGCTCCCCACCCTGAGTCCGCACCCATGCGCATGATGCAATCCCCTCCGGCCGCCTCCGCCGTGTCGGTGCGCGTCCACACCGGACGGCAGCTGGCCGCCCACCTGCCCCGGCTCCGCGCCTTTGCGATGGCGGGCGAGCGGGCGCCGCTCAGCCGCGACCCCGGCTGGCTCAGCATCCTCCAGCGCGCGTTCCAGCACGACGTCTACGCCTTGGAGGCGATCCAGGGCGATCGGACCTGCGGCTTCCTGCCGTTGGCCTTCGTGCGCAGTCTGCTCTTCGGCCGGTTCCTGGTCAGTTTGCCCTACCTGAATTCCAACGGCGTCGTGGCGGACGACGGCGCCGCCCGCGAGCGGCTCATCGACCGGTCGGTCCAGCTGGCCGATGAATTGCGGGTGCGCTACTTGGAGCTGCGGCACGAGCAGAAAATCGAGCATCCTGCCCTGACCGGCTGTCTGACCGGCAAGGTCCACATGCGGCTGCCGCTGCCCGCCTTTCCGGGTCCCCTGTGGGAGGGCCTGCCCGCCAAGGTGCGTAACCAGGTGCGAAAAGGGGAAAAAAGCGATCTGACGACGGTTCGCGGCGGCGAGGAGCTGCTGCCGGAGTTCTACGCCGTCTTCAGCCGGAACATGCGCGACCTCGGCACGCCGGTCTACAGCGTTGAGCTGTTCGCCTCGGCGCTGCGGCAGTTTCCCACCGACGCTGAGCTGCTCGTCGTGCGGGCCGGGCGCACCCCGGTCGCGGCCGCTCTGCTGCTGCACGGTCCCGGGATCACGGAGGTCCCCAGCGCCTCATCCCTGCGGGAATACAATCCGACCTGTGCGAACATGCTGCTGTACTGGCGGCTGCTGGAGCGGGCCGTCGAGCGCGGCCAGGCGGTGTTCGACTTCGGCCGTTCGACCGTCGACGGCAACACGTACCGCTTCAAGAAGCAGTGGGGCGCCCGGCCGGACCCGGCGATTTGGCAGTACTACCGCCGCGACGGCGGTTACCACGCCGCTTCCCCCAACGACCCGCGGCCGGACAACCCGCGCTACCAGCGATTGATCCAGGTGTGGCGGCAGCTGCCGCTGCGAGTGACGCGCTGGATCGGCCCTCTGATCGTCCGCGGCATTCCCTGAATTCTCGCTCCCAGGCTCTGCCTGGGAGCGAACTGCTCGCGAGGCTCTGCCTCGCGTCTGGATGATTCGGCAGGCAGAGCCTGCCGGGCAGGGCGTTCCCAGGCAGAGCCTGGGAACGAGATTGCGAGATGCCCTCCCCATGCCTGAAATCCATCCTCCCCACGCCGGCCTGCCCGGTCCCCATGCCGCGCCGCCGCGCATCATCCTCAGCTTTGACGTGGAGGAGCATTACCGCATCGAGGCGGCGGCGGGCCTGACCATCGCCCCGGCCTACAAGGACCATTGCCGAGAGCGTTTGGATATTTCTACGCGGTGGATTCTGGAACGCCTGGCTCGCGACGGCGTCCGCGCCACGTTCTTCATCGTCGGCTGCATCGCGGAACACAATCCGGGACTGATCCGCGAAATCCATCGGGCCGGGCACGAAATCGCCAGCCACAGCTGGGACCACCGGCGCGTACATCACTTCACGCCGGAGACGTTCCGCCAGGACGTGCGGCGGTGCAAGGGGACGCTGGAGGACCTGACCGGCGAGGCGGCGGCCGGCTACCGGGCGCCGACGTTCAGCATCGGCCGGCGCACGGCGTGGGCGCTGGACGTGCTGGCGGAAGAAGGTTTCCTTTACGACTCTTCCATCTACCCGGTGCGGCACGACCGTTACGGCGTGCCGGGGGCGCCGCGAACGCCGTTCCGGGCGCGCGGCCGAGAGCATGACATCCTGGAATTGCCGCCGGCGACGCTGCGGATGATGGGTATGGTGCTGCCAATGGGCGGCGGCGGCACGTTCCGGCTGTTCCCGCTGTTCCTCATGAAGCGGGCGATCGCCCAGGTCGGCCGGGCCGGCGCGCCGCCGACGGCGATGCTGTATTTTCATCCGTGGGAATTCGACGCCGATCAGGAACAGCTGCCGCTGGGCCGGCTGAATCGCTTCCGCACGTACAAGGGCGTCGCCGCCAGCCGCGGCCGATTCGGCGACCTCATGGGTGCCGGCCGGTTGTTCGTGCGGGCGGTCGATGTCGTGCGGGATTTGCAATCGCGGGGCGATTCCTTACCGCGATTTCGGATTGGAGCGGCCGAACCAGAAATCCTGCGGACGCGTCCATAAACCGCGCGAAGGGAGTGGGGGGGCTTGTCCCTGTCGACCAATTCCGGCGGCTCCTTTTTTTCCAATTTGATTAGGATTTTTTCTTGCCACGGCGATCCCAAGGCCGTACACTAAGCCGGACGATCCGAAATTGCGGATGGACTGCGCGGAGCGACTTGACGTGCGTACCGTGACGACCCGAATCCTGTTGCCGCTGACCGTGCTGGTCGCTGGCCCCTTGATGGGCTGGGGCGGCTTCGCGCGGGCCGGGTACGTCGCGCCGGAATCGCAGGTCGCCGCGCCTCACGCCGACGGCGTGATGAACGCGAACGGCGCCGAAACGGCCGCGATGCCCGCCGATCCGCGCGGCGACGACGGCCCTGCCCAGATTCGATCTCCGTGGGGTTCCCTGTCGGCGCTGCTGAACGCCGGCGCGCCTTCCACCGGAGCGAGCGGGCAACCCACTCCGGGCGGACCCGGTGCCGGCGCATCCGGCCCGCAGCCATCCCTGGTTTCCCGACCGCAAACCGATCCGCCGGCCGTGGCCGGCGTTCTCTTCCTGGAGGAGGTGCAGCTTCGGCTGCCGCCGTTCCCCTCCCGCCTGTTCCGACCGCCGCGCGTGGCGACGATGCTTGTCTCCTGATTGCGCCGCCAATAAGCGTGCAACATTCAGGCGACATGCTCAGCTATCCCACGTAACCAAGGCGGATCGAAACCGCGATCACCCATAGGTGATCGTAGCACCAAACCAGAGAGAACAAGATGAAGAAGCTATACTGCCTGCTTGCGATAGCAGTTTTCGCCGTGTCGCTGGCGCCGGCACGAGCTGGGTTATTGGCGCCTGGAACGATGATTAACGTCACCGGGTCTCCGTCCCCGGCAGGCACTGTCATCCTCGACACAGGACCAGTGCCCATCGCGTCAAGCGGCGGCGATTTCACAGCGACGCTGGAGGAGATTGTGTTGCGTGACAGCAGCACCCACGGGGTCGATTTCCTCTTTCAGATCATAAATAGCGCGGCTTCCCACACTTCGATTGTAACCCTCCAGGACGGGTTTGGATCGACTCCGGGAACCTACGATGGACCGGCGCACAATGGGGCCGCCCCGTTTTATACAGTGATCGCCGACTTCTCCAACAACGCCGCAGGAATGTTTAGTGGCGGGACAGATGCCCCTAGCACGGCCACCCGCACCTCCAACGGAAAGAATGTCTTCTTCAGCTTCCCGGCTAGTGGCGGCACACCTGTTGCTGCTGGCGACACGTCAAAATGGGTGTTCTTCAACACGAACGCCAGTGGCTTCACGGTTAACCCGATCCAGCTGACCGGCAACAGCGGCGACACCGCCCAAGACAGCACCGATTTCTTCGGCCCAACTGGGCCCTTCGCCCCGGCCCCGTCCCCGACCGTGCTCGCCTGTAGCGCCCTGCCCATCCTCGCCCTCGGCATGTGGCTCGCTCGCCGCAAGAAGGCGAAGCCCTCGCCCGTCGCCTGAGCTGATCTGATTTTCGCCACGGGGCGGTTCCCCTCGCGGACCCGCCCCGTGTTTCTTTCCCCGGTCGCCCGCCCATTTCTCGGTTCCCCCCATGCGAAGACAAATCCGCTTCGGCCGCGCTGCGGTCGTGCTCGTCGTCGTCGCCGTTCTCGGCGTCGGCGTTTACTCCCTCCACGCTTTCCAGGTGAGGCGCACCTCCTCCGCGCTCCTGGACCAGGCGACGGCCGCCGAGAAGGCCGGCGATCTCGAAAAGTCGGCCGACTACTTCGCCCGCTATCTCGGCCTGCATCCCGACGACGACGACGCCCTGGCGAAATACGGCCTCGTCCTGGACAAGCTGGCCAAGACGCCGCGGCAGAAGGGGCGGGCCTACCTTGTCCTTTCGCAAGCGATTGCGCGCAGCCCCGAAAAGGACGACGTCCGTCGGCGCCTGGCGACGCTGGCCGTGGAGATCGGGCGCACCAAGGACGCGCGCGAGCAGCTCGATTATCTCCTCAAGCACTCAGCCCCCAACGACGCGGAGCTGGAAAGCCTCCACGGTCGATGCGAGGAAGCGGAGGGCCAGTTTGAGAAAGCGGCCAAGGATTACGAAAAGGCCGTCGCCGATGGCCCGCATCAGGTCAATACCTACGTCCGCTGGGCGGCCGTCCTCCGCCGCCGGCTGGCCGATCCCAAGGGCGCCGACGACGTCATGGACCGCATGGTGGCGAACAACCCCGACTCGTTCCAGGCCCGCCTGGCGCGCGGCCGCTATCTCCGGGAGATCGGGCTGCTCGAAGCGGGGGCCAAGGACGTGGCCTATGCCCGCGACAAGCTCGCCCCCACCGAGACCGACGTGCTGCTTGCGTCCGCCGACGTGGTCCAGGAGAACGGCGACACGGAAGCTGCCCGCCGCGACCTGGAAGACGGCCTGAAATTGCACCCGGACGAGCCGCGGTTCCTCCTCGGCCTTGCGGCCCTGGAATTGCGCAGCGGGCCGGACGGCAGGGAGAAGGCCCTGGCGCGCCTGGACGCCGCCCGCACGCTCCTCGCCGGCCACGCCGAGGGGCTGTGGAACGTGGCGGACCTCTACATCGACGCCGGCCGGCCGGATAAGGCGAAGGACGTACTGAAAGATCTAAAAGCCGACGGCGTCAGTCCGGCGACCGATTATCTGCAAGCCCGTCTCGACGTCGATGCGGGCCACTACGCCGCCGCGGCGGCGCTCCTGGAAGAGCGACGGCCCCAGCTGGCCGCCTCGCCGGAAATGACCCGCCAGACCGACGTGCTGCTCGGCCTGTGCTACCAGCGCCTCGGCAACCCGGACCAGCAGCTGGCCGCGTTTAGTCGCGCCGCCGACGAGGCCCGCGATTGGCCGCCCGCCCTCCTCGGCCGCGCTTCCGGTCTGCTGGCGGTCGGCAAATCGGATGAAGCGCTGGTCGAGTACAACGACATTGTCCAGCGCGATCCGCGCCAGCTCGACGCCCGCATCCAGGCCGTGCGCTTGCTAATCCTCCGCAATCTGCGGCTGCCGGCCGACAAGCAGGACTGGAAGCCGGCCGAAATCCTGCTCAACGCGGCGCCCGAAGACCAGCACAAGGCGGTGGACTTCCGGCTCGCCCAGATCGACCTTCTGGCGGCGCGCGGCCAAACCGACGAAGCCCGCAAGCAGCTTGAAGATGCTCGAAAAAATGATCCGAAAGAGATTCGCTACTGGTTGGCGCTGGCCGCGCTGGCCGACCGCGACGCCGGGCCGGACGGCGCCAAGGACCCAGCAAAAGCGCTGGCCGTCCTCGACGACGCCCAGCGCGCGCTGGGCGACCGTGTGGACCTTCGCCTGGCGCGGGCCGCCTGCATCGCCCGCATGGCGCCCGACGAAGCAGTGAAACGGTTGCCGGCCCTGGAACCGGGACCGGACGCCTTTGACGCAGGCGAGCGACTGCGCCTGCTCACGGGATTGGCTGACGCCTATCGTCGGGCCGGCGCCCCCGACGCCGCGCTGCGGCTGTGTAATCAGGCGAGGACTGACGCTCCGGACGACCTGGGCGTTCTGCTGCGGCTGTTTGACCTGTCAGTGGAAACGAAGGACTTGGCAGCCTTGCCAGGCTTGGTGGACGCGATCCGCGACAAGGAGGGGACGGACGGAGCAACGTGGCGGTGCTGCGAAGCGGCGCGGCTGATTCTCGCGGCGCGGGGCGGCGACAAGACCGACCTGCCCGCGGCCCGCGACCTCGCGGCTGCGGCGGCCAAGAGCCGGCCGACCTGGTCGCGGCCGCCGCTCCTGGAGGCCGAGATCGACGAATTGGCCGGCGACGCGGACGCCGCGGCGGACAAGTACGACAAGGCCGTCGAGCTGGGCGAGCGCCGGCCGGAGGCGATCGGCCAGGCGGCGGCGCTGCAGATCAAGCGCGGCCGGCCCGACAAGGCGAAGCAGCTTCTTGAAAAGCTGGGCGACGACAAGGCGCTCTTCGACGAGGGCCTCGGCCGGCTGGCGACCCTGGCGTCGCTCATGAGCCGCGATTCGAAGGAACGGACCCTGGCCCTGGCCAACGCCGCGGCGGCGAAGGACCTGACGGATTACCGCAGTCAGCTCTGGCTCGGCGAGGTCTGCTGGGCGACCGGCGACCGTACCCAGGCGGAGACGGCGTTCCGCGCCGCCCTCAAGCTCAAGCCGTCCGCCCCCGAGACGTGGAAGGCCCTCATCCTCTGCCTTATCGACGGAGGCCACAAGGACGCGGCGGAGGCGGAAATGAACAACGCCAAGACCGCTGTGTCGGCCGAAGACGCGCCGGGCGTCCTGGCGGTGGGTTATGAAGCGCTCGGCAAACGTGACAAAGCCGAAGAGCAGTACGTCGCCCTGATGACGGCGAAACCCGACGCCGGCCGACTCCGCGACGCCGCCGCCTTTTACCTGCGCGGCGGCGACGTGAAGAAAGCGGAGCCGCTCTTGCACCGCATCATCGACGAGGGCCGCAACGACGCGGTCGTGGTCGCCTGGGCGCGGCGGAGCCTGGCCCTGGCCTGGGCGGCGACCGGCGATTACAAGCAATCACAGGACGCGCTCGACCTCATCGACAAGAACCTGGCCATCCACAAAACGCCGGAAGATCAGCGAGCGCAAGCACTCGTCCTGGCCATGAGGCCGGGCGGTCGGCGCGACGCGATCCAGGTGCTGGAAACGTCCTTCGCACAGCAACGGCCGACGCCCGATGAAGAGTTCCTGCTGGCCCGGCTCTACGAGGCCAATCACAACTGGGATCAGGCGAACCAGCACTTCCTGAGCATTGCGACGGCTGCGGAAGGCGTCAACCCGATGCACCTGGCCTATTACGTTTTGGCCCTCCTCCGCCACAAGGACGCGAACGCCGCCGCCCATTACTTGCAAGACCTGGTGAAGCTCGACCCCGGCAGTTTCCGCACGGCCGCCGTCAAGGCGAAGGTGCTGCAAAAGCAGGGGGACGCCGCCGCGGCGGGGAAGGTGCTGACCGACTATGCGGAATCGCACAAGGGCGACCCCGCCTTGCTGGGCGAAACGGCCGCGCTCTTGGAGGAAGTCGGCCTGACCGCGGTGGCCGAGGATTATTACCGAAAATATGTCGCCGAAGTCGGCGACCAGCATCCGGAGAAGAAGATTCTGCTGGCGGCGTTCCTGGCCCGGCATGATCGGCTGGACGGGGCCCTCGATGTGATCGATTCGGTGTGGGACAAGGTGGGTCCGAAGGTCGGCGTGCGTGAGGAAGTGGCGGCGATCCGCATCGGCCATCCGACGGCGATGCAGTACCAGCGAGTGGAGGCGCGCGTGCAGGACGCCGTCCGCGCGGACCCCAAGGACGCCGACTTGCTGGTTTCCCTGGCCGATTTGCAGGACGCGCAGGGACGCCACGACGAAGCCGTGAAGATCTATCAGCAGATCCTGAAGGACAGCCCACGGAATGTGCTGGCGCTGAACAACCTGGCCTGGTTGCAAGCGTTTCGAGGCGACGCGCAGGCGGAGTCGCTGAGCCTGGTGGACCGCGCCATCGCCGTGGCCGGCCCGGCGGGCAGCCTTCTGGACACGAAGGGCGTGATCCTGCTCAAGCTCGGCAAGCCGGCCGAGGCGGTGCGCGTCCTGTCCGACGCGACCGAACAGCTGCCGACGGCGTCGGTGTATTTCCACCTGGCGGAGGCGCAGAAAGCCATGCCCGGCGGCAGCCGCAGCGAAGCGGAGAAGGCGTGGCAGAAAGCGCAGGATCTGGACCTGAAGGAAGCGGACCTGCATCCGCTGGAGCGGCCGGACTATCAGAAGTGGCTGGCCGAGCGGAAGAACGGGTGACGCGAAGCGAGCGGCGGGGCTTGTCCCCGCCGGTCGGACTGCATCCACGCTTCGGGGAGCTGTACGATCCAAAACCGCCGGGATAAACCCGGCGGCTCGCCGTCGTTGAAATGAAGAAGGCCCCGCCCCCTCGATTCCGAGGGCTTGGCGGGGCCTTTTTGTTGCGCCGCTGGCTGAGTGCGCATGACGAGGCCCCCGAAGACATCCTTCGGGGGCCTCGCGTGTTTCTTGGGGTGCCTGAAATCAGGCGGCAACCGCCAGTTTCATTCGTCGTCGCAGCCCGATGTAGCCGATAAGGCCGGCGGCGCCAAGGCCGAGGAGGAGGAAGCTGGACGGCTCGGGGGCGACCGAAGAATCCTGGGTCACGCTTACATTGTCGAGGTCGTACCAGGCGGGAACGTTAAGCCCACTAAACGACAGCGTAGTCGATCCGCTTGTGGCAGTCAGGTCAAACGAATATTCCGTGTAAGGGAAATCCGCAGCATTAACCAGGACGCTACCCGGTATCACGACGCCTCCCCATGAAGCGCTAAAATCATTTTCACCACTGTCATCATCATCCGCTAGCTGGTAGGTGAGCGTATAGGACGCGCCCGGTGTCGTTGCCAGTATTTGGGAAAGGGTGTCGTCGAAAGCGCCGGTGGCCCCGAAGTTGGCAGAATTCGGGGTCGAAAACGCCCCGAATCCTGGACCGGGGCCAACAAAGAAGTCTGAGCCACTGGCAGCTGGCGTAAAGGTCCAGTCGAGCGGAGCGGTGCCGCCGGGGGGGCTGTTGGCATCGAAATTGCCATTTTGGACGAAGTCTGCCCTGGCTCGCACCACACCCCCGAGCGCTAGGAGCAGAACCGTTATCGTCATCGCCGCCGACTTCATCGTCTGCTGGGAGCATCGCATGATTTTGGACCTCGTTTGTCTCAGCACCGAGACGGTGCGGTCGCGCGAATCGTCGGGCGCCGCAACAGGGGAAACCGGGCTTCTGGACGCACTTCCCGAAACGCGGCTTCGGGACATGCCGTTGTTACACGGGCGCCGCCGTCATGCGGCCGGCGCGATCTTCTTCCTCCGCCGCAATCCGACGTAGCCAATCAGGCCGACCGCTCCGACGCCGAACAGGAGGAAGCTGGACGGTTCAGGGGCGACGGGGCTGCCGCTGGGGTTGCCGAAAACCTCGAAGAACTCCGAATTAACTGCGCTGCTCCCGGGGGGCATTGCAGTTGGATCAAATTGGAACGCTGACGACGTCAAAGCCGGAGGCGGCTTCGCCCCGTCCCATGCTATCTCGCCGGCGTCGCTAGCTGTGCCAGTCAGCGTGAGCCAATACGTGCCGGCCGACAAAGAACCGCTTAGCGCAAAGGTGGATTCGTATACATCCGCGCCAAACCCGTTGTTTGAGATTTTAAGCGTATTCTGCAAGGACGCGCCAGAAGCGGCGCCGGACGCGATGTCGTTGCCGAATGAAGTGGTCCCAATGGACCATTGGATCGAAGAAGGGGTCGCCCCGATGTCGACCCAGAAGCCGCCTGTAAACTGCGTCAGCGATGCACCGCTCGTAAGAGTGAACGAGTCCGTGGTGATGTAACCACCAGCGATGTCACGGGGCTCAGCGACCGACGCGTCCCCGTTGAGCGACCCGTTTCGATACTCCAGGAAATCGGCCTTGGCGGACTCGGCGCCAAAAAGACATAGCGCCAGAACCAGGCTCGCCGGCAGCACATATGTGGATCGGTTGCAGGATAATTGCATTGCTTACGCCTCGCCTTTGTTGCCCGAGCGCTTGCGCGGAAACTCAAAATCAACCCAAGGGGTTGAGGCGCCGTCACAGGAAGCTCAAGACAAAAGGCCGGCGGCGCCGCATCAGACGCACAGGCAGCGGGGAGGCCGGAAAAGAAGGGAAGGGAAGGGAGGCGGCCAGCACAGACTTTCTTCACGGAAAAGCCGGCCGATCAAGGCGCAGGGATCGACTCGCGGGCACGATGGCAGGCTTACCTGGGCGAGTGAACATCCGGCATTAGGACCGCCGGGGCCTGGTTGACCGCCCGCGCCAGAGGCCGGCAACCCCGAGCCGACCAGCCCGGCCAGAGACGCGCGCTGCAGCATCGCGAGAATGCCGCCGGCGTCCCAGGCTGCGATTGGATCAGCGGCGCCATCACGCGCCGGCTCCATGCTTTGATCGGCCGCGGCAGCCTGGGAACCGCCCGCCATCAGCGCATCGCAGCCGTTGGCGCCGACGTGAGACGCCGGCGCAACATAACCGGCGTGGACGCGGCTGCCCAGGCCCAGGAGCGGGCCGGCCAGCACGGCGGCAAGCGCCAACAGAATCCGACGCAGCGTGGGCACAGGAAACTATCCCAGGCGTTGGCTGAACTCCCTAACCTTGGGTGTTAGTGTACGCACTGAGCAATGTGCTGGCAAGAAAAAATCCGGCGTCGCGCCGGATTTCTTGAGAGCATGCGCCGCGCCTGGCCGGCCGTCGAACGCAAAGCCATAAGTTCAAGGCGCGGCCGTCGGTTCACGCCGGCGCCTTACGGCGCGGGATTGACCGGCGGGACGGCGACATTGAAATTGGCATTTCCCTCGGCGGAAGCGAAGAAAGTGCTGTTCGTGCCGCTGAATGAGACGCCGCCCACCTGGGCAAAATTGTTGTGAATGACCAGGAAGGTAGGCGAAAAGTGTTGAGTGCCAATCGCAAATCCCGAAAAGCTGAAGTTCAAATTGACGGCCAGCAGCGCATTGGCGATGTCCCCTAACGACGCGTTTTCGCCGTTCCGCAGAGACACCAGTCCCGGGATGACTCCGATGACCACCAGGGCGATGACCAGGATGAGTTCCGAGGAAACGACGGCGCCTGTGTCATCCGACCACAACTTGCAAAGCAGTGCCGACATGGGGCATGTCCTTTCACGAAACGGCGGAACGCATGGCGGGGAAGGAGGGTGGCAGCAGCGCATCGACGGCCGCTGAGGGATTAGGCATTTCCTGCTCGCGGCAAGGGGCGCGCCTCATTCAGCAGCGAAGCCCACGCGGCAAATATTACCCAGCCTGCGGCATTGACAAGGAAAAAGGAGGCGAGATTTCCCGCGGCGCCGCCTGCGCGCATCGGCGCATAGCGGTCCCTCCGAGTGATGCAATGGCGTGGATCGGCGGGATGGAAATCATCCTGACGTGTTATGCGCCTTTCGCGCCTGTGATGAATTGAAGGATTTTTTGCCATCGGCCGTTCCGCTCTTCCTGCAACGCGGCGACGCGATGGCTCAACCAATCATGCACGTCCGGAGAAGCCGGGGCGCTGGAGTCCCCCTTGCCGGCCGGTTCAGACGACAAAGGCGGCGGCGCCGGCTGAGAGGCGTCCGCCGGCGGCGCCGCGACGGTCGGACGCTCCGCCTCTGGCGCCGCCGCCGGCGCCGCAGGCCTGGTCAGCGCTTGCCGCGCCTGCTCCGCCTTCAGCTCGTTCAGCTCCTGAGTCAGCCGCCGCATCTCTTCCAGCTCGGCGCGGACCAACGCCGTCTGCTCCCGGTGCAGCGCGCCGAACATCTCCACCATCATGAGCGTCGTCTGATGGAACTGGTCCATCATGTGCTGCTGCATCCGATTGAATTCGTGGAAGACCGGCAGCAGCGAGGATTGATCGACCACGGCCGACGACAGCGGACGATCCACGGCGAATGGAGGCGCAGCGGCCAAGCCTCGCCGGAGCGCCGGCTGCTCATACCGAACGTACACGGTGAATGGGCCGATTTGCAGGCGATCGCCGTCCATCAGCTGCGCCCACGGGACCTTATGGTCGTTGACGCGCGTCCCCTCCCGGCTGAGCAAATCGACCACCCACACGCCGAGCGGCCCGCGCACCAGGCTGCAATGAAAGCGGGATATGTCCGCGTGTCGAAGGCGCAATTTGCAGCCGGGCGCCGTTCCCGCCAGCGCCAGAGAGTCGCTCATGCGCCAGCGCAGGGGCGCCGGGGCGTCCACTTCAATGACGACGTCCGGGACCTCCGGCGCCATCCGTTCCTCCGCCCGGAGAACCACCCCCCTCGCGGCGGAACCCGCGTCCGGCCGTGGGCGCGCCAGACGGATTGTGTTCCGGCCGATGCGCAACGGCTCGTCCCATTCCACCCAGCCAGACGCCTGCGGTCCGGTCGGCCAGTGAACGCCGGTGCGGCTGACCAGGTCCACACAAAAGGCGCGGCCGCCGACGAGCTGCACATAGGCGTGACGGCGACTGACCTGATCGTCGTCCAGCAAGACATCGTTGCGAGAGTCGCGGCCGATCAAAACGAAGGGACGGCCCAGCCGGCGCTGCTCCGGGGGGGCGCCGGGCCGTTCGACGAGGACTTCGAGCGCAGTCGCTTCGCAATTGCGGAGAAAGAGTTCCATGCCGATCCCTGAGTGCCGGGTCGTTTGTCGTCTCTCTCCTTTTTATCACGATTTTCCGAGAAGCACGTCCAAAGCCCAGCAGCCGAGCACGTGCGGACCGTCCGATCGGCAGTGGTCCAGCAGGTTGTGCGGCGGGCAGCCGGCGGCTTCGAGCAGGCCGGCGAGGCGGGGCAGGTCCTGGAAGCGGCGGTGGTCGTAGATGGATTGGGCCAGCGCCAGCACCTCCGGCGAGCGCCAGCGGCGGTCGAGGAGGCGGGTCGGCCGGCCGAACAGGTCGGCCAGCACGGCGGCCTGGGCGCTGCGGCCGGCGGCCTCGGGGTCGGCCCGTTCGGACATGGCGGAGGCCACCAGCGCGGCGGCGAAGGGGTCGGTGCAGCCGGCGAAGATGCAGGCCACCTCCGCGTACACCGCCGGAGAGGCCCCCTCGTGGGGCGTCGGGGTGGGACCCTTCCGCCGGATCGGCACGGTGGTGCGTCCGTCGATGCCGCGCTCCACGGCCTCCAGCTGCAGCCGGCCCGATTCCTGGGAGACGAACCGCCAAACCAGGCGGCAGCAGGCGCATGCGAACAGACGCAGCTTGCGTCCGCTGGTCTTGTCGCGCAAAAAGGCCAGCATCAGCGCAGGGTCCGCGGTCCCTGGCCGTTCGAGGCCCATCATGGGTCTGTCCTCCGATCCGACCCGCGGGGGAGCATTACAGGTCGGCCGATGAAAAACGCTGCTGTTGTGGACCAAGGACAACAGGAGCAGCGCCGCGTTGCGCCGCAATCGAAGCGTGCGTGGGCAGGCAAACAGTGCCCTCGGGCTGTCGTTGGGCATTCCGTCGATGATGCGATAATAGGGTTATATACAATTTATCCGGCCGAAGTGTACATGGCGGCGGAAAAAAGGCGAACGTGCTATACGCATCGGAGCTTGGGGCGGACGGAAAAACCGGGGTGCAGCGGGCCGTGGCGCCGACGCATCCGGGTGGATACACTGAGTCGGGGTTCGCAGCGCAAGCTCTCGCATACCGGCATCCAGGCCACGTTAGCGCCATCACAATGCGTCGCACTCAAATCGCGATCTGGATTCTCTTCCTCGCCGCGACGGCGACAAGCGCCGTACAGGATCCCATCTCGGCCGTCGATCCACCCCAGGCGCAGGTCGTTTCACCAGCCGCGGCGCCATCGTTTGCAGCTGAGATTCAACCGATCCTGCATGCGAAATGCGTGCGCTGCCACGGCGGCAAGGCAACCCGCGGCGAGCTGGACTTGACGACCCCGGCGGGCCTCCAGAAGGGCGGCCAGTCCGGTCCGGTGATCGTCCCCGGCAAGCCGGACGAAAGCCTGCTGTACGAGAAGGTCCACAGTGGAAAGATGCCGCCCGGCGAGAATGCGCATCTCAGCGACGCCGAGACGGCGGCCGTCCGGCGCTGGATCGCCGCGGGGGCCGGCTTCGGCGCCGCCGACGTACCGGTCGCTGCCATCCCGACGCAGCACGACGTGCTGCCGATTCTGCTGCGCCGCTGCACGGCCTGCCACGGACTCCGCCGCCAGGAAGCGAACCTGGATTTGCACACGCGGGCGGCCCTGCTCCGCGGCGGCAAATCCGGCCCCGCGGTGATACCCGGCAAGCCGGATGAGAGTTTGATGATCCAAAAGATCCGGGCCGGCAAGATGCCGCCGCACGATCGGCTGGTGGAAGCCTGCGTCAAGCCCATGGAGCCGAGCGAAATCGACGTGCTCGTCCGCTGGATCGCCGCGGGCGCTCCGGAAGCGGCGGTCGAACCTGACGTCGCCTCCACGACCCCCGATCCTCTCGTCACGGACAAGGACCGCGATTTCTGGGCCTTCCAGCCGCCGAAAGCCGTCGCAGTTCCCATCGTCCACCACGCGGAACAAGTGCGCAACCCCATCGACGCCTTTCTCCTGCAAAAGCTGGAGGAAAAGGGCCTGACGTTCGCGCCGGAGGCTGACCGAGCGACGCTCATCCGCCGGGCGTACTTCGATTTGACCGGGCTGCCGCCCGAACCGGCCGACGTCGAGGTTTTTCTGGCGGATCGGGCGCCGGACGCCTACGAAAAAATGATCGACCGGCTTCTCGCCTCACCGCGCTACGGCGAACGCTGGGGCCGCTTCTGGCTGGACCTGGCCGGGTACGCGGACTCGGAGGGGAAGCGCGAACAGGACCTGCCGCGGCCCAACGCCTGGCGCTACCGCGATTACGTCGTGCGCTCCCTCAACGCCGACAAGCCGTATGACCGCTTTTTGATAGAACAGATCGCCGGCGACGAGCTGGCCGATTACGAACACGCCCCCGAGATCACGCCGGAGCTTTACGACAACCTGGTCGCCACCGGCTTCCTGCGCATGGCGCCCGATCCGACCTGGGCCAACATCACCGGCTACGTCCCGGACCGCCTCGACGTGATGGCCGACGAAATCGACGTGCTCGGCTCGGCGGTCATGGGGCTGACGCTGAAGTGCGCCCGCTGCCACAACCACAAGTACGACCCGATCCCGCAGCGCGATTATTACCGCCTGGTGGATGTCTTCAAAGGGGCTTATGACGAGAACGATTGGCTCAAGCCCGACGTACGGCCGGGCCTCGGCCCCGTCAGCCAGGACGCGACCGGCGGCCGATTGCTGCCTTACGTCACGACCGCGGAAAGGAAGGCGTGGGAGGCAA
>Ga0307476_10000772_pt1 | contig 22109 bp, 22 predicted proteins | sample atmos_gasesECM2C_2_FD_203314 | JGI IMG/M metagenome (GOLD analysis project Ga0307476, IMG submission 203314) | Hardwood forest soil microbial communities from Morgan-Monroe State Forest, Indiana, United States - atmos_gasesECM2C_05 | ecosystem: Environmental > Terrestrial > Soil > Temperate...
AACACGCTGGTGAAGGTGAATTTCGGCACCAACTACGACTCCGATCCCAGGCAGGTTTGCCGGCTCGCGATCGACATCGCTGCCGCCGCGCCCCGCGCCATCAAGTCCAAGCCGCCCAATTGCATCCTCACCGAATTCGCCGAGACTGGCATGAAGTTCTCGCTGACCTTCTGGATCGCCGATCCCGACGGCATGGACAATGTGAAGAGCGAGGTCATGCTGTCGCTGTGGGAGACGTTCAAGCGCGAGGGCATCAAGGTGCCCTACCCGGTGCGTGAATTGCGCGTTCGGGGCGGGGCGCTGCCGGTCGACACGACGGTGGAGGTGTCAAATTGACGCTTAGACCTGTGGTTCCGGCCCTGGCAGGCAACTTGCGCGGCGCGCGCCAATCATTAAATTAGGCCGACCAACCCTCCCCACCGAGATATGACCCGCCCATGAGCTATGTCGAGGCTTCAGATACGTCCCTGCGCAAAACCGGCCAGATCAAGCTGCACGGCGCGAGCAGCTTTGCCGGCATGCGCAAAGCGGGCGCGCTGGTGGCGAAATGCCTCGACGAACTGACCGATATCGTCAAGGCGGGCCTGCCGACCTCGAAAATTGACGATTTCGTCCGCGACTACGCCTTCAGCCACGGCGCCTATCCGGCGACGCTGATGTATCGCGGCTATCGTTACTCGACCTGCACCTCGATCAATCACGTGGTGTGCCACGGCATCCCCAACGAGAAGCCGCTGAAGGAAGGTGACATCGTCAACATCGACGTCACCTTCATCGTCGACGGCTGGTATGGCGATTCCAGCCGGATGTACGCGATCCCGCCGATCGCGCGAAAGGCCGAACGTCTGATCGAAGTGACCTATGAGGCCATGATGCGCGGCATCGCCGCCGTCAAGCCGGGCGCCACCACCGGCGACATCGGCCATGCCATCCAGAGTTACGTCGAACCGCAAGGCATGAGCGTGGTGCGCGATTTCTGCGGCCACGGCCTCGGGCGGTTGTTTCACGACGAACCAAATATCATCCATGTCGGCCGGCCCGGCGAAGGCGTGCCGCTGCGGCCCGGCATGTTCTTCACCATCGAGCCGATGATCAATCTCGGCAAACCGCATGTGAAGATCCTGTCCGACGGCTGGACCGCGGTGACGCGGGACCGGTCGCTGTCGGCGCAGTTCGAACATTCGGTTGGTGTGACCGCTAGCGGCGTCGAGATTTTCACGCTGTCCGAACGCCACAAGGAAAAGCCGCCGGCAATGTAGCCTGGCCACCAGCGCCGGCACGCGCAACGTTATTTCCCGGTTGCAAAATCGGGCCGGCCCGGCATGGTGACGGGCTATGTCTACGGAATCCGACGACACGCAAGACCGCCCGGATGAGAAGCCGCACTACCACGGCCATCGCGAGCGGTTGCGCCAGCGTTTCCGCGACGCCGGGCCCGGCGCGCTGAGCGACTACGAGTTGCTCGAAATGGCGCTGTTTGCATCAGTGCCGCGCCGCGACACCAAGCCGATCGCCAAAGCGCTGTTGAAGAAATTCGGCTCCTTTGCCGAAGTCCTGCACGCGCCGGAAAAGCTGCTGCGCGAGGTCGACGGCATCGGCGATGCGTCGATTACCCAGCTCAAGCTGCTGGCCGCAGCCGCGGGCCGGATCGCCAAGGGCGAGATTAGGCGAAGTGTCGCGCTGTCGTCGTGGAACGACGTCATCGGCTATTGCCGCAGCAGCATGGCCTTCGCCGACAAGGAGCAGTTTCGCATCCTCTTCCTCGACAAGCGCAATCAACTGATTGCAGACGAGGTGCAGCAGACCGGCACCGTGGACCATACGCCGGTGTACCCGCGCGAGGTGATCAAGCGCGCGCTGGAATTATCCGCAACCGCGCTCGTCCTCGTCCACAACCATCCCTCGGGCGATCCGACGCCGTCGCAGGCCGATATCCAGATGACGAAAGCGATCATCACCATCGCAACCCCGCTTGGAATTTCCGTTCACGACCACATCATTGTCGGCAAGAACGGCCACTCGAGTTTGAAGGGCATGCGGCTGATCTGACACTTCAGATCAGCTGTGCCATCGTTGCCCATTGCGGCGCAGGCGCAATGGTCGGGCTGTTGTAGTCCCATCCGGTTGGCTGGTCGCCATAGGATCGCGGCATGCAGCGTGTGCGCATCGCGGCGAGGTACGGATTCATGATCGCCTGCATCAGCGCCAGCCGCCGGCGAGGCATAGCTCGGTTACTTGCTCGTTCGCTTAAGTCCGCGAAACCTTGCTGCGCTACTGCCGCATCATGATCAACGGATCGGCGCTATCAGGCACCAATCGCCATTGCGCATTGTCGTCGGCTTCGAATTGCCAGATCTCGCCCTTGTCCGACATCAGGAGTATCTGGCCATGCTCCAGCCGCCAGCGCGTCGGCGCGAACGCGGCCACGACCGGATCGCATTTCGGCTTCAGGAAGACCTGAAAATTGTCCTGCCCCGCGTCGGTATTGGTCAGCGTCAGGCCGCAAACGGTCTGGCCGTTGCCGCGCACCATCGCCCAGTCGCCGATCATCTGGTCCATCGATTTGGCCAGCGAACGAGCGGCAGCAAGATTTTGCAGGATGTAAACGCCTTCGCCCTGCCGCACGCCTTCAAAAATGCCGCTCTCGACTTCGGTGAAGTCGATCACCGATTGGCCGCTCGCATCCTGCAAGCGCACGATATCGAGCCCCTTGACGCTCCAGGCAACGATATCCTTGGCGAACGGCAACGTCTTGGCGCAGTTCGGCTCGAGCTCAAGCCGCAAACCTTGCGGCGCCGCATCGCTTTTCAATGTCACGACGCAGGTCTTGCTGCGCTCGGTGGTGGCGAGCTCCCACTGGCCGATCATGTCCTTCTTCAAGGTCGTGGCATCCTGCGCGACGGCAGGGTGCACGAACCCAAGCGACACCGAGAACACCGCCAACGTCATGCACGACCGATTTCGCATTAGCGGCCCTTGACCGGCGTTTCCGCAATCGGGTTCAGCGGTCCCTTGCCGGAAAACCACGCTTTAAGGTTATCGACCACGAGCTGATCCATTGCATTGCGGGTGACGACCGACGCGGAGCCGATATGCGGCAACAGCACCACGTTCTGCATCGCCTTCAATTCGTCCGGAACGTTGGGCTCATTGGCGAACACGTCGAGCCCAGCAGCCAGAATGGTGCCCGACTTCAGCGCCGCAATCATGGCCTCTTCATCGACCACCGAGCCGCGCGCGACATTGACGATCACGCCGCGCGGACCGAGCGCCTTGAAAACATCGGCGTTGATCATCTTCGCCGTCGAGGGACCGCCGGGCACGATCACCATCAGCGTATCGACCGCCTTGGCCATCTCGATCAGGTCGGGATAATGCCTGTAGCTGACGCTCGGGACCGCATTGCGCGTGTGGTAGACCACCGGCACCAGCGAAGCATCGAGACGGCGCGCGATCGCCTGACCGATGCGGCCCATGCCGACGATTCCGACCTTGCGATCGCGGAGCGAGCCGACGCTCAACGGATATTGCTGCGTCGTCCAGAGGCCGGAGCGCAGGTAGCGGTCAGCCTTGACGAATTCGCGCAAGGTGGAAATCAGAAGCCCCATCGCGATATCGGCGACCTCTTCGGTGAGGACGTCGGGCGTGTTGGTCACGACAATGTTATGCTCGCCGGCGTATTTGGCGTCGACGTGATCGTAGCCGACACCGAACGACGCCACGATTTCGAGCTTTGGAAACATCGCCATTACGCCGCTGTCGCAACGCGCGGTGCTGTAGGTTACCGCGGCGCCGCGAATTTTTTCGACGACTGCCGGACTGATGCGCTCGAGATCGGCACGCGTCTCGGCGGGATGGAGCACGTATTGATCGGAAAAACCCTTGTCCACGATCGGTTTGTTCGGCCCGTAGATCAGAAGGTCGACCTTCTCCGATGAAATATTCCCGCCCACCATCTTAGTTTCCCTTTCCAAGCGCGCTCTCGTGCCAACGCCGCAGCATCAGGTGCGAGGTTAGCGCGAGCAGCCCATAAATGACAATTCCGGCAGCCGAGAGCAACAGCAAGGCAGCGAACATTCGGGGGATGTTGAGGCGATAGCCGGATTCCGCAATTCGATAGGCGAGGCCCGATCCCGCGCCGGCCGAACCTGCCGCAATTTCGGCCACGACTGCGCCGATCAGCGACAGTCCACCCGCGATACGAAGGCCGCCCAGGATAAACGGCAACGCCGCGGGCAATTTAAGAAAACACAGGGTTTGCAACCGCGATGCCCCGTAGAGCTGGAACAGGCCCGCAAGATTGCGATCGACCGAATTGAGACCAAGCGTCGTGTTGGACAACACCGGAAAAAAGGCAACGATCCAGGCGCACACCACAACCGCCGTCGATTGCGACAGATAGATCAGCAATAATGGCGCGATCGCGATGACGGGCGTGACCTGAAGCACCACCGCATAGGGGAACAGCGAATATTCCAGCCACTTCGACAGGTTGAACAACAGCGCCAGCACGATGCCGCCGATGGCCGCCGCGACAAAGCCTTCGAAGGTTGTCAAAAGCGTGGTGAGAAGCGATTGCGAAAGCAGGCCCCAATCGCGGATCAGCGTTTCAAAAATGGCCGACGGCGCCGGCAGCACATAAGGCTCGATGTCATTGACGCGAACGACGAGTTCCCACAAGCCGATCCCCGCCGCAAGAACAGCAACTGGCATCACGAGGCGAATAAGACGCGCTGCGTGATGTCCGGCGAGCGACGAAGAGGCGTCCGGCGCGCTCATGCTGACCGTCCGGAGTAAGCGGGCGCCAGCGCCTCCGACACCTTGCGACAGTAGGCGGCATAGTCGGCCGAAGTCCGAAACTCCTCGCCGCGCGGCTCTGGTGCCTCAATGCGGATCTCAGTTGCGATACGTCCGGGCCGCGCGGTCATCACCAGCACGCGCTGTGACAGATAGACGGATTCGAAAACCGAGTGCGTGACGAAGATGACGGTCTTGCGCAGGTTGCGCCATAGCGAGAGCAGATCGTTGTTGAGGCGAAAGCGCGTGATCTCGTCAAGCGCCGCGAAGGGTTCATCCATCAAAAGGATGCCCGGATCGGTCACCAGCGCCCGCGCAAGCGAGACGCGCATCTTCATGCCGCCGGACAATTCGCGGGGGTAGCTGTCGGCAAATTCGGAAAGCCCGACCTGCGCGAGCGCCTCGTCCACACGCGCCGTCGCTTTTGAAGGCAGAACGTGCGCGAGCTTCAGCGGCAGGCGCACATTCTCTCGCACCGTCGTCCACGGCATCAAGGTTGGCTCCTGAAACACGAAGCCGATCGGATGATTGCCGGTTGCGGCCACGGACGGCTGCGCCAGGTGAACCGCGCCCGAGGTCGGCTCGCTCAAGCCCGCAATCAGACGAAGCGCGGTGGACTTGCCGCAGCCGGACGGCCCCAGCAGCGAGACGAACTCGCCGCGGCGCACCGCAAGATCGATCGGGCCGAGCGCGACCACGCCGTTGTCATAGGCCTTGACGACATTGCGCAGATCGACGGCGAGTTCCGCAGGGTTGGCCTCGGCCACTTTTGGCGCCGGCGAATTCGCCATTGTGCGAGCAATCCTAGTTCTTGGGCCGCAGATCGAGGCCGACGCCCTTGTTGACGAAACGAAGCGTGTAGGACTTGCGATAGTCGATATCGGAGCGAACGACGTGGGCGCGCACCATCTTGTCGAAGAAGCTCGCCATCCGCGCATCGTTCATGGCGCCGATGCCGTCGCGCAGCGCGTCGCCGGAATCGACGATGCCGTATTCCTTCATTCGCGCGATGGAATAGGCGAGCAACTCGTCGGTCATTTCCGGGTTGAGCTTCTTGATCATCGCATTGGCAGCCGCATTGTTGCCGTAGAGGTAGTTGTACCAGCCGACCAGCGAGGCGCTGACGAAGCGCTGGACCAGATCCGGCTTCTTGTCGATCAGATCACGGCGCGTCTCGATCAGGGTCGAATAGGTATTGAATCCGTAGTCGGCCAGCAGAATGATTCCGGGCTTGAATCCAGCCGCCTTATCGATCGCATAGGGCTCGGACGTGACATAACCCTGCATCGCGCTGTGCTTGTCGGCGAGGAACGGCTGCGGGTTGAAGGTGTAGGGTTTCACCCGCTCTTCGCTAAATCCGTATTCGGACTTCAGCCACTGGAAGTAGCTCGAAATCCCCTCCTTCGAGACGAACAGCGTCAGCGGCTTTAGCTCCTCAAGCTTGGTGATCTTGGCCTCCGGGTGCGTCAACAGCACCTGCGGGTCTTTCTGGAAGATCGCCGCCACGGTGACGACCGGGACGTTATTGGCGACCGCGTCGAACGACATCAGCGTGTTGGCGGCCATGAAGAAGTCGAGCCGGCCTGCAATCAGCAGCATGCGGTTGTTCTCGTTCGGACCGCCGGGCACGATGGTGACGTCGAGGCCATATTTCTGGTACGTGCCGTCGGCCACAGCCTGAAAGAATCCGCCATGCTCGGCCTCCGCGACCCAGTTGGTGCCGAACGAGACCTTGTCGAGCGCGGTCTGGGCGTGCCCGGGCGACATCGCCGCCGCCACTGCCACCAGAAACGCCGTTAGCGCGCGCGGCAAAACTGCCAGATACATGATTGGACTCCGTGGGTCGTTTTGCCTCATGATGGGACGTGCATGCGGCAGCCGCCCTTGTGGCCCATACAAACTATCTTTGCGCGATGACTTCAACCCTCCCTCCCCGCGATTGGACGAACATTCGGACCGATGCCACCGGCGCAGATCGTGCGCGCTGGATTGCCGTGTTGCCGTTGGCCGCCACCGAACAGCACGGACCACATCTGCCGCTCGAGACCGACGTTTTGATCGCGCAGGCTTATCTGGCGCGGGTGCGTGAAAGGCTCTCGGGTGAACTGCCCGTCACCTTTCTGCCGATGGAGCGGATCGGCATTTCGTCGGAACATACGGACTTCCCGGGCACGCTGACGATTGCGCCCGAGATTGCCATCCGGAACTGGATCGCGATCGGCGAAAGCGTGGCGAAAGCCGGTCTGAAAAAACTCGTGATCGTCACAAGCCACGGCGGTAACAGCGCTGCGATGAGCCTCGTGGCGCAGGAGTTGCGCACGCACCATCCCATGCTGGTCGTCACCACCTCATGGGGCCGCCTCTCCGCGCCCGAGACGCTGTTTTCCGCCGAAGAAGTCGAGCACGGCATTCATGGCGGCGCCATCGAGACGTCGATCATGCTGGCGCGCTACGGCAACGAGGTGCGGCACGAGCAAATTGCGAATTTTCGTCCCTCGACGATTGCCATGAAGCGGGACTTCCGCTGGCTTTCCGCGCAGCGGCCGGCGGCCTTCGCGTGGCAGACGCAGGACCTTCATCCAAGCGGCGCGGTCGGCGATGCGACGCTGGGCTCGGCCGAGAAAGGCGAACGCCTGATCGAGCAGGGCGCCGCAGCATTCTGCGAACTGCTCGCCGAGGTCGACCGGTTCGACCTGGAGCTCTTGTCCAACCGCCCGCAAACCTGACGTCTGTTTCGATGCGCCGACGCGCAACGGGCTCCCGCGCTTCTGAACGCGAGCACGGTTGACATAGCATAGGGGGGTACCCTATATGCTTGATGCGATGTCCCATACCATCAAAGAGAAGAAGAAGCTGATCGCGCGCGTCGGCCGCATTCGCGGTCAGGTCGAGGCGATCGAGCGCGCGCTGGCCGAGGAAGCAGGCTGCGAGCGCATCATGCACATGATCGCGGGCGTTCGCGGCAGCGTCGCCGGACTGATGGCCGAGGTGGTGGAGGATCACATCCGCACCCATCTCGTGGACCCCGAGAAAAACCCGGGCGTTCTCAATGCCGAGGCGGCCGACCAACTGATCGACGTCGTTCATACCTATCTGAGGTGAGGCCAACATGACGGAGCCGACCTTCCAGATCTCGCCGCACAGCCACGTGTTTCTGGGCGAGGATCATGAGCGCGCCGAGCGCCGGACCTGGATTGTCATCATCCTTTGCACGGCCATGATGATCGCCGAAATCATCGGGGGCGCCCTGTTCGGTTCGCTCGCTCTGATCGCCGACGGCCTGCACATGTCGACCCACGCGGGGGCGCTATTGCTTGCTGCGCTTGCTTATACGTATGCGCGCAAATATGCCGCCGATCCTGCCTTCACATTCGGAACCGGCAAATTCGGCGACCTTGCCGGCTATTCCAGCGCCATCGTGCTGGCGATGATCGCGATCCTGATCGGTTACGAGGCGATTATGCGCTTCATTGCTCCGGTTCCGATCGCCTTTGACGAAGCCATCCCGATCGCGGTGCTCGGCCTTGCCGTCAATATCGCCAGCGCCTGGCTTCTGGCCGGCGGCCATCATCATGGGCACGATCACAGCCTTGGCCATTCGCATGACCACGGCCACTCCCACGATCATGATCACGACCATGAGCGACACCATCGCGACAACAACATGCGCGCCGCCATCATTCATGTCGCAGCCGACGCTGCCGTCTCGGTGCTGGTGATCGCGGGCCTGCTGCTGGCGCGCGCCTTTGGCTGGCTCTGGATGGATCCGCTGGTCGGCGTCGTCGGCGCGCTCGTAATTGCGAGCTGGTCGATTGGGCTGTTGCGCGACACCGGCGCGATTCTGCTCGACCGCATGCCGGACGCAGTCATGGCCGAGAAGGTTCGGACGACAATCGAGAGCGAAGGCGACAAGGTCGTCGATCTGCACCTGTGGCGGCTGGGGCCCGGACATCTCGGCGCCATCGTTTCGATCGCGACATCGAAGCCAAACGAGCCCCTTCACTACCGGAAGAGACTGGCCGATTTTCCCGACCTGTCGCACGTCACGGTCGAGGTGCAGCACCTCTCTTAAATCGGCGGTTGACAGCGGCAGGAACCGGGCGTAGTTGCCCCGCGTCACTGTAACATTAGTGTCAAATATATCCTTCAATCCTGACAAAGCAGAACCTGACCAGCCAACCATGGGCAGTACCACCTTTGGCCACTTCAACCCGGCGATGACTGGGCTTGACGAGCCGGCAACATTCAAAACCGATCGCGTCGGCCACTGCCGCGTGAGGATTAGTCCCGTTTAAAGGGACTGCTGCTCACCGTCCCGCCGCGCCATCTGCGGACGAGGAGGCGAGCGATGTTCGAAAAGAACAGCAACAATTTCCGGCATCTTGCTTTTGCGCGGGCTCCCGCTTTGCCCGCAATCCGCCGCGCCAAATAGGAATTCGGTCATGATCACCTCGATCGATCAGACCGCTTTCAATCTCGGCGTGGCGACCCTGCTTGGCGCCTGTATCGGCTTCGAGCGGCAATGGCGCCAGCGGATGGCGGGACTGCGAACCAACACGCTGGTCGCAATCGGCGCGGCGAGTTTTGTCGTGTTCGAAAGCCTGTTTCCCGACGAGGCGAGCCCGACCCGGGTGGCGGCGCAAGTCGTGTCCGGCATCGGCTTCCTCGGCGCCGGGATTATCTTCCGCGAGGGACTTCAGGTCACCGGCCTCAACACTGCGGCGACGCTGTGGTGTTCGGCAGCGGTCGGACTGCTCGCCGGCAGCGGCCATCCGCTGCATGCGGCAGCCGCGACGATGTTCGTGGTGCTGATCAACCTGACGCTGCGGCCACTGGTCCGGCTCATCAACCGGCAACCGATCGCGCAGGTCGAAACCGATTTCCGTTACAGCGTCCGCGTCGTCTGCAAAAGCCCGGAAGAAGCCCACATCCGGGCGCTGCTGTTGCAGGGCACCGGCAACGGTCACCTTAGCCTGCGCCAGCTCGACAGCACCGATCTTGAGGAAAGCGGATGCGTGGAGGTCAACGCCATGCTCACGTCGCCAATCAGGAACGACGCAGTGCTCGAGCAGGTCGTCGGCCGCCTCAGCCTGGAGCCGACTGTCTCGGCAGCAAGCTGGAGCGTGGCGCCCCTTCTCGAATAACCCATCGCCTCACAGTCACCACACGAGGAGACTTGCAATTGCAAAAATCCGGTGCTCTTTCAGGTCCTAGAGCTCCGATTCCGAAGTTCGCGTGATATCGCGGGAGCCCCTGATGCGAACTTCGGAATCAAAGGAGCTCTAGCAACCTACTGATTTCTAGTGCGGCTTTGAATTTGAAGTTCCTATGACGAACTCGCGGCGAAACTGATAGGAACTTCAAATTCGCCGCACTAGTCCGACGATCCACCCATCACCGCATCGGCCTCCCAAGGCCCCCTTCCCAGAGCCGAGAGTTCGGCGATCGACACAAGGCAGCATGCATGACGCTGGATGATATTCTGACGCCAAGGCTGGGACAGGCATTGCGGCCGAACGTCTGGGACGTGGTTGCGCTCATTCTGGTCGTCGGCGCGATGGTGCTGATCGTCTATGGCGGCGAGCAGACCACATTGCCGCTCTCTGCGCTCGACGCCGCCCCGGTTTCGCTCGATCCGATCCATTTGCCACTCTACGCGCTGCGAACGACGATGCGCATGCTGCTCGCCATCGTGTGCTCGATCATTTTCACGCTTGTGTACGCGACGCTCGCCGCCAAAAGCCGGCGCGCGGAATTGGTGCTTATCCCGCTGCTCGATATCCTGCAATCGGTGCCGATCCTGGGCTTCCTCACCTTTACGGTCGCCTTCTTCCTCAACCTGTTTCCCGGCCAGGTGTTCGGCGCCGAACTCGCCTGTGTGTTTGCGATCTTCACGAGCCAGGCCTGGAACATGACCTTCAGCATGTACCAGTCGATCCGCAACGTGCCGAAGGATCTCGACGAAGCCTCGCAGAGTTTTCACCTGTCGGGCTGGCAGCGCTTCTGGCGGCTGGACGTGCCCTTCGCCATGCCCGGGCTGATCTGGAACACGATGATGTCGATGTCCGGCGGATGGTTCTTTGTGGTGGCCTCGGAAGCGATCACGGTCGGCAACACCACGGTGACGCTACCCGGCATCGGCTCCTACGTTGCGCTTGGCATCGAGAAGCAGAATCTGCCGGCGATCGGCTATGCGATCCTGACCATGCTGCTGGTGATCATCGCCTACGATCAGTTGCTGTTCCGCCCTGTGGTGGCCTGGGCCGACAAATTCCGTTTCGAGCAGACGGCTTCCGGCACGGCGCCGACGTCGTGGATGCTCGACCTGTTCCGCCGCACGCGGGCGTTGCGCGCGCTGACGCTGCCCTTTGCGGCTACGAACAAGGTGTTTTCGAACCTCCAGGTCCGGGTTCCGGAAGGCCTGCACATCTCCTTCACGTCGAAATCGCCCTCACGCGTGATCGACGCGCTCTGGCTCGCGCTGATCGCGGCAGCGACGGCCTATGCCGGCTGGCGCGCCTATCAATTCATGTCGGCGACGCTCACTCTTCCTGACGTTTTCACGGCAATCGGCGACGGCTTCATCACGCTCGCCCGTGTCGTCGTGCTGATCGCGCTGGCCTCGCTGATCTGGGTGCCGATCGGCGTCTGGATCGGGCTGCGGCCGAAACTCGCCGAACGGGTGCAGCCCCTGGCGCAATTTTTGGCCGCCTTCCCGGCCAACCTCGCCTTTCCGGTCTTTGTCGTCATCATCGTGCGCTACGGCCTGAACGCCAACATCTGGCTCAGCCCGCTCATGATCCTCGGCACCCAGTGGTACATCCTGTTCAATGTGATCGCCGGCGCGAGCGCTTTCCCGACCGACCTGCGCGAAGCCGCAGGCAGCTTCCACTTGCGTGGATGGCGCTGGTGGCTCAAGGCGATCCTGCCGGGAATCTTCCCCTATTACATCACGGGCGCCATCACCGCCTCGGGCGGCTCATGGAATGCGTCCATCGTCGCCGAAGTCGCAAGCTGGGGCGACACGCACCTGATGGCGAAGGGCCTCGGCTCCTATATAGCGCAGGCGACGGAGGCGGGAGATTTTCCGCGCGTCGTACTCGGCATCGTCGTGATGTGCGTCCTCGTCACCCTGTTCAATCGTCTGCTCTGGAGGCCGCTCTATGCCTTCGGAGAACGCCGCCTTCGCCTCGGATAATTTTTTTGAGGAAAAACCCATGCTCGATATCTCGAAAGACACCAACCTGCTCGACATCCGCGGCGTCTGCCGCTCGTTCCCGAAGGGCAGCGGCGAAGAATTGCTGGTGCTTGAAAAGGTCGATCTCACGATCCGTTCGGGTGAGATCGTGGGCCTGCTCGGCCGCTCCGGTTCGGGCAAGTCGACGCTGCTGCGCATCATCGCCGGGTTGGTCTCACCGTCCTCGGGCGATGCCAAATGCCGCGGCGAGACCATCGTGGGACCGCCGAACGGCGTCTCCATGGTGTTCCAATCCTTCGCCCTGTTTCCGTGGCTCACGGTGCTGCAAAACGTCGAACTCGGCCTCGAGGCGCTGGGCGTCGACAGCGCCGAGCGCCGCAAGCGTGCGCTGGCCGCGATCGACCTGATCGGCCTCGACGGCTTCGAATCCGCTTACCCAAAGGAACTGTCGGGCGGCATGCGCCAGCGCGTCGGCTTTGCCCGCGCGCTGGTCGTGCATCCGGACCTGCTGTTGATGGACGAACCGTTTTCGGCGCTTGACGTGCTGACGGCAGAAACGCTCCGCACCGACCTGATCGATCTCTGGATCGAAGGCCGCTTGCCGATCAAGTCGGTGTTGATGGTGACGCACAATATCGAGGAAGCGGTGCTGATGTGCGACCGCATCCTGGTGTTTTCGTCCAATCCCGGCCGAGTCGCCGCCGAGATCAAGGTCGATTTCCCGCATCCGCGCAACCGGCTCGATCCGGCGTTCCGCCAATTGGTCGACAGCATCTATGCCCGCATGACGCAGCGCCCGCAGGCCAAGTCGCCGACGCTCGAAGGCATTCATGGCACCGGCATCGGCATGATCCTCAACCATGTATCATCCAACGTGTTGTCGGGTCTGATCGAAACATTGGCCGCGCCGCCCTATAACGGGCACGCTGACTTGCCGGTTCTCGCCAACAACCTGCAGCTCGAGGCCGACGAAATCTTCCACCTCGGCGAATCCCTGCAACTGCTGCGGTTCGCGCAGTTGAGCGAGGGTGACCTGATGCTGACGGACTCCGGCAAGCGTTTTGCCAATCTGGAGACCGACGCGCGCAAAAAGCTGTTTGCCGAACACATGGTCAGCTACGTCCCGGTGGTAGGGCTGATCAAGCGGGTGCTGGATGAGCGGCCGTCGCACACCGCGCCCGAGGCACGTTTCCGTAACGAACTCGAAGATTACATGAGCGAAGGCGCAGCGGACGAGACGCTCAAGACGGTTGTCTCATGGGGCCGCTATGCCGAGCTGTTCGCCTATGACGAACAGTCGGAAACCTTCAGCCTTGAAAACCCGCACTAAGAGGCAATGGGACCAGGAAGCCGCGGCGCAGGTGCGCTCCCTCTCCCGCTGGGAGAGGGTTGGGGTGAGCGGGTTAAAGTCTCTCTGGAATCCTACCCCCTCACCCGGCGCTACGCGCCGACCTCTCCCTATGGGAGAGGTGAACCGTGCTCGAACCTAAACTGCCGGCGCAAAGGTATCCGGCCGGGCCATCGCCCAGGCATCGCCGAAGCGTGGATCGCTGGTGCCGTCGATCAGTTCGCCCGGACGCAGCGACGGATAGAGCTTTGCGAAGGTCTGGACCTCGGTCGTCGAGGTCCGCTGCGAGAAATGGATCGGCCGCAGGTCCTGGGGATGGTCGAGGCCGGCGGCGGCGACAAGCTCGGCCAGCGCATGCAGCGTCGCATGGTGGTAGTTGTATACGCGCTCGATCTTGTGGGGCACGACGAGCGCGCGGTTGCGCGAGGGGTCCTGTGTGGTCACCCCGGTCGGGCAGCGATCGGTATGGCAGCTCAGGGATTGGATGCAGCCGAGCGCGAACATGAAGCCGCGCGCCGAATTGCACCAGTCGGCGCCGATCGCCATCGCACGCGCCATGTCGAAGGCGGTCGCGATCTTGCCGGATGCGCCGATCCGAATACGATTGCGCGCGTTGATGCCAACCAAAGCGTTATGGACGAAATTGACGCCCTCGCGCATCGGCATGCCCATATGGTCCATGAATTCCAGCGGCGCCGCACCGGTGCCGCCTTCATTGCCGTCGACCACGATGAAATCGGGATAGATGCCGCTTTCCAGCATCGCCTTGCAGATCGCCAGAAACTCCCAGGGATGGCCGATGCAGAGCTTGAAGCCGGCCGGCTTGCCGCCCGACAGGCGGCGCATCTCGCCGATAAAGGCCATCATTTGCAGCGGCGTCGAAAACGCGCGGTGGGTCGCCGGTGAAATGCAATCCTCGTTCATGGCAACGCCGCGGATCCGCGAGATCTCCTCGGACACCTTCGCTGCCGGCAGCACGCCGCCGTGACCGGGCTTGGCGCCCTGGCTGATCTTGAGCTCGACCATCTTGATCTGCGGATCGACCGAGATGCGCGCGAACTCGTCTGCGTTGAAACTGCCGTCGCGGTTGCGGCAGCCGAAATAGCCGGAGCCGATTTCCCAGATGATGTCGCCGCCCATTTCGCGGTGATAGGGGCTGACGCCGCCTTCGCCGGTGTCGTGGGCGAAGCTGCCCTTCTTTGCGCCGGCATTCAACGCCCGCACCGCGTTCGGGCTCAGCGCGCCAAAGCTCATCGCCGAGATGTTGAAGACCGACGCCGAATACGGTTGCTTGCAATCCGGCCCGCCGATGGTGATGCGGAATTTCTCGTTCTCGTGAACTTTCGGCGCGACCGAATGGTGAATCCACTCATAGCCGTCGCGATAGACGTCCTCCTGCGTGCCGAACGGCCGCTTATCGAGAACCATCTTGGCGCGCTGATAGATCACCGCGCGGGTATCGCGGGAGAACGGCATGCCGTCCTTCTCGCTCTCGAAGAAGTACTGCCGCATCTCGGGGCGGATTTCCTCGAGCAGGAATCGCAGGTGAGCCGAGATCGGATAGTTGCGCAGCACCGCGTGGCTCTTCTGCGTCAGGTCGCGAATGCCGAGCAGCGTGAGCGCGCCGAAAATGACGAGCGGAATGAGGACGAGGTCGAACGCCTTGTGATCGACGATACCGATGCCGAGCAGCAGCGCCGTCACCACCGAGCAGATCGTCAGTACGATGAAGCGTGGCGAGAACGGCAGCATCAGCGTGTCCATGGATCCCCTCGGATGTGTTTGTCAGCTTGTTTTTGTCAGCCTACGCCCGGCCATGCGAACGTCCGATACACAATACCGACAGCAAACCGTCACGGATATGACAATCGGCGCAGCTGATTTGCCTGTGGTCCAAGCTACCTAATCCCCGGCGGGATGATCAATCCGCCGGGTGGCCGGGCTCACGCGCCCGGCATCGTTTTCGCACTGCAACGCAGGGCCGGAGAGGCATTGGGGCCGCAAAATCGGCCCGCTTATGTCAATGATCGTGCGCGCGCAGTTCGCCGGGAATGTGCTTCTTCTCGAGGCCGCGCTGGGCCAGCCACGTGTCGGTACTTCTGATCGCCCGCTCGATATGGTCGGATGTGCGCGAGAAATCGTAAGGCGAGCCGACCAGCGGGCAGAGCGGCGGCACCACGACATAATCGATGTCAGGCGGAAGGCTTTCCAGCTCATACACCAGCTGCCGAGCGATCAACAGCGTCAAGGCATGCAGCGCATTGGCAACCGCGCCGGCCGGCGGCTTGTCGGTCGCGCAGGCATAGCCGGTCGGCAGGATGATCAGGCGGCGCGCACCTTTCTCGACCGCAATCTTGATCGGCGTGTCGGCCGAGATCGCGCCATCCGCAAGGTAGCGATCCTTGTAAGGGACAGGCGAAAATGCGCCGGGTATCGCGGTCGAAGCCACCACCGCGTCCGCTACCGATCCTTCCGAAATCACCACGCTGTCGCCGGACACGATATCGGTCGCGACGATATGAATCGGAAGCTGTGCATCCTGCAAATTGCGATAAGGCACGTGATCTTCGATCAGCTTGCGGATGCCGTCGTGCGGAATCAGGAAATCGCGCCGCCAGAGAAATCCGAGCAGGGTCCGCCAGGTGATCGGGAAGACATCGTTGCGCTTGATCCCGCGCCAGATGGTTTCGAGTTCGAGAACGCCTTTTAGCGTCGGAGCCCCGGCAAAATACGCGCCGTTGATCGATCCGACGCTGGAGCCGACCACCATATCGGCGGACACGCCGTTCGCGATGAGCGCATGCAGCATACCGACTTGAATGGCGCCAAAACTGCCGCCGCCCGCCAAAACGAACGCCGTTTTCGCCCTATCCTCCTTGGTTGACGCAGACACTGATCGTTTCCCCTGCCCTCGACGCATCGCTCATTGGCCCGCGTCGTTTTTTGAAGCTTATAGCAAAGCCGTTATGGCCGACGCCATCAAGAACGGGTGTTTGCGAATCGCGACCGGGCCGCGACACCGTGACAATCGCGCGCCAATCGATATCGTCCAGCGCGAACGAAGACAGGATGTCAGGACATGAAGATTCCAGCACTGCCTTTCACCGTGACCGATTGGAGCCAGGTTGCCGTCACCACGCATCCGGGCGAAAGCGGCCAGGCGTTCTGGCGCACGCTCAATATCGGCGACGTGCGCGTGCGGATGGTCGAGTACACGCCAAGCTATATCGCCGACCACTGGTGTGACCGTGGCCACGTGCTTTACGTGCTGGAGGGCGAGCTTGACACCGAGCTGCGCGACGGCCGCAGTTTTACGCTACGGCCGGGCATGAGCTATCAGGTCTCGGACTTCGGCGATGCCGCGCACCGTTCGTCGACCAGGTCAGGCGCGAAATTGTTTATTGTTGATTGACATCAGGTACGACGACGCGAATTTACAACTCGTGTCGCGGAAAGCAGCCTCTCCATCGTCGTCCCCGCGAACGCGGAGACCCATAACCACAAGTGCCAGTTGCTACGCCCGACAGTGGCCCGAATCCCATCCACACGCGCATCGGTGGTTATGGGTCCCGGCTCGCGCTCCGCTTGGCCGGGACGACGGGTAGGCGAGCTCACCGTTCCACGAAAGCCTTCTCGATCACGAAGTGACCGGGCTCGCTGTGATTGCCTTCGACAAAGTCGCGGGCGTCAAACATCTGGCGCAGCTCTTCCAGCATCGCCGGGCTGCCGCACATCATGATCCGATCGCCCTCGATATTGAGCGGCTCCTGGCCGATATCGTTGAACAATTGCTCGGAGGTGATCAGGTCGGTGATGCGGCCGCGGTTGCGGAAGGGCTCGCGCGTGACCGTCGGATAATAAGTCAGCTTCTCGGCGAGAAGCGGCCCAAACAACTCGTCGCTCTGCAAGTTCGCGACCAGTTCCTCGCCATAAGCGAGTTCCGACACCTGACGGCAGCCGTGCACGAGCACGATCTGCTCGAACCTGTCGTAAACGTCAGGATCCTTGATCAGGCTGGCAAACGGGGCAAGGCCGGTGCCGGTCGACAGCAATAACAGCCGCTTGCCGGGAAAGAGATTGTCGGCGATCAGCGTGCCGGTCGCTTTGCGGCCGACCAGGATGGTGTCGCCTTCCTTGATCTTTTGCAGACGCGACGTCAGCGGGCCGTCGGCAACCTTGATCGAGAAGAATTCGAGCTCTTCTTCGTGATTGGCGCTCGCCATCGAATAAGCGCGCAGCAACGGACGGCCGTCGACCTCGAGCCCGATCATCGCGAACTGTCCGTTCTGGAACCGGAAGCCGGTGTTGCGGGTGGCCCGGAAGCTGAACAGGGTGTCGGTCCAGTGACGGACGGAAAGAACCTTCTCTCGGTGAAACGCGCTCATATTTCCGCTTAACTCTTGCAAAGAAGCCGACGGGAACCATCCGCGAAAAACCACGGAAACTACTGTGGCGATTGGGGAATTCTGTCACTTCAAGTAATGTAATTCGGGCCGATGTCAATATGCTGCAGTGCAAGATAACCGTTCACAAATTGCAGAGCGGGCAGGCCTCAGGTCACCTCGGCCAAAACCTTCTCCGCGACTGGCCTCAAGCGCAATTAACTTGCTGGAAGGCCGCGATATCGGGGTGATTAATTGCCCCGCCGTGGGCGAAAAATTCATTAGAGATATTCTTTGAAAAGTACCGAATGGCAGACATCCGGATCACGCATGCCGACCTTGCAGGAATTTCGCTCAGGCAAACCCGCCTCTTATCCGGACCAGACGCTGTATGCGGCTTTCGCCTGCGCCGAACTCGGCTTGAGCTTTGAAGACATCGATGGCGGCAGCGGACTCGTCTTTCGCGTGTCGTCGAAAACCAAAGCGGCTTATTTCGGCGCTGGTCGCTGCTCGTGGTATCCGCAAAACAACGCCACCGCGGCGACACTTGCATCCGACAAATATTTCGCCAACCGTCTTCTCGAAGACGCAGGCGTTGCGACGCTCGGCGGCGAGTATTTCTTCCTGAGCACGCGGCATCGCACGCTGCGCCCAAATGGCCACGAACGCGAAGACGCGTTCGCTTTTTTCAGGAAGCTGAACGGACGCGCGTTCCTCAAGCCGCTGACGGGATCGCGCGGCGACTTCGCGCAAGCGATCCACGACGAGGCCACGCTCGGCCGATATCTCGACAGCGTCGCGCTGCACTACGATGCGGTCCTGATGCAGCCGATCATGACCGGCACCGAATATCGGATCTTTGTGCTCGACGATGAGATCATCTATTCCGTACGAAAATTTCTGCCGACGCTCGAAGGCGACGGGAAGCGTCGCCTTCGCGAGCTCCTCGCCGAGCACAATTCCGCGCTGACAAGTCGCGGCCTTTCGGCGATCGATCCCGCGATAATATCCGGAAGCGACCTCGACAAGGTGTTGCCCGCCGGCGAACGCTGGGAGATTCCCGGCCGCATGAACCTCAGCGCGGGCGGCCGGATGGCCTTTGCTTCACCTGGCCCGAGCGCAACGGCGATGGCACAGAAGGCCGTCCGGACGCTGTGCCTGCGGGCTGCCGCCGTCGACCTGTTTGCCGAAATCGATGGAAACCCGCAACGCGTCGCCATCATCGAGATCAATTCCAATCCCTCGATCCGGCTGCTCGAGGAATTGCAGCGGACGGATCTGATCCTGAAAATCTGGCGCAACACGTTTTCGGCGGTTGGACTTATTGATGTTTGATCTGCCGAAATATGGCGACGGCATCTGCCTCGCGCGGATGGCCGAGTTGCTTGACGCGCTATCGATCGATCGCGCCAGATTGCAGGAGCGGTCGGTCGCGATCACGGGCTCCAACGGCAAAGGCTCGACGGCGGCCTTTTGTGCCAGTATTGGCCGCGCCTATGGCCTCCGCACGGGCCTGTTCACCTCGCCGCATCTGTTTCGCATCAACGAGCGATTTCAGATCGACGGCACCCCGATCGACGACGGGCTGTTAAGCCAGTTCGCCGCGCGCGTTGAAACTGCAATCGCTACGATTTCGAAACGTCGCGCGGAACAATTCGGCGCGTTCGAAGCCATGTTCGCGCTCGCTTGCCTCCATTTTCAGGAGAGCGATTGCGAATTTCTGGTGTTCGAAGCCGGTATCGGCGGCCGCTACGATCCGGTTCGCTTGCTGGGCAGTTTTGTCACTGCGGTCGTTTCAGTCGATTACGAACATGTCGAACTGCTCGGCAACTCGCTCGAAGAGATCGTCTCGGACAAGAGCGACGCCTGCGCCGCCGGTGGCACCATCGTCTATGGCGAGAACTGCCGAAGATTGCGACCTCACGTCGTCGAATATAATCGGAACCGAAATGTCGCGAGCCTGTTCGTTCGGGACGACATCAGCATCAACAATGAAACTGTCGCGGCGAACAGTCAAAGCTTCGACCTGTCATTTCGCGACCATCAATTCCGCGTGCTGGACGTCGCCTTGCCTGGCGGCTTCCAGATCAACAATGCCGCGATTGCGGCAACGCTGTTCCTGAGTTGGCTGGAACGCAGCCGGCCGAACGACGCATCCTTGCAGATCGAAACCGCGGTGCGTGCGGGACTACGCGAAACACGCTGGCCCGGCCGCCTGGAGACGATCGCGCAAGATCCCCTGACGGTCATCGATGTCGGCCATACGCCTGACGGCATCAGGCAAGCGATGGCCGCGCTTCACCAGATTTACGGCAAACAGGAGTGGATCCTCGTCACCGGCGTGTCCCGCGACAAGAAAGCCGAGGATATTGCAGCCGCCCTCGCTCCGCACTTCGACATCATCATCTGCACGGCCGCTCATCACAAGGGCGGTGACGCGGCCGCGCTCGCCGCGACCATGCGCCGGATCAATCCGCGTGCGCTTGTCGAGATCGCGGCTACCATCGCGCAGGTGTTCGACATGAGCCGGGCGCTCGCTGCGTCAAGCAAGCGGAGAATTTATGTCGCCGGTGGATTGTTCACCGCGATCGAATTTGCCGCCGTCGCGCGCGGGTTGGATGCGAAGCAACTGGCCTTTTTCTAAGGGTTTTGCCGGCTTAACGATTCATTAACCATGTCAGGCCGATGGTTGCCCATCGCGGGAGCATACCATGGCCGACACGTCATCCATCGCATCTGTAAGGTCAGCCCTGATCGCCAGGCAACCGGTCAATCCGAGCCAGGTCCCGGGGGCATCGTCCTCACTGTTCGGCAATCTGCTTCGCAAGACCGAGGTCGCGGTCGGGCTGAGGTCGCAGACCGGCTTCTCCTCCGGCGCGACCTATGAAGCGCAGACGATCGCAGGCCAGACCAAGGCGACCGTCAACAATGCGGTCAGCGCGACCAAGAGCTTCTTGCATATCAAGTAGGGCTCGGCGGCCTTGACGCGCCCGCGAGCAAACGCCCGCGGGCCAGATCTCAATTGCTCCCGGCGTCGCTATCGTCGAGCGCCTTGAATGCGTCTTCGAGCTGCGGCGAGATCGCCACATTCATCCGCTCGCCGGTCGGCAGCCGCGATACGAACCACTTGTTGTAGAGCGGCACAAGATCGTGGTTCGAGCCGAGTTTTCTGAACGCACGCTCCACGACGTCCTTGAGCTGGGGCTCGCCCTTGCGGAACATGATGCCGTAGGGGTCGTACGACAAATAATCGCCGGTGACCTTGAACTTGTCTTGCGACTTGTGCCGCGCGATCAGGCCATAAAGCAGGATATCGTCGGTCGCGAAGGCCACCACCTTGCCGTCCACCAGCATCTGGTAGGACTGCTCGTGATCGCCCGCGGCGACGATGTTCAGGCCAAGGTTGAGTTTCTTGTCCAGCGCATGCATCGCCTGTTCATTGGTCGTGCCCTTGGTGACGACGATGGTCTTGCCTTGCAGATCCTTCGGCGCCGAGATCGTGGAGTCCTTCGCGACCATCAGCTTGGTGCCGGCCACGAACATCAGCGGCGAGAATGCGACCTGTTTCGCACGCTCGGCATTGGCCGTGGTCGAGCCGCACTCCAGGTCGATCTTGCCCTGCACGACCGCGGGAATGCGATCGTCGGATGTGACCTTCACATATTCGATCTTGAGGTTCGGATCGTCGACCTCGACACCGATCTCATCGACGACCGCCTGACACAGCTCGAGGCTGTAGCCGATCGGCCGGTTGGCCTGGTCGAGGAACGAGAACGGCGGCGAGCTTTCGCGATAGCCGAGATTCACGGCGTGCCGGCTCTTGATCGCGGCAAGCGTCGGGCTGAGCCCTTCGCCGCCGCTCTGGGCGCCTGCCGCCGTCGTCAGCAGGCAACCTGCGAGCCATAGCCCGCAGGCCGCGATCGATCTCCCCGCCATTTGGCGCATCGGACCCTCCCCTCAATGCGCCGGCACGGCGCCGGGAACCGAGTCTGCGGGCACGGCGTCGTCAGGTCCGAGTTCATGCTCGGCCTTCAGTTCGCCTTCCCATTTCGCCACCACCGAGGTCGCGAGCGAGTTGCCGATCACGTTGGTGGCGCTGCGTCCCATGTCGAGGAAGGTATCGATGCCCATGATCATCAACAGCCCGGCTTCGGGAATGCCGAACTGGCTGAGCGTGGAGGCGATCACCACAAGCGAGGCACGGGGAACGCCGGCAACGCCCTTGGAGGTGATCATCAACGTTGCCAGCATGGCGAGCTGCGTGCCGAGCGACATGGGGATTTGGTAGGTCTGCGCGATGAAAATACTGGCAAAGGTGCAGTACATCATCGTGCCGTCGAGATTGAACGAATAGCCGAGCGGCAGCACGAATGCTGAAATCCGC
>Ga0307476_10000773_pt1 | contig 22108 bp, 26 predicted proteins | sample atmos_gasesECM2C_2_FD_203314 | JGI IMG/M metagenome (GOLD analysis project Ga0307476, IMG submission 203314) | Hardwood forest soil microbial communities from Morgan-Monroe State Forest, Indiana, United States - atmos_gasesECM2C_05 | ecosystem: Environmental > Terrestrial > Soil > Temperate...
AGGGGCGTGAGGGTTCAAATCCCTCCCGGCGTACGATGGAGATGTGGCACGAGTCAGGTTTAAGGCGCCGCCCTGCTAAGGCGGTAGGCGTCCATGGGGGCGTCTCGTGGGTCCGAATCCCACCATCTCCTCTCAATGGAGCGGTCGCACAGTCTGGCCGAGTGCACACGCCCGGAAAGCGTGTAGGCGGCGCAAGCCGTCTCGTGGGTCCGAATCCCACTCGCTCCGCTCAAGGAGGGGTCGCATAGTGGATGATTGCGCCTGTTTCGAAAGCAGGTAGGGGCGCTGCGCGTCTCTCGTGGGTTCAAATCCCACCTCCTCCGCATTTGGCAGGGTCGCATAGTCTGGCCGATTGCGCCCGTCTTGAAAATGGGTGAGGGGTAAAACTCTCCGTGGGTCCAAATCCCACCCCTGCCGCCAAGGGCCTATAGCTCAGAGGTAAGAGCACTCGCCTGATAAGCGAGAGGCCGGTGTCCCAAAAGCACCTAGGCCCACGAGCCCCGTGTTTGAGTGACCCACGGGGCATCATGGCGAGATAGCTCAACGGAAGAGCGTCCGACTCATGATCGGAAGGCTGAGGTCTCGGAATCCTCTCTCGCTACGATGGGCCAGTGGCCAAGTCCGGTGAAGGCAGCCGCCTTATGAACGGGAGATCGCAGGTTCAAATCCTGCCTGGCCTACCCTCAGGAAAGGAGGAACACCATGTTGGAAAGCAAACAGGTCAGGCGAATACCAGCCTGACGGGCCGCTAACTCAAATGGCAGAGTCGCGGACTTTTAATCCGTTGGTTCAGGGTTCGAGCCCCTGGCGACCCACCAAGCGCCTGTAGCATCAATGGACAGAGCGACTGCCTTCTAAGCAGGGAGATGGAGGTTCGACTCCTCTCAGGCGCACGCGGTGTAAGGTGGCGGGGAATCCTGTTGGTCGCGCGACTTAAACCCCGCACCATGTCCCGGTCGTCTAGCGGCCTAGGACGCCACTCTCTCAAGGTGGTGGCGGGGGTTCGAATCCCCCTCGGGACACGGCCCCATCGTCTAGCGGCCAAGGACTCCGCCCCTTCAAGGCGAGGGCACGGGTTCGAATCCCGTTGGGGCTACCATTGCCAGTGTGCCAAGTGGTACACTGGTCAACGCAGGGTGGAGCAGTTCGGTAGCTCGACGGGCTCATAACCCGTAGGTCGAAGGTTCAAATCCTTCCCCTGCCACGAAGGTCAGCCGCACACCAGGGCCGGAACGGACGGCGAAGATGCGGCATTTCCCATTCCCAAAAATCTGCCACGTGAAGGTCGTAGCGTCCTCTGCGTGTTGTGCTTACCTGAAGTGTGTCATCCTGTTAAGATAAGAACCATGCGGACGGCATACAAGGCTCGGGCCTACCCGGACCCGGAGCAGGCGGCGGCGCTCAACCGTACGTTCGGTTGCGTCCGTGTCGTCTGGAACCGCACCTTGGCGTGGCGTCATCAGCGGTACCGTGGCGAGCAGGTGAAGACAAACTTTGTTCAGGCCAACGCCTACCTAACCGCCATGAAGGCCACTGAGGAGTCGGCCTGGCTGAACGAAGTTTCCTCGATCCCGCTCCAGCAGGCGATCCGCCATCAGCAGGTCGCGTTCTCCAACTTCTTCGCTAAGCGCGCCCGGTATCCGAGGTTCAAGTCTCGCGACGGACGTCAGTCCGCCGAGTACACCCGATCCGGATTTCGGTACCGCAACGGCAAGCTATTCCTTGCCAAGATGGGCGCACCGCTGGAGTTCGTGTGGTCGTGGCCAGACATTGACTCGGCATCCATCGATCCCACCACGGTGACCGTCTCCCGAGATCCGTGCGGGCGCTGGTACGTTTCGTTCGCTGTTGAGGTAGTGGATCCGGAGCGGTTGCCCACTACGGGTGCTATTGTCGGCGTGGACCTGGGAATCAAGGATTTCGCCGTCACTAGCGACGGGGAGAAGATTCCCAATCCCCGGCACCTTGAGCGTAGAGCCCGCAACCTCGCCCGCTATCAGCGAAGACTCGCCCGGTGCCAGAAAGGCTCGGCGAATCGCGCCAAGGCCAGGGCCAAGGTCGCCCGCGCGCACCGCAAGGTCCGGGCATCCCGCACCGATTTCCTCCACCGCACTTCCACCCGGCTGGTCCGCGACCATGACGTGATCGTAATTGAGGATCTGGGCGTGAAGAACATGGTCCGGAATCGCCGACTGGCTAGGGCGATTTCCGACTGTGGATGGGGCACCTTCCGCTGCATGATCAAATACAAGGCGACCAGAGCCGGACGGCAACTGATCGTGATCGATCGTTGGTATCCCAGTTCGAAGACCTGCTCGGCTTGCGGGCACCTGCTCACTGAACTAAGCCTCAAGACCCGGACGTGGCAGTGCCCGTCCTGCGGCACCCGGCATGACCGGGACATCAACGCCGCTAAGAACATTCTGGCGGCAGGTCTTGCCGTGTCTGCCTGTGGAGCTGATGTCAGACATTCCGGGTCCTCCCGGGTGCAGTCGGCCGCGAAACAGGAACCCCGGCCCGTGAGGGCAGGGATCCCCGTCGCACAGGGCGGGGAATAGTCAATCCGGGCTAGCTCAATTGGCAGAGCATCTGGCCGTTAACCAGGGGGTTACAGGTTCGAGGCCTGTGCCCGGAGCCATGGTCTTGTAGGGGAGCCGGAGTCCCCGCCATCCTGTCAAGATGGAGATCGCGGGTTCAAATCCCGTCAGGACCGCTAGTCTCAAGGGGGTTCAAGTCCCCAAGGAGAACCATGATCCCTCCTGAGAAGCTGGCCTGGATGGCAGCGATCCTGGACATGCAGGGCCGTGTCAACCGGAAGAACAACCAGTCGCGGGCAACGCCGCAACTGGTTCTGCGGGTCGACTCGTCGCACCTGAGCGTGATCGCGGAGTTGTGCCGGCTCACCGGCCACGAGGTGGAACCCCGGCCCGAACTGCCGGGCAGGGAGTGGGATAAGAAGGGCTGCGTCGAGCATTGCGGCGAAGCGCACATCCACTGCGAGATGGGCAGCCAGCCTTCCGTGAGCCGGTGGACGATCACCGGGGCCGCCATGGCCATGGTCCTGCACAACGTCATCCCCTACATGGTGACCGACCGCGGGCTCACCGACGTGATGAACGAGGCGATGGAGAACCTCGTCACCACCGGCCAGGGGGCGCATGCGGTGAAGCGGTCGGTCCTGCGCCTGGCGGAACTGGGGTGGGATGTCCCCCCGGAGATGGCCAAGCGCCTGAAGATGACACGGAGAGGGAGACCGCTGAAGGCGGTGTCCGCATAGGGGATTGCGCTAGTCCGGGAGATGAGCGGTGGTAAACCCTACGGTCGCCTGCGCCGTGAGCGCGAAGCAGGACATGTGCGAGGGGTTCCCCGGTCAGCCGCCTCGCACCATGGGCGTGTAGCTCAGCGGCAGTAGCGCCGCCTCGACACGGCGGAGGTCCCTGGTTCAAGTCCAGGTACGCCCACGTAAGACAAGCTCCGGTAGCACAACGGATAGTTGCACCGCGCTACGGACGCGGAGGGTGGGAGTTCGAATCTCTCCCGGAGCACGCAGGGGTGATTAGCTCAGCGGCAGAGCGGCTGCGTCACAAGCAGTGCCATGCACAGGTTCGAGTCCTGTACCACCCACTGAGGGCGAGCCCGAAGAGTCGAAGGACTGGGTTGTGGTCCCAGGACAAGCGAGTTCAAGTCTCGTCGCCCTCCCCGGCAGGTTACCCAAGCGGCCAACGGGAGCAGTCTGTAAAACTGTCGGCATCGCGTCCTGCGAAGGTTCGAATCCTTCACCTGCCACTTCAGTTCCAGTTCTGGCCCGCCATGTCCGGCGGTCGGAACGGCAGCCACCGCTCATGGCGGGGGGCTGACAGCCACACGCGGTCGCGGATGTGCGGCCAGACGCGGTCGAGCAGGTCAGCGAGGTCACCGTAGCCTTCCTCTTCCCACCGTCGGCGCTCCTCAGGGTGCATCGCCATGTCTCGTACCTCCTTGCTGAGTAAGTGGCTCAGTAGGTAGGTCCGCGGGAAGAGAACTTCTGGACCAAGATTTTTTACTTGCCCTCGTAGCTCAGGGGATAGAGCGGCCGCCTCCGGAGCGGCAGGCCGGAGGTTCGAATCCTCTCGGGGGCACTCATGGGCCTGTAGCTCAGTGGATAGAGCCGTTGCTTCCTAAGCAATGCTGGCCGGGGGTTCGAGTCCCTCCAGGCTCACGAAAAAGCCCCGCCAGTCCCGGAGGACGGCGGGGAGCAACGAGTGTAAGTATATCAGGGCCTCATGGCTGAGTGGTCAAGGTCGCAGCCTGCAAAGCTGATGAGAGTCGGTTCGATTCCGACTGAGGCCTCTAAAAAGGTGCTCACACATTTGGAGTTGTATCCACTAGAATTACCCGTACACAAAGCGCGTACGTAGGCATCCTCAACCCCCCTGGAGCGCGTGCAGTGAACAAGTCCCTGGAAACTCTTGTCATCGGCAAGACGTGGCGTGTCCCGGTCACGGACGGCCCGGCTGGTGACGGCGCCGGAATGGCGCGCCGGTTCGACTCGGCGCTGATGTCGGCCGGTTTCAAGTGCTCCCGCGAGCTGCTGGAGCACCTGTCGTCCCGTGACCCGAACTACGTGGTCGACACCGCCGTGCCGATCCTCGCCCTGGTGCGGGAGGCCGTCGGCGGGCACGTCCAGCACAACTCTTACTTCAAGGACTTCCCGTTCGGCGTCCCGGACACGATCGAGTTCTGGGTGACCTGCCTGCGGGAGGCCGTGTGCGGCGCAGCGACCGCGGCCCAGGTGGAGGTGCTCGTGGGCGTGCACCCGGTGTCGGGGCATGTGATGACCGGCGGGATCAACCTGCTGTCGCTGCCCACGTACGGCACCTACCAGCACACCTACGAGGAACTGCTGGCCGCGCACGAGGAGTTCATCCCCGCGGCGGGGGACCGGGTGACCCTCCTGTACCTCGGCGGATCGCTGACCGACGAGCTCGGCGCTCTGTACGTCTCGCTGGCGGGCCGGAACGTACCGCCCTCGGATGAGGACAAGGAGGCGCTGGCGGCGCTCGCTGAGGCGTGCCTGGACGGGCCGCAGCCGCAGGCGGTCCCGGTGCGGGAGAACCGGGCGGTCATCAACAAGGTGCGCCTGGCGGCGGGCCGGCCGCTGCTGGTGGACACGGTCACCGACGTACTGCGCCTAGCCGCCGCAGTGTCGGGCGGGGACGTAGGGCTCCAGGCCCCGGCGAAGCTGCGGTCGTTCACCCGGCCCGAGCGCCGCGTGCTGCTGGCCGCGCTGGAGAACGTCGTGGCGGCCAGCCCGGCGAAGCTCGGCGACGTCGCGCAGTACGGCGAGCAGTGGAAGCGGCTGGGGGAGCGGCTGCACCCGCACGAGCACCCGCTCACGCCCGGCGCCCAGAAGGTGTTCGCGGTGGCGCGGGGTGAGGTGCGCGTGCCGTCGTTCTCCGCCCTGCTGGAGTCGGCGATGGCTACGGGGGACGTGCGTAGCGCGGCGTCGCTGCTGTCGAGCGCGCCGGGGCGGCTGTTCCGGTCGCTGGACTGGCTGCTGCGCCACGGCGACGGCGAAGGCGACGTCAAGGCCGTCCTGGACGCGATGGAGGCCACGGCCGGCGCGGTGTCCGGGCGGGTGCTGCTGTCGGTACGGGAACACTTCGGCAACCGGCATGTGCGCACCGACGTGTCCCGGATCTTCGTCAACCGTAACGGCCGGGCCCGTGCGGCCGCCGACACCCGTGCGGCGTTCCCGGTGAGCGTCGTGGACCGGGTGTGCACGGTGATCGACGCCGAGATGCGCCGGCGCCTGCCGGAGATTGGCCACCTCGTGGTCGACCCGGCGGTGCTGGGCGTGGCCCTGCCGCTGTCGCAGAAGACGGCGCCGAAGGGGTTCGGTGTCATGCCCCGCGGGTCGGTCGAACTGGTCGACGGGGAGTGGCTGCGGTTCTTCTGCTACTGGAAGCAGCGTGAGCGGCGCACCGACTACGACCTGTCGGCGGTGATGCTCGACGCCTCCTTCGAGTACGGCGAGCACGTCTCGTGGACGAACTACCGCACCGGGTACGCCGAGTACTCCGGTGACCTCACCGACGCCACGAACGGCGCCAGCGAGTTCATCAACATCAGGCTCGCTTCGGTGTCGCGGCGGTTCATCGTCCCGCAGGTGTACCTGTACGCCGGTGAGGCGTTCGATGAGACGGAGGAGTCGTTCTTCGGGTACATGCTCCGCTCCGCGGAGCAGAAGGGCCTGCCGTTCGAGCCCGCGGCGGTGCGGATGAAGTCGGAGATGCGCGGCGGCGGCCGGATCGCCCTGCCGGTGGTGTTCGCCCGCGGCGACGACGGGAAGTGGCGGGCCAAGTGGCTTCACCTGTATTTGAAGGGCCACCCCGGCTTCAACCAGGTGGAGGGCGCCCGGGTCACCACGTCGCTGCTGGTGCGTTCGATCGTGGAACGCGACTACCTGCGGGTGCGGTATCTGGTCGACCTGCTGCAGGCGAACGGCACCAAGGTGGATGCGGCCGGGTTCGAGATCCCGCAGCCCACGGAGGAGGCGGTCAAGCCGGTCACCTACATCGGGCTGGACCGGCCGGATGGCCTGCCCGAAGGTTCGCAGGTGTTCACGCTCGCGAACCTCGCGGACCTGATTCCGGCGTAGACTGGCGGTGACAGTGAGGCCATGGCACGGGCTTCCTTCTAAGCCCGGAGCACATCCGGGCATCCATGTTGAGGATGCCATCTAGCCCCGCCGCTTCCCTCGCTGTCACCGCTGGCCTGCTACAATGACTCACAGAGCGGCCATGATGCGGCTTCCTTCTAAACCTCTTGCAACGGATCTAGCCGCACCGCCTTCCGCTCGCAGAACTTCATAAACGTGAGGCCATGGGTGGACTTCCTTCTCATACATGTGGGATCTGGAGGTGGCGGGTTCGACTCCCGCCCGGGGGCGAAAGCCTCCGGTAGCTCAGCGGCAGAGCGCCAGACTTGATATCTAGCCCGCCCGCTTCCCTCGCACAGGATCCTCAACTGGATCAAAGACCCCCGGCGTCCGCGCCAGGGGTCTTCTTGTCGGTAGCCTTGGACGCACCGGGGAGGCCGCCGGGACCTGGACCCCCGGCGGCCGAGAGTCCAGGTGGTGTGCCCCGGGGACCAGAACCCCGCTGGGAGACTTAACTAACCTCCCTGCCCTTGGCTTAGCGCCCTCGGGTACGGCGGGGTTCTTGTCCGTCGTCCCCGTCTTCGACGGTGATGACCCCGGCAAAGCGGTCTAGCTCCCGGGCGAACCCATCTCGCAGATCCTCAACCTCTTGCGTCGCCTCCGGCATATCGGGAGTCTGGTCAAGGGGTATTGCACGCCTGCGGACAGCCGGTTCCGGCTTGCAGATCGTCAGGGCGTAGGCGTCGAAGTACTTAGCCCAGTTGCGGAACTTGCTCAGCCCGGTCTGGCCCGTAGCGCCGTCCTCGTCGCCAACCATCAGCAAGACGCGCGACGGCGAAACGGGCAGAAAGCCCTCGGGCAGCGCGGCGAGCAGCATATCCTCATCCACGGCGTACTCGTCGGAGTAAGCCCTGGGCATCGGCGCGAGCGTGGCGTAGTCGCCCAGTTCGCCGGGGATCTCGGCTTCCTTGACCAGTTCGTGAAGGCCGTAGTGGCGGCGGGTCAGTTCGATCTTCATGGTTTCTCAGTCCTCCGCCATGATCTGGGAGATGCGCGCTTGGCTCAAGCCGACCTCCCGGGCGATCTGGTGCTGGCTCATCCCGGCGGCGAGTAGTTCAGCGATTAGGGTACGCCGGGAGCGGGCCGCCGCAGCCGCGTCCTCGTAGGCCCGGTCGATGGCGGCGCCGGCTTCCCAGATCGCGGCTAGGTGGCCCGCGCGTATGTCGGCGAGGTGACGGGCGGGGGCGGTCACGGGTTGCCTCTGGCCCCGTACCGGGTAGCCAGTATGTAGGCGGGGTGTTCCGACAGTGGTCGCGGCGGCGGCGCTGACTGCGCCCAGCCCGTGAATGGGCTGTAGTAACGGACCTGGATGCCGAGGATGGTAGCCGGGTTGCGGCTCCGGTACTGAACGTATGGGTCTTCGGGGTCGCTGGCGTGACCCTCACACAGGTTGCAGGAGTGGCAGAGAAGCCCGCGCACAAGACCCGTCTTGTGGTCGTGGTCGGTATCGCTGGCCCGTGCAGGGCACATAGCACACCGGCCGTCCTGCCAGTCCTCCAGAAGCCTCATGCCAAGTTGCCACGCCTCCTCGGGATCGGCACACTTGGCAACCTGCGCCGCTTGCGCCCGGTGCTCGGCAGTTACTGGCCATGACCAGCATGCGGCGGGCGGAATCGAGGCAAGCCTGCGCTGGCGCAACTCCTCGGGCGTGAGCGTACGCTCAATCCTGCGGCACTCCTCCAAGCCCTGCAGAAGGTATTCACACATGGCCCGCGCACCCTCTGGATCGTCACTTCTTGTTGCCATTCCCTAGCCCCTCTTCAATTGTCATTCGGTGCCGCCGGAGAGGTAACCCGCGAGCGTGTACCCGGGGGACCGGTCGAGATTGTTCCGGGACCGGTCATAACGGCGCGTGGTGTCGGCGCGCCTGTGGCCCATGGCGTCCTGAAGGTCGCGCAGACTGCCGCCGGCGTCGAGGTAAAGGGTGGCATAGGCATGCCGCAGACCGTGGGGGCCGAATCGCCTGACGAGTTCGGGGGGGAACTCTGCGGCTTCCGCGAGCTCATGAAGGACGTTCCATACCAAACTTTGGTTGAGGGGGTGGCCGGTGGCGGTGGCGAACAAGTATGGCGCGGGTTCGGTTCGCCCTGGCACCACGGGGCGCGTGTCGGCCGGCGCGCGAGTGGCGAGGTAGGCGTCCAGCCGTTCGGTGGCGGGCGGGGGCAGGACGAGCGCCTGCCGCTTCCCTCCTTTGCGGGTGACCCACAGCGCGCGGTGGCCGCGGTCTACGGTGAGGTCGGCCGTGGTGGCCTCGCATACTTCGGACACCCGTGCTCCGGTGAACAGCAGTACGGCGACGAGGGCGGCGTTGCGGGGGGCTTGTTCCCACCGGCGCCTGCCGTGGCGGGGACTCCGGCCGGGCGTCTCCCGGCGAACCTTTCTGTGCTCCCGCATGGCCGCAGCATGGGCCTGCTTGCACCGATCACAGCGGCACCCTTTGACGTACATGCGGGCTTCGCCGTGCTGGGGCGGGCCGTGCCGGTAGCCGGCCGCTGCGGTGTCGGCTGCGGCCAGGAGCGCGAGCGCCTGATCCTTGGTGAGCCCCGGCGTCGTGGACACGGTCGTGTCCACGGAAGGCCGGGGCAGGTGCGCCATGGGGTTGCTTGTGACCTCATGGCGGCGGATCAGCCAGTTGTACCAGGACGAGACGGTACTGAGCTTGCGCGCCACGGTGGCAGGCGACAGCCCGGCCGCCTCCATGGCACGTGCCCACAGGGCGGCGTGCTCCTCGCGGGGAGGGCCGAGCGGATCGGCGCCTATTGCCCGGCAGTAATCAAGCCATGGCGGTACGTGGGGGGTACCAGATGAGATCTTGCCAGTACCCGGCCGTGGCACGGGCACGCCGAGATCCGCACCGTAGGAGAACCGTGTCATGGGGGACTTGCGGGTGAGGATCCAGGCGCGAGCCAGATAGCCGGCATGATCGTGGCCGCCATCAGCGCCGGGGGCTTCTGCGGCAAGATCGTCCTCGCCGGGGACTGCCAAGGTAGTCATGTTCCTATGATAATCACCATTATCATAGGAGTCAAGCTACACATCAGGGGAGCGGCGGCCGGGCCGATTTCCGGCTGCGGGCCGCGCAGATGTAGGGCACGCGACCACGCCTGCAGTGCCTGCGCCACAGCGCCTCAAGGATGACAGCGACGGCAACGGCGCACGCGATTGCCATGACCCACTCATGCCAGATGAGGTTGGCCGCTGTGGCGGCGCTGTAAGTGATGACGGCCAGGGCAACCCCCGCCCAGCCGGCCCGGCGGTGCCCGTAGTGGCCAGCCAGCACGAACGGGGCTGGAATCCAAGTGGCCAGGAGGATGGACAGGCCACTCAGGACGATCGTGCTCACTAGACACCCTCACCCACGGCCTCACCGCGCGCTGCGGCATCCTGGCAGCGCAGGCAGTGGTAGCCCCCGTACAGGTGGCTCATGACCGTATGATGGCGCAGCCGCGGGCCGGGGCACAGCGGATCCTCGGAGCACTCGGGCCCGTCCACGTGAACGATCAGCTTCCCGGGGCAGCGGAACCGCCACCTGCGCCCCTGGCCCGCCGGAACCCACTTATCCTCGTAGTCCATCGCCTTGCCCAGGCAGAGCGGCTTGCGGCGGGTGTGGAAGATGGGCGGCGGCGCGCCGGGGAGCAGCAGGTTCTCCCCCTCGAACGTGACCGAGCCCTGGCGGCTGGTGACGGGCTCGCGGCAGCCCCAGCAGCAGCCCGGCATGATCGCTTCGAGGGCTTCGATCTCCCGGGCCTGCTGCTGAAGTTCCTGCACGATGTCGATCTCCGGGCACGGCCACGGCTCCCCGCATTCCGAGCACACGGGGTAGTGCTCGGGCAGCACCCAGGCCTTCTGGAAGTGCACGTAGACGCGCACCTTCGTGTGGTGGCGCTTCCCGCCTTTGGCCGGGTAGAGCTTGAGGTACAAAGGCCGGCGTCCCCACGTCTCTTCCGTGGGGACGGGGCCGGTGCCCCATCGTTCGGCGCCCTCACGGGCCCGTTCGAAGTAGCTGCGGTCGTGCTCGTCCCAGTCGGCCACCGGAACGTCGCGCACCTCCGCGACGCGCCAGATGGCCCGGTTTACCGCGATCGGGTCACCGGGCTTCAGGTCGCGCCACTCGCATTCATGGCCACCCTTTGGCCGCCATGTGTCGTGACCGTGACGGCCCCAGTAGAGCATCACGCTCACCGCGCCCCGGGAACGGGCCGCAGCACTGGCCGGGGCTTCGCTGCCTCACGGGCCTTGCGGGCAACGGCGGCTAGAGCGGCCCTGGCCTTGTAGCCGTAGAGGCGCGGCGCGCGGTCGCGCCGTCTGCGCCACCACCACGAGCACCACACGGCTACGGCGAAGCTGATCGCCGTGCCGGCCGCCCATGGCCACGGGGCGGTGAAGTAGTTGTAGATCGTGACCCCGCCGGCGCTGCCGATCCAGCCACGCAGGAAACGAAACGGGCGATTCGACAGGAACCGGTAGGCCAGCCACAGGAGGGCGCAAGCTAGCGGCGGAGTTGCGGCCGCCAGCAGGATTGTGAGCAGGTTACCGGCCATCTCCCCTAGCCTCCCACGGCGCCCGTGGTCAGCCGGGCAACCACCTCGGGCACGTCCCCGGCCGGCATCTCGATGGTCACCTTCAAGACGATCCCGCGGTCCGGCGTCGGGTAACGCCTGGCCACGATGCCGTATACCCAGGAACGCGCACTAGGACCCAGGGTGATCCGGCGCGACAGGCTCTCCGGATCGTCCAGTTCGACGTGGACTGTCAGGGCGGCCAGGAACATCCCGAGCCCAGCGACGTCACCGCCGATGATCTCGACGTTCACCGTGGAGTCTGACTGGCGTGCGGTAGGGCGCAGTGCCGAGCTGGCCTGGAACTGGCCGATAGCCGATTCCAGGTCCGCCAGTAGCCCGTACGGCAGGTCGGGCGTCTTCACCGGACATCCTCAGCGCACGGGTGGTGGCCTTTTGACTCAAACCACCGCCGCGCTTTGCGGAACTTGCCGTCCTGCCAGAACCCCCAGGTGCGAATGCGCGGGCCGGTGATCAGCACCGTCCACGCACCACCCGGGTCCGGTATAACGGTGTGGCGGTGTACCGCCTCGCGGAGGCGTACTGCGGGCGCGCGAACGTGGTCCTCGCCGTCCGGGTTGCGGTCGGTGTAGCCGCCCTTGACCACCAGCGTGACGAACCGCCACGGATGGTCATGGAACGCACGGTCGTCATCAGGGCCCACCCAGTGGTGGATCCGCAGCGACCCCAGCGGGCGGATCTCGAACCGCCACCGGTACACGTACGGGCATTCGGGCAGGCCCAGATGCTCCCGCATCTTGATGGTGAACAAACGACCGTGGGCAACCTTGCCGCTGGCCTCTGGTGCCGGGGGGTGGGCGCGAACCGACCTAACCTCCGCTACATCTGAGCGGTGCTCTTGACGCTTTGAGCTACCCCGGCCTGGACTCACTGAGTAACCTCCGTGCGCCATGACGCTGCGGCGTCGTGACTTCGTGACGCCACGGTACCGTGAATATTGGTCTTTGGCTAGTGCCACTAGGCAATTCCTTGTCGATCTTGACGCCACGGCGTCATGGTCTCACGGCACCATAGGCCCGTGACGCTCTGGCGTCCCGGCGTCACCTGTGTCATAATGCGGCCATGCGAGTGACGTTCGGGAACCTCAAGGGCGGCGTGGCCAAGAGCACGAGCAGCGTCTTCCTCTCCCTCAGTCTGGCGCGCACTGGCGACCGCGTTCTCCTGGTGGACGCCGACGCGACGAACCGGACCTGCCTGAAGTGGTCCACGCACGCCGCAGACTGGCCGGCCGAGATCACCGTGGTCGGCTGGGAGGTGGCCGACCTGGCCCGCCGCGTGCAGGCCGTAGCCGCGGACTACGACCACATCGTGATCGACACCGGCCCGCAGAAGCCCCACATCCTGCGGCAGGCTCTCATGGTGACCGATGACCTGATTGTGCCGGTCGCGCCGAGCCCCGCCGAACTGGAGCAGTTGCCGGACACCTTCGCGCTCGCCGGCGAGGTCGACGCCATCTCCCCCACCTTCTCCCAGGTGCTGCTGGCGAAGGTGAAGACCGGGACGCGCTCAGCGCGGGAGGCCCGGGATCTTCTGGACAACCTCGGGCTGGCCACGATGGATGCCGTGGTGCACAACTGGGAGATGTATTCGCTGGCCTACGGCACCGTCCCGGCCGACTTGGCCGAGTACGAGACGGTGCGTGAGGAACTGAGCAAGGTTCCCGCCTGATGGCCCGTCAGCGTGCCGGAGACGCCCGGGCCGCGTTCGCGCGGGTCGGGGCGATCACTCTGCCCGCGGCCGAGCCTGAGGTGCCGCCCACTCCCCCGGTGCTACCCGTTTCGCCTGCGCAGCCTAGCCGTGACGTCACGGCGTCACGGCGTCGTGGCGGCGCACCCGTGGCCGCGACGGCTATCGCACTGACTGTCCGGTTTGACCCGGACGAGTCGTACGAGAACGACGACTTCTTCCTCATGCTGCAGCGCCAACTGCGCCGCGGCCGGCTGGACAAGGCCGAGATAGTCCGTGCCCTCGTGCGCGTGGCGCGCACCCGGCCGGAGGTCCGGCAGGCCCTGCTCGATGAACTCAGAAACGGGTGAGTTCGATGGATGTTTCCCCGCACGAGCGCGAGCAGCTTGAACTGGCGCTTTTCCACCTGGACAACGCGCACCTCGCTTGGCGCTGCCGCGCGGGCGCGGGCATGGAGGAAGCCGGGCGCCAGCTCGGGGTGGCGCACTGCGAGGAAGACCCGCGGATCTGGAGCCACCCTGAGCATGGGGCCACCCGTGACGCTGGCGAAGCCTACTCCTCAGCGCTCGGCGCGGTCAGCCGCCTGCTGTTGCAGGCTGACCCTGCCTACTACGGGCCGGCTTGCAGCGGGGGGCATGCAGGGGTCCGGCGGGCAGTGGAATCCCGGCTAGCGGGACGGGCCCGGATGAGGGCAGTGCGGTGAAGATCCGCCTGTTCGGCACGGAAGAGGAGTGCCGGGACGCTGCCACGCTGATACGCGAGACGTTCAACGTGGTGTACGAGTCCGAGCCCAGGCCCGGCCGTGGCAACACTTCGCTGGTGTTCGTGTACATCGACACCCGGCCTGGGCCGCCGGTCGCCCGGTAATTTGTCAAGGATCATTGTGAGCACGGGCAGGAGCGAGGGCCGCAGTGCCGTCTACCGTCTCTACGGTTACAGCGGCACGCTGCTCTACATCGGGGTGGGAAATACCCCCTTCGGGCGGTTTGACCAGCACGCTCGTCAGCAGTACTGGTGGCCGGAAGTTCACCACGCCACCATGGAGTGGTTCCCCGACCGGGCTAGTGCCGAACGGGCAGAAACCGCCGCGATCAAGGCTGAGAAGCCCCTGTACAACCTACGGTCCAGTACGACTCGCAAGAACCGGGCGGCCGATATGCCCCCCGAGGAGTCGCTCCTCTTCGATGCCGAGCACCTGCTGGAAGCATGCTCCCTGCAAGATCCGAACTACGGCCGCGTGACCAAGATAGCCAGCAAGGCAATAGCGCTCGTTACCTGCGGGAATGCTGACTCCCGCAGCATCAGGGACTTCCACCGGCTCGTCCGCGACTGCTGGAGCCGGATTGAAGTCTGGGCCTAGTAAATGAATCATTTAAGCCATGCGGTTCTCTAGCCCTACTGCCGCCACCGGCTTCATTAACGCCATCGTGAAGCGGCGCGCCGCGTCCGGCGACGACGCCCTGGAAGACATGCGCGATCACCCGTTCGGAGTGCTCCAGTACGTACGGGCTCACCGTGACGTATCCCGCGCCGTGCTCGCAGAAGACGCTGCCGACGCCCTGGCCATCGTGCACTGGCTTCATGGCGAACTGGACCGTAACGAGCATGCGATCATCCGGATGGCCCGGGCCGCTGGTCTCACTTGGAGGCAGATCGGCAAGCCGTACGGACTCACTGCCCAAGGTGCGGCGCAGTTGTATTTGAGACTTGAAGCACAGCAGCAGGGCGGGCCGCGAAGCGAGGTGCATGCCCGGCGTACTCTCCGAGAGCAGCGCCGCACGGCCAAGAAGGTGCGTACGGCCAGGGAGATTCATGAGGAGGCGTGGCTTGAGCGGCACGCTGCCGTGATTCGTGCGAGCGCTGCCGCGCTGGTCGCAACCTTGCCCGACGATGAGGATACCCAGGAGTTCCTTGGTTCCCCAGCCAGCAGCCTGCGAGATCTTATGATCTGGATCGAGGCCACGAGTTGGGAACTCTCCCCCGGCCAGTGCGAAGCGGCGGAGCAGCTCGCCATCGCCTGGCGGCAGTCACGCCGCTGACCGAACGGCTCACCCGCAGGTAAACCGTTCGTGAATCTGGCGCGTCTCTCCTTCGCGGCGGCGGAAGGCACTCTAGGATCGTGAACCGCCTTCCCCAGGAAATAAAACGACAGCCCCAGCCTGCGCATGCGTGCGCAGGCTGGGGCTTGGCAACAAGAGAGGCCCAAGGGCGGGGGCCACAACTCCATGGACGCTAAACACAGACGGCCTAAGGTGGCGGCGGAACGGGCCAGATTCGTCCGCGACTGGCAGTCGCAGCAGGGTGTCACCGAACTCCTGGACCTAGCCCAGGGCACGGCGCGCACCGCCGTAATGCCCGCGATCACCCCAGCGGTGCGGCTCCGGCCACCAACTCCGCGCGCCGCGCCACCCCGGCCGGCGCGCTACTGGGCCGCCCGGGCCGGGGCCTGCGCGGCGGTGCTGGCGTGCCTCGCCGGGGTGCTCTGGGCGGGGGTCGCGTGGTGGCCGGCCCGGTACGCCGTGTACGCCGTGTGGATGCTGCCGCTGGCCGAACTGGCCCTGCTGGCGCTCGGGCAGGCCCATTACCGGTTCCGGTTCCGCACGGCCCCGCCGGGCAAGTACACCGAGCTCGTCATCCAGATCACCACGGCAGGCCGGGAGCACGGCCGGGTCAGCGAGATCATCAGTCAGATCCGCTCCTACCGCCTGCCGGTGAGGCACCAGATATGGGTGGTCACCGAACCGGAAGACCTGGGCGGCTATCCCGGCGCCGACTTGGTGCTCGCCCCGCCGCGGGGGTTTACCGCCCGTTCGGAGCGCAAGGCCCGGGCGCTGGAGTTCTCCCGGCTGGCGCGCCAGAAACTGCGCCTGGACCGGCCGGATGTGAAGGTGCTGTTCAATGACGACGACGTATCCCTGACCCGGGCCTACATCATGGCGGCGTTCGCTGCGGACTACGACCTGTGCCAGGGGGTCGTCTCCCCGCGGACCGAGTACGCGTCGTGGCCGCTGGGGCATTTCCTGGCCAGCCACGCCGACGACATCCGCACGCACGCCTGCCTGGTGTACTGCTCGGTGTTCCAGGGCATCCTGCGCCGGCCGCTGCACGTCCACGGGGAAGGGCTGACGGTGACCGGTGCCGCGGAGGCGATCGTCACCTGGGACTGGCCGGCGTTCGCGTCGGAGGATCTGGTGTTCGGCCAGCGCGCCGCCGAGGCGGGCCTGTCGTGGGGGTGGTTCCACGAGTACGCCGAGGTGACCTCCCCGTGGGACCTGCGGGACTTCATGACCCAGCGTGCCCGGTGGCTGTGGGGCGACATCCACGGGATCACCCACCGCGAGGTGATGTCCTGGCGGGCCGCGCTGATGACTATGGCGAAGTACGGGGTGGGCGCCGGGGCGCTGATGCTGTCGGCGGCCGGGCTGTGGCTGCGGGCCAGCGGGCGCATCCCGGGGGATTCGCCGATGTTCGGGGTGGCGAAGCTGTCGCTGCTGGCCTGGGTGGCGGTGTACTTCGCCTGCGGGTGGGCCGGGGCCTCGTCGCGGGTGTTCTCCCGGTCGAGCGACTCGCGGCTGCTCGCGGCGACCGTCGCGGTGCTGATGCTCCCGGCGAGCCTGCTGCTGACGTTCGCCGGCCTGGTGATCCCCCTAGTGCAGGGCAACCCGCGTACGTTCAAGGTGATCAGCAAGACCCGGGAGGGCGGGTGAGCGGGCTCCGCAAGGCACTGACCGCAGCCGGGGGGCTGGCGATACTGGTCGCCGGCTGCACCGCCGCCGCGCACCTGAGGGCCTTGCAGCCTCCTGCCGTGCCGCGGTCGCCGTTGCTGCGCGTCCCGTCTTCGTCACCGGCCCGGGCGGTGGGCCGGCCGGTGATGCAGCGAGGCATCGACATCGACTTGTACACCTACCGGGGCCAGGACGCCGCCGCCGCAGCCCGCGCGGACGTGGCCTACATCAAGTCGCTGCACGCGAATGCGGTGTCGGTGTCGTTCCCGTTCTTCATGCACGGGCCCCGCTCGCGCGGCGTCTACGCTAGCCCCGCGACCCCCTCCCCCGCCCAGTTGGCCGTCGTGGCCGCCGTCGCCGAGCGCGCGGGACTGTACGTGTCGATCCGGCCGCTGCTCGATGAGACGAACCTGGGCAGGTCCCGGGTGGTGTGGCGGCCACGCGACATGGGCGCTTGGTTCGCCTCCTACCGCCGGTTCCTGCTGCCGTACGCGGCAATGGCGCAACGCGAGCACATCCCGGAGATCTTCATAGGCGCCGAGTTCAGCCAGTTCGGCTCCTCCCCGCGCTGGAACACCCTGGACAGGGCGGTACGGCGCGTATTCCACGGCACGCTGGCCTACGCCGACAACGGGATCCGGATCATCCGCGCCCACGTGGGCGGCGCGGGCGCGCTGGTGACGGTCGACGCCTACCCGAGGATGCCGTGGATACCGCCCACCGCAACCGCCGCTCACCTAGCAAGGCCATGGGGGATCTACGACCGGTTGCTCCCACCGGGGACGGTCCTGACCGAAGTCGGCATCGACGCAGTGGCCGGGGCGTACGGCACTCCTTACAAGCATCATTGGCCCGGTGCGCGCATCGACCCCGTGATTCAGGCCCGCTGGTTCACCGCCGCCTGCCGAGCGGCCATCGCCAGCAAGCTCGGCGGGATCTACTTCTGGCCGCTGGAATTCGGCCACCTGGGCGGGCCCACGGTCACCTACCAAGGGGCATGGGCGCACAGCGCAGGAGCGCGAGCGATCTCGGCCTGCTTCGCCAAGGCGGCCCAGTCGTGACTGTCACGGTCATACTCAGGCCGCTCGCCACCACCTGGGCCAAGCCCGCACAATGGGTGCGGTATGCGCCAGTCGCTGCGATCCTGGCAACTCAAGCCGCTTACTCCATCCGCCTCATCCCGCTCGGAATAGCCTCACCCGACGAGTCCCGCTACGTCTACGCTGGCCATCAACTCATCAGTGAGTTCTGGCAAAGCGGCGGCAGCCCCTATTACGAGACCTATTTCTCGGGTGCCCCAGACGTCTACTCGCCACTGGCCGCCATGGCAGATCACCTCGGCGGCCTGCCCGAGGTGAGGCTGATGAGTACCGTATTCATGCTGGCCGCCACGAGTCTGCTCTTCTTGACAGCCCGGCGGCTGGCGGGACACCTGCCCGCCGTCCTGGCGGCCGGCCTATTCGCGGGCCTTGGCACCACCCAAGTCGTCGGCAGGAACGCAATCTACGACGCACTCGCCTTCCTGCTGGTGGCCGTGGCGACTTACTGTGCGGTCAGAGCACGAGACGACCAGCCCAGATGGCTAATAGCAGTGCCGCCCGTACTGGTGGCCGCCTTCTTCGCCAAGTACATGACCATCGTTTTCGATCCCGTGGTTGCAGGAATCGCCGGTCTCGGCGCTGATGGCTTTCGGCGTGCTATGAGCCGCACGCTGGCGGTCGGCGCGGCGACCGTGACACTGCTGGTCTTTGCCGTCTATCTTGCGGGCGGTGCGTATTTCAAGGGAATGCTGTTCACGACCTTCGCGCGAAAGACTGGCGCAGACGTGATACTCAATGCAAGCCCGCTCTCCAGTAGCTGGATCATCCATGATTGCCTAGCCTGGATCGGCGTGGTGCTTGCCCTGGGGGCCGCAGGAACGGTCTTGGCCGTGTTGATCCCTTCTGAGCGGAATCGTGCAGCGACCATGGCCCTGTGCCTAGTGGCCGGGATCCTAGTCACCGCAGAGGCGCTGCACCTGCACTCCGCCGAGTCCATGCGTCGGCACGATGATCTCTGCGCTTGGTTCGCCGCGATCCCCTCCGGGTACGCGCTGGCCCTTCCAGTGCAGCGGATCCCGGCGCAGGCATGGAAGGCGGTCCTAGCACTGGCAGCCTTCCTGGCAGTAGCCCTGTCCTGGGCTCACTACGGGCAGCTTCCTAATAACTTCATAGGCCAGCCAGGGTATGACAGCGCATATTCCATAACTCCTCGGTATGGCCTCCTAAAACCATATTTGGAACTGAAGGGATACAACTTCCTCCTGTCCGGCGACGATGGCCTCGCGCTGCTGTATAACGATCACATTGGTATTCCTTGGTACCGAGTGGTGGATGATAGCTACATAAAATATCCGATCCCGGGCCGGGGAGGTGACTGGCGAGGGGAGGCTCGTGGACCGGACTGCTTTAGCGTCAGGCCTGGATGTATGTACCTAGAACAGGCCGCCGGCTTCCGGGCGGCCATCCGCGCGCACGACTTTGCACTGATCTCTCTCACTAGGGGCCCCGGTCATCATCTTTCAACTGACTCTGTGATTGCGTGGACTGTGGCACAAACCCCCGGTTATGTTTCCGTAGCTCACATCGGCGGCGGTTCGACTTGGATCTACGCCCCGGACTACCGTCATCGCCTTGCTGTGCGGCCGACGCGGGCCGACCAGCACTCGCGACCTGGACCCTCGGCCATGGCGATCCTGCGTGGGCTTGCCGTGACTCAGGAGCCTGCGGCGATATTCATGGTCGCCGGCCTGCTGCTCACGGGGTTCGCGGTATGGACCCGTCGGCGCCGGGCCAGCCCGAGCTACGCACCACTGTGGGCCTGGGGGTGGTTCCTGCTGGTCATGGTAACTGCGGTGACCCTCGAACTAGCCAAGGTGCTGGCGAGGCGGCTGGGGCTGGGTCACAGTGGCCGCCATGCCCCGCGTGGCAGGCCAATATGGCTCGTACGAATGGTGGACCGGTAAACCGTTTGCATGAAACCGGCCCCCGTCATCCACCTGCCCGTGCGAAGGGGAACGGGCAGACGACGGGGGCCAGTCGCCCTGAGAAGGCAAACGTGAGCAGACTTCTCCGGAACCACGCCATCGTACCGGGTTAGTGCCGTGCGCCGCCAGAGGAGGCCTGCGCGGACCTGCCTCTTGCCCGGCAGCGCACGGCGTGGATGCCAGCCCTTCTCCAGACGAGGAAATCCACTACGGCAGGGATACCCGGTCACGTCAGGGGGTACGGCTAGCCCGCAGGTGACAACCTGCTGCCAACGTGTGCACCAGGAGCGGGCGACGGGCGTCCTATCAGAGAGCGGGGCCAACAAGGGAGGGGGAGGCCGTGCGGAGTGAGGGTATGCACGCGGCGGAGTGGAGCTGGCCGACGGTGCCGTGGCGGATGAAGCGGCAGATCCGGGGCATGCTGTCGATCCTGCGCCGCGGCGGGCGGCACACCGCGGCTTCGGTGAGGTTCGGACGCCATCGGTTATCGACCCGCTAAGATCGGGTATCAAGCAGGGGCCGGGCCACGAGCCGGTATTGATTCCTCGTGGTGGTGCCTACCGGTCGGGGCCTTAGGGCCCGCGACATCAGGGGCCGCCGGATTGCGGGCCGGCGTTACAAACACCCGCAAGGTCGCCCGGAAACGGGTACCACCGCCCGAAGGGCCGTTAGTCTGCGACACCCAGACTGGCGGCCCTTCCTGGTGCCGGGGACAAAAAGGTGGCCCCCCGGCAATCGCCATCCGAGGGGCCATGAGGTTAATGTCACGCCAGCCGTAGCCGTGAAATGGAATACCGGAAATCCTGGTGCTCTGCCTATTGAGCTAGGGCCCCATGATGGGCGGAGCCCCCCGGGCTCGAACCGGGAACCTCCAAGCTGGCTTGGTTCTATTGCGGCTCGTACTGACGTGGGCGGTGAAGCTGAAGCTGGGCGAGAACCTGAACATGACGCTGATGCTGGAGCAAAGAACGAGAACCTGAATCTGATGATGAGGCTGAGGATGAGACTCAAGCTGTGCTCGGCGCTCAGCCTAGCAGCCGTTCACCCGAGGAGGTACCCGAAGACCGCCCCGCCCACGTGCGGGTCCGCGGCCACACTGCTGATCTCGGTGGCGTTGGCTTCTTCCCGGGCCTGCCGGACGGCGTCGAGCAGGATGGCGAGGCGTTCCTGGACGCGCCGGACCTTGTCGGCTTTCATGGCGCCGGAGAACTTCGTGGTGGACCAGTCCCCCACGACCACGTCCTCCATGTACACCTGCACCTGCGCCGGATGCTCCTTGGTGGCCTCCGACAGGACGTGGTTGTGAGGCGTCTTCTTGCTGCGGGTGGTGCCGGACGGGCGAGTGGCGAAGCACCCGCGGTTGCCGTCCCATTCCCAGTCCTCGGCCGGGTCGAGCACGGGCAGGGCCTTGATAAGGCCGTCGATGGTCTTGGCCAGTTCCTTCTCCAGGAACAGCAGGTAGGTGACGGGCACGGCCGGCAGGAGAACGGCGCCGTCCACGGTGACGTCGGCGTGGGCCTGGGTGTTGGCGGCTTCCCGGGCGGCGTTGGCGTCGTAGTACCGGGTCAGGACCGTGACGGCCTCGTTCAGGGCGTCCTCGGCGAGCAGTTGCACCCGGGTGGACTCGGGGGGCAGTTTCTCCCCTTCGTCGTCGCGTGGCTTGTAGGTGCGGGACAGGCCGGTGAGCAGTTGCTGCTTGCCGAGTTCGCGCTTGAGATGGTCGACGCGCTGGGGCACGGTCTCGGCCTGGCCGGTGAGGCGGGCGATGAGCTGGTGAAGACGGGGCATGAGCGGCATCGTAGCGAAACTTGGCGCTAAGTTGGCGCCAATAAAACAAGTAGAACCCCGGCACCCCCTGAAGGGGCGCGGGGTTCCGTCGTCTTGCGAGAACGAGCGGTCAGGTCTCCGCAGCGTGGCGCGAGCTGGCGACGGGTGACAGATTCTGGCGGAACAAGAAGGCCAGCACCATCGACGCCGCAGACAGGACGATCGCCTCGGTGTGCGCGCTCACGTGGAAACCGAACGTGCCGGCCGCCGTCAAAATCGTGGCGAGGGCGCCGATGACGACCTGGATGTGCCGGGGTTTGGCCAGCAGCGCGGACATGCCGGTGGCCAGCGCGGTGATGATGGTCGCCGCAGCGGCCTGCCAGGTGTGGCTGAAGTGAAACGCGTAGGCGATGAGCATGGCGAGGCCGCCGCTGGTTATCCACGCGACCACCGCGGGCTCTTCGGCCAGCAGGCGTCTCAGATAGGCGATGAGTCCGGACATGTGACCTCCTAGGGCCACTCGGAGATTGCGGTTACCCTGGAGTACGGGGACCGTCCCAGACATACACCATCGACCCCGGACAGGACCGTTGCTGGCTGACCGGGACGGTCCCCGCCTCAGCCC
>Ga0307476_10000774_pt1 | contig 22083 bp, 15 predicted proteins | sample atmos_gasesECM2C_2_FD_203314 | JGI IMG/M metagenome (GOLD analysis project Ga0307476, IMG submission 203314) | Hardwood forest soil microbial communities from Morgan-Monroe State Forest, Indiana, United States - atmos_gasesECM2C_05 | ecosystem: Environmental > Terrestrial > Soil > Temperate...
CGGATCGCGCGGGATCTGGCGAAGGCGCTGGTCGCCCGAGGCGAAGCGGATTTTGTTGAGCACTTTTCCAGCCCTTTGCCGGCCTTTGTATTCGGCGAGTGGATGGGCCTTGCCGAACGGCAAACCATGGTCTTGTGGGATACCGCGCGCGCCTATGTCAAGGCCTGGGAGGCCTTCGACAAGCAGAGTGTCGCCGCCGCCGGCGCCAAACTCATGGAAATGGCCGTCGAACTCATCGCACAACGGCGGGTGGCCCCCCTCGATCCGACGGCGGATCCAACCAGCTCATTGCTGGCAGCTCGCGACGCGGAGGGCAATCCGTTTCCGGATGAGCTGTTGGCCGGCTGCGTGCGTCAAGTTTTAGTCGTCGGATTGGTCGCTCCTCCGATCTTTCTCGGCAGCGTCGCAGTCCACCTGGCACGCGATCAGGAACTGCAACACAGGTTGCGCTGCGATCCATCGCTCATTCCGGACGCGTTGGAGGAATTTCTGCGTCTTTACACTCCTTACCGCGGCTTCGCGAGAACGGCGCGGCACGAGGTCACTATCGGCGGGCGTACTATCAAGCCCGCGGAACCCATCGCGTTGGTGTATGCGTCGGCCAACCGTGATGAGTCGGTATTCCCACGGCCGGACGAATTCGTGTTGCGCAGGCCCAATATCTCGCAGCATCTGGCCTTTGGCCGGGGGCCGCACATGTGTGCGGGAACTTCGCTGGCCCGGCAGCAATTGCTCATCGCTTTGGAAGAGATTCTCAGAAACTCAGGCAATTTCGAGCTATGCGGGAAGATTCGAGTGAGCGGAATGCCCGAAGTAGGACCCATCAGCGTGCCCCTCAGGCTGAGGGCTCCTTAACCACTCTCGCGCACCACCAGCGAGAATCCAATGTCGACGATCGGACGCTCGATTCGCTTCCCTTGCGCCCTTTGCATCAGGAATTTAACCGCCTGCTTGCCGATCAACGCACCGTCGATTTTCACCGTGGTCAATGCCGGCGTCAGCTCGGCGGCAAAATTTAAGTCGCCGAATCCGATCACCGCGATATCTTCCGGCACTCGAATTCCGCGGCGCTGCAATTCATGTATCGCACCCTGGGCAGAGAGATCGGACGAACATACGATCAGGTCGATGTCGCGGGCGCGCCCGTCCAAATGGGCGGCTACCGCGCTGCGGCCGTGGCCGAACGTCGTTGGCCCCGAGAAGCTCGCAATTGCCGGCTCGCGCGTGCCGCCCTGGATCATAGTGCGGGAAAAACTCTCGCGGCGCGCGAGTGCTCGAGGACCGGTTGCGGAGACGATCAGCGCGCTGCGCCGTCCTTGCCTAAGTGCATGCTGCGCCACCGCCACACCGATGGCCTCATGCGACACACCGACAACCAGATCGATGGGATTTTTGGGCAGGTCCCAGGTTTCTATCGTCGGAATCCCGGCGCTGACGATGAGTTTGCGAGCGGCCCCATCGACCATCGGGCCCGTCAAAATGATCCCATCGGGACGCCGCCCTACGATGGAGAGTAGCTGACGATGCAGGTGCTCATCGGCGTTTCCTGACAGCCCCAACATGACGCTGTAACCTTCTTCGGCCAACGAGTCCGTTAGCGCTTGGATGGTGGTATTGAAGATGGATTGCGCTACCACCGGAATCACCGCCGCGACGAGCTTGGATCTATTCGAGGCAAGCTCGCTGGCGACCACGTTAGGCACGTAGCCATTGGCAGCAACGGCCGCGCGGACCTTATCGGCCGTCTTGGTTTTGAGCATTCCTGGGGTATTGAAAAATCGGGAGACGGTGGCGGTCGATACACCGGCCGCAGCGGCAATATCGTCTATCGTGGTCGCGGAGTTCTTTTTGCGTCTTCGCGGCGCGGGACGCGGCTTGCGGGTGGATTTCGATTTCTTCATTCGCCCCAACATTCTAAGCGCATTGTCCGCGCAGCCGGAAGACGCTTTTGACCCAATAAATGAAAGCGGTTACAATTGATGACAATTCAGCGTCCGCTGTTGCAAATTGGTACTCAATGAAGTCTCGTTTGAAAAGCCTGCGCGGCGGCGCGCTGCTCGCTGCGGCGGCGCTGACAGGCATCGGCGCCGCGGGCTTGGGCTTCGCGGCCGCAGAATACGATGCAACAGAGGCGTGGTGGAAGCCGGGCGACGCGCGGCTGATGCCGGCGAGCGCCGATTACGCAGACGCGCTCGGCCGTGTGCGCGTTCTGAATGCCGCGGGTTCCCTTCAAACCAAGGATCACGCTTTCTTCACGGCATTGGGATCCAACGGCCGTGCCTGCGTCACCTGTCACCAACCCTCGAATGGCATGGGATTGTCGGTTGATACTGTTCGCAAGCGCTGGCAGGACACCGCCGGCAAAGACCCGCTGTTTGCGGCGATCGACGGCTCGAATTGTCCCAATCTGCCGCAACAGGAGCGCACATCGCACTCCTTGCTTCTGGATCGCGGTCTCTTTCGCGTTTTTCTGCCATGGCCGCCTCGAGCCGGCGACGGGTCCGCCGTGGAACCGGAGTTTACGATCGAAGTCGTGCGCGATCCCACGGGCTGCAATACTGATCCCATATATGGGCTCAATAGCAAGTCGCCGACCATATCGGTGTTCCGCCGGCCGCGGCCGGTGGCGAATCTCAAGTATTTACTGGAATTACCTCACGGCGTGCCGCCGAGCGACTTTCTCTTTTATAACGATAAGAGCCTGCTGCCGAGAAACCCGGAGACCGGGGGCTTTGCTTCGCTGCAGTTGATGTCGGACGGCCGCGATCTTACGCCAAGAATTCAAGCCAGGGATGCGGCGAGCAATCACCTGCAGGCTCACGCCGCATTGAACCCAAAACAATTGAGCCAGATCGAATCTTTCGAAATTCAAGTTTACTCTGCGCAGAGTTTCGACAAAGTGGGACGTGAACTCACCGGCGCCGACTCGCCGCCCGGATTGGGACCGGAAGCGCTCGAAAAAGGCGCCCCGGCGCGCCTCGGCAACAACCCAATCAACCGAATATTCGGCTCGTTTGCAATGTGGCAATCCGCGCCTGCGGGCAGCGACGGAGGCGACGCGGACCGCGCGCGGCGTGAATTCCGCGAATCGGTCGCACGCGGCTCGGACATCTTTTATGTCCGGCGCTTCATCATCAATGATGTGGGCAGGTACAACGATAAGGGTCTCGGCAATCCTTTCAAGCGCTCGTGCGGAAGCGGTTGCCACAACACGCTGCTCATGGGCATGGACTTGGCGCCCGGCTACATGGACTTGGGGTTGAACAATCTCCCCTGGGCAAGCGCACGGCCCGATCTTCCGTTGTTCAAAGTGGTATGCAATTCGAAATCCGCGCCTCAGTCCTATCTGGGTCGGATCATCTACACACATGATCCCGCGCGGGCGCTGATTACGGGAAAATGCGCGGATGTGGGCGCCAGCATGACGCAACAATCGCGCAGCCTCGCAGCGCGCGCGCCCTATTTCATGAATGGCTCCGCCGCCAATCTGCGCGAATTGGTCGATTTTTACGATCGCCGCTTCAACATCGGATATTCCGAAAGCGAAAAGGTCGATCTCGTCAACTTCTTGAGCGTGTTGTGATACGCGGCTTTTTCGTCTGTGGACTATACGGCCTCGCGGTGCTCGCATCCGCTGCGGAACCGGCGCCGGGAACTGCGATAAGCTTCCTGGCATGTCCAATCGCCCGCGACACCGGTCCTGACACGGACCTATGTTTCTTCGCGGAGCATGACGGCACACGCTATGCGCTGGTAAATCCTCCGGACTGGGGTGTACCGCAACTAAAGCATCGGGTGCTGGTGGAGGGCCGCGTCAAAGAAGGTGCGTCCTCATGCGGAGCAGTCGGGATCGAAGGCCGCGCGTCGGTGATGGCGGAAATCGACAATAGCTGCGATGTGCTCCTGCCCTTCGACGATGTCATCAAGGGCGTCGCGGGAGGCGTGTTTAACAACGGCACGCCGCAGCAGCGCGCGCTGGCCCAGGATCTTGCGCGGCGGGCAGCGCTTGACCCGCGACTGTCAATCGAACCGGCGATTGCCGAAGCGCCCCCGGTCCCGCCGCCCGTGCCGCCGTTTGAACGGCGAACTCAGACCCTGCTCTATCCGTTCGATAGCGACCGCGCATCGGGACCCGATATGGTCAAGTTGAAGGAGCTTGCAACATTCGCGCAGGTGGCCAAAGCCCGCATAGTGACGGTCGCCGGCTATCGGGCCACATCGCACCTCTCAGACGGCAACGATCTTATCGAACGGCCGGGAATGGCGGAGATTCGCGCAAAAAAAATCGCCGCCATCCTCGCGGCATTGGGTGTGAATGCAGCGCACACGCAGGTCAGCTGGGAGGACCGAGCCATTCTCGGCAGCGGCAACGATGACTGGCGCAACCGCAAGGCCGAAGTCATCGTAGAACCTTGAGCCCTGCCGCCGGTTTGATCGGCAATGTAATCGAGGAAGGATTACTCTTGGTGTCGTAGATCGTCAGCGTGGGGGCCGGCTCCACGACTTGCCGATCGCGTTCTCGGTAGTCAGCCCCGGTTATGCTCACTCTGATGCGATGTCCGCTTTTGAAGATGTAGGAGATGGGGAAGAGTTCTATCTGGACGCGGGCCGGGCTCCCCGGCTTCAACGGCTCTGCGTCCTCGCGGTGGCTTGGATGCCATGGCAGATTCAAATAATTGTACGGCGGCTGCGCAACTTTTCGCAGCGATGCCTTCTGCCGACCGTCCGTAATCGCGGTGACGCTGCCGTCCGGCGCCACATCCTCCAGATAAACGAATAGATTTACGTCCGTCGCATCCGCAGAAACCCACAGATCGGCTGTTGGATGCCCCGTGACTTCCGTATCAGCCTTCACGGCGGCGGATTGAAAATGCGCGGCCGCCGACTCCACGGGGCATGGCTGTGCGTTCGGTCCCGATTGCAAGGCCTTGTCGAAGTCGGCGGCGCAGCTGACGTCGTAGCGAATCTTCAGCTGAGCGCTGCCGCCGCTGGGTTTGTCACCCAGAATTTTGCCGGCCAGATTCAATCGCGTCGCCTTGGCATCCCGGGGCGGCCACTCGTCCGCGCTCTGCCACTCGCGGCCAGCGGGCGCATTCACCGTGAAATAATGGACGGGAGGATCTTTGGCGAAGCCGTTGTCGATGCCTTGCAAATAGAAGTCGAAGAAGCGATGCATCTCGGCGAACAAATCGAAGCCTTCGTTGCGGCAATGGATCCAGGGCCCAATGACAATGTGACGTTTACCTGGCGTCCAATTGCTGAAGGCGATTAGGCCATCCTTGCGCAGGTCGTCGCGCCAGCCGCCGGTGATGTAAAGGACGACGCCCGACTGGCGCATCTCATCTGCATATGACGCAATGCTGCCCTCGTTCCAAAACCGGCTGGCAGTCAGCGGACTGAAATCATCCCGGTACGGCAGACCGCGCCACATCGCCGCGAGGTTCGTGCTCTTCTGATGTTCCTGTGCCGCCTGCAGCAGCAGCGTTCTTGATTCATCGCCGTCCACCGGCTTGGACTTCATGTCCTCCTCGACGGTTCGCTGCACTCCGGTTCCCCACTGCGCAAAGATTCCGCCGCGCAACGTCCAATCGTAAGTATCCCAGGCGAAACAGCCCACAAATGCCGCCAATAGGTGCGGCGGGCGGATGGTGATGGCGTGCATTGCCGCGGCACCGGTATTGGAACAGCCGACGATCCCCACTTTACCCGTGGACCAAGATTGACGCGCCAACCATTCGTTGACTTGGTACGCGTCTTCCGCCTCGATGCGATCGTTATAGCCGCGCCGCTCGCCGAAGGATGCTCCGAGCCCGCGGCGCTCGACCACGGCGACCACATAGCCGAATTTCGTCAAAAGCGGAGCGGCGTACGCAGCATTGGATTCGGGCGCGGACACATTGCGCCGGTCGAAGCTGTGATGCCACACCACCGGAAAGCGGCCCTCAGCCGGCTTGCCGTCTGCGCCGGGGCGATACAAATCTACCGCCAGGCGCACGCCGTCGCGCATGGGCAAATAAAAGGAACTTTTGATTTGGTCGGGGAATGTTGCGGCGGAGTATCCTTGGTAGATGCCGAACGCCGACATCTGGTCGGAAGCACTGTTCGCTGCACCCGAGATGAACGCACACGCTGCCAAGGCGGCCCCTAGATTTCTCACCGGCATATCATTCCCCCTTGCCCATGATTTTCTGCCGTTGCGCAGCGTCGAAGTCCAGCCAGCGCAGCACCTCATCGGTGTGTTCGCCGAGGGCCGGCGGCGCCTCGACGACGCCCGGGCCGCCTTGGTCAAAAATAAATCCCGCATTGAGGATTGCGACATCTCCTTTGGCCGCAAGACTCGGTATGCGCAGCGGTATTTTCAAGTTGCGCTGCTCAAGGTGCGGCAAGGATGCGGCTTCAGCGACGCTGCGGACCATTCCACAGGGTATTCCCGCAGCGCTCATCTTCGCCTCCCATTCCGCCGCGTTTTGTTGCCGAAAAATCTCGCCCAAAGAGATTTTGAGCGCCGCTGCATTGGCGCGCCGCAAATCCGCGGTTCTGTACCGCGCATCCGTCAGCCATTCGCCTCGGCCGAGTAGCCGCGCCAGCGCCTCGAATTGCCCTTGCTGCACAACGCCCAGGGAGATGAGCTTGCCATCGGCTGTTTCGAACAAAGCCGCGGTCGGTTGACCGCTGTATCCGGTGTTTCCCGTGCGCTCCAATTCCTGGCCGGTGACCAGAAAAGGCACTACGGCCGAAGCCATGAACGCAAGGCTCGCATCCATCATCGCAACATCGATGTATTCACCCTGACCGTTGCGCTGCCGCCGGAACAGCGCTGCCAGTATGGCGAATGCCGCCGTCTGTCCGGTCAGCGTATCGACGACCGGGAATCCCACGCGCACCGGTGGATCGCCGGGTTCACCGCCCAAAGACATCATGCCGCTGGTTGCCTGCACGATGTTATCGATTGCCGGCCAATCCCGAAGCGGCCCCGACTGACCATAGCCTGAGATGGAGCAATAAACGATGTCCTCCTTGAGGCGTCGTACCTCCGGGTAGCCAAGACCGAGACGCGACATCACCCCGGGGCGAAAATTTTCGACCAGCACATCCGAGCGCGCTATCAAGCGGCGTGCGGCTTCCAGCGAGGAGGCGCTCTTGAGATCCAAGGAAACCGATTTCTTGCCGGCATTGACTGCAATGAACGCGGGTGCCATGCCGTCGTAAGTTCGATCCATGCCGTAGTTGCGGAAACCGTCGCCGCGGCCCGGCGCTTCGATCTTGATGACTTCGGCACCGAGCAGACGCAGTAAATGCGTTGCATAGGGACCTGCCATGATATGGCTGAAGTCGGCAATTCTGATCCCCTCAAGTGGCTGCATTTGCGCCCCTCGGGCAGATGACCCGACCGGTCTGCGTGATGCCTCGGGCAATCTGCCTGGCATCGTTGAATACCGCTGTGCCGTTGATATCGAACCGGGACAGCGACTGCGCCGCTCGCCCGGCATCCTCTTCATAAAGATCGTCGAAGCGCCGCTGATCGGCCGCGCCAATCGGAATGAAGTGCACGCCTTGAGCATGACCTTCAATCTCACCGGATCGCACGGCTGCTTGGGTCTCTTTGGACAGGGCCGCCTCCCATACCGGAATCGAGGCCTCCAATATCGCTCGTTCCTCGGGGGTCAGTACCTGCCAGCGCTTTTGGCCCATCGCGCGGGCCGGATAAGCGCCGCGCGGCACTTCGAGCTCGGTGTAAAACTTCGCGACCTCCCCGAAGTGCATCGATTTCAAGGTGTCCGCCGGGGCGACGACGGCATCGAGAACCCCCTTGGCCAAACTGGAATACACGTCGCCCATGGGCATGGTCACAGGATCCGCGCCCAGATCGCGCATCACATTCAGAAGCTCTGTCGGCACCCGGATTCGAAGTCCGCGCAAATCCGCCAAACTGTGAACTTCGCGGGTGCGCACCAAGAGCCCCGGCAACGTTCCGCCTTGAACGGCGAGTATCTTCAACCCCGACAATTCCTCGCCGTATTCGGGCGCCGCGGCGATGAGGCACCGGTACATGGCAACTTGCTGCTCGAAGGTCTTGGCCCCGGCATAAAAACCCGTCTGCACACGGATGAGATGGGTTCCGCCCCGCGCGTAAATCGGCGTAATCAGACCGATGTCGGCCACGCCGTGCCGCAGCTCGATCAATGATTGATCCGATGAAATCAAACCACCCGACCAAATCGGCCGAATTTGCAATTGTCCGTCCGAGCGCATTGCAATCCATTGCATCCAGGTCTTGTCCGCGCGGCTGAACGTGTGGTTGGGCCCGTACGGCGTCGCATAACTGAGAACCGTCGGACTCGACTGCGCGCTCGCGGCCGCGAACGCCGAAAAAATAAAGCATGCGAGGAATTTATTCATGCGAGATTCGCGCCTTTCAAAAAGTCCGAGACGTGATTGACCATCTGTTCATGACTCCAGCCCTGCGCATCCACCATGTTGGCGTCGAGAGCCAGCGTGGGCACGCCCGCTTGCTCGAGCGACAACTGCGTGAGCTTTGTACCGCTTTGCGACAGCCGGCTGTCCGGCGGCACCAGCATGACGGCGGCGTCGATCCCGCAGCGCTTGGCCTCGCTCACCATCCAGCCGTTCATCCACGGCGGCAAATGCAGAACTTCATTCATGGAACAAATGCGGCTGGCGAGCGCGTGCAGCGGTTTGCCATGTATGTTTCGTATGTACTGCGGACCCGCAAACGGCATGTACATCGACCAAACAAACACGGCGCCCAAGCGCTCTTCGAGCGCGTTGTAGAAGCCCGGATCGTGCCACAATCCCGCGCCTATCCACATCAAACGAATGCGCTCGTTGCTGCTGACAGAGATGCCGGCGTGCACTCGTTCCGCCACTTCGTCGCGAAAGCGCTTCGCATGCGCCACCGCCCAATCCGAACCCCGATGCCACTGCGGAATCATGGTATTTGGCATCTGGTCCGCGATCGACACGGGGCAGGGACGCGCCGAACCGATCATGCGCGCCGCCTCGGCGATATAACCTTCTTGCTCGTTGATCTTGTCCATCAAGGCCTCGAGCTTTGCCTCGCTGAAACGCCGGCCGGTCTTGGACTCCAGCATCGCGATCAGCGCTTGCATTTCCTGGACCAGAAGCTCGATGCGATCCGGTTGAAACACCTCCTCCCAGCGGTCGTTGGATTTCTCGAACCATGCCGCGTCCTTATGCGTCCATGCCGGCGCCTCGAGCGGGAAGAACTCGGTTTTCAGGGCCGCCGCCCATAGGCCAAACACCTGTTGGATGCAATCGCAGGTTAGCCGCGCCACCAGTGCAACCGGCCGCGGCAACCCACCCCAGGGAGCGGTGGCCGGATCGTTCGCCAGTGTGCAAGCCAGCCCCAATGAGCAGTAGCGGCAGCCATTGCCGGGATAGCCATGCTCTTGCAAAACCTTGAAATAGGGTCCGGACAATTGTTTGGCCGAAATATACGCCGACCACCATTGATTCGTGATCAGCGCGATGTCCATTGCATGAAAAAGCTCATGCGGAGTATCCGCCTGCGCGACCACGAACGGGTCGCCCTGCTCTACGACGCGCCGCTTGAGATCAGACGCGTAACGGCGCTGATACGCGAGCGCATCGGCGGTACATTGCAAATCCTTGCGGCTTCTTTGCGCGCCCAACTCGCTCATCGAAACACTCCCAAGGATTCCAATTCGACGACGCGCGCGCCGCTCAGGCCACATAGCTTCTGCGCGATGCCGGCAGAGTGCTCCCCCATGTTCGGCGCACGATACGGTTCGATCCGACTGCGCGAGAAGCTTATCGGCGTCCGCATGTGCCCGAATGTTCCGAGCTTCGCATGTTCGATGGGCAATAAACTGCCGCGCGCGGCCAGCTGGGGATCGACCTCCATGAGATCCTCGATGTCTTGAACGACGCCGGCGGCTATGTTTGCTTCCTGCAGCCGCACCATCAACGCGGGCCCGTCCTGATCGGCGCACCATTCGCCGATAGCGGCGTCCCTGGCTTCGGCGGTGCTCGCATCGGGCAAGTGCGCCAGCAGTCTCAGACGCGACCAATCGGCGGCCGTGGGCAACTCGATGGCGAGCCACCGATCATCGCCCCGCACCGAATACACGCCCTGGTGAAATGCCCGTGCATCGCGGTTGCCGGCTCGCTGCGGGGCCATGCCGGTCTGCGCCTGCACCAACGCATCGAGCATTTGCTGCACGCAAATCTCATACATCGACGCATCGATGTGCGCGCCGCAGCCGGACTCGCGCCGATGCTGAAGAGCCGCGCAAACCGCGGCGGCCATGCAGTATGGGACGATCACATCGCCGTAAGGGACCGCTCCGGGTATCACCGGATCCCGATCCGGCCAGCCGCTCAGGTAGGTGCGTCCCGACAATGCCGCGCCCGTGCCATCCACGCCCCATTCCTGCGCCAAGGGTCCGGTTTGTCCGTACACGCTGCCGGAGACCATAATCAAGGCGGGATTTACCTTGACCAAGCTCGCATAGTCCAAACCAAGCTTCGCCATGGTGCCGGGCGAGAAATTCTCGACAATCACGTCCGCCCACCGAATCAAAGGAGACAAGAGTTCGCGGCTCTCGCTCCTTTTCATGTCGAGCGCCAGGCTTCTCTTGGACGTATTGAGATGCGCGAACCAAGGCTTGTCGTCGAAATCGCCCGCTTTCGACGCACTCACCTGAACGTCGATCCGAGTCAAACAGGGGCGCGTGCGGCTCTCGACTTTGATGACATCGGCGCCAAGATCACCCAGCGTCTTGGTGGTGATGGAGCCCACCAACGCCCAAGAAAAGTCCAGCACCCGCATCCCTGCCAGCGGACCCGCGCGATCGGCGTGCGGCGGTGGTTGAACGCGCGCGCGCGCTTCGGCCGCAGATCCCGAATGTACCGCGACGAAACGCCGCGGCACGCGTAGGCGCACGCCGGCGGCCGAGTCAAGGGTCAGCCAGAAATCCCGCGCCTGCAGGTGCGGATCGCCGAGCACATCCTTGGGCTCCGCGATGACCGTCGCGTTGATGCCGCGTTTGCCGCCCTCCTGCGCGATGTGTTGTTTCGACAGCGTGCGGAAAAACGCCGCAATCGCCGCCTCCCAGGTACTGCGAGTAACCGCGTCAAGCGTCGATCGGTTGTATGTCAGCCAATCAACTCCGCGCAGGGGATTATCGACACCGCTCTGGTCCATCCAGTCGCTCAATGCTTGGTTGGCCGGCGCACCGAATCGGCCGGTCATGAGCGTGTGAAAGCACCACCCGTCAGCCAATGCCCAGATGCAGCGTACGGTTGCGAGACCATAGTTCAGTGCGCCGCCCACCCGCGCCAGTTTGCGTCGATCGAATTGCCACACCAAAACACTGTTGAACTGGCGCGAGAACGCCACTTCTTGAATGGAAATATCCACGTGCTGGCCCACGCCGCTGTCGTCGCGAGCAACGTGCGCGGCCAGGGCGCCCGCCGCCGCGACCATGTCGGCGTGGAAGCCGCAGGCATCCAACGCCTCTTTGACGGGTGCTCGGTCCGGCATGCCCGTCAAGCGCAGCACTCCGCTCATTGCCGAAGCGATGAGCTCATTGCCGATCCAGCGCGCACGCGGCGCATCGCTGCCGAATGCCGTGACCGATACATGAATGAGCTGCGGCGCCCGCTGTTCAATTCTCGTCCGCGGCCAACCCAACTCCTGCAGGCGCGCGCACCCCAAGTCCTCGATCAAGAATGACGCGTCCGCGATCCTCTCTGCAAGATCTGCGGCGGTGGCCGCAACCAATGTCGCGCCCAGCGAGGCCAGAAACCGGGCTAGCGCCCCGTCCAGCCTCGACTGCAGCACCACCACTCGATGTCCCGCGAGCATGTTCATGACGATTTTCCGAGACTGCCGGTAAAGCGCGTGACGTCTTCGAGAGCGCCGTCGCCGCCATCCCAGCGCCGCCGGGTCAACGCCAAGCAGGCAATGCCCGCGGCAGCAAGTGCCGCAGTTTGGGCCGGCAGATCCCAGATTAGGGCGTCCTCTTCCTCCAGCAACCAATTCACAACGCCCGTTACGCCGCCGGACCTGGCGAGACTGCTGATCTCGGCGGCGCGGTTGACAAAAGCGCGCGGCCCCAGCATCGAATCTTGGTAGTGGTCGGCAATCGCAACGAACGAGCCCGTGTTTGTGATCAGCGGGAGCGCAACGCTGCGGGAAACATGATCGCCGAGCTCCGCCACCACGTTACCGCCGCCCGCTTCGACTGCGAGATGTAGGCGTTCGTCGGGAGGCGCCGAGCCTGCCAGAAGCACGCGTGGTTGGGTGGTCGGGGCTGCGCGCCCGCCCTGGAGCCATGAGTGTAATTTCGCGTCGAACTCATCGGCGTCGCACAGGTCTGCGGCCCTGAAGATCCTGTCCATGATGCTGCCGCGGCAACCTGTTCCGCCGGTCAGCCGGGAGGCCGCCGCCGCGGCAAACAATTCCCGCCGACGATTTCTTTTGGCGATGGCCTCAGGGAGCGCTCCTTCGCGAGCTCCGATTTGCGAAGCCAGGCGCGTCACCGAGGCACGGCTGTGCGCGCGGCTGGAGTCGCGCGGAATCTTGGCCAAATCGAATATCAAGGGTTCTGGTCCGCTCGCGAGGCCGCGGCTGCGCAAATCGCTCAGGTAATAGTACAGACGCTGCGCACTATCGTCGCTGCGCGGCAAAATGATTGCCGACATGAATTCAAATGCGCCCCGCAGATACTGCTCGCATACCGAGCGCACTTCCGGCATGAAACTCGCCTCCAAAAAGCGATCCGCCGCGGCCACGCTGCCGCCTGCGAAGCTCGGCAAGCGCAGCGGGAATGCATCCGCGGCAATGATCAGCTCAACGGGTATCTCCGCTCCCACATAGCCCACCACCCGTCCGCCGTGCTGCGCATGATCATGCGCGGCGGCGAGCGGTTCGCGCAGGGCTTCCTCGACCAGTCGATCGAGGTCGCTCATTGGCCGAGCGCCTTCGGCAAGGCGAGCACCAGCGCCGGAACAAAAATCAGCAGCAGCAGGTGAACGAAGTCCGCCGCCAGAAATGGCAGCACGCCCTTGAAGATCCGTCCGATGGAGACGTCCTTGGCAATCCCGTGGATCACGAACAAGTTCATGCCGATGGGCGGATGGATGAATCCGATCTCCATGGCACGCACCAAAAAAATCCCAAACCAAATCGGCGACAGACCCATTTGCTGAATGATGGGCAGCAGAATTGGCGTGGTCAGCAACATCAACGCCAAACCGTCGAGCACCGATCCTAGCAGCAGGAGAATGGCCGCCATGACCAACAGGGAAACGATGCGGTTGCCGGTGAGAGAGGCCAACAGCATGGATACTTGTTCGGCGATGCCGGTGAGGCTTATAAACACCGAAAAAATCAGGGCGCCTATGATGACCACATAGATCATGCCGCTGGTGCGCAATGTTTCACGGCATGCTTGGGCCAAGGCGCCGAAACTCAGTCGGCGGCGCCAAGCGCAGAGCAGCAGCGCGCCTACGGCGCCAATCGAGCCCGCCTCGGGCGGCGTAAACCAGCCGAGCGCGATTCCGCCGATCACCAATGAAATGAGCACGCCGATGTCCACGATGCGCAGCAACGCCGCACGCCGCTCGGGCCAAGTGGCGCGCACCGTCGCCGGCGCCAATTGGGGCTTGAAGTGGCACAGCACCACGATGACCGTGCAGTACAACAAAACCTGAGTGATCGCCGGCACGATCGCCGCCGTGAACAACCTGCCGATTGATTGCTCCGCGATGATGCCGAATACAATCAAAGCGCCCGAGGGAGGGACCATTTGACCCAGGGTTCCACCCGCGGCGACCGCACCGGTGGCCAATTCCTCCGAGTAGCCACGCTTGCGCATTTCGGGCAGAGCAACCAAGCCGATGGTGGCTGCGGTGGCAAGGCTCGAGCCGCTGATCGTTCCAAACCCGGCGCAGCCGCCGATCGACGCAAGCGCCAAGCCGCCGCGCCGATGCCCGATCATTCTGGCCGCGGCATCGAAGAAATCGCGGCTGGCGTTTGCCGCAAAACAGAGATGCGCCATCAATAGGAACAGGGGCAGCACGCCCAATTCGTAGCGCGACAGCGTATCGAACAGAATCACGCCCGATTTGATCAGCGCCGGTTCGAGGCCGAGTATCAGGATCATCCCAGCCATCCCCACCAGCCCCAGCGCGACGCCGATCGGAACGCCCGCCGTCAAAACCAGCAGCAGAATCAAGACACCCACAGAGCCTACCAGCGGCGAGGCGCTCATGAATCTTCACGCCTCTTGGCGATTCGTGCTGCATAGATCAGCGCCACCGCCGCAACCGACACGATGCTGATAACCCTGAGAGGTACGTACGGTATGTGCAACAGTTCGCTTTCTTCGTTGCCCCGGCGCAGATCGTGCGCAATCCAAATGCTCCCGGTTGCCAACGCAAAGAAGAAAATGGCGCACAACGCCGCGTGAAAGCGGTCCATCAGCGCACGCGCGCGCGGCGACAAGCGATCAATGAGCAGATGCACCACCGCATGCTTGTCGACCAACGTTGCCGAGACGATTGCGACCGACGCTGCAACCAGGATCGAGGCCTGCATCAGCTCGATCGAGCCGAGCAGGGGTTTGCCGATGTGTCGGCCGATCACCGCGATCGCATCCACGGCCACCGCGAACAGCAACGCCGCCGCGCCGAGATAGAACAGCCATTTCTCGGCGACGGCGAATCGCCTGCTCATGCTGCCACCATCATCCCATCGCAAGGGGTATAGGTAAGCGGCGGCAAGCCCGCGGCCAACGTAATACGGGTCATATACGAGGTGATTGCGGCGGCCTGCAGCGGATTGGCGATGACGGGGCGGCCCGGCGCCTCCACGTGTACCGGCACGAAACCGGCCTCGATTCGCCCGTCTTCATGCCAACGCAGCCTACCCAGCAGGGCATGCACCGCTTCGGGATGAAAAGGCGCGAGCCAATATTCCGGGTCGGGTTCGAATCCAAACATCTGCTTTCGTTTGAGCGCCCAGGCAGCGCGCCCGGGATGATCTTGATGCGGGCTCAATGCGCGAGTGACGACGCAACCGTTCCCCAGGCCATGAAAGATTGGCTTGCCGAGGTAGAGCTCCATGCCTCGGATGATGTGCGCATGATGGCTGATCACGGCCTTCGCGCCTGCCTCAATCGCGGCATGTGCCACCGGTTGTTCGTACGGTGCGAGTCGAGCGGGCGTGTGGACCAGTCCTTTGTGCAGCGCCACGATCACGAATTCGTTGTCGGTTGCGGCGGCCGCAATGTCGCTTTGCATGTCCGTCAAGGAGCTCCTCTCGGGCGCCACCAAGGGCGCGGTAGGATTCACCGGCTGCCCATCGGCGGTAGCGATCCGCACGTAAGCGCAACCCGCCTTGTCTGAAGTCGCCCAGCCGCTTTCCGGACCGACGCAGTTATAGCTGAGCACGGCGATGCCTCGACCGGCGCACAGCATTTGCGCCGGCCGCCGCGCGCGACTCAAAGTCGAACCAGCGCCGCAGCAGTGGATGCCGAGACGATCGAGCTCGCGCCGAGTATCGTCGATCCCCTCGGCGCCGCAATCGGCGATGTGGTTTCCCGCCAGCGTAAGGACATCAAACCCGGCGCGTTCCAGCGCGCTCAAGTGCGCAGGATCGGCGCCGGGCGCCGGCACGTCGCCCTTGAGCTCGATGCCGCGGCGGGTGTGCGGCACCTCCAAGTGCCCGATGGTGACATCGGCCGCCAGGGTAAGGGGCGCTATTCCGCCGAGCCAGAAGTCCGGACGCGGTTCATCGAGCACCAAGTCGCCGGTAAAGATGAAATCGATGGCGGCCATCTCGTCTGCCCCGCACCAGTAATAGCCATGGTGTTTCGCCTGCGAAAATTCTTGTTATTCGCTCCTGCCGACCATCATGCCTCAAGCTCAATTCGTTTGCAATACGAACTAATTAGAACCAATGACACTTGGCGCATCCGCGATGCGGGAGTCAGCAAAATTGCGTCATCGGAGCCATCTCATCAGGTCGAATCCGGTAGTGCGCCGTTCAGGAATTATTGGTTCGCATTATAAACCATTTTGTCCTAATATGAATCGCGTCCGAGTTGCACCCATAAAAGAGGCTGTCCCGACCTTGCATTGGCATCGAACGCTCTGCGCGATGGTTATTGTTCAGTTCGTGATTGGCATGGCGTTCTCAATCGCGCCGCCCATCTTGGCTCTGGTGCTACCCAGCCTCGGGGTATCCGGCGCCGCTTCGGTGCGCTCTTGGGCTGGTCTATTAATCGGCATTACGCCGCTGGCAGCTGCGCTGACTTCACCATTGTGGGGGCGACTTGCGGATCGTGTGGATAGGCGCCTCATCCTGTTGATCGCATGTGCGAGCGCGGCCGTCTGCACCGCAGCCATGAGCCTAGCGATAAACCCGTGGCAGCTCCTGGCCTTGCGGTTCGCCATGGGGTTGTTTGGCGGACACATTGCTGCCGGCATGTCCATTGTCTCCAGCATCGCGCCGCCAGGTCGATTGGGGTCGGCATTGGGCTGGTTGGCGACGGGGCAACTAGGAGGTTCGCTGCTCGGCCCGCTCGTCGGCGGCAGCGTCGCGGACTTGTTCGCCAATTATAGGACACCATTTCTGGCAGCGGGGTTGGCGGCCCTGCTGGTTTGCGGCGCTATCGGCGTCGTCCCGCGTCCTGACCGCGCCGCAAAATCACACTCGCAGCCGGCGGCGCGGCTGCGCCTGTTGACCCGGTATCGAGCGCTTCCGACATTCGTAGTCGTTCTACTCCTAGCGCAGTGCGCAATCATGGGGCCCCAGCCCATCGTGTCATTGCACGTGCGCGAGCTGGTGGGCACGCGTGCAGATTTGGCGACGCTTGCAGGCTTTGCGTTCTCGGTGGTCGGGTTGAGCGGACTCATCGCCGCGCCTCTGATCGGGCGATTGAGCGATGCCGTAGGGGCGCACAAGCTGCTGTTGGCGATCGTAACAAGCGCCGCGCTTTTTACGGCTGCACAAGCCTATGCGCCATCATACGCATGGTTTGTGGCGGCGCGGTTCCTCGCCGGCCTGTTTCTATTCAGCATCATTCCGATGATCAATGCCCTGGTCGGTAAAGCGGTTTCTGAGCCGGATCGCGGCCGCGCTTTTGGCCTCACCGCGGGTGCCGCATTTTTGGGTGCATTCGTGGGTCCCGTGAGCGGCGGCATGCTGGGGGCCGAGCTTGGATTAAGGGCTGTTTTCCTGGCCAGCGGCGCCGTCCTACTGGCGACGGCGGCGCTGATAGGTCTGCGCATCAATCATAATGCAGGGGAACGTATTCATGATCAGTAGAAGAACCGTAACTAAGGGGATCGCGGCTTTCGGAATCGGAGCACTGTCGTCGCGGATCCCGATCGCCGCCGCGCAGACGGCAGCAGCCTCCTCTCCCGTGGTGAAAACAGCCGACGGAGAGGTCGCAGGTTCTGCAAGGGGCGATGTGCTGTGCTTTCTGGGTATTCCCTACGGCGCATCAACCGCCGGAGAATCGCGCTTCATGCCGCCTCGCCCGCCGCTGCCCTGGCCGGGCGTGCGCGACGCGAAATCCTATGGCGACTCTTGCCCGCAAGTCCCGCTGGGCTTGTCGCCGTTCGCCAAAAAGTCCGCGCCGGGTGAACCGCCACCCGCGCCAACTGCCGTGCAGAAGCAGTTGGGAATGTTGTTCACACGCCCGAATCCTGAGCCCAGACAGAGCGAGGATTGCTTGGTCGTCAACGTGTGGACTCCCGCGATCGATGCCGCCAAACGCCCTGTCATGGTTTGGCTGCATGGCGGCGGCTTTGCCATCGGCTCCGGATCGAATCCGGCTTACGACGGCACGCGCCTGGCGGCGGCCGAGAATGTCGTTGTGGTCTCGATCAATCACCGCCTCAACGTGTTCGGCTACCTCTATTTGGGCGAGATCGCCGGCGACGCATTTGCCCAATCTGGAAACGTCGGCATGCTGGACATTGTCGCGGGGCTTCGATGGGTGCGCGACAACATCTCGGGTTTCGGCGGCGACGCGCACAATGTGACCATCTTCGGCGAATCAGGCGGCGCCGGCAAAGTAAGCGTCATGTGCGCGACGCCGGCAGCGCAAGGATTGTTCCACAAGGCCATCATGCAAAGCGGACCGTGCCTCAAGATTGCGGACAAGACGAGCGGCACTGCAATTGCAAACCAACTATTGAAGGATCTTGGCCTGTCGGCACGCCAAATGCCGCTGCTACAAAGCATGGATGCCCTGAAACTATCGGCGGCGGCCGATGCAGCGGAAGTCAAGGTCGTTCCCCGCATTCTGGGATTCGGTCCAATGGGTCTCGCGCCGTTGGTGGACGGCGTCGTTCTTCCACACCATCCCTTCGACACGGCTGCCTCGCCGGAATCGGTCAACGTGCCTTTTATGGTCGGATCGACGCAGGATGAAGCGGTTTTGTTTGCGGGTCCATTCCCCCAATGGGGACATTTTACGGAAGCCGACATTGTAGAGCGCATGCGCCCGGTTGCGGGCACAAGGGCGCAGCAGGCCGTCAATCTTTACAGGAAGATTCATCCGGCTGATTCACCGTCATATCTCCTGGTGGACATGATCACGGATTTCTGGATGCGGCAATCGGCCAACCGGGTTGCGGAGCTTAAAGCCGAGCAGAAGGGCGCGCCCGCATTCGTATATGTGCTCACGTGGCCGCTGAATTCAGAATTGCGAACGCCCCACGGCACCGATGTCGCATTGGCCTTCAATAACCTCGCAGCCTCACCGATCATCGGCTCTGCTCCGAATGCTCAGCAAGTCTCGGATCAGATGAGTGCCGCTTGGGCGGCGTTTGCGCGCACCGGCAATCCGAGTAATGCGAAGATTCCCCATTGGCCCGCGTATACGCTTCAAACGCGCGCGAATATGCTGTTCGACGTGCAAAGCCGGGTCGTCGATGACTACGGCAAAGAAGCCCGCAAGTTCTGGGAGGCTCAGGGATGAATCCGGCGCAGCAGCGTGAACAACTGCGCCAATTCTTCGGCGGAAAATAGCCGCGTGAATCGCGTTTCGTGATCCAGCATTTCCTGCCGTAATTGATTCAGTTCTTTCTGGCCACGCTCGGTCAAGAATATGCCCTGGCGACGCCGGTCGACGTCCGACTGGCGACACACGACGCATTGGCGCCGCTGCAACCGTTGCACCAGCCCGACGACGGTCGCTTTGTCGATGTCGAGCTGATTGGCGATGTCGATTTGCGCGACGCCCGGATTTGCCTCCACCAGAATCATCAGGCTGAACAATGCGGGACGAACTTCGCCCTCGCCCACGGTCCGGCTGAAGTCACGCCACAGCGCTATTTCGGCGCGCCTGACGTTGTAGCCCAGTAGGTTCGGCAACAAACCGACGCTCAAGGGAAGCGAAGGAGCTTTGGCGATTTTGGGTTTTTTGGCTCGTGCTACGGAGCGTCCGCCCCCGGCACGGCGACTTTTAGCGCCCTTCATGACTGCTTTTAGTATCTGAGGAACCCATTTGTTGCATAGAGTGCCACGAACTGCATCGACAGTGCACGTCCGGAGAGGAAAAGGGCGCGCGCGGGTGGCCGCGCGCACTCATACCGAAGCTTAGAATTTCTTGCCGATCCGCAGCGACACCAGGCGGCCGATGCCGCTGGCATTATTGGGATCAAAACCCCCGCCGCCATTGGGGGTGATGGGGATGTTCACATAAGGCGGATCGCGATCGAAGAGATTGTCGACGTGGGCGGTGACGCTCAAGTTCTTGGTCCAGGCGCTCGATAACGCTTTGCCCACATCGAAGATTACATTTACATCGACGGTCGCGTAGCTGCTGACCGATTGGTTTGGCGTCACTTCAGTATTGGTGTAGCCATCTTCATAGTTCACGAAAAGCAGCGCCGAAACGGGCCCCTCGTTCCAACCAACGTTGCCGCGCATCCGCAGCCGCAGCGGGAATCCGATGTTATTGAGCTCATTGAAGGACGGACCCCCGGGAGTGAACTCGACGTCGTACTTAAAGGTATAGGTTCCGGTCAGCCCGAATAGGAACGTTCCCGAATGGTCGGTCGGAATGGCGTAGTTCGCCACGAAATCCAGGCCCTGCGTGCGCGTAGTGCCTAAGTTCAGTTCCACACCATTCACGAAAACGCTGGGATTCGCCAGGATGGGGCCGAACACCGGGCCGGGCACGACAAATTGGTTGATCAATGCCGTGCACTGTACCGAGGGGCAACGTGTAATGAGAGATCCCAGCTGAGCCGACTGCTGCAGGATGGTGAGATCGCTCAAATAACTGGAAATCTGGTTTTTATAATTGATGTTGAAGTAATTCAGACTGAACTTCGCGTCGCGGATTGGCTGATAGTCCACCCCGAATGAATAGGTCGTCGCCGTTTCGGGCTGCAGTTTGAGATTTCCCCCGCCGAGGGTATAGCCGACCGACGTTCCGGTCGGCGACAAGGGATCGGAATAGGGCTGCACGAAGACGCCCCGTAGAGGCCCGACCAATTCGGAAAGCAGCGGCGCCCGGAAGGAGGTGCCGTAGCTTGCGTGAACCATGACGCCGTCCACCGGCGACCAGTTCAGGCCGATTTTCGGATGTGATGTACTGCCGAAGTCGCTGTAGTTTTCATAGCGGCCGGCCACGTCGAGCTCGAGTTTCTGCAGGCCGGGCATGGCATTGTCCACGCCGAAGAAAGGAATCAATGCTTCGGCATAACCTGATACCGAGTGCCGGCTTAAATTCTGACGTATCACGAGATCGGCGCCTCCGGGAACGCCGGAATTGATGCCATATAGAAGTTCATCGTGCTGCCACTGTCCGCCCACCGCCGCCCGAACGTCGCCGCCGGGCAGATGGAATAGCGAGCCATCGAGCTTGCCCTCGAACACTTGTTCCCCCGTGTCGCCCGGTGCATAGAATCGATTCGAGAAAACGCTTTGCAGCACCGCCGGCGAATTCGCCCCTCCGAAGACATCGAGCGCCGTCGCAGGGTTGCCGCTCGCCAGTGCGGCCGCCAAGTGTCCGTTGTTGAGCTCTTGAGTTTGCAAGTCACGGTCATGGTCCTTTCCGGCGGTGCCGTCGAACCCCAGATGCCAACCATTGAAGAGCTTGAAGTCGATCCCTAGAGTGCCCTGGTAGTTTTCCGAATGGCCGGCGGAGTAGGCATTGTTCCCCAGATCGTTGCCGAAGAAGTAATTCACTTGTTCGCAATTCGGTGCGCCCGGCGCGGGCGAGCAAGGAGTGAGCACCGCTCCGGGTGGTGCGACAAAAAACGCATTGGTCGTCGGCACTTCCACCGGCCCGGTGACCTGCTGGACCGCATTTGTAAAGTCGCGCCGCGCGTAGGTGCCGTCGCCGTAAATGCTGATCGAATCGGTGATCTTTTGATCGAAATCCAGCGCCACATTGTTATGGTTGATCTCGGGCAATATATCCTGATACTTCGCCGGGTCGCAGCGGTTGGTGGTGTTGGGCGCGAGTCCCGGAAGCGCGTAACTGACGCCACCGACGACGATATTGCCGGGATTGCACTGCGTACTGCTGTAATTGTTGCCGCCTCGATTGGTTTGATTGGACTCGAAGAAGCTCCGATTCCGGCCGTTCAGGTCCGAATGATATGAATTCTCAAATCCCAAGCTGACTTGGCCGCTGCCCCAGTTGTGCCCGACCAACGCGTCCAATTGGTGTTCTTTGTAATCCGAAGCCCAGCCTTCACGGGCGCTCAGCTCAACGCCTTCGACGTCGCGGCGCAGAATGAGGTTGACCACACCGGCGATTGCATCCGAGCCATATGTCGCCGAGGCGCCATCGGCCACAATGTCCACCCGCTGCAGCATGAGTGACGGGAAGGAATCGGGGTCCACCGTTGAACCACTGGTTCCGGCAGGCGGGATTCGGTGACCGTCCATCAACGTCAGCGTAGCGAAGGGACTTAAGCCGCGCAGATTGATCGAATTCGCCAGGGTGATATTCGTGGCTCCGCCCGTACCGCTGCGTTGACCTTCGGCAACGCCCAAACTCGAGACCTGCGGTACGTCGCGCAGCATGTCGGCAATCGAAT
>Ga0307476_10000775_pt1 | contig 22064 bp, 24 predicted proteins | sample atmos_gasesECM2C_2_FD_203314 | JGI IMG/M metagenome (GOLD analysis project Ga0307476, IMG submission 203314) | Hardwood forest soil microbial communities from Morgan-Monroe State Forest, Indiana, United States - atmos_gasesECM2C_05 | ecosystem: Environmental > Terrestrial > Soil > Temperate...
AACAGTCCCGCCCGCGGCGGCGAACGACGCTGCCGCGCCGGTCGAGGCGGCACCGCCGGCGGCGCCGGAAAAGCCCGCCGTCGCGCCCCCGGCAACGATCGCCGCGCCGGAACAGCCGGCAGCGCCGACCGCGCCAGCGCCCGCGGCGGCGCAAGCGGCACCGCCTGCATCGCCGGTCGACAAACCGGCGGCAACGCCGAAGGCCAAAGCGCAAACGGTCGCGCCGGAAACGCCGCCCGCACCTTCAGCCGACACCGCAAAGGCGGCGCGCGACGTCAGCGGCAAGGTCGCAGCCGAGCTCAGCCGCCAAGGCGCCAACCTGAAACTGTCGTTTGGGTTCACGACACCGACGGCGGCGGCGGTCTTCAATCGCGCCGACACGCTGTGGATCGTGTTCGACTCCAATGCCGATATCGATCTCAGCGCGCTCGACGGCGAGGCGAGCCGCACCATCCGCGGGGCCCAATTCACCCATACGCTCGACGCCGACATCATCCGCATCAAGCTCGACCATCCGCATCTGGCCTCCGTCGATATCGACGGGCCGATCTGGACGGTGCAGATCGGCGACACCGCCATCGACACCACCCGCGCCGTCACCATCACCCGCAACCTGATCGGCCCCAACCGGTCGAGCGTCACCATCCCGTTCGACCAGCCGCATCTGGTGCACCGGCTCGACGATCCCGACGCCGGCGACACCCTTGTGGTCGTGACCGCGTTCCCGCCGGCGCGCGGCTTCATCAATGCGCGCGATTTTGTCGAGTTTCGCATGTTGGCATCGGCCGAGGGTGTCGTCGTCGATCCGCTCGCCGACGACGTCAAAGTCGAGCTGGCGCCCGACAAGATCATCGTCAGCCGCCCCATGGGTTTGGCGTTGTCGACGTCGTTGCAGAGCTTGCTGCGGGGCTCCGGCTTGCGGCCGACCATGTTCGATTCGCAGCTGTGGGGTTTCGATCAACAGGCCTCGTATACCGAGCGGCAATCGAAGCTGGTCGCCGCCGCCGCCGCCGCGGCCGACAACAAGCGCCTGGCGCCGCGGCTCGATCTCGCCCGCTTCTATGTCGCCCGCGACATGTATCCCGAGGCCAAGGGGGTGCTCGATGTCGCGCTCGCCGACGACCGCTCGGCATCGGAGCAGGGCTCCGCAACGGTGCTGCGCGCCGTGACCGAGATCATGATGAATCGGCCCGATGACGCGCTCAAGGATCTCGCCGATCCGTCGATCGGGGATCAGCACGATGCGCCGCTGTGGCGTGCGCTCGCCTACGCCAAGCAGGGCAAGTGGGCGCAGGCGCGCGACGGCTTCAAGAGCGCCGACGCGGCAGTGGCGACGCTGCCGGTCGAGTTGCAGCGCGTCGCGCTCAAGGAAGAAATGCGCTCGGCCATCGAAGTCGGCGATTTCTCCACCGCCTCGAGCCAGCTCAACGATTTCCAGACCATCGGCGTGCCGCATGAGCTCGAGCCCGCGATGGCGGTGCTGATCGGCCGGCTCGCCGAGGGCATGGGCCGCAACGAGGACGCGCTCGCCGCCTATCAGACGGCAGCCGATTCCTGGGACCGGCGCGCCGCGGCGCAGGGCCAATTGCGTGAGATCTTGCTGCGCTATCAGCTCGGCGAACTCAAGCGCGACGACGTCGTTTCGCAACTGGAAACGCTCACCACCATCTGGCGCGGCGACGAGACCGAGATCGAGGCGCTGCAAATGCTGGCGCGGCTCTACACCGCCGACGGCCGCTATCGCGACTCGTTCTATGTCATGCGCAGCGCGCTGGCCGCGCATCCCAATTCCGATATGACGCGGCGCATCCAGCAGGAGGCGGCGCGGACCTTCGACGCCCTGTTCCTCGCCGGCAAGGGCGACGCGCTGCCGGCGATCGAGGCGCTGGCTTTGTTCTACGATTTCCGCGAGCTCACCCCGATCGGCCGCCGCGGCGACGAGATGATCCGCCGCCTCGCCGACCGTCTGGTCGCGGTCGACCTGCTCGACCAGGCCGCCGAGCTGTTGCAGTATCAGGTCGACAACCGCTTGCAGGGTGCCGCGCGCGCGCAAGTGGCGACGCGGCTGGCGGTGATCTATCTGATGAACCGCAAAGCCGATCGCGCGCTGGCGACGTTGCGCGCCACCCGCACCGCCGATCTCAGCAACGAAGTGCGCAACCAGCGCCTGCTGCTCGAAGCGCGCGCGCTGTCCGACATGGGCCGGCACGATTTGGCGCTGGAAGTGATCGGCAATCTCGACGGCCGCGAAGTCATCCGGCTGCGCTCCGACATCTATTGGGCGGGACGGCACTGGCGCGAAGCCGCGGAGCAGATCGAGCTGTTGTACGGCGAGCGCTGGAAGGATTGGCAGCCGCTCAACGACATCGAGCGCTCCGACATTCTGCGCGCCGAGCTCGGCTACGCGCTGGGCGAGGACACGCTCGGGCTCGGCCGCTTCCGCGAGAAATACGCGGCGAAAATGGCCGGCACGCCGGACGCCCACGCCTTCGAAGTGATCTCGGCGCCGCTCGGAACGAGCGGTACGGAATTCGCCGCCATCGCGCATGCCGCCGCCGCGGTCGACACGCTGGACGGCTTCCTGCGCGACATGCAAGCCCGCTACCCCGACGCCAGCGCCGCGCCGCCGGCTCCGCCGCAGCCACCGCGGCCGGATGCGCCGCAAGCGGCAACGCCCGCGCCCGCCGTTCCCCCGATACCACCCGTCGTGCCGCCACCGCGCGCCTCAGGGCGGACCGCGCTGAGGTGAAATAGCCTCCCACTTGACTGAGCGCAGGGCCGGTCTATCATTCAATCATTCGATTGAATGATAGACCGGATGCCGATCAGCCCTAAACTGGCGCTTTTCACCCAATTCGCGGCCGTCGCCAAATCGCTCGCCCATGCCAGCCGGCTCGAACTCCTTGAGCAGTTGGCCCAAGGCGAGCGGAGCGTCGAAACCCTGGCGGAGCGAACCGGCCTGTCGATCGCCAACACGTCGCAGCATTTGCAGCATATGCGGCGCACGGGGATGGTGGTCCCGCGGCGCGACGGCAAATTCATCTTTTACATGCTGGCGGACGACGCCGTTCTCGACCTGGTGTCGGCGCTGCGCCGGATCGCCGAGCGAAATGTCGCCGAGGTCGATCGTGTCGTACGAAGCTATTTCCACGACCGGGACAGTCTCGAACCGATGTCCCGCAAAGAGCTCCTGAAAAAATCGCGCGCCGGGACGGTTACGGTTCTCGATGTGCGTCCGCCCGACGAATTCGCATTGGGGCACGTGCGCGGCGCGGTGAACGTCCCATTGCGCGAGTTGAAGACCCGTCTTGCTGAATTCGACGCGTCGCAAGAGATCGTGGCGTACTGCCGCAGCCACTATTGCGTGCTGTCTTACGAAGCAGTCGCCGCGCTTCGCGAGCTTGGTTTCAAGGTTCGCCGCTTGGAAGAGGGCTTCCCGGAATGGCGCGCGGCACGACTGCCTGTCGCCATTGGCGCCGCTTGATTTTCGAACGCCAAGTCAAAGGCCGGTTCGCCCGGCTAATGAAAGGAAAAGAGCAATGAGCGAAGATTCCACTGGTGAAATTGCCGTCGACGCCGCCGCGCTTCGTGAGGAAGTCAAGAGCAAGTATCGCGAGGTCGCGACCGATCCGCACGGAACCTATCATTTCCATACCGGCCGCTATCTGGCACGACGGCTCGGCTACGACGACGAGTTCGTCAAATCGCTCCCGGATGTTGCCGTCGAGTCTTTCGCTGGCGTCGCGAGCCCGTTTGCGCTGCGAACGCTTGCCCCAGGCGAACGCGTTGTCGACGTTGGATCGGGAGCGGGCTTCGACTCGTTCGTTGCGGCCGCTCAAGTCGGTCCCGGTGGAAAAGTCGTCGGCGTCGACATGACCGAGGAAATGCTGGCGAAATCGCGTTCGACCGCCGCGGCGTTGCAACTGGACCATGTCGAGTTCCGCGAAGGTATCGCAGAAAACTTGCCGGTAGCGGACCAATGGGCCGACGTCGTGATCAGCAACGGCGTGGTCAACCTTTGCGCCAACAAGAGGACCATTTTCTCGGAAATTCTCCGCGTCTTGCGCCCCGGTGGACACCTGCAATTTGCCGACATTGCCAACGGCAAGCCGGTCCCTGAAGCGGCTATTCAAAACATCGATCTTTGGACAGCTTGAATTGCCGGTGGTCTGCCGTGTGCAGCCTGGCAAAAAATGTTGGAAGACATCGGTTTCGTCGAAGTCCGCATCGGTCCGCCGATTGACACCTTCGCGGGTGCGAGCGGCGAAAAGAATGCCCGCCGTTTCGAGGTCTACGGCTATTCGATCCTGGCGCGCAAGCCGGAATGAACAAAGGCGTACGGACGGTCGGGCTTCGTCGATATGGGTAGCGATCAGCCGGGCTTTTTTGAAGCCACCGAGATGCCCTCCGCCGGATGGTGGGAGGCGCTATGGCCCGATCCGGCCGCCGTGCTGAATACAGTTGGACTCACCTTGGGCATGGAAGCGATCGATCTCTGCTCGGGCGACGGGTGGTTTACCTTGCCTATCGCCAAGGCAGCCCGCCATGTCGTCGCCATAGACATCGATGGCAATATGCTGGACCTGGCACGCCACAGGCTCCGTCAGAACGGGATCAGCAATTGCGATCTTGTGGCCGGCGACGCCTATGACATCGGCAATCTCGCGCCGCGCCCGGCCGATTTCGTGTTCATGGCAAATGTCTTTCATGGTCTTCCAGATCGGCCCCGGTTGGCCCGCGCCGTGCGCGAGGCGCTGAACCCCGAAGGTCAATTTGCCATTGTTAACTGGCATCAGCGCCCGCGCGAGGAAACAGTCGTCTTGGGCGAACCGCGCGGGCCGAGGTCTCAATTGCGGTTGTCGCCGAAACAGACTGTCGAGGCGGTTGAAGCAGGCGGCTTCATTCTCGATCGAATTGTCGAATTACCGCCCTATCATTACGGCGCCGTGTTCAATCGATCGATTTGACGAACCTAGACACCGGCTCAACGTCGGGCCAACAGTGGACGTGGCGCCTTCAAACTGCATGGACAATGTCTCGTGAGCGCACCTGATTGGCTTTCAGCAAGTATTCGCGCGGCTGGCGTCGAGCGCGCGCTCACAGCGGGCAAACCCTGTTCCGCACCGGTGCCAGGACAGCCGGTCTCTATGAAATCGTCACAGGCAAGGTGCGCCTCGTGCGCGTCGATCGCAGCGGTCGGGAGGCCGTCCTGCAGGTTGCCGCGCCGGGAGATACTTTGGCGGAAGCGTCCTTGTTTTCATCGACCTACCATTGCGATGCGATTGCGCTCTATCGCGCCCTGGCTGGGACACCATCAGCCTCACCATTTGATGGTCGCCAAGGGCGAGTTTCACACGCACTGACGGATTGCGCGACGCCCAGAGCAGGAATCGCCGTCCGTGCTATTGATGCGGCATGAATGATTTTGCCGCCGCGTTGCACACCGCAGTCGATCTCATCCTTGGCTTCGATGCCGCCTTGCGCGACATTGTCTTGCTGTCGCTTGCGGTGAGCCTCTCCGCAAGCGCTTGTGCTTTCGTCATCGGCGCGCCGCTCGGAACGGCCTTGGCGGTGTATCGCTTCCGCGGCCGCGGCGCCCTGGTCGTCATCGTCAATGCGCTGCTCGGCCTGCCGCCGGTGGTCGTCGGGCTTGTGGTCTATCTGCTGTTGTCGCGATCCGGGCCATTGGGATCGTTCGGCATCCTGTTCACGCCGACCGCCATGGTCATTGCGCAATGCGCGCTGGGGACTCCAATCGTTATCGCGCTCACCCACCGCTTAGCGGTCGGGCTGTGGGCGGCTTACGGCGATGCGCTTCTGGTCGACGGCGCCGCGCGCTGGCGCGCCATCGTGCCGCTGATGCGGATGGGACCGGAAGGATTGCTCACGGCATTTCTGGCGGCGTTCGGCCGTGCCATCGCCGAGGTCGGCGCCATCATCATCGTCGGCGGCAATATCCTCGGCTACACCCGCACCATGACGACGGCGATCGTCTTGGAAACCAACAAGGGCAATCTCAGCTTGGCGCTGGCGCTGGGCATGATCTTGATCGTGCTGTCGATGGCGGTGAGCGCCGCGAGCCTGGGCTTGGGACGCGCGCTCGGCCAGCGTTAATGGGTCGCGTCGCTGCGCGGCGGAAAGAACAATTCCTCGCCGTTGATCTTGTAGGACGTGATGGCATCGAGGCCGGCCTGCGAGGTGAGCCATTCGTGCCAGGTCCGCGCCGCGTCGACTTTCACCCGCGGCCACTTGGCGGGATTGACCAAAATGCTGCCGTAAGGATTGAACAGCGCCGGATCGCCTTCGGTCAAGATTTCGAGATTTTGCCGGTTCTTGAAATTGGCCCAGGTCGCGCGGTCGGTCAGCGTATAAGCGTTCATCGCCGCCGAGATGTTCAGCGTCGGTCCCATGCCTTGGCCGAGGTCGCGATACCACGGCGTGCTCTCGCCGGGCCGGATGCCGGCCGACTTCCACAGCCGAAGCTCCATGCGATTGGTGCCGCTGTCGTCGCCGCGGCTCGCGAACGTGGCGGCGGCGGCGGCGATCTGCGCGAGCGCCTTGCGCGCATCTTTTAGGCCGCGAATATGTGCCGGATCGTTATTCGGCCCGACGATGACGAAATCGTTGTACATCACGTCGCGGCGATCGATGCCAAAACCGTCGGCGACGAACTTGTCCTCGCCGATGCGATCGTGGACGAGCAGCGCATCGGCGTCGCCGCGCGCGCCGATCGCAAGCGCCTGTCCGGTTCCGACCGCGACGACGTGGACGCCCAGGCCGGTCGCGGCCTGAAAGATCGGCAGGATGTGCTCGAATAACCCGGAGTCCTGGGTCGAGGTGGTCGAGCTGAGAACGATGAATCGCTCGTCGGCTTGAGCGGTCGTAACGATCAGGGTCCACAAAAACAGGACGAAAATTCGAATCATATGAGCATTCCTGGGAGGCTTGCCGGCAATGTAACCCGGAATCGGGCCGCGGTGGAATTCGCACCGCGCGTGGTCTTACTTTCCTCCTTTTCATTGTGGCGCCGGCGCGCAACACTGGCCATTCTCGCAACGGATTGCGAACGTGGAATGGTGGAGAAGGCATGACCGGAGTTCAGGAAGCGCCGACGCAGAACAAGCCTGCACTGGCCAAAATCCGCACCGACGTGGTCGGCAGCCTGCTGCGGCCGGAGATCGTCAAGGAAGCGCGGATCGCCTTCGATGACGGCAAGATCACCGCAGCCGCGCTGCACGCCATTGAGGATCAGGCGGTGCGCGAGGCGGTGCGGTTGCAGGAAGCGGCGGGCCTCGATGTAGTCACCGACGGCGAGATGCGCCGGTTGAATTTTCAGGACAGCTTTGGCGAGTCGGTGGAGGGCTATGACGCCAACCGCTCGACGCTGAAAGTATACGAGCAACGAGTCGAGGGCGCGGCCCCCGGGCAGCGCTGGGACATCGCGCAGATGCACCACGCTGGTACGGCGGTGTCGCACCGGCGTCCGGCCAAGGCGCGGTTGAAGCTTGCGCACAACATTCCGCTCGAGGAATACCGTTTCGTCAGCAAAGTGGCGAAGAAATCGGCAAAAGTCTCGCTGATCGGGCCGGACCGCATCGCGCAGCGCTTCGAATACGAAAATTCGACCGCGGTCTATCGCGACATGGACGCGTTCCTGGCCGACGTCGTTGCGATCGAGCGGCAGATCGTGTCGAGCCTGGTCGGAGCCGGCTGCCGCTACGTGCACATCGACGCGCCGGGGTTCACCGCTTACGTCGACGACGCCACCATGGCGCAGATGCGCGGGCGCGGCGAAGATCCGATACAGAACTTCGCTCGCTCCCTGACGGCGGAAGCCGCGGTGATCGCCGGTTATCCAGGCGTCACCTTCGGCATCCATCTGTGCCGCGGCAACCAGCGCAGCATGTGGCATCGCGAGGGCACCTACGACGCCATCGCCGAAAGATTATTCAACGAACTGCCGCACGACCGTTTTTTGCTCGAATACGACACGCCGCGCGCCGGCAGCTTTGCACCGCTGCGTTTCGTGCCGAAGGGCAGGGTGGTGGTACTCGGCTTGGTCAGCACCAAAGTGGCGGAGCTCGAAACCGTCGACGCGCTCAAGCGGCGGATCGACGAGGCGAGCAAGTTCCTGCCCCTCGATCAACTCGCCATTTCGCCGCAATGCGGCTTTGCCTCCGACGTGGTCGGGAATTTGCTCAGCGCGGATGACCAGAGGCGGAAGCTGGAAGTCGTTGTCGAAACGGCCCGGGCGGTATGGGGGTAGCGGACGACAGCTGACGGACGACAGACGACGGATGAGATGCGATTTTCTGTCGTCCGTTGTCTGACGTCCGCCGTCACGTTCCGTAACTCTGTATGAGCGACCCCGCCACCAGCGTCCAGCCATCAACGAGAACGAAGAAGATCAGCTTGAACGGCAGCGACACCACGACCGGCGGCAGCATCATCATGCCCATGGACATCAGCACCGAGGCAACCACCAGATCGATGATCAGGAATGGCAGGAACAACAGGAAGCCGATCTCGAAAGCGCGTTTGAGCTCCGAGATCATGAACGCGGGGACGAGGACGCGCATGGATACGTCGTCGGGGCCTTTCGGCTGCGCTTCGCCCGACATGTCCATGAACAATTGCAGATCCTTTTCGCGGACGTTCTTTTCCATGAAGCCGCGCAACGGCCCCGAGGCGCGGTCGAACGCCTCGTTGACGCTGATCTCGTTGGCGACCAGCGGCTTGACGCCGACGTCGTAGGCCCGTGTGAGCACCGGCCCCATCACGAAGGCGGTGAGAAACAGCGCCAGCGAAATGACCACCGAGTTGGGCGGCGCCGTTGCCGTGCCCAGCGCGGTGCGCAATAGCGACAGCACCACGACGATCCGCGTGAACGAGGTCATCATGACGAGAATTGACGGCGCCAGCGACAGCACCGTGAACAGCGCGATCAACTGAATGATGCGCTCGTTCAGACCGCCGCCGCTGGCGGCGCCCTGACCGAAATTGATGCTAATGTCCTGCGCGGCGAGCGGCGTCGCCGTTACTAGAAGCGCCGCTACTGAGGCCACCACCGTTTTGAACCGGACGCGGCGGCCACATGATGCGATCATTCAGCTCTTGTTTGTCGGGCGGCCCAACAAACTTGCCATCTCCTGTTCGAGATTGTCGTAGAGCGTGGTGCCCTGAGGTGGTTTTGCCGGCGCGCTGCGTGCCGGCTTCGGCTCGGCCGGGCGTGCGGCGCGCGGCTGTGGCGGCGACGGTGGCGCAGGCGGCGGTTCCGGCGCCGCGGCCTGCTCGGCGGGTTGCGCTTGGCGCGGTTCTTGACGTGGTTCTTGGCGCGGTTGCGGCGCGGGCGCGCGCGCCTCGGATGGAGCGTTAGGCTTGCGCAACGCCGCTTCCAGGCGATGCGCCATCTCGGCGAGGCTTTGATCCGCCGCGGCGGTTTCCGCGGGCGTCGGGGCCGGTGCTGGCTGCACCGCGGGCGCGCGCGGTTCGGGACGCGGTTCAGCGCGCGCTTCAAGCGGCGCGCGCGCGGGAGCCGGCGTGCGAACACGGCTCGGCTGCGGGGGCGGCGGTGTCGGACGCGCCGAAAGCTCGTCGGCCAGCGCCGCCAAGGTATCGCGTTGCGGCCGTGCCGGCGATGGCGTGTCGGCTTGCGGCTGCAACGGCCAAGCCGGCGCTTCATCGCTTGCCGGCTCGATCTTCGGCGCCGGCCGTGCCGGCGGCGGCGTGACCACGTCGGGCTGCAGCGGCCACGAGCCGTTGCCATTGTCCGGCAGCGGAATGGCACGCGGCAAGGGCTCCACGGCAGCCGGACGTGCGAGTGCGACCTCGCGGGGGGCAGCGACCGCGCGCACGATATTGGCTTCGACGACCACGTCGGTCGGTCCGCCGATCATCAGGAGATGCTCGACATTGTCGCGCCGGACCAGGATCAGGCGGCGGCGAGCGTCGACGCTGGCATAATCAATGACGCCAAGCCGCGGCTGGCGGCCGCGTGAGCTTGCGCCGCCAAGCCGGCCACTGCCGAAGCGGCGAACCGCCCATGCGAATGCGCCGATCGAACCGAGCACAATAAGGAACGCCAAGAAAAACCGCACGGCGAGCGGCATCTCTGCGCCGAACAAACTCTCGAACATTCGCCGATCTCCCCGTTTGGCTCCGGCGGCCCATTGGCATGCCAATGGTTAACAGCGCGGGTAACATTTGCCGCCGCGATTACTAAGAAACTCTTAATATCAATAGCCGATATCGTCCCCGATGCCGACTGGGCAAGCATTCTCATGGTAAACGGCGAATTAATGGCAAAAGCCCTTGGAACTCAGCTTTAACCGGGCATTAACCATGCGGCCGGCAAAGTCTGCCCAGTCATAGCAAGGGCCGACGGCCATGCCGATCACCGATATTCCGATCCTGTCGATGCTGCACGAGCGCATGGAATGGCATCAGGAGCGCCAGCGCGTGTTGGCGGAAAACGTCGCCAATGCCGATACGCCGAACTATCACGCCCGCGATCTGGCGCCGCCGGACTTTTCGCACGAGGTTCAGCGCGCGTCGCTGGCGCTCGATCGCACCAACCCTTCCCATATCACCGGGCAAGCCAGCGGCGGCTCGCAGTTCGCCGCCGACAGCGGCGGCCGCTACGAGATCCGGCCGCGCGGCAATTCGGTGACCCACGAAGACGAGATGATGAAAGCGGCGTCGAACCAGATGGATTACGACGCTGTGACTTCGCTCTATACGCGCAGCCTCGCCCTGATCAAGATTGCCATCGGCAAGGCTTAAGCGGAGCGGACGCATCATGGATTTTCTCAAATCGCTCGCCATCGCCGCGTCCGGCCTGCACGCCCAGATCGGCCGCATGGAGATCATCTCGGAGAACATCGCCAATGCCGACTCGACCGCGCAGACCAAGGGCGGCGATCCGTATCGGCGCAAGATCGTCACCTTTACGTCGGAGCTTGATCGCTCGCTCGGCGCCAATGTGGTCAAGCTCGGCCACGTCGAAACCGATTCTTCCGATTTCACCGTCAGGCACGAGCCCGGCAATCCGGCCGCCGACGCCAATGGCGACGTCAAATATCCGAACGTGAATGCGCTGGTCGAGATGACCGACCTGCGCGACGCGCAGCGCTCTTACGAGGCCAATCTCAACGTCATCACCGCCACGCGCCGCATGCTCCAGCGCACCATCGACATCCTCAAAGGTTAGGTAAGCCATGCCGACACCCGTCGCCGCCGCCAATGCCTATGCCGCGCTCGCGCGCCTGGGCGAACAGGCCGCAAGCCTCGGCCGCAGCCCGGCGGCCCCGGATTCCGCGCCGAACTTCAGCGCGATTTTGAAGGACGTGATCAACGCCGTTTCCGACGCGGCGCAAAAATCCGACGCCCAGGCGCACGCCGTGGCGACCGGAAAATCCAACATGGTCGACGTCGTCACCGCGGTCGCCGAGACCGAAACCGCGGTGCAGACGCTGGTCTCGGTGCGCGACAAGGTGATCGCGGCCTACGAAGACATCTTGAAGATGCCAATCTGAGAAGCGGCGGCGATGACGTCGAAAATCTAGGTTAGGGGAGAGCATGACAGGACCGGAAGTGATGGATGTGGCGCGCGATGCGATCGAGACACTGTTGCTCGTCGCTTCGCCGCTGATGTTGGTGGGGCTGATCGTCGGCGTCGCCGTTTCGCTGTTGCAGGCGCTCACGCAAATCCAGGAAACCACTCTCGTCTTCGTGCCGAAGATCCTTGCGATCTTTATCGCGATGCTGGTCGCGCTGCCGTTCATGGCCGACGCCTTGCACAACAACTTCCTCAGGCTCGCCGCGCACATCACCAACGGCTGAGCAGGTTTCAGGCCGTGCACCTCGACGTGTCTTTTCTTCCGGCGATCGGGGCGGCCTTCCTTCTGGTCTTCGCCCGCACCGGAACCATGGTGATGCTGCTGCCCGGTCTTGGCGAGCAGAACATTTCGCCGCGGCTCAAGCTCACCATCGCGCTCGTCCTTGCCGCCGTCCTCTTGCCGCTGCATCGCCCGGCCTATCACATCGACACCGGCGCGCTTGGCCCTACGATCGTGCTGCTGGTCGAGGAGATCATGATCGGCGCCGTGCTCGGGCTCACGGCGCGGCTCACCATCTCAGCGCTGGAAGTGGCGGGATCGGTGATTGCCCAGCAACTGGGTCTCGGCTTTGTCACCACGATCGATCCGACTCAGGGCGAGCAGGGCGTGATCATCGGCAATTTCCTCACCATGCTCGGCATTACGCTGTTCTTCGCAACCGACATGCACCACCTGGTCATTGCCGCGCTCAACTCGAGCTACGACCTGTTCGAGCCGGGCGAGGTGCCCGCCGTCGGCGACGTCGCGGCGCTGGTCACCAGGACCGCGTCCGGCGCGTTTCGCATCGGCATTCAACTGTCGGCGCCGTTCCTCGCCTTCGGGCTTCTCTTCAATATCGGACTCGGCGTGCTGTCGCGGCTGATGCCGCAGATGCAGGTATTCTTCGTCGCGCTGCCGCTGTCGATCCTGATCGGGCTTTTGTTCCTTCTCCTGGTGCTCGGCACCATGATGGGTTTTTTCCTCGATTACGTCGGCGGCGTGCTGCACGAGCTCGGCCCGCACGCCTGAGGCACGCCGGTGGCCGAAGAACGCGACGATACCGAACGCTCAGAAGACCCGACGGCGAAGCGGCTTGATGACGCCATCAAGCGCGGCGACGTGGTGCGCAGCGCCGAGGTCAACACCTGGTTCATGATCGCCGGCGGCGTGCTGGTGCTGATGGTGTTCGCAACGCCGATGGCGCAGACGCTGGAAATGACGTTCCGCGGCGTCTTGGCCAATTCCTATCAGATACCGGCCGACGGGCCCGCAATCGCCAATCTGACCAAAAAAATCGCTGTCGATGTCCTGACCGCGCTCGCCATTCCATTTTTGCTTTTGACGCTCGCGGCGCTGCTCGGCACTGCGATCCAGCATCGCATCGTGTTTTCGGTCGAGCCGCTGATGCCGCATTTGTCGAAAATTTCGCCGGCCGCCGGGTTCAAGCGGCTGTTCTCGCTGCAGGCGCTCGCCAATTTCGCCAAGGGCCTCGCCAAGCTCATGATCTTCGGCGCGGTGATCACGGCGCTGCTGTGGCCGCAGCGACACCGCCTTGCCGGCCTCGTCACCGCCGATCCGGCACTGATCCTGCCCTTCACCAAATCGCTCACCATGCGGATGCTCGGCGCGGTGGTCGCGATCCTGGCTATCGTCGCGGTGGCCGACTACTTGTTCCAGCATCGCCAGTGGTACGAGCGGCAGAAAATGTCCCTGCGCGAGATGAAGGAGGAGTTCCGGCAGTCCGAAGGCGATCCGATGGTCAAGGGCAAGATCCGCCAGCTGCGCCAGGCGCGCTCCCGTAAGCGCATGATGGCGGCAGTGCCCAAGGCGTCCGTGGTCATCACCAACCCGACCCACTTTGCCATCGCGCTGCGCTACGAGCGCGGCATGAACGCGCCGATCTGCGTCGCCAAGGGTGTCGATCTGATCGCCCGCAAAATCCGCGAAGTGGCCGAGGCCCACGGCATCCCGGTGGTCGAGAACCCGCCGCTGGCCCGGGCGCTGCACGGCACGGTGGAGATTGACCAGGAGATTCCCCAGGAACATTACCGCGCCGTCGCCGAAATCATCGGCTACCTGATGCGGCTGCGGCGGTTGGTGGCGCGGTAAGAGCCGTGGCGAGGCACTAAATGCGCGCCATGGTGCAAATTCCCTTGCGCGATTCAGCAGGGCTTGGCACTGAAAGCGAGCCGGAATTGCGAGGCGGCGGATGACGGCACAGGACACGGTCAGCCGGGGCGAGCAGCCGATCGAGGCCAGCCTCGCGCGTAAGGCGATCGACCGAAGCTCGGCGACCGAGCGCGGCGGCAGCGTCGTCCTGGTGCTCCTGGTCGCCGGCATGCTGGTCGCCGCCGCAACCGCCATCGTCGTGCTCGGCCGCAGCAACGCCGAGCCCTATATCCTGGCGTTTCTCGCGGTGCTTGCCACCGTGGGCGTGTTCTCGCTGTTCGCCCTTGCCTGCGGCATCCTGCGGCTGTCTCCGACGGCTGCCGTCAGCCCGCTGATCAGGTCGGTGGTCGACGGCGCCTTCGACGGAGTCGTCGTTACTGATGCCGACGGCCGCGTGGTCTATGCCAATGCCGCCTATCTCGACCTGATCGACGCGTCCGATGCCAACGATATGCGGCCGGTCGAGCGCGTGTTCATCGGCGATGCGGACGCCTCGGAAGCGATCTACCGGCTGCTCAAGGCGGCCCGCGAGGGCAAGCGCTCCCAGGAAGTAGTGCGTGTCGCCGGAATCAGGGGCCGGCCGCCGCGATGGCTGCGCTTCAAGATCCGCCCGCTCGGCGACGGCCGGCGCGAGGCGCGCCTGACGGTGTGGTCGCTGACCGATGTGTCGCGCGAGCGCGAGCGGCAGGAGAACGTGTTTCAGGAGCTGCAGCACGCTATCGACTATCTCGATCACGCGCCGGCCGGCTTTTTCTCTGTCGATGCCAAGGGCGACATCGTCTATCTCAACGCCACGCTCGCCAATTGGCTCGATCAGGATCTGGCTCAGGTCGGGTCGGGCGGCTTGAAACTCGCCGACTTGATCTGGGGCGACGGCGCCGCGTTGTTGACCACGCTGCAAGCGGCTCCGGGTGAAGTGAAGACGGAGGTGCTCGATCTCGACCTGCGCACTCGCAGCGGCCGCACGCTGCCGGTGCGGTTGTTTCACAAGCTCGCTTTCGGCGCCGACGGCACGCCCGGCGCGTCGCGCACGCTGGTGCTCAATCGCGCCAGGGACGACGGCACCGATCCGCAGCGCGCCGCCGACATCCGCTTCATGCGGTTTTTTCACCACACGCCGATGGCGATCGCGACCATCGACAAGCAGGGCGGCGTCATCCGCACCAATCCGCTGTTCGCACGCCTGTTCCACGGCACCCGCAGCGCCGCGGACGAGGACCGCTCGATCCGCGCCATCGTCGCCGAGCGCGACCGGCCGGCGCTGGAAGCCGCCATCCGCGCCGCCGCGGCCGGCAAAGCCGACATTGCGCCTGTCGATGCCATCCTGGCCGGGCCGAGCGAGCGCTCCGGCCGCTTTTATGTCACGGCGGTCGAAGAGGCCGAGCGCGACCAGGAAGCGGCCATCGTTTACGCGCTCGAGACCACGGCGCAGCGCGAATTGGAGACCAAGGTCACGCAGACCCAGAAAATGGAGCTGGTCGGCCAGCTCGCCGGCGGCATCGCCCACGATTTCAACAACGTGCTGTCAGCCATCATGATGGCGACTGATTTCCTTCTCAACGCCCACAAGCCGACCGACCCGTCGTTCCAGGACATCATGCAGATCAAGCAGAATGCCAACCGGGCGGCGGGCCTGGTGCGGCATCTCCTGGCGTTCTCGCGCAAGCAGACGATGCGGCCGCAGGTACTCGATCTCGGCGAAGTGCTGTCCGATCTCAACATGTTGCTGCGGCGGCTGATCGGCGAAAAGGTCACGCTGCAAGTGGTGCATGGCCGCGACCTGTGGCCGGTGCGGGTCGATATTTCGCAATTCGAACAGGTGATCGTGAACCTGGCGGTCAATGCCCGCGACGCCATGCCGGGCGGCGGCCGGCTTGAGCTGCGCACGAACAATATCACCGCTCAGGACTGCGAGCGCTTCCACGCCAAGGGCATGCCGGCCGCCGACTACGTGCTGGTCGAAGTCACCGACAGCGGCACCGGCATTCCGGCGGCGATCGTCGACAAGATTTTCGAGCCGTTCTTTTCGACCAAAGAGGTCGGCAAGGGCACCGGCCTCGGGCTCTCCACCGTCTACGGCATCATCAAGCAGACCGGCGGCTTCGTTTACGTCGATTCGATCGACGGCAAAGGCACCACGTTCCGCATCTTCCTGCCGCGGCACATTGCCAGCGCGCAAGATGCGGCGCCGGAAGTTGCCGCCGAGGCCGAGGGATCTTCGTTCATCGGCGTGCTTGCGGCAGCCGCAGAGGTCAAGCCGCCGGCCAACGCCGACCTCACCGGCGAGGGCACCATCCTTCTGGTCGAAGACGAAGAAGGACTGCGCGCGCTTAACGCCCGCGGCCTGACGTCGCGCGGCTATACCGTGCTCGAAGCCGGCAACGGCGTCGAGGCGCTCGAGGTCCTGGAAAAGCACAATGGCAAGGTCGATCTCGTGGTCTCCGACGTGGTGATGCCCGAGATGGACGGGCCGACCTTGCTGCGAGAATTGCGCAGCCGCGATCCCGACCTGAAAATCATCTTCGTCTCCGGTTATGCCGAGGACGCCTTCCAGAAACATCTGCCCGCCAACGGCCAGTTCGGATTTTTGGCCAAGCCGTTCACGCTCAAGCAGCTCGTTGCCGAAGTGAAGCAGACGCTTGCGGCCTGAGCGCCGCGCGCATCACGGATGCGTCCACCACGGCATCAGCGAGTAGATCACGTACGGAATCGCCAGGATCGGAAAGATCCAGACCAGCGCCAGCGGAATTTTTTTGCTGATGCGCTCGGGCAGCATCATGGCGATGATGCCCAAGCCTGCGGCGATTAGAATCGTCGTCATCGTCCAGCCGTACCACAGCAGGTTCGGCCCTTCGCCGGCGCGCGCCGCCTCATAGCCCCAGACCAGCCGGCCGGTCGCCGGGTGATAGGTGATCAGCGGCCAGTTGAAATACTGGGTTGTGCAATAGACCACCGGGCCGGTGATCGAGAAGGTCGTGGCGAACGTCTTGAACTTGCTCGACTCCGCCAACGACGATGGTGCGGCCCTGGAATTTGTCGCCGCGGCCGTACTCATGACGCAAAGCCGCGGGTGTTGTTGAGCACGTGGCCGACGATGAAGAGAAACCAGCACATCACGGCGAGCACCAGCGTTACGCCCTTCCTGGCATTGTCGTATTCGGGGTTTTGCGCTTTCTTCCAAAACAACCAGTAGGCCGGCAGCAGAGTGAGGCCGATTGACGCGACATGCTCCTTGAAATCGAAGAAGCCGACGGTTCTGTTGTGGCTGGTCTGCTCGAGCGGGATGCGAACGTAGATGCGATACTTGGTATAAATGTAGGAACCGACCAGGAAGGTCAGCACCCACAGCACGCAGACCGCGGTGGCGTAGCCGGCGGCGGGCACTGCGCGGAAGCGCGTCACAATGCCGCCGGACGAGCGGCGCACCGGCAGTGCCACCGCCATGGCCTGATGGGTCAGCGCGCCAAGGAGGCCGACGGCCAGGATCAGGTGCACGAACAGCCACAGACTCCAGAACGTATTGGTGGAGACAAGTCCGGCCACTGTGCTCCCTCCTGATTGCGCCGTCTTTTCATGGCGCGAAGTCTAGCGCGCGAAAAACCCTTGTCCAGCGCGCGCACATCTTCTCAGCGCTGACCTGACGCGATAAATTGGCAAGCACATGCGCGCCGCGATGTCGGCGCGCCGCGGAACAAGTCGTCCGGGAAGGAGCCGCATGGCGTTCGATCGTGTGTGGCTGCGCGTTGCCGTCATCGCCGCTTGTATTGGCGCCGTTCCAACGTCGTCGCCTGCCGGCGGCGTCGGTTTCGGCGAGGATGATGCCAACTCCGGGGACGATGGCCCGTCCTATTTCGGCTTCGTGCGCGAGGTCGACGGGCCGGGCGTGGCCGACGCCAAGGTCACGGCGGCGCTGAAGGATCGCGGCGCGCTGGTAACGCGCACCGACATCATGGGCGTCTACAAGATTCCGGGTTTTGGCAAGGACATCAATCCCGACGACATCGTCATCTCCTGCGCCAAGGACGGCTATACCGAAGCCAACGTGGTGCGCCGGCCGCGCGACAACGGCGACACCAAAGATCCGGTCGAGGTCGAGTGTTACCTCAAGCGCAAGTGAAGCGATTATTGCTTTTCGCGGCGGTGGTGCTGGTCCTCGCCCTTGGCCAGGCAAGCACCAGTTATGCGCAAGCCCTGTCCGGTTCGGTGACATCCGCCGAGGAAGGCGCGATGGAAGGCGTGCTGGTCAGCGCACAAGCGGCCGGCTCGTCCATCACCGTCACCGTCGTCAGCGACGAGCACGGCCGCTTTCACTTCCCGGATGGGCGACTCGCGCCCGGGTCTTACGCGCTGCGCATTCGCGCCATCGGCTACGTGCTCGATGGCCCGCAGGTGGTCGAGCTTGGCGCCGCCGCGACCGATATCGCGGTCAAGCTGCGCAAGACCGCCGATCTCGCGGCGCAAATGACCAACAGCGAATGGTTCATGAGCATGCCCGGCACGCCGGAGCAGAAGCGGCCGTTGATCGAATGCATGAGCTGCCACACTTTTGAGCGCATCGTGCGCTCGACCTACGACGCGGAAGCGTTTTTTCCCGTGCTCAAGCGCATGGCGCAATATGCCAACAATACGACCCAGGCGCGGGTGCAGTCACGGCTTGCCGAGCGTGAGGTGCACGACGATCTGGTGCGCAAGCTCGCCGCCTATCTGGCCACGGTGAATCTGAGCAGCGGGCCGGCTTGGCCCTACGAGCTGCAAACCCTGCCGCGGCCCAAGGGCCGTGCCACCCGTGTCGTCATCACCGAATACGATCTGCCGCGCCCGACGATTGCGCCGCACGATGTGCGTACCGATGCGCAGGGTCATGTCTGGTATTCGAACTTCGTCGAGAATTTTTTAGGCGAGCTGGACCCGAAGACCGGGGCGCATCGGGAATACGCCATACCGGCGCAAAAACCGGGCTCGCCGACCGGCGCGCTCGACCTCGAAGCGGACGGCGACGGAAATCTGTGGCTCGCCATGATGTTCCAGACCGGTGTCGCCAAATTCGACATGGCGACGAGGACCTTTCGGATGTTTCCGGTCCAGGCCGCTCTCGACAATGACGCCGCACAGCAATCGATGGTGATGCCGCGCGCCTGGAAGGTCGACGGCAAGGTGTGGAGCAACGAAGTCGCCAAGCAGTCGATCCTGCGGCTCGATCTGAAGACCGGCACTTACGAGCTGATCGATCCGTTCAAATTCCTGCCCAAGGGCCGCCAACATGCGCCCTATGGCATGGCGGCGGACGCGGCGAACAATCTCTATTTCATGGATTTCGCCGACGAAAATATCGGCCGCATCGATGCCAAGACCGGCGCGACGACGATCTATCCGACGCCGACACCGAAATCGCGGCCGCGCCGCACCATGCTCGACGATCAGGGCCGGCTCTGGTTCACCGAATTCGCCGCCAACAAGCTCGGCCTGTTCGACATCAAGACCGAATCGTTCACGGAGTGGGACGTGCCGACGCCGCACACTTATCCGTACGATGTCTTTATGGACAAGAACGGTGAGTTATGGAGCGGCGGCATGGCGAGCGATCGCGTACTGCGATTCGACCCGCAGAGCGGACGCTCGATCGAATATCTTTTGCCGCAGCCGACCAACATTCGCCGCGTCTTCGTCGATAATTCGACCAATCCGGTGACGTTTTGGGCCGGCAACAATCATGGCGCGGAAATTTTGCGCGTAGAGCCGCTCGACTAGCATTTTGTTCTGCGATTGCAAGATCGCGCATCTGCTCTGTGCGACACGCATGATACGAAAACCGCGCGTGGCGCGGAATCGCTGTGCGACACGTTTGCGTGCGACGCTTTGCGACAGGTCTGAACGTCTCGCCCTCGCGTACCAATTGAATGCGGATCGGGAAGGATCAGAGTGCCCATGCAGTGGTTGCGATCGCTTGCGGCATTTGCCGCGATGGCTGTTGCCCTGCTGTTGTGGGCGGAGGACGCCGACGCGCGCCATGAAGGCGGACCGAGCGTCGGCAGCAGCAGCACCGAAGGAACTTTGCTGGCGCAACCGGTTGCCGCGCCGGCGCTTGTCGCGATTGCCGCAAACGATCACGCGCCAGCGGGACCGTCATCATATCCGGGCGGCTCGCTCGGCGGCCTGTTCAACCGCCCGGGGCTGCTCGGCGGCTTTGCCGCGGGCTTTCTCGGCTCGGGCGTGCTCGGTCTGTTGTTCGGTCACGGCTTGGTCGGCGAACTTGGCAGCGTGGCGTCGGTCCTCGGCCTGGTCTTTCAGTTCGCGCTCATCGCGCTATTGTGCCGGCTGATATGGACCTGGTGGAGCGGCCGCAATGCGCCAGCCTTTTCCGGCCTGTCGCCACGGCAATTGGCCGATCCCTACCTGCGTTCGCGCCACGAATTTCTTCCCGACATCGAGGCGCCGCCCAGCGCGGACGATGCCACCGCCGACAATCATCGGGCCATCAGCAAGTAGTTTTCGCCGTTATTGCGGCGCCGGCGAGTCGTGACACGCCGCCGGCGCGTCGCCGGTGCTGCTGTGCTGCCAAGTCGGCACGTCGCATTTGGTGCAGGCGCCGAGCATCAGCGCGACGCTGAGCAGGGCAAAGAGCCGCAGCATGGCGCCGCCGCAATGGCCCAGGCCACGCAGCGTGGTCCATGACATAGTCTCTACATCGTCCGCCATGATCCCTCGCACCGCCCCGCGATGATACCGCGTCTGACCGCCCACCGCGAGGGCGCCGGCGCGGCATCAATGCGGCGATAGCAAGGGTATCGCGCCGGAATTTCCATTATCTTACCGTACCGCGACCCGCCGCCCGTTCTTTGGCAAGAAGCGGGTGGGTCGCCATCGGAGGACAACGACCATGGACATTCATCCCTGTGGCTCCCGGCCGTCGCGCCGCGGGCCTGCGGACTCTTTCACCGGCGTGGTTTGGCAGGACCCGGTCATCGAGGCACCGGCGCCGGCGCGCATCCGTTCCGGTCTGGTGCGCTTCGAGCCGGGCGCTCGGACCCATTGGCACACCCATCCGCTCGGCCAGACTTTGTGCGTCATGTCAGGCTGCGGCCGAGTGCAAACCTGGGGCGGCAAAGTGCACGAAATCCGCGCCGGCGATGTGGTCTGGATTCCGCCGGGCGAAAAGCATTGGCACGGCGCCGGCCCGACCACGGTGATGATGCATGTGGCGATGCAGGAAGCGCTCGACGGCAAGCACGTCGAATGGTTGGAGCCGGTCACCGACGCGCAATACAAAGAGGCGGTCGGTTAGCGAGCGAGGCCAAGCCATGCGTTACGAACTTTATTACTGGCCGAGCATCCAGGGTCGCGGCGAATTCGTCCGCCTCGCGCTCGAAGAGGCCGGCGCCGACTATGTCGACGTCGCGCGCCGGCCGGGCAAGCGCGGCGTGCCGGCGTTGATGAAGGTGCTCGAAGACAAGCGCATGGGGCGGCCGCCCTATGCGCCGCCGTTCCTCAAGGCCGGCAAGATCGTCATCGCGCAGACCGCGAATATTTTGCTCTATCTCGGCTCGCGGTTCGATCTGGCGCCGCGCGACGAGGCGGGAAAATTGTGGGCGCATCAGCTGCAGCTCACCGTCGCCGACCTCGTCACTCATATCCACGACACCCACCATCCGGTGTCGGGCTGGCTCTATTTCGAGGAGCAGCGCCCCGCGGCGCGGCGGCGTACGCAGGATTTCTGGCGCTACCGCGTGCCGAAATTCCTGGGCTATTTCGAGCGCGTGCTACGCAACAACGGCGGCACTTACATGGTCGGCCGCCGGACGAGCTACGTCGATCTGTCGATGTTCGAGATCGTCGAGGGTTTGCGCTATGCCTTCCCCAAACGCATGAAACGCTTTGAGAAGAAAGTGCCGGGGCTGATCGCGCTGCGCGACAGAATCGCGAAGCGCCCGCGCATCAAAGCCTACCTGGCATCGAAGCGGCGCATTCCGTTCAGCCAATGGGGCATCTATCGCTATTTCAAGGAACTGGACCAGTGAGGTCCATCCATCGCGCGCGCACAGAAGAGCCGCCACGGCTGAAGGTGAATGCATGAACGATACGACGCGTCCGTTTTCGCCCAAGATCGACCGCACCTATCCCAAGCCGAAATTGAAATTGCCGCCGGGGGCGTGCGATACGCATTTCCATTTCATCGGTCCGCAAAAGCAGTTTCCGTTGAAGCCCAACCACGTCTTCAGCCATCTCGAATTCGAAGACACGCCGATCGAGGATTGGCTGAAAATGCAGGATGCGCTGGGTCTCGCGCGCGGCCTGCACGTG
>Ga0307476_10000776_pt1 | contig 22020 bp, 19 predicted proteins | sample atmos_gasesECM2C_2_FD_203314 | JGI IMG/M metagenome (GOLD analysis project Ga0307476, IMG submission 203314) | Hardwood forest soil microbial communities from Morgan-Monroe State Forest, Indiana, United States - atmos_gasesECM2C_05 | ecosystem: Environmental > Terrestrial > Soil > Temperate...
CTACCCAAGGGGGTCTTCAACGTGGTGACGGGTCTCGGAACGGTAGTTGGCGCCGAACTCGTTCGCAATCCCGACGTCGCGAAAATTTCGTTCACTGGCTCGGTGGCCGTGGGTCAAGCCATCATGCGAGATGGGGCAGCGACGATGAAACGTGTCACGCTCGAGCTAGGCGGAAAGTCGCCCACAATAGTCCTGGATGACGCTGCGCTCGACAAGGCGGTCCCAGCGGCTCTCACTCTAGCCTTTATGAACAGTGGTCAAGCTTGCGCCGCCGGAACGCGACTTCTTGTGCCCAAGAGCCGGCTCGACGAGGTGAAGCGGGCGATACGGGATGAAATGCGTGCATATACGGTCGGCGATCCGGCGGATCCCAATATCATGGTCGGACCAATGGTGTCGCAAAAGCAGTATGAGCGCGTGGAGTCCTACATTCGCAAAGGAATTGAAGAGGGTGCTGAAGTCCTGGTCGGTGGAGAAGGACGTCCGAAGGGTCTGGAAGCGGGTTACTTCGTGAAGCCCACGGTGTTTGTCAATGTGAAGAACGACATGACGATTGCGCAGGAAGAGATTTTTGGCCCCGTGCTCAGTGTGATCGCCTACGACTCCGAAGATGAAGCGATCCGCCTTGCGAATGACTCCAAATACGGCCTTCACTCAGCCGTTATGGGAACCGACCTTGAGCGAGCACGTCGTGTTGCCTCTCAGCTGCGGGCCGGCCGCGTCGTGATCAACAACATGACGGACGATCCGCAAGCGCCCTGGGGCGGATTTAAATACTCCGGCATCGGCCGCGAATATGGCAAGTATGGGATTGAAGCATTTCTTGAGCCAAAGGCCATCCTTGAGTGAGGCTTTGCCGGAACGTACCCGATAAAGGATGGATTATGAGCAACCACGTCAGCATTTCTCCCAATGAAGCCGCGGCCCGACTCGCGATACGTGAACTGGTTGAGGCCTACGCACATTGTGCTGACCGCCGCGATGCGAAAGGTCAGATGGCGCTTTTTACCGCAGACACTCACTTCGTCGTGTACATGAATGCCCAGGACCCGAAGCCTTCACAGGAGCTGAACTCACGTGAGGCTCTGGCTCCGGTCTTCGCGGATCTCAACAAATACGCTGCGACCATGCATCTCCTTGGACAGACCACGATCCTCTCGCTGACCAACGACCGTGGCACTGGAGAAACCTATTGCATGCCCCATCACCTCACTGTTGACGGTGAGAAGCGACAGATGATGATCGCGGCGCTCCGCTATTACGACACATTCGTGAAGCAGGAAGGTGCATGGCTGTTTGCGGAGCGCCTGCTGTATGTGGACTGGATCGAAGAGCGCATTCTGTCATGACAGGGACTAACAAAGTGACTTCAGACGCGTCGATGGGTGTTGCCATTGCCGGCCAAAAACGTCTCGTCATCGTGGGCGCGAGCGGAATGGTCGGCGGATACGCTCTTCGCTACGCACTCGATAACTCCGCCGTCGAAAGCGTGACTTCGATTGGGCGCAAGAAGCTCGGAATCTCGCACCCCAAGCTGAAAGAGGTTCTGCATCAAAACTTCGCGGACTGTTCCGACCTCGCGGATGCACTCTTGCGCCAGGACGCGGCGGTCTATTGCCTGGGTACATATACAGGCTCAGTATCAGACGCGGAACTCCGCGCCATAACCGCCGACTACACTGTCGAGTTCGCACGAGTGTTTCGTAACAGCAGTCCGAATGCCGCGTTCTCGTTTTTGAGCGGGAATGGTGCCGACCAAACGGGACGAAGCCGACTGGCCTTCGCGCGTTACAAGGGAATGGCTGAGAAGGCATTGCTCGCTGCCGGTTTCCCGCGCGTTTACCTTTTCCGGCCCGCGTATATCTACCCTGTTCAGCCGCGAAAGGAACCGACCTTCAGTTACCGGCTGTTACGTGCGGTCTATCCGATGTTTCGATTGCTATTTCCGAATCAAGTCATTCGTGCTGACGACTTGGGCTGGGCAATGGTGAATGTTGTGCTTCGACAAACACAGGAGCGCCAAGGCTTGATATTTGAAAACCGAGATATACGAGCCATGGTCAAGTCGCAAATGCCCGTGCGCGATGGCGCTCGGTGATTGATCACACTTCGACAAGGATTTGTGACCGAATCACAAAATGAGGAAATAAATAATGAAGAGAATCGTGATTATCGGCGCGGGTTTTGCAGGGCTTGCCGCTGCCAAAGCCCTTAGGCGTGCGGACGCCGATATCCTGGTGATTGATCGAGCGAATCACAACCTCTTTCAGCCCCTGCTCTATCAGGTTGCGACAACAGTCCTTTCGCCGGCTCAAATTGCATCTCCGATCCGTGGACTTCTGAAAGATCAGCGAAATACGACAGTATTTCTTGGTGAAGTTAACGGAATCAATAAAGACGCGAAGCTTGTCTATGCTAGCAATCAGGACCATACGGATGCTGCGCTCCCATACGACATCTTGCTTATCGCAACAGGGGTTACTCATAGTTATTTTGGGCGCGATGAGTTTGCAGAGTTTGCGCCCGGTCTGAAGGGACTGGCTGACGCAGTCCGCATCCGAAATAAGGTCTTAAATGCATTTGAACAAGCAGAAGCCGAGGACGATCCGAACCGACGCCAGGATTTACTGACCTTCGTCTTGGTAGGGGCTGGCCCAACCGGGGTGGAACTGGCTTCAGCACTCGCAGTGCTCGTTCGTACCAAGCTGAAAGCGGAGTTTCGCCGTATCAACCTCGGGGCGACACGCATTGTGCTGGTGGATATGGCGCCTCGGGTCTTGGGCACTTTCGCTTCGGAGCTCTCCGAGGCAGCTAAACACCGGTTGGAAAATCTTGGCGTAGAGGTGCGCTTGGGACACAGCGTTGACCAAATTGACGCCGACGGCGTTGTGGTCGGCGGAGAGCGTATCGCAAGTAAGGTCGTCATCTGGACGGCAGGAGTAGCGCCTTCGCCAGCCGGTAAATGGCTGAATGTGGAGACGGACCGCGCCGGTCGCGTCCTCATTCAGAACGATCTCACGGTTCCCGGACATCCAGACATATACGTAATCGGAGATACTGCTTCACTGGAACAGGACGGAAAACCCCTGCCTGGTGTCGCTCAAGTGGCGATTCAACAAGGTCGCTATGCAGGTCGGCGCATCGCTCAAAGCTTGCTTGGTAAGCCCTCCCCCAAGCCGTTCCGATATTTCGATAAAGGAAATATGGCCGTTATCGGAGCGGGTTTCGCAATCCTTCAAGCAGGTAAGGTCCGGCTGAGCGGATTAGTGGCTTGGCTGGCGTGGGCAGGGGTTCATCTACAGTTTCTGGCAACTAGCAGTTTGCGTCTCACCGTGTTTTTGCAGTGGATCTGGAGTTTTATGACCGGTCAGACAGGGGTCCGGTTAATCGTGAACCACATTCCTCTTTCCGATCAGAAGAAGGATTTAGGACTGACTACTGCTGGCGGGGGAAAAAAGTGAGACGCAGCGTCGTGGCAATCGTTCAGTTTTGTTGCGACTTTCTGACTGCTAATCACTGGGCTCCCAGCGTTCATCGCGCTGAACCAACCGCTCCGCAGCCCTGATATATTCAATCCGCAATCTGCCCTTGCTCACCCGATTTTCACCTCTCCATTCTGGTCCTAGACGCTAGCTGCAGCGTCACGTCTTTTTCACAATTCGAAGTGATTTTCGGAGGGTGCGCAAGGTTCCATCTTGCTCAAGCATTCAAGATTTGGAATTAGTGCGAGCACCCGGCATTACCACCCCTTGACACTGATATCCCGATGACACTGATTTATTTGATCGACCCCCCCTGTAGCCCGCAACTCTCTTCTTTGCAGCAGACAACTTCAGGATATGTTTGGCGGCCCACTTGCCTTAACCGAGGCATTGCAAGCAGAAGAAAAAAATAATAGGGAAGGGGTTCTTAATGGCAAGTCCAGTAAAAGACAGAAAGCCTGCGGCGCTACCCGCACCCAATAGCGACTTTTACGAACTCCTCGAAACACTGCCGGCGGAAGATTTGGCGGTCCTGAAACAAGTGCGCACTTTCATGGAGATGAGGGTCGCACCCATTATCACCAAGTACTGGGTCGAAGATGCTTTCCCATTCGAAATCTTGCCCGCACTGAAAGAACTCAATATCGGCGGCGTCGCTATGCAGGGGTACGGCTGCAGAGGCGGAAGTGCGCAGCTATTTGGTTTGATCGCCATGGAGATGGCGCGCTTCGACTCATCGATCGCGACATTTTTCGGCGTCCACAACGGTTTGGCGATGGGCTCGATCTACTTGGGAGGCTCCGAAGAACAGAAACAGAAATGGCTGCCACCGATGGCACGATGGGAAAAAATTGGCTGCTTCGGACTAACTGAACCGCTAGTTGGCTCCGGCGCTGCCGGTGGGCTGTTGACGACCGCGAGGCGACAAGGCGACACGTGGATCCTGAATGGTCAAAAGAAGTGGATCGGCAACTCCCCGTGGTGCGACCTATCCGTAATTTGGGCACGCGACGAAACAGACAATCAAGTCAAGGCATTCATTGTTGAGAACAAAACTACACCCGGATTCAAAGTCGAAAAAATCCAAAACAAAATTGCGCTCAAGGTAGTGCAAAACGGTCTCATCACAATGGAGGACTGCCAGATACCAGAGGAAAATCGTTTGCAGCAAGATCAGTCGTTCCGCGACACGGCCCGCGTTTTGAAAATGACTAGGTTCTTGGTGGGATGGGAGGCTACTGGATGCGCCATGGGCGCTTACGAGAACGCACTCAAGTATTGTCAGGAACGCCAACAATTCGGAAAACCCATCGCGTCATTCCAAATGGTCCAGGACCTGCTAGCCAGGATGCTCGCCAATATCACTGCTTCTCAGTGCCTTTTGGTTCGCATGGCGCAACTACAGGCGGGGGGCAAGCTGACGGATGCGCATGCGGCGATTGCGAAAGCGTTCACTACCTCCAAGTGTCGCGAGACAGTCGCTTGGGCACGAGAGTTATGTGGCGGCAACGGCATCGCCGCCGACTATAACGTCGGGCGCTTCTTCGCGGATGCGGAAGCGCTTTATTCCTACGAAGGGACCTTCCAGATGCAGAACCTGATCGTCGGCAAAGCCATCACCGGTTTCAGCGCCTTCGTCTAGCGGAATGGAAGTGAGTCGTGATTTTCATATCGAATCTGTGTTTCAAAGTTGATCAGACATTAAGGAGGGAACAAAACTGATGGCTCTTCAAGCTTTTAAGTCGAAAACTGGAAAGACGGCAGCGAACGGCACGACTGCCCGCTTGTTCTTTCTCAGTGCTAGCGGTGGCCAGGTATTTTCCGCCAACCCCGACGGTTCCGACCTCCAGATCATCGTGAGTGAGGGAAAGCGACTTCCAGACGGCATCGTTGTGGACGTTGAAGCTGGCCATCTCTATTGGACCAATATGGGCGTACCCACCGCCAATGACGGCTCCATCGAACGTGCGAATCTTGACGGCAGCAATGCTACCCACATTATTCCTCCGGGCGGCACTTTCACTCCCAAGCAACTTCAACTCGATGAGAAGAGCCGGAAGCTTTATTGGTGCGATCGCGAAGGTATGCGGATTATGCGAGCGAACCTCGATGGCTCGAAGATTGAAACGCTCATCGATACCAGCGAAGGCGACGCACGGCCTGGGAAGGACATAAGGAAATGGTGCGTAGGGATCGCGCTCGACGTCGAAGCCGGACAACTTTATTGGACTCAGAAGGGCCCGGACAATGCCGGCCAGGGACGAATCTTTCGCGCCGATCTCGAAATTCCGAATGGCTTCAGTCCCGCAAATCGCAAAGACATTGAACTTCTCTACGACGGCCTGCCGGAACCCATTGACCTCGAACTCGATCTCGCCAACCGAACGATCTACTGGACCGACCGCGGCGATCCTCCGCGTGGCAACACCGTGAACCGTGCGCCCATGGATCCGGCCCGAGGAAATGGCAAACAAGAACCGGCGATTATTTTCGACCATTTAATGGAGGGAATCGGTATCGCTTTGGATCTGAAAGGTGGCCGCATGTTTCTGACCGACTTGGGTGGATCGGTCTATAGCGCAAATCTCGACGGGTCGAACAAGAAGATAGTGCTTGCCGCGGAAGGGAACCTGACCGGTATCGCATACGCCGAAATTCCTGCCGTGCAATGACGAACGCCGCAATAGATCTTAGCGATTAAGGATCTTAAACACAGACAAGGAGAAGGGAATGAGCTCGCTAGCTTCTGCTCTAAAACTGGAAAACGTCCTCTACGACAAGAAAGGACCGATTGCGTATCTGACGCTCAATCGGCCCAAGGTCATGAACGCGCTAAACAAGGCGACGATCACCGAGCTGCAGGGAGTGTTCGAGGACGCGCGTGAGGACTCAGGCGTCCGGGGAGTCATCCTCACGGGCGCCGGTGAAAAAGCATTTGCCGCCGGCGCAGATATCTCTGAGATCGCTAACAACACAGCCGTGGAAGCAGAAGAGGCAACTCGTAGAGGACAGGCATTAACCGACCTCATCGAGAACCTTGGCAAGCCGGTCATCGCTGCCGTGAACGGCTTTGCCCTGGGTGGCGGATGCGAACTGGCGATGGCGTGCACCATCAGGATTGCCGCTGAGAGCGCGAAATTCGGCCAGCCTGAAGTAAAGCTAGGTGTCATGCCCGGTTATGGAGGCACGCAGCGCATGCCTCGTCTGATCGGAAGGGGCCGGGCACTGAAGCTGATCCTCTCCGGCGAAGTCATCGATGCGTCCGAGGCTTATCGCATTGGCTTGGTGGACGAACTGGAGCCGGACACGCACGTGATCGAACGGGCCGAAACAGTCTTGAAGAAGATCATGGCGAACGCTCCCCTGAGCGTGAGGTATGCGCTTGAGGCGGTCAACAAAGGATTGGAGACCAGCATGGCCGAGGGGTTGCTCCTCGAAGCTTCGCTCTTTGCCGTCTGCGCGTCGACCGACGACAAGAAAGAGGGTACGTCAGCGTTCATCGAGAAACGCTTGCCAAACTTTCGTGGAAAGTAAAGCGTTGGCGCGCCACTTCGAAGTTTGAAATCACCGGGCCTCAGTAGCAATCGTGACGAAGGAGATGAAAATGACAGAAGGCAACATATTTTCCGGATTGAAGGTCGTGGACTTGTCGAGCTTCATCGCCGGGCCGGGTGCTGCAACCATCCTGTCCGATTTCGGCGCCGACGTCGTCAAAGTTGAACCTCCCGAAGGAGAGCTATGGAGAATGGGGCAGAAGATTCCGCCCCAGCCGCATTCGGAAGAGGCTTATCCATTCCAATTGTCGAATCGAAACAAGCGTGGCGTTGCGCTCAATCTGAAAGCTGCGAGCGCACAGCAGGTTCTCGAACGGTTAGCCAAGTGGGCTGACGTGTTCATCGTCAACACACCGCACTCCGCGCGCAAAAAATTAAAGCTCGAATACGACGATATTTCGCAGTGGAATCCGCGTCTGATCTATGCCGATCTCACCGGCTTCGGCGAAAACGGTCCCGACGCTGCCCTCCCGGGATTCGATCTCACGGCCTTCTGGGCGCGAAGTGGTTTGTTGTTCATGATGCGCGACGCCGGGGAGCCTCCGACATGGCCCGTAGCCGGAAGTGGGGACAACGCAACTGCGGTCTGCATTTATTCCGCGATTGTGACCGCGCTTTATCGTCGCGAACGCACCGGCAAAGGATCCTACGTCACGACTTCGCTGCTCGCTGCGGGTGTCTGGTCGGCCAGCGTCTTTGTCCAGGCCGCTCTGTGTGGTGCGAGTTTCTATGGGCTGCACGATCGAACGCATCCCGCAAATGCAGCTTTGAACACCTATCGCTCTTCCGATGGCACATGGTTTGTTCTTGTCGCTACTCCGGACAAAGTACCTGCAGTCCTGAGAGCGATGGGTCGTGAGGACATTCTGACCGACCCGCAATTCTCGGATCCTGCCAAGCTGGCGCAGAACCGTCCGCAACTGACGGCAATACTCGATGAGATCTTCGGTTCGCAGCCAATGTCGCATTGGTATGAGGTGTTCAACGGCGTTCACGTCCCCTTCGGCGCTGTGCGAGAGCCGCAGGAAGTCGTTAACGATCCGCAATTGCGAGCGAATGACATCGTCGTTCCGCTCGAAGGAGCTGGCGGGAAACTGACCTCAACGGTCAACAGTCCTATTCAGGTGCACGGCGTGTCGAAAGTACTTGCCAAGCGCGCGCCGCGAATCGGCGAACACAATGACGAAGTCCTGAAAGAGCTTGGTTTTGAAGACAGCGAAATCGACGCCCTGCGTTCGAGCGGCGCGATCCCGGTTGCACAACCAGGCAAGAAACCGGAGGAGGCACTCCGAGCCAGCTGAGAGTCTTGGAGCAAAAGTCTTACGCAGAACGAGAAATCGAATTGAAGTGAAGTGAAGTTCTTGGAGGATCTAATGGTAACAGCAAAGACCCGCGAAATTCGAAATGTAGCGATCGTTGGGACGGGAGTGATTGGTGCTAGTTGGGCTGCTTTATACCTGGCGCGTGGTCTTAATGTTGTCGCGACCGATCCAGGACCAAACGCCGAAGCCAATCTGCGGCGATACATCGATGCGGCATGGAAAGACCTGACGGCTCTTGGCATTTCACCCAACGGCTCGCGCGAGGATTTGCGGTTTACCCTCGATATGAAGGAAGCCGTCTCCGACGCTGATCTTGTTCAGGAAAACGGACCTGAGCACAAGGACTTCAAAATCAAATTGTTTGCTGACATGGACTCCACTGCGCCGAAGGATTCGATCATTGCTTCAAGTTCATCCGGACTGACGATGAGCGTGATGCAATCGGCGTGCCGGTATCCCGAACGCTGCGTGATTGGCCACCCGTTTAATCCTCCCCACATGGTCCCGCTGGTTGAGGTCGTCGCTGGCGCAAAAACGTCGCAGGAGACTGTTGAACGGGCGCTCTCGTTCTACACCTCGATCGGCAAACGGCCGATCCACGTGCGGAAGGAAGTTGTTGGCCACGTTGCGAACCGGCTTCAGGCAGCTCTCTACCGCGAAGTTGTCTACCTGATCGAGCAAGGCGTTTTGGATGTTGCTGATTCCGATGCTGCGGTGTGCTGGGGACCTGGACTACGTTGGGGTCTAATGGGTCCCAATCTGCTGTTCCATCTCGGTGGCGGAGAAGGCGGGATTCAACACTTCATGGACCACCTGTCTGGCCCAGTCGCCACATGGTGGAAAGATCTCGGCACGATCACTGAGTTCAGTCCGGAGGTGAAGCAAACCATCGTCAATGGAGTGTTGAAGGAAGCGAATGGCCGTTCGATCGCAGAACTCGAACGCGAGCGTGACTCCATGCTGCTGGAATTGCTTACGACCCGCTCAAAAGCGGAAGAAGCCGTACACGCTGGGTCAGACGCTGCGGCTGACTAAATCTGTTTCCCTCACTTGTGACGCGGAGGACAGAGAAATGAGAACAGAAGATGATCTATGTTCACTCTCTCGGCCGGGCATTGCGGTTCTATCCCGACCGAACTGCGCTTGCTCGTGACGGCCAATTGCTGACCTTTCGCGAACTCCACAGTCGCGTCGAGGGCATCGCCGCGACGCTCACGAGCCGCGGTTTTGGAGTGGGGGATCGCTTGGCTTTGTTGCTGCCTAACGGGCCGGACTACATTGAACTTGTGTATGCGTGCAGCATGCTGGGCGTGATCGCCGTTCCCCTGAACACACGGCTGTCGACCAAAGAGATCGACCAAGTGCTCGAAGATGCGAGTCCGCGTGGAATCGTGCGTCATTCATCTCTGGCAGTCCCAGGAGTGCAGTTGAGCTGGCAACATGTAATCGACCAGGAATCCATTCCGATTCGCAGCGACTCTGCTCTGAAGATCTTTTACGACCCCGAAGCCGTTTTGGGACTTATTTACACGAGCGGGACAACGGGGCAGCCAAAAGGTGTCATGGTGACACATGGGAATGTTCTTGCTGACATCCACAACTTCAACTACTGGATGCGCTACACCGAAGGCGGAATTTACCTGCACGCCGCGCCGATCTTTCACATCGCGGACTTTCCCAGTATCTTCGCGGCCCCAGCATTTGGCGCCAGCCAGATCACTGTTCCGAAATTTAGCGCACAAACTTTCTGTGAGACGGTGGAACGTGAACATGTAACTCACACCGTGCTGGTGCCCACGATGATCAATTTACTGACACAATTCCAGGATGCTGGGACCTATGACTTGAGCAGCCTCCAAGTGCTGGCCTATGGCGGTTCACCTATGGCGCCGGAACTCGTCCATCGGACGCGAAAACTCCTCCCAAAGGTCAAGTTGATTCAAGTGTATGGGCTAAGTGAAACGGGTTTTCTTACGGGCTTGCAGGACCAGGAGCACACCGAAGACAAGCTGATATCGTGCGGACGCCCTTGTCCCGGTGTCGATCTTCTGGTGGCAGACACTTCGGGGAAACAAGTCGATCCGGGACAGTCAGGCGAGCTGATCGCACGAGGCGCCAACATCATGCGGGCCTACTGGAACAATCCTGAAGAAACGACTGAAGCGTTTCGAGACGGATTCTTACGCACGGGCGATATCGGCTATCAGGACACTGCGGGATACGTTTACATCCTCGACCGCTTAAAAGACATGATTGTTACCGGAGGGGAAAACGTCTATTCAGGAGAAGTCGAAGCAGTAATCTACGAACATCCCGCCGTCCGTGAAGCAGCCGTTTTCGGTGTGCCCGATCCGCAATGGGGCGAACTTGTGATGGCTTGCGTCGTCTTGAAGCGAGACGCGACTCTTACCGCCGACGAGCTCGTTGCCTTCTGCCGGCGAAGCCTCGCGAGTTATAAGGTCCCCAGGCGTGTCGAGTTTTCAGAAACGGATCTGCCCAAGAGCAGTTCCGGCAAGGTGCTGAAGAAGACCTTACGCGAGCGTTTCTGGAAGCATCAGCAACGAGCCGTGAGTTGAGTCCGAACTGCCGTCAACAGGATCGCGGGCACGGCCGTATTGTAGTCCGCTTTGCGATGGTGATTAGAAGAAGGTAAGGTGTGGCGATGGCGCGCAAGTCGGAAGTGAAGAACGGAAAAAAAATGTCCGGGCGAAGAACGAAATCGGTTTTGTCTCGCGGTTGGCAAATCGTACTTCTCCCGTTTTGGTCTACCAGCGCACTTTGGGCGGTTGGGCCAGAGGGTGCCCCCGGTAATGGCACGAACATCTTCTCTCCCGCCTCGACCCCAGCCAAGTCAATCGCGGACTTGTCACTTTTTGTGATTGTCATCACGGGAATCATTTTTGTCGTTGTTTTTGCATTACTGTTCTATTCCGTCGTCAAGTTTCGTGGGCGAGCGATCGACGCCGGCCGCGAGCCGGCTCAAGTATACGGAAGCACTCAGATTGAGGTGGCCTGGACGATCATTCCGACCCTGATTGTGGTTGTCCTGTTCTTGGCCACAGCCCGAGTCATCCATGCCGTTCAAGATGCTCCAGAACCGCCGGACGCTGTAGAAGTCACCGTCATCGGACATCAATACTGGTGGGAGTTTCGCTATCCAAAGCTGGGGATCGTCACGGCAAACGAACTACATATTCCCGTGAGCAATCCCAGTCATCCCACCCCCACGTTTGTGCAATTGCTCTCGGCCGATACCGACCACAGCTTTTGGGTGCCGGAGCTGGCAGGCAAGACCGACCTCATTCCGAACCATCCCAACAAAATGTGGATGGATCCGCAGCGCACCGGCGTCTTTCTTGGCCAGTGTGCACAGTATTGCGGAACACAGCACGCCAAGATGCTTCTCCGCATTTCTGTCGATGGACCGGAGGATTTTGCCAGCTGGGTTCGCGCCCAGCAGAAACCCGCAGTCGAGGACGCTGGTGCGATCGCTGGTAGGCGAGTGTTTGAACGGAATGCCTGCATGAACTGCCATGCAGTGGGCGGAACTCCGGCAGACGGGCGCTTTGGCCCCGACCTGACGCATTTGATGAGCCGCACTACTCTTGCAGCGGGCGCAGCTGAAAACACCTACGACAACCTACGACTTTGGATCCAAAACCCCAGTGTAATCAAACCCAGCTCGCTAATGCCCTCCATGAAGCTGAGCGACGCCGATTTGGATGCCGTTGTGAGCTACATGGAGACCCTTCACTAGAGCGCTTTTAAGACCTGATTATGTCATCGAATGTGATCACCGTTTCCGTCGGCCAAACAGACGCCAAGCCTTGGGTTGACGAGCTTCATCAGTGGCTGACCACCGTCGATCACAAACGGCTGGGAATTCTCTACATCCTCTCAGCTCTGTTGTTTCTCGTGATCGGTGGAGTCGAGGCCCTCGTCATCCGCGTTCAGTTGATGCATTCGCACAATAACTTCGTTTCTCCGGAAGTCTTCAACCGCATGTTCACCATGCACGGCACGACCATGATTTTCTTCGTGGCGATGCCAGTCTTGTTTGGATTTGCGAATTATCTGATCCCGTTAATGATTGGTGCCCGGGATATGGCATTTCCGCGCCTGAATGCCTTCAGTTTTTGGCTGTCATTTCTCGGTGCACTTCTTCTCTATTTCAGCTTTCTCGGTGGGAGCGGGCTTTACGGCGCTGGAAACGCACCGGACGTGGGATGGTGGTCGTACGCACCTCTTGGTGCCCGAGCCTTCTCGCCGGGGCATAGTTCCGACTATTGGACTCTGTCACTGCTGGTCTCCGGATTTGGGAGCATCGGAACGGCGATCAATATCATTTCCACAATTTTGTGCCTTCGATGCCCAGGCATGAAGCTTGATCGCATGCCGCTATTTGCGTGGCTCAACCTTGTAATGGCGGGAATGGTTTTGATTGCGATCACGCCCTTGTCGGCCGCTCAAATCATGTTGCTAATTGATCGATATTTGGGTGGCCATTTCTTTGATACCCAGGCTGGCGGATCGGCAGTTCTGTGGATGCACTTCTTTTGGATCTTCGGACACCCGGAAGTCTACGTTCTCATCATTCCTTGTTTTGCTTTCATGTCGGAAATAATTCCCGTCTTCTCGCGCAAACCGATTTTCGGGTATCCGGTGATGGTTGCCGCAACCGTGTGCATCGGATTCGTGAGCATGAGCGTTTGGGCGCACCACATGTTTACGATCGGAATGAACTCCTACGCTAATAGCTTTTTCACCCTGACGACGATGGTTGTAGGCGTTCCCACCGGAATCAAACTCTTCAACTGGATCGGCACGATGTGGGGTGGCAGGATTCAGTTCAAGACGCCGATGCTGTTCAGCATCGGATTTCTATTCCAATTTCTCATTGCCGGCCTGACTGGCATCATGATGGCCGCCTCGCCTTTCGATTGGCAGCTGAGCCTCTCCTACTTCGTGGTCGCGCACTTTCATTATGTGATCGTAGGCGGAATTCTGTTCGCGGTCTTCGCCGCCTTCTATTACTGGTACCCCAAAATGACTGGCCGAATGCTGAGCGAGCGTCTGGGCAAATGGCATTTTTGGCTGTTCCTGATTGGCTTTCACTTGACCTTCGACGTCATGCACGTTCCGGGCATTCTTGGAATGCCCCGTCGGATCTATACCTACGAGCCCGGGCGGGGGTGGGACACTTTGAACTTCATCATTTCAATCGGCGCGTTTATCCAGGCACTCGCGATTCTCGTGTTCGTTGCAAACCTCATCATTTCCTATTTCAAAGGAGCGGAGGCAGGCAATGATCCGTGGGATGCATGGACACTTGAATGGTCCACATCTTCGCCGCCCGCTGCGTATAACTTTGCGACGGTTCCTAGAGTGGCGAGCCGCCGCCCCTTGTGGGACCTGAAACACCCTGAAAACCCCGACAGCCGCTATGAGTGAACGAGCTATATGAGCGCAGTGACAACTTCATTCCCGAAGGCAACGGCCGCGTGGGATCTACCATCTCGCGGAAAGGTCGCAATGGCCGGTCTCATCGTCGCCGAGTCGGCTATCTTTACGATCTTCGTCGTTGCTTATCTCTTCTACCTGGGGAAAAGCATCACCGGACCGACGCCGCGAGAAGTGCTTGAGACGCCAATTGTCTACACGATTTGCTTGTTGTCCAGCAGTTTGACCATTCACCTCGCCGCGAAGTGTCTGGAGCGCGGCATTGGATTTGCCTTTCTTGGATTATGGCTGCTCACCATTGCGCTGGGTGGCTTATTCCTCTACGGTACGGCCCAGGAGTGGCACCGACTGATTTACGAGCACGGACTCACTATCTCGACCAACCTGTTTGGGACAACCTATTACTCACTCGTCGGCTTGCATGCCTTTCACGTCACCGCAGGTCTGATCATGCTCTCTGTGGTCGCGATATTCGGGTTTACCGGACGCATGGGAATGAGCCAGGCAGGTCGCGTCGGGGTGCTCTCAATGTATTGGCATTTTGTCGACGCCGTATGGGTTGTGGTTTTCACGGTAGTTTACGTTCTTGGACGCTGAAGGGACAGATGCCTAAACGATCGGCGACAGAAGAATTGAACGAGAGCCCGCACGAGATTAAGGTCCCCGCGCCGACTGCGTGGCCATTCATTCTGGCGCTTGGCGTCGCGCTGCTGTTCGCGGGCCTTGTGACGAGCATGTCAGTAAGCTGTCTTGGCGCCCTGCTGTCGGTGGCAGGCTGTGTCGGCTGGTTCCGTGAAGTCTTCCCGCACGAGCATGAAGAGGTTGTACCGGTCGTTCCCGAAGACATTCGCCTGACCACGGATCGCCGGGTCGTGGAACGGCTTAGGGTCCTTCCAGATCAGGTGCGAGCCTGGCTCCCGGTTCGGACGTATCCCATATTAGCCGGTGTGAAAGGTGGAATTGCAGGAAGCGTCGCAATGGCAGCTTTAGCGTGTGCCTACGGCGTACTGAAAGCCGGCAGCATCTGGTACCCCATCAATCTTCTTGCCGCGGTGATCTATCGAGAATCCTCAAGGCTCGGGCCTGCACAGCTGTATTCATTTCATGCCGATGCTTTCACGATTGCCTTTGTTCTGCACGGCATCGTGTCCATCTTTGTTGGGATGCTCTACGGCGCGATGCTGCCCATGTTCCCGCGCCGTCCGATTTTGCTTGGAGGATTCATCGCCCCGGCCCTGTGGTCCGGGCTCTTGTACACAATCCTCGGACTGGTGAATCCGCCGCTCGCGAGTCACATCGATTGGCGCTGGTTCATGGTTTCGCAAGTGGCTTTCGGCATCGTCGCTGGCTTTGTGGTCGTGCGCCAGCCGAGCTTCCCCACCCGCGAGAATGTTTCGTTTGCCATACGGGCCGGAATCGAGGCTCCCGGAACCATGCCACTGCGGGCGAGCGGGGAGAACCACTGATGAACATGATCTGGATCAGAACTCCGTCTGTTCTCATGGCCCTCGGCCTGGTCTTCTACTTAATGCTGCTCGCCGCTTGCAGCACTCTAGATCGTGAACCGCGAACCGATTCCGAACCGGTGGCCCCGAGCCAGGTTTCGGACTTTGGCACTCTCTACGCACAGAACTGTGCAGGCTGCCATGGCGCGGAAGGCCGCGGAGGAGCATCGATCGCCTTGGCCAATCCTGTATATCTGGCCATTGTCGATGAAACCGTGCTGCGCAACGTTGTTGCCAACGGCGTCCGGGGAACATCAATGCCCGCCTTCGCTCAGTCTGCCGGGGGAATGCTGACCGAGCGGCAGATCGAGGTGATTACGAGTGGAATCTTTTCCGGTTGGGGGCACAAACAAGTTATCGATGGAGCCAATCCACCCTCATACGCGGCAAAAGCCGCGGGGAATGTCGATCGCGGACAACTCGCGTTTGGAACCTATTGCGCGTCCTGCCATGGTTCTGAAGGCGGCGGAACGCAGAAGGGAAGCGCCATCACGAACGACTCATTCCTGGCGCTGGTCAGCGATCAAGGACTGCGCACCATCGTGATCACCGGCAGGCCGGAACTGGGCGCACCCGACTGGCGTGGCAATGTCCCCGGACGTCCAACTCCAATGACCGATCAGGAAATCACGGATGTAGTCGCGTGGCTGGCATCTCGGCGTGTGCAGAATCCAGGGCAGCCTTATTCCGCTTCAAACAGCGCGCAACGCCCCGAGAAATAACGGAGAAATACGATGTCAATGAGCACTGTGACGACCCCGCCCGCCAACGCTTCACTTTCGCGACGCGGATTCTTCATGAAACTCGGAATCCTCTTCAACGCATTCGCCGCGCTCGTATTGGCGCTGCCGGTTGCGCGTTTTCTTTTTTCCTCCATCACTCGTGGTCGCGGGAATGGCTATCTCTTTTGGGTAAGCCTGGGAGACGTGAGCAACTTTCCCGAAGGAGAGACGCGGATGACCACGTTTCGCAGTCCCCTCGTCATGCCAACCGATGGCAAAACTGTAGACACGGCGTGCTGGGTGCGCCGCGTCGCGGCCGATAAATTCCAGGTGTTTGCGATCAACTGCGCCCACCTTGGTTGCCCCGTCCGCTGGTTCGCGCAGTCTGGTCTTTTTATGTGTCCCTGTCACGGTGGCGCGTACTACCGCGACGGTTCACGCGCGTCTGGGCCGCCGGAACGTGGGCTCTTCGAATATCCATACAAAATCGAAAACGGTGTACTCACGATCAACGCTGGTCAGCTGCCAACTCCTGGCGACCCGGTGGCAAGTCTGACTTCGGAGAAGCCCCTATGCGCGTGATCAAGAACATTGGCGAATGGTTCGATCACCGTCTGCAACTCGCTGCGCCGATTCGCGAAGCAGTCGAGCATCCCGTGCCGCGCAACACGGCGAGCTGGTTCTATGTTTTCGGCAGCGCCGCGCTCACGGTTTTTCTTCTGCAACTGGTCACCGGAATTCTATTGGCTCTTATTTATGTGCCTTCGGCCGGTGAGGCGTGGAGCAGCCTGCAGGCCCTGAATCATCAAGTTGCGTTTGGTTGGTTCATCCGAGCCATGCATGGATGGGGCTCCAACTTCATGGTTGCCATTGTTCTGATTCATATGGCGCAGGTGTTCCTCTTCGGAGCTCACAAATTTCCCCGCGAACTGACCTGGATCATCGGCGTATTTCTGCTGCTGATGACTCTGGGCATGGCGTTCACCGGTCAAGTCCTGCGCTTCGATCAGGATGCCTACTGGGGATTGGGAATCGGAGCGTCGATTGCCAGCCGCGTTCCCATCCTCGGCCCTTTTGTCGTGAAGCTCATGCTCGGCGGGCCGATCATCGCAGGCGCAACACTCTCCCGATTTTTCGCGCTGCACGTATTTGTGATTCCCGGGCTGCTAATCGGGTTCGTCGGCCTCCATGTCTTGATGGTGTTGAAGCTGGGCATCAACGAATGGCCAATGCCGGGTCGCGTTGTAAAGCGAGCGACCTACGAGGCTGAATATCACGCTTTGACCAAGAAAGATGGCGCGCCATTCGTTCCGTACGCGATATGGAAAGACCTGTTCTTTGCGGCGTTCATCATTCTTGCGGTTGCCGCCTGTGCTTTCTACTTCGGCCCTTTTGGGCCCGCAGGACAGCCCGACCCAACAATCATCCAAACTGCGCCTAAGCCCGACTACTTTTTCCTGTGGCTCTATGCGCTGCTATCCCTTCTTCCGCCATCACTGGAGACGCCGTTCCTACTCATCGTCCCGCCTTTGGCAATTCTGGGCTTGATTCTTCTCCCATTTCTTTCGGGGGAGGGAGAAAAAAGCTGGAAGCGCCGTCCAATTGCGGTCGTCAGCGTGCTGCTGATCGCCATCACTCTGGGCACGTTTACTCGCATGGCGCAGTTCACGCCCTGGAGTCCGCACATGAACGCCTGGAGCGGCGATCCAGTACCCGAGCGGTACATTCATGGCACGACCGCACTTGAGCGGCAGGGTGCGCTCGTGTTCCAGGTCAAGCAGTGCCGCAACTGCCACTCTCTTGGCGACACGGGTGGACAAAGGGGGCCAGCGCTGGACAGCGTTGCCGTACGGCTGACACAGGATCAACTCATTCGGCAAGTGATTCAAGGCGGCGGGAATATGCCTGCCTATGGAAACAACTTGAGTCCGGCAGAAACTACGGCCCTCGTAGCTTTTCTTGAGACCTTGCACCCCGCAACACAACGTCCCGCTCGCGATGCGTCAAGGGAACTGGTACTTGGCAACGGCCAACCGCAGATGCTCGAGACTCAACCATAGGCCGCCGATGATCTCACACACTCATCACGGCAGGTCCGAGTTATTCTGGATCTCCGGTGCCTTGATCCTTGCGGCTTTTGTCTACTTACGGGGCTGGCTCGGTGTTCGTCGCCGAGACTACGGCAGCGTTGACGGTTGGCGCGCCGGCAGTTTTCTACTAGGTCTCTCGTTCGTCTGGATTGCAACCGCTTCACCTCTGGCTGCACTCGATCACGAGATGCTGACGGCGCACATGGTTCAACACCTTCTTCTCATGACACTTGCGCCTCCCCTAATCTTGCTTGGCACGCGTCAAAAACCATCGGTGAGTGGCTTGATACAGCCCTGTTCGCAGGTGGTCGGTCGTCCACTGAGATCAGAACCGATGCGGCAATTCCTAAACGTGGTAACTCATCCGGTACTTTGCTGGTTTGTGGCGGCAGGCACGCTAGTTCTGTGGCATATCCCTTCGGTGTTTATGCTCGGCCTGCGATCGCAAGCGTGGCACGGCGCTGAGCAAGCATCTTTCCTTGTAACGGGCCTTTTATTCTGGTTGCCGGTCGTCCGGCCATGGCTGAATAGCTTCCGATGGCCAGAATCATCCCTACTTTTGTATCTGTTTCTGGCCACCTTGCCGTGCGATATTCTTTCGGGTTTTCTGGTCTTTTGCGATCGGGTGGTCTACCCGGTGTTTTTGTCTTCTCCTCGCTTGTTTGGTTTCTCTGCCCTGGAAGACCAACAATGCGCCGGGGCATTGATGTGGACCTGCGTTACTGTCGTCTACTTGATAGCCGCGGCGATCTTCACCGCGCATCTACTCTCGCCCCATCGATCGGAAGAACTCGCGATTCCGCAATCCGAAGTGCGGCGCATTGCGATACGGCACGCGGATCCTCAGAGTGTGGAGGTGGCCTGAAATGTCACACCGTTCCGCACTTACCGAGTCTCCTTCCGCTCAGGTACAAGACCACCATGTGGGGAGATCCACGCTGCTCTCAGACTACTGGGCACTCACGAAGCCAGAAGTTAACTTCCTCATCTTGATCACAACTTTTGTTGGGTTTTATATGGCGTCGGCAAAGGATGGGCGGCCGTTTTCATCAGCAGGGCTATTCAACACTTTGCTCGGAACGTTACTTGTAGCAAGTGGTACCGGGACACTAAACCAATACCTCGAACGAGAGTTCGATGCGCAAATGCGCCGTACGGCTCGGCGTCCAGCCGCCGCCGGCCGTGTCAAACCGCTTTCAGTTCTCGTCTTTGGGGTTGCATTGGCAGTGGTTGGCAGCATCTATCTCGCGATAGCTGCCAACCTGCTCGCGAGTGTGCTCGGAATTGTGACTTTGCTGACATACCTGTTTGTGTACACCCCACTGAAGCGAAAAACACCTGTGTGCGTTCTCGTCGGAGCCTTTCCGGGCGCCATGCCGCCGCTCATCGGTTGGGCCGCAGCTTCTGGTCGATTGAATATCGAAGCCGGAAGTTTGTATGCCATGCTCTTCCTGTGGCAGTTTCCACATTTCATGGCAATCGCGTGGATGTACCGTGAAGACTACGACCGTGCAGGCTATTTGGTTCTGCCGAAGGGAAATGCGAGGGTTCCTTTCGTGATGCTGGCAACGCTATTGCCGCTCTTTGCTCTCGTGGCCATCAGCACCATGCAATCTCCGGCGCGGCATGTGGCGATTTTTCACGGTGCAATAGCCCTTCTGGGAATAGGGTTCACATATTTCGGATGGGAATTCGTATTCGAGCGTTCGAGAATTGCTGCACGCCGGCTGCTGACCGCCTCGATTCTCTATCTTCCACTGTTATACGGAAGCGCGACGTTATGCAATCGGGCCCGATGATCCGACGCCCCGACGTTCCGGCAGCGGAGCAACCGTTAGACACGCTGCTTTTTCAATTCGCTAAGGCGAGGAAACCTTCCTGACCGATACTCACCGAGTCGTCGCCTTTGCTTGCTTGAGACCACTCACTCGCTGTGCAAGTCGCTGACAGGCAGACAATCACCGGGATTGAGCCGGCGCTTAGGCTAACATCGGCGCTGGTCACAGAGTGGTCACAATAAAAGGGCCACCGTGACGAATCAAGTTGTTGATTGAATTCGAGGCGCGGCGGATTGGATCGAGGGCGCGATTGCGCAGACGCCAATAGATTGCGGTCCTGGTCAAAAGACACCCAGCCGAAGCAAGGTGGGAAGAAGGTCGTCCACAAGCTTCAGAGATGGATCCGATTTCCTACGAACGATCGCCCCAAACCAGCACGTGGTTAAGAGTAACGCTAGTTTGGCGGAGTCTTCCGCGACGGAGGTTCCTTTCTCGATGTGAACAAGTGAGATTAGGTCGCCCAACTGCCTATCCCATACGTGTATGCCATCGGCAATTCTTTGCCCGATGGCGGGCGGGATTGCCGGAGCCTCGGCGGCGAAAATCGCGAGTAATTGAAGTGGAGCTATTTCGATCATCGGCGGTTCCATGGCTAAGAACTGGAAATGATGATTCAGTTGATCGTATGCGCTCTCTCCCGGCTCTAGAGAGAGAGATTGATAGATAGCGGCAAATTGGCGATCGACGAGTATGGAGGCAAGTTCTTCTTTGCTCCTAAAATAGTTGTAAAAAGTTCCTTTAGGCGCATTCACGGCGGCGGCGATTCGGTGAATGCTCGTTTCCGGATAGCCCACTTCCTGAAACAGCTTGCCGGCTGAGAGGAGGAGCATCTCGCGGGTATTGCTTGCTCGATGCGCGACCTGATGCTGAGTACGAGACATTACCCCGATGTGGCGACGAACAACTCGTTCATGGCTTGTCGAAACGAACTGGATTTGTGATTTCCGATCAGAATAATGTTCCTTAGTAAGCTCACGAAACAAATGCACCTGGTGGGTGGTATTCTTGAAGCCGTTCAAGATGGCCGGTCGTCTTCCTTTGGAGATTGCCGTGAATAAAATTTACGCCCGCGAACAAAATCGGCATTCCGCGCCGTCGTCTGAAGCCCAAGCAAGCGCCTATGGCACGCAGATGGCGAAGTATTTCACCATGAACCAACCGCCCCATGTTGCCATCGATTCGGCGGTTTCCGTCGTCCGGCCGCAAATGGCGATTACCCGGCTGATTGCCCGAAGCGGCATCCCGGAGCGAACTGCGTCCATCCCTTCTGAAAAGGCCTACGTTGTTTCGGTTCATCTCAATCATGCCAATTCCGGGGAATGGGAACTGTGGACCGATGGCAAGTACACAAAGACGGGGGCGTGGCCAGTGGGCGGGGTTGCAATGTGCGACCTGGAATCAAATTCGAGTATTCGAAATCCAGGCCCGATCGACTGGATCCACTACCACGTTCCGCGTGCAACCTTGGACGCCCTCACCGACGATGCCAGAATGCCAAGAGTTAAGCGCCTCCACTGCGTTTACGGAACTTCCGACCCCGCCGTCTATCACCTGACGCAACTGATTCTGCCATGCCTGAATAGGCCGGAGATGTTCTCTCAGTTGTTCATGGATTCTCTCACCATGACAATTTGTTCGCACCTTGTCGCGCAGTATGGTCACACTCCTGAAGCTATTTCGCAGTTCAAAGGCGGTCTGGCACCGTGGCAAAGACGCCGCGTTGTGGAATTGTTCAAGGAGCACCTGGACGGCGAGGTAAAACTGGAAACACTTGCCGAGGAATGCAGGCTGTCAGTCAGCCATTTTGCGCGATCGTTCAGGAGATCGTTTGGGACCTCTGCACATCGTTACCTGATTCTGCAGCGGGTTGAGATCGCGAAGGGCCTTTTATCGGAAACCAATAACTCGTTGGTGGAAATTGCTGCGCAGGCTGGATTTTCTGATCAAGCTGCCCTAACTCGGACGTTTGCAAACTTCGTTGGTGCGACTCCGGCAAAATGGAGGCGCGAACACTCAGGGCGCAGGATTTTTGTCGAAATATCCAAAG
>Ga0307476_10000778_pt1 | contig 21977 bp, 24 predicted proteins | sample atmos_gasesECM2C_2_FD_203314 | JGI IMG/M metagenome (GOLD analysis project Ga0307476, IMG submission 203314) | Hardwood forest soil microbial communities from Morgan-Monroe State Forest, Indiana, United States - atmos_gasesECM2C_05 | ecosystem: Environmental > Terrestrial > Soil > Temperate...
CGACGGAATTGTTCGCGCGCGGCGTCGGGGAAGAGACCGATATTGTTGCTAAGGAGATGTACACGTGGGAGGATGGCCGTGGTCCGATTGAAACGCAGATGGTCTCGGAATGGATGCTCAAGCACGGGGAAGAGATCAGCAGGGCCACCCGCCAACCGGTGTTTGACAACAGACGGCGTCTCGATCTGGTAGTTGAGATGGGTAAAAGTTTGGTCGTAGTTGAGTTCAAACGTAAGACTGTTAACCAGACGACAGTTGCAAACATGAAGGAGTATCGAAACGCATTTGCCAACGCTTTTCCAGAGCAAGCGGAAGCAAAGCTGCTCCTGGTTTTTGCCGAAGAGCCCTCGCAATTCGTACGTCGTTTGGCTGATTCAAACGCTGTCTCTATCGAGGTTTTGGACCTGCCAGGATACGAGCAACCAGAGTCACTTACACTACGTCCCGAGAACACAGCAGGCGTCGTGCGCGCGTACATCCAACACGACCTCGAGAAGCGCGGTTTGAACAAGCTCTATTACATTGGCCCGCAGTTTCGCCGCGAACGTCCGCAGAAGGGACGGTACCGGCAGTTTTATCAGATCGGCGCAGAGGTGATCGGTCCGCGTTCGGCGGGAAGCGAATCTCCGGCGCGCGATGCGGAAGTTTTGGAGATGCTGGCCACTTTGCTCGATCGCCTCGGAATCAGAGGCTGGACTCTCGAGCTGAATTCCGTTGGCTGTGCCAACGACCGTGCCAAGTTTAACGAAGCGCTGCACAAGGCTCTCGATCCAGTGAAAGATAAGATGTGCGTGGATTGCCAGCGCCGCGCGGTAACCAATCCGCTGCGCGTGTTCGATTGTAAGGTGCCGGAAGATCAGCCGATCATCGACGCGCTGCCGCGCATCAGCCAGTTTCTCGATGAGGGATGCCGGAACCACTTTGAGGCGGTGCAGGAAATCCTTACCAAAGTTGGAGTTCCATTTACGCTAAACGACCGCCTCGTGCGCGGACTCGATTACTACACTCGCACTGCATTTGAGTTTACGCACGGGGCGCTGGGCGCGCAGAACGCGATCCTCGGCGGCGGCCGCTATGACGGGCTGTCCGAGGCGCTGGGCGGGCCGGCCGCTCCGGGGATTGGGTTTGCGATTGGCGAAGACCGCCTGGTGATGTCGCTGCAGGAATCGGCGTCGGCTGAGGGCGCGGTGCGTAAGCCGGATGTGTACGTCGCCCCGTTGGGTGCCGGAATGGATGGCGAAGCGGCGCGCCTCGCGCGGGAGTTGCGCCGGCATGATCTGGTCGTCGATCTGGGGGATGAGAGCTTCCGGCTGAAGAAGTCGTTTGAAGCCGCGACCAGGGCGGGTGCTAAATACATTTTGATCGTGGGCGAGAATGAAGTGAAAGCGGATGCCTTTGCGTTGAAGAATCTGGCTACGGGCGAGCAGGTTTCGGTTCCGCGCGCAGATTTAGCGCGGAGGATACAGGAGTAGTCATGGGCAAAACTCGATCCATGATCGACGAGGTTGCCCGGCGGTTCATTGAGGCGCAGCATGTGTTCTTTGTCGCCTCGGCACCGCTTGATGCTGGTGGTCACGTAAATCTGTCACCGAAGGGGCTGGACACGTTTCGGATTTTGGGGCCGACTACCGTGGCCTACGCGGATTTCCACGGAAGCGGAGTGGAGACGATCGCTCACCTGAAAGAGAACGGCAGAATTGTTCTTATGTTCTGTGCGTTCCAGGGTCCGCCGAATATTTTTCGGCTGTACGGTCACGGGCGGGTCGTCGAGCCGCATGAGGCACAATTCGCGGCGCTGGCCAATTCCTTTCCTACCTGCGAGAACGCGCGCTCGATTATTATTGTCGAACTCACGCGAGTTACGGACTCGTGTGGATACGGCGTCCCTCTTTTTAAGTATGAAGGCGAGCGGGAACAGTTGTTTGCCTGGGCGCGCCACCGTGGGGCCGAGGGATTGAAGGCTTACCGGGAAGAGAAGAACCGGAGGAGCATCGATGGGTTGCCGGGAGTGTCGGGGTAGGGTTCGACTGCTCGAAGGCCGCCAGCGGCGGCGGGTTGCATAGGTTTTTCACTTCGCTCAGGATGACAGCCTTTTTCCCAGGGAGGCATTTCATGAAAGTGGGTTTGGTAATTTGCGCGATCTTTTTATTAGCCAGTGTCGTTCCAAGCGTCGCTCAGGCTGATCCGGCTAAGGTTCTTAGTCCGCTAGAGCAGACTTTGATTGCGAGTGAGAAGAGTCTGATTGAAGCCAAGAAGAAAGATGACGGCTCGTTCTTCAAGCGGATGCTGAGCGAGGATTTCACTTTGGTAGGGGTAGACGGCGAGCTGCATGAACGGCAGGAAGCGGTCGATGAGTTGGGCGATTCCGGTCTGCTGGAGTTGACGCCTTATGACATCAAAGTAGTGACGGTAAGCGAGAATGCGGCGGTCGTCACTGCGGCGATCATTAGTTATGACGCGATCGTGCGCAAGGCGCCGGAAGAGGACCAGGGGCCTCCGCCGCGGTATCAGCATTTCAGTTCGGTGTGGGTGAAGCAGGGCGACACGTGGAAGCTGAAGTTCCATCAGGCTACGGCGGCGCATTGGGGAGATTGGTAGGCTTCCGGCTTTCCGGCTTCCGGTGCCGCTTCCCTCGTGGCTTTACTGCTTTCACTTCTTGGCGCGGAACGTCTAACCTTATAGGCAGTGTCGATTAGCGGTCTCGAAATTCTTCGGGGAGAGATGCAATGAAACGGTCAGGGATAATTTTGACGGCGGCATTAGTTTTGACGGCGGCGGCGATGGCGCAGGAAAGCGCACCCAAGCCCGCTCCCGAACATAAGAAGCTGGACATGCTGGTAGGTTCTTGGGTGTTGGAAGGGGACGTGAAGCCAAGTGCGATGGGACCTGGGGGAAAGACCACCGAGAATGAAAAGTGCGAGTGGATGGAAGGCGGCTTCTACCTGGTATGTCACGTTGACTTTAAGAGCGCGAACTCGGGTAGCGGGTCGGGGCTGTCAGTGCTCGGGTATTCTACGAGCGAAAAGGCCTATACGTACCGCGAGTTCAACAGTTGGGGCGAGTTCGAGGATTCGAGAGGCGCTCTCGATGGCGACACCTGGACGTGGACCAGTGACGAGAAAATGGGCAACACCATGATGAAAGGCCGCTTCACCATGAAGTTTACTTCGCCGGCGTTGTACAGCTTCACTTATGAGATGTCACCGGATGGGGCGAAGTGGACGCCGGTAGTCGACGGGAAGGCCTCAAAAGTAAAATAGTTTCCGAACCAGGCCGGTTGAAATTCCATCCACGGTTTTCCCGCCCTGCAGTCCCCTTCGCTTCGACTTAGCGCCACGCCCCGATAATCAATCCCATGATCACGAATGACACGGTCATATAACCGCCGTTGATCAGGATATATTTCCAGGAGCGACGCTCAAACAGGCCGATGGTCGCGATGGCCAGCGTGACCCATCCAAAACCAGCCAGAAAGCCGGCGGTTGCTCCCCACACGGCGGTGGTCTTGGGCTCGGCCAGGAAGGCGGCCAGGTTCGCCGCCATGATCACGGCGAAGATCAGTGACAGGCCGAAAATTTTGAGCATATTGCTCTTGGCCAAATCGGTCTCGGAAAAGTTGTTGGCAGACATCCAGGCCTGGCCAAACAAGGCCTTCGAGTACCAGAGTCCCCCGAGGACAAAAGTCGAAACGGCCGCGGCCAGCACAGCCAGCCAGTTGATGTGTGGCATGGAAGCGTTCTCCTCACGGAAATTGAAACTTGCGACCGGGCTAATCTGAACCGAAGTGTGGGGAATGTATTGTAAGAAATTTCCCTGGAGCGTTTTCTGGTCTAACCCTTCTAGTCGACGGGAATGTAGTGAGGGTATTCAGTGCGGTTTCGGTGATACTCGGCGGGAGTCATGCCAGCGAATTGTTGGAATTCATGAATGAAGTGTGCCTGATCGTAGTAGCCGCAAGCGGCTGCGAGGTCTGACCAGTCCGGGGTTGGGGTCTGGTGCGCGGCAGCCAGCGAATTTCGGAAGCGAAGAACGCGCGAAGTCAGTTTGGGAGTGAGTCCCACGCGGCAATCGAAACGCGCAATCATCTGCTTGTGACTGAGGCCGAGTCGAGACGCGAGCTCGCGCAGAGGCATTACAGGCCATGAGCGCAAAGTTGTCAGCGCCGCCGAAATGGTCTTGTCCGGCTCAAGGCGGCATTGCGCCTTGCCAATGAGATACGCCTCCAGCAGATCGAACTTGCCGTCAGCGGTTGGGGCTTCGATCAGTTGCTCGCGCAGGGAGAGGATTTCGCGTTTCCAGATAAGATCCAGTTCCACAACATTCGCTGTAAGTTCTGAGATGGGGAACCCGAAGAACGGCGCTGCCCCGCCGGTGCGGAAGTGTGCGCCCATCATGGAAGATCCTTTTTCTACGCCGATGATGATGTAGCGGCGCTGCATGCCGCTGATCCAGCAATGGTTGTAGCCGGTATAGCGGAGTGGATCCTGGCGATCATAGAGCTTCTTGGGTCCTTGGCTGAGGTCGACGATCAATTCCACGGAGGCATCCGGCAGAAGTTTTTCCTTAGTGTGATCGGCTTCCAGATCCTCATAAAACCAAAGGTTCTCTACAAAATAAGAGAGCGGAGCGCGCGGAACCCTGAGGCGGAAAATCATCGCCGGGGAGCTTAGCATGGCTTCTGCCGGGCAGCAAGCCGGATCGAGACCACTCGCTTCTCGCCAGTTGCTTTCTGTCCCGGAACACCTGCCATTCATCCCGCACGACGCCGCCATTTATAATCCTGGATTCGGCTTTTAGCCCACTTCCAGGTGTAAGGACATAACTTGCTCGATTTCTTAGGTGATCTTCGACGAACCCATATGTGCGGAGCCTTGCGCGCCTCCGACGCCGGCAAGAATGCGACGTTGATGGGGTGGGTGAACAAGCGCCGCGACCTGGGCAGCCTCATTTTTGTCGACCTGCGCGACCGTACCGGTGTGACGCAGGTGGTGATCAACGCGGAGCGGGATGCGGCCATCCATAAGAAGGCGGAGGCTCTACGCAACGAGTACGTGATTGCCGTGACCGGCACGGTGAAGCTGCGCGACGCCAGCACGGTGAACAAGAACATTGCGACCGGCGAAGTCGAACTGGTGGCGGAGGAGTTGCGGATTCTGAATGAATCAAAGCTGCCTCCGTTCCTGCCTTCCGACACGGCACTCACAAACGAAGAGACCCGGCTTAAGTATCGCTACATCGATTTGCGGCGTGAGGTGATGCAGTTCAACATCGAGATGCGCCACAAGGTAGCGAAGGCGATCCGGGACTACTTATCAGCGCAGGGATTTTTCGAGATCGAAACCCCGTTCATGACGCGATCGACGCCGGAAGGGGCGCGCGATTATCTGGTGCCGAGTCGCGTCCAGCCCGGGACTTTCTATGCCCTGCCGCAGTCGCCGCAACTGTTCAAGCAGATTCTGATGATCTCGGGGTTCGACAAATATTTCCAGATCGTGCGCTGCTTCCGCGACGAAGATTTGCGGGCCGACCGGCAGCCGGAGTTCACCCAGATTGATTTGGAGATGTCGTACCCGCAGCCGGAGCGAGTTTGGGAAGTCGTGGAGGGATTTCTCACGGCCGCGTTTGCCGCGGCTGGGCAAGCCATCAAGACGCCGTTTCCGCGTATGGATTATGACGAGGCCATCCGGCTGTATGGAATCGACAAACCCGACTTACGGCTGCCGGCGTTTACCGACGTGCGGGAATGTTTTGCGGCGGAGAATTTGCAGGACCTGGCCGTCAACGGGAACTTGCCAGTGGTGGCGATCCGTACGCCGAAAGTCGGCGAGCTCTCCCGCAAAGAGCGCGATGACATCAAGCCGATGTTTCACTCTAAGGGTGGGGCAAAGATATTTGAGGACTTCAAGCGCATTGCGAACAAGTTTCCTGAAGCCGCGGCGGCGATCGCTAAGAAGACTGGCATGGAGGATGGCGATCTGATTGTGCTGGTGGCTGGTTCTGCTCAAACCACCTCGCGCGCGGCAGGTTCCGAACATCGCAAAGTTACTCCGCAGGAGTTGGCGGTTTACGTTTCAGCCGGCTTGCTGCGCTTATCCTTGGCGCAGAAGTACGCCGAGCGGCACGGGATTTTCAAGAAGACCGGCGAGGCTACGAAAGATTTCCGCTTCTTGTGGGTTACGAACTTTCCCATGTTCGAGTGGGATGAAGGCGAGAAGACCTGGATGGCGGCGCATCATCCCTTCACTTCGCCACATGAACAGGACATGAAGCTGCTGGAAGAGGGAGTGGAGGCGTTGCATGATCCGCTGTCGCCGCTGAGCGCAGTGCGCGCGCTGGCGTATGACGTTGTTTTGAACGGAACGGAGCTAGGCTCAGGATCGATTCGTATTCACCGCCAGGATGTGCAGAGCAGAATCTTCCGAGCTTTAGGGATGACGGAAGAAGAAGCGCGAGCGCGTTTCGGATTCTTCCTCGAGGCGCTCGAGTATGGCACGCCTCCGCATGGAGGAATTGCCTTGGGTCTCGACCGCATCGTCATGATTCTCGCCGGAGCAGAGAGCTTGCGAGAAGTGATCCCGTTCCCGAAGACGGCGCGCGCCGTGGATCTGATGGTGGATGCGCCTACGCCGGTGAGCGAGGCGCAGTTGCGGGAGTTGGGGATTGCGATTCGCAAGGTGAAGGAGTAAAGGACCGCACAGGAATCCGCGTAGCCGAGCCAAGAAATCCACAGCCACCTTGTGACATCTAACCTTGCGCCTCACTCCCGATTCGCCTGATACTGAATCCAAATCTCTACACGCTCCTTGACAACCGAATAGGAACTGCTAAGCCCAGTCAATCCAATATTTTGCGGATAAATTCTTTCGATTGGCAATAATATACTTGACAAATCAATGGCATTTTGCTATCTTCCTTACATGGACGCCAACAACAAGCAACCAAAGACCTTGCAAGAGGCAATCCGATATTTCGCGGACCCTGACAACGTTCTGGCCTACATGATTCGGTTGCGTTGGCCGGATGGCGTTGTTACCTGCCCCACCTGTGGCCGCACTGACTCTGTCTTCCTCAAGAATCAGCGCAAGTGGCAGTGCAAGAGCGTACATCCAAAGCGCCAGTTCTCCGCTAAGGTCGGCACCGTCATGGAGGATTCGCCTATTCCTGCTGACAAGTGGCTGACTGCCGTTTGGTTGCTGTCGAATTGCAAGAACGGGATTAGCTCTTACGAAGTGGCGGGTGCTCTGGGCATCACCCAGAAGTCGGCATGGTTCATGATGCACCGCATTCGCTTTGGTCTGTCTCTCAACGCTAAGAAGTTCGGGCGGCGTAATCCAAAGCTCGGAGGCCCAGATAACGAGATTGAAGTGGATGAGACTTTCATCGGCGGACAGAAAAAGAACATGCACCCCGACCGCGCTGCCCGGTATGAGGCACAGGGTGGTCCAAAGGGCAAGACCGTCGTGCAGGGAATTCTTGACCGCACTGCGCGACAGGTCCGCGCTAGGGTTATGCCTGACGTAAAGCGCGAGACTTTGCAAGCGGAGATTCTGAAACAGGTGAAGTACGGAACCAAGGTTTACACCGATGATGCCGTCGCCTATATGCAGGGAGTGCAATGGCGCTTCGTGCATGAGATCGTCAACAAGACTGAGGCTTATGTGCGCGGACAGGTTCACGTTAATGGCATGGAGAACTTCTGGTCGCTCTTGAAGCGCGGCCTCAAAGGAACTTACGTTGCTGTAGAGCCTTTTCATCTTGAGCGCTATGTCGATGAGCAAGTTTTCCGTTACAACAATCGTAAACACCCAGACGGTACTCCGATCACTCCGGCAGAAAGGTTTTCACTGGCCCTGCCTCAGTTCGCTAACAAACGGCTCACCTACGCCGAATTGACTGGCAAGACTGAGGATGCGGCCACGCAAACGCCTGAGCCGTTCTAACCCCGTCGCTTACAGCGCGGCCCGAAGCGGAAGGTTTCTTAGCCTTCCGCTTTTTCTTCTGTTTCGCCGCTTTCTCTGCGTCCAGCGCGGCTTTTATCTCACTATGCGGAACCTTCATTAGATCGCGCATCGTGCGGTCGAAGTTCTCAAATTCGGCATTCTTCATGAATTTTCAATTTCCTTAAGGTCAGTGGTCTGAGCCTGCATATGCGACGCGATTATCTCTTTCCATGATGGCAAAATGCCGTCCATCGTATCAATGAAAGCGTGAACCCCTTTCGCAAACACTTCAACTCCTTCCAGCGGAACCTCCATTGGAATATGCAGCTTGGTTCCACCTGGAATCGAAACTTTCCACTCGATCAGTTTACGCAGAGGTTCAAATTCAGGTCCGAACTCTTGCGAGTCGAGTTTCCTGTGATGCGTCCATGCGATGACATCGGCTGCTTGCAAGGCATAGACGCGATCATCTAGATCGGCGGCCATTGCTCCAGTAAAATCCCAACCAAGTTTTTTCTCTGTGTGAAGAATCGCCGTGTGAGCGCCGTTCAACTGCTCGTGATGGTGGTTGGAGCCTTTGTCGATAAGGTAAGCCATGCGATTCACGTACCCCGTAGCCTGCCCAACGTAATTATTGGCACTGTACGCGGGCACGAAAGCAAGAGCATAGGCCCCCATGAACTCACGGTAGATTTCTTGAGAAAGCAACCGCTTAAACTCGACCTGTGGAACCGCTGCTGAGATGCTATAGAACTTGAACTCCAAAATTGCGCTGCTAACGCTGTTAAATAACGCAATTTTCATTTCTCGGGGCAGGGTGCAATATCGTCCGCTGGGCCGGACAAACTCTCTCATGTGAATCTTGTCGAGCCTGAATTCCCTGAGAATGTCGTACCACCTGTGATGTAGGCCGATGAAGCGTTTCTTGTCCATGACAATGCCGCCCACAACTGCAAAGGTCGATTCTTCGTGACTGCCGCTGTCATCGCAGTAGCAGGTCAGCGCCATTGCTCGCCTTTTAGGGTCATCGGAATGCTGCATGAGGAACCAAAGTGCCTCGGGATAACTTTCCCCATCATCCTCCATCCCGCTTGATTCCGCAAGTATATTATTGCCTTTCGATTCAGGATTTTAGTCGGATTCATTGCAGATCAGGGTCTCGCAAGTCGCTGATTCCAGGGAATTAAGAAGATTCGATCTGCAATTTTTTTGATCTGGATTTGAGGGCATAGCGAGGCCGGGGCCATAACCGGCGCCAACTATTTTTTGAGACGGGAAGCCGCTAATTCTTCCACTCGCGCCAGCACTTCATCTTCGCCGAGATTTGTGGAGTCGATAACAATCGCGTCTGCTGCCGCTTGCAGCGGAGAGGTTTTGCGGGTGCGGTCGCGGTGGTCGCGTTCGCGCAGGTCTGCGGCCACGTTCGCCGCTACTTCTCCTTTGATTTTTTGTTGCTCCATGCGGCGTTGCTCGCGAACAACCGGATCGGCATCCAAAAAGATCTTTAAGTCGGCGTCGGGAAAAACTTTTGTGCCGATGTCGCGGCCTTCCATGACCACGCCACCGCCTGCGCCCATCCCGCGCTGACGGGCCACCATCCATGCGCGCACGCCGGGATGAACGGAGACGCGCGAGGCTGCCTCAGTGACATCGCGCTCGCGGATGCGCGAGGAGACGTCGCGGCCGTCGAGCATAGTGCGGTTCCCACCTACGGTCGGCTCGAGTTGAATGCGCGATTCCTCGGCCAGTTTTACCAGCGCGGGTTCGTCGTCGAACGATATGTCGTGGTCGATGGCTTTCAACGCGAGGGCGCGGTACATCGCTCCGCTTTCGAGATTCACATAGCCGAGCTTGCGGGCGAGACGCGAGGCGATGGTGCTCTTGCCCGCGCCCGCCGGGCCGTCGATGGCGATGATCAGTTTGCGTGGGGAGTGGTGGTTCATTCTGCGAGTAGACGATTGTACACGGTGGGGAGATTGCGGCGTTCAGCTGGCATGCGCCGGAGGTTCACCCTTTGTCAGCTTCTGAAGACAATCCTTTAACAAAGATATGACAGTTGTAGCCACTCATTCTCGCCGGGTGCCGCGTCAAATATGGCATACGTTGAAAGTAATTTTAACAATGTAAAACGCTTTGCCGATGCCAGGAAACAGAGGCGGTGCGGTGACGCAGAGCACAGCGGGGCGAACCTGCCCCCTGGAATGCGGCGGTTCGGTTGCAAGCCCGGACAAGTGGGGAGGGGCATCATGTTGGAGATCGTTTGGAGCAATCCGCAGCCACCGGCGCGGAGGAGGTTGCGGATCGAGGAAGTATGGGCTGATGAATCGACGTCGGCGCCGATGTGGGTGATTTTCTATCACAGTATCGTCGACTCAGGCTGGCCGGAAACTGAGTACAGGCTGTTCGTGAACCGCAACTTCGACCGGAGGATAGCGGTCTAAATGCTGGCGGAGATGAGTCGGCGAATAACGTTTGCGATCGCTACGCGCTGTGCCCGAATGGACGCTTCGCCTAGGTAACAGCCAACTCCAGAGGCGCTGCGATCGAGGGGCGTGCCGCATACTCGATGTGAAGGACCCGCCGGTCAGCCGCTGCGTGCGACTTCGAGGAAGAGTGAATCAAGAGTGGCCTCATCGCCAGGATGCCTCCTGCCGAAACCAAACATTCAACGGGATCTATTTTGGTTGCGATTTCGTGGATGCGGTCGTCGTCCAAGACCCCCGACGTATGCGTGCCGGGAAGAACGCGCAACGGTCCATTCATCGCGGTCGAGTCATCGAGATGAATGCGCAGCGCGAGAACCTGCGACAGTGCCGCCGCGGGTGCGTGAGCATAGGAGATGCCTTCCTTTACGGACCACGGTCCCCATCCAGGTGTCTTCCGCTGTACGCGCAAGGGAAGTGCGGTGTCCTGATGCCAGACCACAAGCCAGTTGGATCTGGGTGATTTGTCGAACAACGTTGCGCGATATGGAAATGTCGCAGGTCCGAGTACAGCACGCGCGAGTTCGATCACATTCGGTTGTTGAGCCACTCCGGCGACCGCGTCCAGACACAAAGCGTGCCGCACGCCTGCTCTGCTGCGACGAGGAGCGGCAGCGGAGATTCCTTCAAGGAGTCGCCCGGTCTCCTTACTTGTAAGTAAGTGGGGAATGATCGCAAAGCCGTCCTTTTGGATCATGTCCTCCCAACTCAACGCGCATCTCCCGTTCTGGCTTTCACCCGCGGGAGCGGACGAGGACTCGAGACCGCCGGTTCCTTCGCGGGGGTGATCTGCAGCATCGACCGTCCGCTGACGTGGACGAAGCTCAGTTCCCGGGCCGCCAGCAGGGCGTTTACAGCTTCTTTCACACGGGAGCGGGCTACGAAATTTCCGAAGAAGGTTTCGAGATCAGTCTGCTCCGCAGCGATCACGCAGTCGAGATATTTCGAGAGTAGAGCGGAGAGTGCCTGCTGCACCGAAAGTCCGACGCCTTCGCGGACGGCGTCGGGAGACCAGCGGTAGAGGAGATCCCAGAACGAGCCTTCGCCGGGTTTGTAGTCGACGCGGGTGATGCGCAGCTTGGCGAGCAATTCGCCGAGCGCCTTATCGAGCGCGGCTAACGAGACGCTGCCGCCGAGGGCTTCCTGCAGTTTCTGTTTGGAGATGGGACCGTCGCGGCGAATCAGTTCGAAAGCGTCGCAGGCGAGCGGGGAGTACGGGGATCGCGGTCCCTGCTTGGGTGCGAGTTTGGGATTGCGCTCACCGACCAGGGCATAGAAGTAAGGAAACGCGGAAGCCGCAACCAGGAACGCGTTGTTCTCGTCGAACAGATTTGCCTCGTAGGCCGCACGCTCGCGCAGCAGGCGAACCATCAGATCGGTCGCAGCGAGCGCTCTCGGATCAGAGTAGGCATGCTGCCAGGTGGGAAGGCGATTGTCGGAACCGACGAAGGCTCCGATGAACGTGGGCACCGGCATCGTGGGGCGCACGGGATACATCAGACAGAATCCCACGGCCTCGACGAAGGCGCGTGCCTCTTCGATGGTGCGGATGGGCTTGCCATCGAGGCGCCACTTTTCACTTCGGAGTTGCTGGAGATCGGATTCGGTCATAAACTCGGCTTGCGGCTTCCGGTTTTCGGCTTCCGGCGAGGCAACACCTTAATCACTCTCATCCGCTTTCCCAAGAAGCTGAGAGCTTTCGGCTGATAGCTTTATCTGAAGCTAGATTCTCTTGAATGCCTTCTGAATGTCCTTTACAGAATACCGCAGTACGACCGGCCGGCCGTGGGGGCAGGACATGGGGTGGTCGGTTTTCGCGAGTTCGGCTAGGAGCCAGTCCATTTTATTTTGCTCGAGCGGCATGTTGACCTTGATGGCGGCATGGCAGGCGATGGAGGCGGCGATGCGGGCGCGAATCTTTTCCAGGTTCAGGGATTGCTCTTCGCGCGAGATCTGATCGAGCAGCTCGTGAAGCATGTGCTCGACCGCGGCTGCGTCCACGCCGGCGGGGGCGACTTTCACGGCCACGCTGCGGGCGCCGAAAGGTTCGGCTTCGAAGCCATTGTGCTGGAGTTCGTCGGCGATCTCGGCAAAGACGGCTTGTTGCGCCGGAGACAGCTCGAGCACGATTGGCATCAGCAGGCGCTGGCTTTCTACTTTCTGCGCCGTGCGTTGCCGCAGTATTCGTTCAAATAAGACGCGCTCGTGGGCCACGTGCTGGTCGACGATCCATAAGCCATCTTCGTTTACCGCGAGGATGAACGAATTGCGGATTTGTCCCAAAGGGCGGAGGGTGGAGAGCGCGGCCAGGGTGGTCTCTTCTTCTTGCGTGTCGAGTGCCGGGGCGCAGCCGTTGTCTGGGATTGTCTCAGGCATTGCGTCGGGGAAGCGGCTTTCGAGACCTCGCGCTACCGGGATTGCGGCGTTGGCTTCGACTGCGATTCCGCCTTCAAACTGAAAGCGCGCAGAGATTGGTGGCGCGACTGGAGGTTGCAGAGCGAATCCTGCGCCGCCCGCCGGATCGTAGAACGCCCGCGCTGGCGCGCCTGACGCGGAGGCCAGGTCGGAGGGCGGTTCCCACTCTCTCGCGCCCGGAGTCAGGCCGGAACCGGCGGTGGCGTGGGCGTGAATTTCGGTGGTGAATTGCGGCGCGGGGCGTGCCTTCATCAGAGCGGCGCGCACCGTGTCACGGACGAAATCGTGCATCACGCTGGGTTGCCGGAAGCGGACTTCTGTTTTGGAGGGATGGACGTTGACATCGACCTCGCCCGGGGGCAGTTCCAGAAACAGCAGGACCACTGGGTACACGGTCGGCGGGATTATGTTGCGATAGGCCTCGGTCAATCCGTGCTGGACCAGGCGGTCGCGAATCAGGCGTCCGTTGACGAAGATGAAGATTGAATTGCGATTCAGCTTCTGGATTTCGGGTTTCGAAACGAAGCCGTGGAAGCGCATCTCGCCGGGCTCGGGCGGAATGGCAGCATTGCCATTCTCGTCTTCTTCCTGTTCCTTCTGGCGTCGCCACGGCGGGGGCTGGGGCAGGCCTATGCGCTCGAGGGCTTGCACGGCCGCGACGGGAATCAGCTGATCGAGGGTTTCCTTGCCGAAAACCTGATAGACGCGCTCGCTGTATCCCGCGACCGGCGGGGCTACGAGCATGGCATTGGTGGCGGAATGGAGTTCAAAATGTTTTTCGGGATGAGCCAGCGCGTAATGCGTGACCAGCGAGGCGATGTGCGAGAGTTCGGTCGACTCTGCCTTTAGGAATTTCTTCCGAGCAGGAGTATTGAAGAAGAGATCGCGGACGGTGATGGAGGTTCCTTCGGGCAGGCCGGCTTCTTCGACGCGCGCCATCTTGCCGCCGTTGATTTCGAGGATGGTGCCGGCCGAGGCATCTGCTGCGCGGGTTTCGAGGTGCAGACGGGATACCGAGGCAATCGAGGGGAGGGCCTCGCCGCGAAATCCCAGGGTGGCCACGCTCAGCAGATCTTCGGCATCCTTGATTTTGGAAGTGGCGTGGCGCTCGAAAGCGAGCATGGCGTCGTCGCGCACCATGCCGCATCCGTTGTCGGTGATCTGGATGAGCTTCTTGCCGCCGGCTTCGATGTTGATCTTGATGCGGGTTGCGCCTGCGTCGAGCGCGTTCTCGAGCAATTCCTTTACGACCGAGGCTGGGCGCTCGACCACCTCGCCGGCGGCGATCTTGTTGGCTACGTGTTCGGGGAGGACGTGGATGCGGCCCATCGGGCAGTTCTCAGTTCTCGGATCTCAGTTCTCAGTGAAGTCAGTTTCGCAGATGGTGGGGTGGAAGGCAAAGATTGTGCAGGCACGGAGGGTGGAGTGGGTTGGCAGCGATGGAGTCTGTGCCAAAGCTGAGTGCCGTCCCCTCCGGGGACTCGGTTCTGACCGCTTTGGCTACCCCGCACTTACGTGCGGGGCTAATGAATGTCGTCGCTTCGCGACTTTGGTGCGGTTTCTCTAGTTTTCGGTGGGTTCGACTTTTGATTTGGGTGGAGGCAGGGATCTCGCGGGCTTGGGCGGGGCTGGTGGGGTGGCGGGTGCGGCCGGGGCGGGCTTGGCTGACAGCTTGCGGATCTCGATGCCGTCGTGTTCGTTGTTGAGGACGATGTGGGAGGCGGCATTGCCCACGGTGCCGGCGGCTTTGGCCTCGCGTTCGCCGTTGTCGATCTTCAACTCGGGGAAGTCGGACTGGATTTCTCCGTCGCGCGTGTGGGCGTCGACGTGGAAACCGGCCTTATCAGGCACGCTCAAATGTATGTCGCCATTACGGCTGTCGATTTGCACGTTGCCGAGCGAGCGCATGGAGACTTCGATGCCGCCGTTTTCATCCTGCACGCGGACATCGCCGGAAACTTCGTCCAGGCGGATCTGCTTGGAGCGCGTGGAAAGGTGCAGGGGGCCGGCGAGCTGGTCGGCGTGGAGGTCATCGGAATCAAGATCGAGATCGCCGTCGAGGCGGGAGAACTCGAGGTCGGTGCGGGATGACTTGAAGGCAACGCCTTTGCTGATGCGGGCGAGTTTGACGCTCTCCTGGAATTCGCCGTCGAACTGGGCGGCTCCCTTGATATCGGTGACGGAAACCTCGTTCAGGCGGCCGTCGATGTGGACGTCGCCGGTGATCTGCTCGACTTTGGCGGAGCTTTTTTCGAGATTCAGTCTTACGTTGCCGGTGACGTCTTCGACGGAGACGTCCCCGTGCTGATTATTGATTTCGACTTCGCCGTCACGGCCGATCACGGAGACTTCGCCCCGGCGAGAAGTTATTTGCACCGTCATTTTGCGAGGGATGGAGATGTCGAGATCACTTTGCACGGAGTGATTGCCGGCGGCTTGAGTTTTGGCGTCGAGGGTTAATAGACCGCCGGTGGCGGTGAGGGCCGGCTTCGTTGCCTGGTTGTATTTGTCGGCGTCGCTCTGCCCGTCTGCGCCCACGCGCTTGCGGACGGTAACGCTGATTTTGTTGTCAGTAGAGGTGGTGACGCGGACGGCGCCGTGGTCGTTGTTGACGCGTAGGCTGGTAGTGGCGGGCGGGATGTCCTGTTCGAGGTGGTCGTCGAAGTTGAAGGTCTCGCCAAAGATGTTGTCGAGATCGCCGTCGTCGATGTTCATGTTGTCGCGAAGCTCGCCCCAGTTGAAGCGCGCTGCCTGGGTGGCCATGAGTCCGCAGACGACGATGAAGATAACCAGGAAAACGCCGCCAGCACCGATGCCGCGGGCGGGCACGCCGTCGCGCTGGGCTTGCTGGTATTCGAGGAGCTTGATGACTCCCCAGAGAATCAAGAGCGCGGGCCAGTAGTGAGCGAACAAGGTTCCCAGGCGCATCCAGGAGAGCATGTGCAGGTTGCCCAGCAGGAAGATGATGCCGATCACGATCAGAACCACCGGTCCGGCGAAAGAGCGGCGGCGCGGGCGTGGCGGAAGGGGCGTCTGAACGGGATATTGAACCGGATTTGGAGGAGTGGGATTAGACATGGGGCACCTCGCCGGAAGACGATGTTGCTGCCGGATCAGGTGGAGGTGGTGGTTGAGGCGGCGCGACGGAACCCGGTCCCGGGGGCAGCGGACCGATGTGTCCGTCGGACGAGGCGTTATTCTGCAGCAGCTTGACGACACCGATTACCAACAAAATAGCCGGCCACGTTCGCTCCCAGTGAAGGCCGCCAAAATCGCGGCTATCCAGCGCGAGAATCGCGCCGACCGTGAACAGAACGGCCGGCCCCATCAGATTTCGCGTGCGACATTGTGCGCACGGGCACACGAAGCGTGACGCGTGCAGGAGTCCTGAGTGGCGGGCGAATAGCCAAACGGCGAGGGCGATCAGAAGCAGTCCGATAAAAAGCTCGCCGCTAAATGCCAGGAAGTTCATGGTGTGGAGCAGGAAAAGCACGCCCAGTCCAATGAGAACTACAGCGCCAGCCGGGACTTTGGTCGTATCAAGCTTTTCGCCGACCCCGAATGTCTGCGCCAGACCGAATGGATCGGGAACGGGCTGGCCCTCCTGAAGAGCGCGGGCCGTTCGTACGGCATCGATGATCTGGTAGACGTAGAAGAAGGCGATGCCGATGCCGAAAATCCAGTCCCAATTTCCGGCGTGATCCGAACCGAAAATGAGCAAGGCAAAGATAAGCAGGTGCGCCAGTCCTTTGGCGTATTGCGAGCAGTACACGGCGCCGACGCCGAAAGGAAAGAATCCGGCGAGGATGCCGGCCAGTGCAGGATTGGGGCCGTGGCCGGACGAAGGCCGCGGCGCCGTTCCAACGGGTGGATACGCCGTCGGTGGAGCTACAAATCCAGCGGCTGGGACGGTGCCTTCGAGACGGGCTGCGAGGCAGGGCTCGCAGTAGACGACTCCGCGAACGTCGCGGGTGCAGTTTCCGCAAAGGGGCTTGCCGCAGGTGCGGCAGAAAGCCACTGCGGCAATATCTGTGTGCGTGGCGCAGTTCATACGAACCTCCTGTACGTGGTCACCGACACTACAGGCAGATCCTGATTTAAGGGAGCCGGATTTAACCGGTCCTGATTTAAGGGATCCTGATTCAATGAATCAAAGACAGATGGACCCAGCGGAGCGCGGGCGAGAATGAGATGGTTCTCGTTCTGGCTGTAATCGCGATCCTGCTTCTGCTCGGGCTGTTGTGTTGTGTCGTTCTTGGGGTCTTTCTTTTCTTTATCTTTTTCCGGCGCGGCTTCACCCGAAGGGCGGGCGGGCTCGACGGTGCGTTTGAGTTCGCGCACGCGGGATTCCACCTCGTAGACGAACCGGATGTTTTCGTAGTAGCGGACTACGCGGGCTTGCGTATTGTAGTACGTGTGCCGCAGAGCAGCCGGCCGCAGGCTCAGTGAACGGAGGTCGGCGGGTTTGACGCCGAGTACGCTCAGGGCTACCGACAGGGAGAAGAACGCCATGCCAAACGACATGGCGAACCGCGGCTGCCGGACCGTGCCCCAGATGGGCTGCAGCGCTCCCGAAGTCCAGGCTTGCGCGCGTTCCCACCAGGAAGCGCTCAGTCCTGAAACTCGCGAAGCGGACACGTTTGCCCGCAGGCGTTGGGTGTCAACGCCCGTTGTGGATGCCAGAATGTTGGTGACCAGACTGACTGGAGGCTCCACCTCCGTGAGATCCTTCAGCCAGTTGCGGCCCGCCGTGACTTCGGCGAACAGCGGCCCGCACGCGGAACAAGTCCGGGCGTGGGCGTGGAAGGCATTGAGTTGAGAGCCGGTCAGGACGCCATCGAGCGCGTCGCTGAGGAGGCTATCGAACTCTTGACACTGCATTCCGTGATTGGTGAGATTCGGCATCACATCACCTGCCTATAGGTACGTTGTAAGAGGCGCGCTAGTTCCGCCCGGCCACGATTTATTCGAGATTTCACAGTTCCCTCCGGCACCTTCAAAACGGTTGCGATTTCACGATAGTCAAAATCCTGTAAGTCCCTTAAAATCACTGCCTCACGAAGCTCTGGGGAGAGTTTGGAGAGGGCGGCATGGATGGCTTCCGAGGCTTCCCGGCGGCGGACGTGCTGATCGGGGGGCGCGGATTGGTCCTGAATTTGCTCGCTCAGGGGCTGCGCGTCTTCATGCGGGGAGGTGGCGTCGAGCGAGTCGGTGATGCGGTCCTGCTTGGTTTTGCGGAAGTGATCGACGAGCAGATTGCGGGTGATGGTGGTGACCCAGGTGACGAATGCTCCCTTGGAGCTGTCATAGGTGGCGAGGGTGCGGTACATTTTGATGAAGACTTCCTGGGCGAGGTCTTCGGCGTCGGTGGCGGATCCGGCGAAGCGGAAGCAGATGTTATAGATACGACGATTGTAGGTCTGGACGATTTCTTCCCAGGCAGCGGCGTCGCCGGCAACGCAGCGGCGCACCAGCATCGCGACTACCTGGACGTCTTCCAAGTAAAGCTCCCCGGAAAAAGCGGCTGTCAGCTATCAGCCATCAGCTTTCAGCGAAAACCAAGACTCTTGCACGGGCCACGCGCCAAGCCCCACAAGACAGTACGCGGATGTGCGCCTGTAAGTTCGCGGGCCTGACTGGTATCCGCAAGTTATCGGAAACAGGGCATTGTAGCAGTGGGGAGAAGAGTGCTACCTGAGGGGCCTCTAACGTTTTCCCTCGGACATCGCGTGAGCCAATTTGTCTGCGAGCCAGAGCTTGATGAGCGACTGGCGTGTCACGCCCAAGCGGCGCGCTTCCCGATCCAGGGAATCCACCATCCAAGCCGGGAAATCAACGTTCACTCGTTTCGGGTCGGTTCCAATGCGCCGGGCCTTGCCCAGATCGAGTTGATTTACGACTTCCTCGCCGGCGTCGAACTTTTGGTCAAATGTCTTCGCTCTCATAAATCCTCACCTCTTCGTCCCGTGACCGCCTCACGGAGATCAGCCGGATGTTCACTTCCCGCCGAGTTACCACTGCCGACCAATGCTTCTCGTCGATCTTTCCGATCAGCAACCATCTAGGTTCTTCGCTGGTACGAGCGGGAATCTCCACCAGCGCAGGGTCGGCCCAAAGTGCTTGGGCTTCCTCAAAATCGATACCATGCTTCCGCTTGTTCTCGGCACTCTTATCAGGATCGTATTCAAACCTCATAGGTTCTTGAGGCCAGTGAACCAACGGTATAGTAAAGATATAAATACTATACCATTTTATGAGTGACAGGCGAAATTGGAGGGGGCAGCTCGAAGGGGCATCCGCGAGCAGCTTTTCAGCTACTCGCTGGTGAAGTAGTCGACGGTTACGGGATTCTCGAAGAGGGAGTAGTCGCGGGTTACGACCGTGATGCCGCTGTCGGTGACGAAGTAGCGGGAGCGGTCGGCTTCGGTGTCGTAGCCGATGGTGGTGCCTTCGGGGAGGTGGACGTTGCGGTCGATGATGCAGCGGCGGACGCGGCAGTGGCGTCCGATGGCGACGTGGGAGAAGAGGATGCACTGGTCGACTTCGGAGTAAGAGTTCACGCGGACGTCGGGCGAGAGGATGGAGTTCCTTACCAGGCCGCCGGAGACGATGCAGCCGTTGGAGACGATGGAATCGAGCGCAGTGCCCATGCGTTCTTTTTCGGCGAAGACGAACTTGGCGGGCGGGTACTGGCGCTGGTGGGTGCGGATAGGCCAGTCGTGATCGTAAAGGTTGAAGATAGGGGAGACGGAGACGATATCCATGTTGGCTTCGTAATAGGCCTCGAGCGTGCCTACGTCGCGCCAGTAGAGAGCTTCCTTCTTGTTTTCGTCGATGAAGTCGTAGGCGAAGACGCGATAGTCGTTCACCATTTTCGGCAGAATGTCTTTGCCAAAGTCGTGGCTGGAGGACTGGTCTTCGGCGTCTTTGAGGAGGACGGGGATGAGGACGTCGGCGTTGAAGAGGTAGACGCCCATGGAGCCGTCGACTTTTTCCGGGTTCCACGGGGAACGCAGTTTGGTTTCTTTGGGCTTTTCTTCGAAACCGTTGATGCGGCCGTCTTTGTCCACGTCGACCACGCCGAAGCGGAAGGTCTCGGCGGGATCAATCTGGATGGTAGCCAGCGTGATATCGGCGGCAGAATCGAGATGCTGGGTCATCATCTTGCCGTAATCCATTTTGTAGATGTGATCACCGGAGAGGATGAGGACGTGCTTGGGCTGCTCGGAGCCGATGGAATATATGTTCTGATAAACGGCGTCGGCGGTGCCCTGATACCACTGATCGCTGACCCGCTTCATGGGAGGAAGGACTTCGATGAACTCTCCTACCTCGCGGCCGAGGATGTTCCAGCCTTCGCGGATGTGGCGGTTCAGAGAAAGCGCTTTGTATTGAGTGAGGATGTAGACGCGGCGCAGGTCGGAGTTGAGGCAGTTGGAGAGAGTGATATCGATGATGCGATACATGCCTCCGAAGGTGACGGCGGGCTTGGCGCGGTCGCGAGTGAGAGGATAAAGGCGTTCTCCAGCGCCGCCGGCGAGAAGGACTCCGAGAGTGTCTTTCATGGACATGGAGCTACCCAGAAAAACAGTAGATGGTAGCACAGGGGCAGAGGTTGCAGGGTGTTTGGCGGGCAAGGGTTGGTCGTGAACGTTGTTCGCGTTAAGCAGGGGTCGCGTTTGGTGCGACAATCGTTTGCCCCGTTGATAGGAGGTCGCCGTGAAGGTTGCATGGGACCGGGTCTTGAACCTCACGCTTTGGGTTCTGCAGGGCCTCCTGGCTCCCGTATTTCTATATTTCGGCGTGAGCAAGTTCAGCGCGCACGGAGTTTTCTGGATAGAGTTGTTCGCAAAGATCGGAATGGGCCAATGGTTTCGTTATTTCACGGGTAGCCTCGAGGTAGTTTGTGCGGTCTTACTGGTGATTCCTGAAACCTCGGCGATTGCCGCGGCGTTGTTAGCCTGCACGATGGCCGGCGCGATCCTGACCCATCTCTTCATTCTTCGTGACGGGTACGCGGCCGTGTTCCCCGGTTTCCCGCTGTTGATTCTGATCGCCATTGCCTGGAGGCGACGTTTAGCTTTCGGACGATGAACGAGAATCAGGACATCGACCACGGGTTCGCATAATCCAGGGCAGGAAGACGGCAGGGGTGGATCGGGTTTTGAGTGAATGGGGCTATGCTCGTGCCGGGACAGGTGAAGGGAGCTGTTTCCGCATCGCTATTTTTCTTTTTCTTCCTCGATCTTGATGCGGAGGGACTTCAGGAACTTGAGATCCTGGTCGCTGATTTTGAATTCGGGGTTGGTGGAGAGAGTAGTGACGAGGGAAGTCTTGTCGGAGGATTTCTCGCCCTGCTTGCTGACGCCGATGGTGGCTTCGAGGACCAGGAAAATGTCGTAGCCGCCCTCTTTGATGCGGGAGACGACTTCGGCGATCTGTTCGGAATCGGAGAGAGACTCGTTGATGGCCTCGCCGAGTTCCTTCATGAGTTGTTTAAGTTGCTGGTCCAATTGGTCCCCCGATCGCCGGTTGCCTGGCTAAACATGCTGACCGGTGCTGCGAGCACAGGCTTCGGTCATTGTAGCGCCGGAGGCTGTTAAAATCGAGGCCGTGAGTAAGGTTTCCACGGCACGAAAGTTGGGAGTGGCGGCGCGGGTTGCCTCACAGCAGGCTAAGCGCAGCCGGACGGTGCAGGCCGCGGCTGGCGCCCTGTCGGCGACGGGGCGGGCCTTTGGACGGGTGTTGCATCAGTTGTGGCTGGAGGTTACCGGGCTGATTTTCCTGGTGATGGCCGCGAGCGGAGGGTTTGCTGCGGCGAAAGAGTACGCGCAGTATGAGGCCGGGCGGGCTGGGATCGGGCGCGTCGTGGCAGCAATCTGTTTCACGGTGACATTTGCGTGGTTTGGGGTTAGTTCGTTCTGGAGGGTTCGGCAGAAGAGCAAGGGCGGGGTACGGTGAGGTGGGTGTGGTGGCGCTGCAGGGGGCAGGTTCCTCTGCGCTGCGCGCTGCGGAATGACAAAGATATTTTGCGGTTCGGAATGACAATCCTTTTTGCTGCGGGAAAGAGCGGTAATCATGGCAGACACGGTCAAGGCTCCGACGCGGGGGTTGGCAGGGGAAGTTGAGACATCGTCAC
>Ga0307476_10000779_pt1 | contig 21977 bp, 14 predicted proteins | sample atmos_gasesECM2C_2_FD_203314 | JGI IMG/M metagenome (GOLD analysis project Ga0307476, IMG submission 203314) | Hardwood forest soil microbial communities from Morgan-Monroe State Forest, Indiana, United States - atmos_gasesECM2C_05 | ecosystem: Environmental > Terrestrial > Soil > Temperate...
GAAAGCGACCACTTCGGGCAGGGCGAGCTGCTCGAAGGCGCAGCGCAGGCACTCCCGCGCAGCTTCGGTCGCAAACCCAAGCCCCCAGCTCTCCCGGCGCAGCCGCCACATGACTTCGACGCACGGGGTGAAATGGGTCTCGAAGGCGGGCACACCCAGTCCGACGCTGCCGATCAGCTCCCCACTCTCGCGTAACTCCGTCGCCCACAGGCCCCAGCCTTGGCGCGTCAACCCCGCTTGCGCCGCGCGCGCCATCGCATCACTTTCGGCAGAGGTGAGGCAGCGCGGCATGAGGGCCATGACCACAGGGTCGGCATTGAGAGCGGCAAAGGGCTCAAGATCCGAGGCGCGCCATTGGCGCAGCCGCAGGCGCGGTGTCGTCAGCTCGATCAGCGGTGTCACCAGCTCGCTCATGGGGTCGTTTTTGGTGCGCCCGGTAGCGGTTCTGTGCTTGCAAGGATGCGGCAGGCCGCTATTATCAAGCGCATAGCGACGGTGCAAGACAGTCGATCGGCGGGGAGCGGGCATTGGCCCCCCGGCCGTGAGGATCGACTGCATGTTCGTGAGTGCGCGGGGCGCGCCGCTCACGAATCTTTTGAGCGCATGAATTGCCGGTGTGACCGCGACAGCGGAATGAAGTCCGCGGCTTACGCGCGGTTTCGCCGTCCGCAGCTCGAGGCCCTTGAATCTCATGCATGCCCCATCACGATCTTCCGGACTCTACAAAGACACTTACGAGCGCGATAGCTGCGGCTTCGGGCTGATTGCCAGTCTCGATGACAAGCCGAGCCACTGGCTGGTGCGCACGGCGATCGAATCGCTCAACCGACTCACTCACCGCGGCGCGATCGCTGCCGACGGCAAGACCGGCGACGGCTGCGGACTGTTGCTGAAGCGCCCGGACGGCTTTCTGCGCGCGCTCGCCGCCGAGCGAGGCATATTCCTGCGCGGACGCTTCGCCTCGGGACTCGTGTTCCTGTCGCAGGAGCCGCAGCAGGCAGACACGGCTCGAGCCGCCCTCGCTGCGCAGCTCAATCGCGCGGGTCTCGAAGTTGCCGGCTGGCGGGCGGTGCCGGTCAACCCCGAGGCGTGCGGGAGGGAGGCGCTGAAGAGCCTGCCGCGCATCGAGCAGGTGTTCGTCAACTGCTCCGTACCCAACGTGGACGATGCGGCTTTCAGCCGGCGACTGTTCATCGCGCGCCGCCTCGCTGAGAAGGCCAACCACTCCGACCCGGCCTTCTACGTGCCGAGCCTCTCGCCGGGCACCATCGTCTACAAGGGCATGGTGATGCCGCAACATCTCGCCGAGTTCTATCCGGATCTCGCCGATCCTCGACTCGAGAGCTCGGTCGCGGTGTTCCACCAGCGCTTCTCCACCAACACGTTGCCGCAGTGGCGACTGGCGCACCCCTACCGCTATCTCGCCCACAACGGCGAGATCAACACCGTCCAGGGCAATCGCAACTGGGCGACCGCGCGCGGCCCGCTGCTCTCCTCACCGCTCCTGCCACAGCTTCAGGAGGTGCTGCCGCTGGTATCGCTGACCGGCTCGGACTCGCAGAGCCTCGACAACATGCTCGAGGTGCTGCTGATGGGCGGGCTCGACGCGCTGCACGCGATGCGGCTCCTCATACCACCCGCATGGCACGGGCTGGATACCATCGATCCGGAGCTGCGTGCCTTCTACGAGTACTACTCGGTGCACATGGAGCCCTGGGACGGTCCGGCCGGTGTCGTGCTGACCGACGGCCGCTATGCACTCTGCACGCTCGATCGCAACGGGCTGCGCCCGGCACGCTTCGTTCTCACGGCCAACCGCCACCTCACCATCGCCTCCGAGACCGGGGTGTGGGACTACGCCGCGGAGGACGTGGTGAGAAAGGGGAAACTCGGTCCCGGCGACATGATCGCTCTCGATCTCGAGACCGGCACGCTGCTCGCATCGACCGACATCGACCAGATACTCAAGACGCGCCATCCCTACAAGCAGTGGCTCAAGCAGGGTGTGCGTTACCTCGAGAGCGATCTGGTTGATGCGCGTCTGGCGGCTGAGCCGATGGACCGGGCGACGCTCGGCGTCTATCAGAAGATGTTCAACGTCACCCAGGAGGAGCGCGACGACATCATCCGGGTGCTCGCCCAGGACGAGAGCGAGGCGGTCGGCTCGATGGGCGATGACACGCCGCTGCCGGTACTCTCGCACCGGGTGCGCTCGCTGTACGACTACTTCCGCCAGCAGTTCGCTCAGGTGACCAACCCGCCGATCGACCCGCTGCGCGAGACGATCGTCATGTCGTTGCAGACCCAGATCGGCCCGGAGTGCAACATCTTCGCGCCGGCTCCCGAACACGCGCGGCAGGTGGTCCTCGGCTCGCCGATCCTTTCACAGCGCAAGCTGCGGCAGATTCTGGCGATCGAGGAGGTGACGCACGAGTTCATCGACCTGCAGTACGAGCCTGCGGAAGGGCTTAAGCAGGCGATTCAGCGCATGTGCGCGCAGGCCGAGAGCGCGGTCCGCGAGGGCAAACTCGTGCTGCTGCTCTCGGATCGTTATCTGGTCAAGGGCCGCATCCCCGCGCACGCGCTGCTGGTCACGGGGGCCGTGCATCAGCAGCTCGTGAAGAGCGGGCTGCGCTGCAAATGCAACCTGCTGGTCGAGACCGGCACCGCACGAGAGCCGCATCACTTCGCCTGCCTCATCGGCTACGGAGCGACCGCGGTCTATCCCTACATGGCTTACCAGGTGCTCTTCGAGATGATGCGCAAGGGACGCGTGAAGCTCGACTTCGCGGCGCGTCTCGAGCTCGGGCGCAGCTACCGGGCAGGCGTGCGCAAGGGGCTGTTCAAGATCATGTCGAAGATGGGCATCTCCACCATCTCGAGCTACCGCAGCTCGCAGCTCTTCGAGATCGTCGGTCTCGCCGACGAGGTGGTGGAGCTGTGCTTCACGGGCACGGAGAGCCGTGTGCAGGGAGCGGATTTCGATGACCTCGAGGGCGATCTCCAGCTGCTGGCGGGCTCCGCCTGGGACCCACGCGAGGGCGTAGCCCAGGGTGGCCTCCTCAAGTACGTGCACGGCGGGGAGTACCACATGTACAACCCCGACGTGATCGCCGCCCTGCAGGCGGCAGTCGCCTCGGGCGACTACGAGTTGTACCGGCAATTCGCGCAACTCGTGAATGGCCGTGCGCCTTCGACAGTGCGCGATCTGCTTGCTCTCAGGACACGGGCACGGCCCGTGGAGCTCGGCGAGGTGGAGCCCGCGGAAGCGATCCTCGCGCGCTTCGACAGCGCCGGCATGTCGCTCGGGGCGCTCTCGCCGGAGGCCCACGAGGCGCTGGCGATCGCCATGAATCGCCTCGGCGCGCGCTCGAACTCCGGAGAAGGCGGAGAGGACCCGGCGCGTTATCGCACCGAGCGGAACTCCAAGATCAAGCAGGTGGCTTCCGGGCGCTTCGGCGTCACACCGGAGTACCTGATCAATGCCGAAGTGCTGCAGATCAAGATCGCGCAGGGGGCAAAGCCGGGCGAGGGCGGCCAGCTCCCGGGGCATAAAGTGAACGAGATGATCGCCAGCCTGCGCTTCGCGCGGCCCGGTGTGGGGCTGATCTCTCCCCCGCCGCACCACGATATCTATTCGATCGAGGATCTCGCGCAGCTGATCTTCGATCTCAAGCAGGTGAACCCGCTGGCGCTGGTCTCCGTGAAGCTGGTCGCCGAGCCGGGAGTCGGCACCGTCGCCGCCGGTGTCGCCAAGGCTTACGCCGACCTCATCACCATCTCGGGATACGACGGTGGCACCGGCGCAAGTCCGCTCTCATCGATCAAGTACGCAGGTACGCCATGGGAGCTCGGGCTCGCCGAGACGCATCAAACGCTACGCGTCAACGACCTGCGCCACCGCGTGCGGCTGCAGGCCGACGGGGGACTCAAGACCGGGCTCGACGTGGTGAAGGCGGCGATCCTCGGCGCGGAGAGCTTTGGATTCGGTACCGCTCCGATGGTGGCGCTCGGGTGCAAGTACCTGCGCATCTGTCATCTCAACAACTGCGCCACCGGGGTGGCCACGCAGCACAAGGTGCTGCGCACCAAATATTTCACGGGACTGCCCGAGATGGTCATCAACTACTTCCGCTTCCTCGCCGAGGAAGTGCGCGAGATTCTCGCGAGTCTCGGCGTGCGCTCGCTCGCCGAGATCATCGGGCGCACCGAGTACCTCGAGGCGCAGCGCGGTAGCACCCCACGACAGCGCAAGCTCGATCTGACACCCCTGCTCGCGGACGCAGGCCTCGCGCGCGAGGCGCCACGCTTCTGCGGCATCGACTCGAACGTGCCTTTCGACAAGGGCGAGCTCGCCGAGCGCATGGTGCGCGAGATGCTGCCTGCGATCGAGGCGAAGGCGGGCGGCGAGTGGCACTACGACGTGAGCAACTTCAATCGCTCGATCGGCGCGCGGCTCTCGGGCGAGATCGCCAGGCGCTGGGGCAACCACGGCATGGAGGATGCGCCGCTCACTGTGCGCTGCCGCGGTAATGCCGGACAGAGCTTCGGTGTATGGAATGCGGGCGGGTTGCACCTCTATCTCGAGGGAGACGCCAACGACTACGTCGGCAAGGGCATGGCCGCCGGGCGCATCGTGTTGCGGCACCCGCGCGGCGCGCGTTACACCGCGAGGGACACGGTGTTGATGGGCAACACCTGCCTCTACGGAGCGACCGGCGGCGAGCTGTACGCTGCCGGTGTCGCCGGCGAGCGCTTCGCGGTGCGCAACTCCGGCGCGTTGGCCGTGATCGAGGGAGCGGGCGATCATTGTTGTGAGTACATGACCGGCGGTGCGGTATGTGTGCTCGGGCGCACCGGCGTCAATTTCGGAGCCGGCTTCACCGGCGGCTTCGCCTACGTGCTCGATCTCGAACGCAACTTCGTCGACCGTTACAACCACGAGCTGATCGACATCAGCCGCATCCACCCGGAGGCGATGCAATCGCACGTGCAGCATCTGGAAGCGCTGCTCGAGCACCACGTCGGCTGTACGGACAGTGCCTGGGCTGCGGAGATCCTCAACGACCTGCGCACCTTCCTGCCGAAGTTCTGGGTCGTTAAGCCGAAAGCCGCCTCGATCGATTCGTTGATTGAGAATCTGCGGCGCGCGGCCTGAGCCGATCGCACGGTCCGCAACGAAAGCCACCACCGCAGCGATAGCCACCACCGCAGCGACCCATGGCCGACAAATACCTGCAATTCCTCGATACACCGCGTGCCGAGCCCGCCAAGACGGCAGTCGAGATGCGGTTACGCAACTTTCGCGAGATCTATTCGCCCTACGATGCCGGGGGCGCCGCGCAGCAGGCCGGACGCTGTCTCGCGTGCGGCAATCCCTTCTGTGAGTGGAAGTGCCCGGTTCACAACTACATTCCCAACTGGCTGAAGCTGATCGAGGAGGGCAACCTCTTCGAGGCGGCTGAGCTCTCTCACAAGACCAACTCGCTTCCCGAAGTGTGTGGCCGCATCTGCCCGCAGGATCGCCTGTGCGAGGGCGCCTGCACACTCAACGACGGTCTGGGCGCCGTGACCATCGGCGCGATCGAGAAATACATCACCGACGAGGCATTGAGGCAGGGTTGGAAGCCCGACATGTCCAACGTGCGCGCGACGGGCAAGTGCGTGGCGGTCGTGGGCGCCGGGCCTGCGGGCCTCGCATGCGCCGACATCCTGACCCGCAATGGCGTTCGGCCGGTCGTGTTCGACCGCCACCCGCGCATCGGCGGGCTGCTCACCTTCGGCATCCCGCCCTTCAAGCTGGAGAAGGAAGTGGTGGAGAAGCGGCGTGAGATCCTCGAGGGCATGGGCGTCGAGTTCCGGCTCGACTGCGAGGTGGGCGTCGACATCGAGTTTGCTCAGATCGTGAGCGACTACGATGCGGCCTTTCTCGGCATGGGCACCTACAGCGCCGTGCGCGGCGGCTTCCCGGGCGAGGAGCTGCCGGGCGTTCACGAGGCACTGCCGTACCTCATCGCCAACATTCGCCATGAGCTCGGGCTGCCCGGCTCACGTGAGCAGCTGCTCAGCATGCGCGGCAAGCGCGTACTGGTGTTGGGTGGTGGCGATACCGCGATGGACTGCAACCGCACTGCGGTGCGCCAGGGAGCGGAGTCGGTGACCTGCACCTACCGGCGCGATGAAGGCAACATGCCGGGCTCGCGGCGAGATTACCGCAACAGCCGCGAAGAGGGCGTCGAGTTCCTCTTCAATCGACAGCCGATCGAGATCGTCGGCGCCGAACAGGTCGAGGGCGTCAAGCTCATTGAGACACGCCTTGGCCCTCCCGACAGACGCGGCCGACGCGTGCCTGAGCCGGTGGCCGGGTCAGAGCAGATCGTACCGGCGGAAGCCGTCATCATCGCCTTCGGCTTCCTGCCGAGTCCGCCGCCCTGGCTCGAGCAGCATCGGATCCGAGTGCACCCGAATGGTCGCGTACGTGTTTCTGCTGCTGCAACCCGCGCCTTTCAGACCACGAATCCGCAGGTGTTCGCCGGCGGTGACATGGTCCGCGGCTCGGACCTCGTGGTCACAGCAGTGTTTGAAGGGCGCGAAGCGGCGCGCGGAATTCTCGACTACCTCGGTGTTGGGTAAGCCCACGGTGTGTTGAGTAAGGCCGTGGGATGTTGGGTAGGGTCCGCAGGGTGTTCGGTAAGCCTACGGGGTGTTGGGCAGGGCCACGGGCGAAAAAAAACCCCGCTGCTTGAGCGGGGCTTTTAGCTACCTGCATTGCTGCAGCGGATGACTCGGTGGATCGCTGTCAGCTCTGGCCGGTACGCACTGGCGCCCGGCATTTCGCGTCATCACGAGCATCTAAACTTTGCGGCTGAAACGTCTGGAGCTCTGCTCCGGCTTCTATCGCGAGGCCCGCGTGTTCACTCACGCGTTATTCGTTCCTGACAACCTGCAAAAAGGTCGCGGTTGCCCTTACCCGTGCCCGCGTCGATCCCCGAACTTTCTGTTGTATTCGAACCTCCGCTCGGCGCGGCTTTCATGCATCAGCCGTCCGGCCACCCATTTTGCAGCGGTGAGAAAATCCTTTCCCGACCGCATGTTCCACGCGTTATTGTACGCATTACAGATTCTTTTGCCATGTCGCAATTTGTCGACAACAGCGTGGTTTGCCGACAACGGTAGAGCCTCGCGGTCAGCGGGCGAGCCGCACGCCGATTCGGACCCCGCTGCCACTGGGAAGATTGCTGGCGAAGGCCTGCCCGCCATGGAACTCCGTGATCAGCCGCACTATGTAAAGTCCAAGGCCGAAGTGCGGGCGGCTGTCGACGCCGGGGCGCGACTGCCACAGCGATTCGAATAGCCGCCCCTCGAGGTGCGCAGGCAGCGCTGCGCCCTGGTTCTCGACCTCGATCAGCGCGCCCTGCGGCGCGAGAGACAAACGCACGATGATCGGGGATTCGGGCGGGCTGAAATCGACGGCGTTGTCGATGAGCTTATCGAGCATCTGCACGATGAGATCGGGGGCTCCGTTGAGCGTCACGGGGGCGGGGGGGAGCTCGGCTTCGAACGTGCGCCCCGGAAAGGCGCCCCGGTAAGCGGCCACCGTCGAGTCGAGGAGCGGCACGAGGTCGAACGTCACACGCTCGGCGCTTCCGATCGCTTCCTCGACGCGCGTAGCTGCGCCCATGGCGAGGAGGATTGCGCTCAGGCGCTCGCTCCCCTGGCGGGCGCGCGCCAGATAGGTTCGCGCCGACTCCCCGACCTGCTCGGCTTCGAGATTATCGAGGGACGATCGCACGATGGTCAGCGGAGTGCGTATCTCGTGCGCCAGCTTGCCGGCGAGCGTGCGCAGATAGCTGGTGTACTCGTTGAGCCGCGCGAGGAGAGTCGAGAAGCCGCGCGCGACGTCGCCAAGCTCATCCCGGGCGGAGGTCTCCGGGAAGCTGGTGATGAGCCCCGTACGCGTGAGCGCCGACTCGCTCGCGCGCCGCAGCCGTGCGAGGCGCACCGCGAGCCACGCGGCGAAGGCGAACATGGCGCCGACGAGCACCGCGCTGCTGATCAGGGTGAAGTTCAGCATCCGGGTCAGCGCATGATCGCGCAGCCGGATCCAGCGATCGGCGGTCTGAGTCACCTCGAGCCTGCCGATGATCGCGACATGGTCGCGATCGTAGATCGGCGCGTCCGATGCAATCACCTGCCGCTCGCCAGGCCGGTCCACGAATCGCCGGTAGAGGCGCGCGAGCAGCGGCGCCTCCGCGGACAGCAACGGTGCCTGCGCGAGCGCATCGGCACGCGACAACACCTCGTCCGAAGGCGTGAGCACTGCGATCCGCAGCCCCGGCTGCAGGAACTGCGCGAGATAGGTCGAGAGGTCAGGTGAGGCGACGATGAGGCGCCCCTGGGTGTGCAGGTCATCGGCCCGCAGCGTGCCATAGCTCACCGGCGGCGCGCCGCGCGTATCACGGTCGTCCACGAGCACGCCGAAGCCGGTGCCGAGCATCGAAAGCGGCAGGCGCACCTCGATGCGGTAACCGTCACTCGTCTGTTGCCAGGCGCCGCGGATGCGCGGCTCGAGTTCCGCGCTGCGTTGTCCGTACTCGCCGGCGGCGATGCGGCGGGCGCTGACGCTGCCCGGCCCGGTCGCGGCCAGGAACACCTGTTGCTGCCCGCCCTGCGGATCCTGATAGCCGATCCAGACCCGGTCGCCATAGGTGGCGGGATCGAGCCAGTTGGTTCCCAGCCCATCGAACACGGGGTGCTCATCGTGCACCTCGAGAAGCAGGTACAGCATGCGTTGATAAACACCGCTCAGGATGCGCAAGCGGTGATGCGCGTCCTTGCCGTAGTAGACCCAGCGCGACGGTTCACGCGGCCAATCGTCGGAATACCCGTCGACCAGCGGCGCCGCGGTGAGAGCGAGAGGCGCCAGGTCGTAGGGGCCGCGCTGCGCCGGATTGTCCGGTGGCAACTTGCCCTCTGACGCGGCGTTCTGTGGAGCGCTGCTCTGTGGAGTGTTGTCCTGCGGAGTGTTGCTGTCCGGCGCGTTGTTGTTCTCGGGCGCGTTGCCCTCTGCGGGGTTGTCGTGCGATGACTCATCCGCAGAAGCCTCCTGCGGGGCGGGCTCATCCGGGGGGGCCACGCGGTAAAGCAGATCAGTGCGTCCCTGGAGCGAGGCGGCGATGGTCTGCGAGACCGCCTGCAGCGAATTCTGTTCCCCCTGGCGCAGGGCCGACTCCATCTCTCGCGCGTAGTTGCAGCCCGCCCAGGGCAGTACCAGCGTGGCGAGACCGAGCAGCAGCAGCTTGAGTCGCAGCGACATTCGCCAGGGGAAGACTACTCGACCCAGCGATAACCCATGCCGTAGACGGTCTGTACGGCGTCGAATTTCGGATCGATGGCCTGGAATTTGCGACGAATGCGCTTCACGTGCGACGTAATGGTGTTGTCGTCGAGCACAACGTTGGCGGCATCCATGAGCTGCTGTCGGCTGCGCACGTGACCGGGATGGCGCGCGAGCGCATGCACGATCCAGAACTCGGTGAGCGACAGCAGTACCACCTGTCCGTCCCATTGCGCCTGCATGCGCTCGGCATCGAGGGTGAGCGCGCCGCGGCGGATCACCTCGCTCGCGGCGGTTGGTTTTCGCAGCGCGTCCACGCGTCGAAACAGCGCATTCACGCGCGCGATGAGATGCGCCAGGGTCAGGTCCTTGGTGAGGAAGTCATCCGCGCCGAGTCGAAGTCCCGAGACCGCATCGATCTCGCTGTCGCGTGCGGTGAGAAAGATGATCGGCACTTCCGCCGACATCGCGCGCAGCTGCCTGCACAACTCGAAGCCGCCCTCGGGCTCTTCCTCGAGCGAGATGTCGATGACGGCGAGATCCGGGAGTCTCGCGGCGAAGGCGGTCATCGCCTGTGCGCGGTTCGCAAAGGTGCGCACGGCGTAACCTTCACGCGCGAAGGCGGCCGCGTAGTTGTCGCGGATCGCCGCTTCATCCTCGACTATGGCAACCACACGTTTCATCAGGATGAAGGCTACAGCCTCGAGCCGGGCCGCGAAAGGACGCCGGTCCCACACACGGCAGTCGTACATTCCGTAGCGCAGGTCAGCGAGGGTACCTGCCGCCGCGGCGCCATTTTTCGGCCACAATTCATCGCGGCCGCGGCACTTTCCCGCCCGCGCGGCGGCGTCTCTCCCCGGTGAAATGACTCTCCAGTTCAGTAGCCAAGAGAACGCCATGAGAGCCGCCCGGGTCGCTGCAGAACCGACATCCCTTGCTCGCGCGCGCCGCGAGCGCGTTGGCAACTGGCTGGCGCTGCTTGCGCTGATCGCCGGCAGCATCGTGTTCTCGCCCGCCGACGCAGCCGCGACCAGTCGGGGCAGCTGTCACGCCGTGGGTACCACTGACGGTCGTTGAGTGCAACCGGCGCGCGTGTTAGCTTGTGAGCGAGCCACGCGGAAATGCCGGTCTTCGCTCGACGTGGGTCGTCGCAAACAGAACAACCAAGCGACGCAACCCGCAAGCCAGGCGCGCGCTGCCGCGATTCGGAGAGGGTGACCATCATGTTCACGCAACTGATCGACCCGCTCGACAACCTGACACTCACCTGCCTGGTGGCGCTGGTACCAGTCGTGCTGCTGCTGGTGCTGCTCGCGGTGCTGCGCATGGCCGCGTGGCTCGCGACGCTCGTCGGCTCCATTGTCACGTTCGCGCTCGCGGTGTGGGTATGGAAGATGCCCACCGACAACGGCGGCCACGCCTACCTCTATGGCGCGGCGACCGGCGTGTGGAACGTCGACTGGATTACCTTCTGGGGCATGGTGCTGTTCAACACGCTCGGCGTGACCGGCGTGTTCGAGAACTTCCGCCGCTGGCTGATCGCGCAGGGCAGCATGGACGTGCGCGTGCAGACCATACTGTTCGCGTGGGCGTTCGGCGCTCTTCTCGAGGGATTGGTGGGCTTTGGGTATCCGTGGGCGGTGGTGGCGCCGATCCTGATCTCCCTCGGTATCGCCGATCTCAACGCGATCCGCGTCGCGGCCCTCGCCAACAATGCGCCGGTGTCTTTCGGGGCGCTCGGTGCGCCGCTCATCGCCCTCGCTGCAGTGACCAACTACCCGTTGCTCGCGCTGTCCGGCTCGGTCGGCATGGTGGTCGCGGTGCTGGCGCTCCTGCCGCCGTGGGTGCTGCTGTACCTCGTCTCCGGCAGGCAGGGGATGCTCAGCGCCTGGCCGCTCGCCGTGGTCGGCTCGCTCGGCTATATCGCCGGGCAGTTTCCGGTGGCTCGCTACCTCGGACCCTATCTCCCCGATGTCAGCGGCTCGATCGTCTGCTTCGTCGCGTTGCTCGTGCTGCTGCGGCTATGGCAGCCGAAGACGACCCTCGGCTACGGCGGCGTGCCGATCGATGCGGCGGCCGCGCGGCAGACGCAGGCCCACGGACTCAAGAGCGGCGAAGTGTTCCAGGCATGGATGCCGTTCATCATCCTGCTGGTGGTGGTGGCCGCCTGGACCGGCCCCTGGTCGCACCTGCCGCAGGTGAGCTGGTTCAAGGCGACGGCGGTAGGCTGTTCCTCGCTCGCCGCGAGCTGCAGCGCCGCCAAGCCGAGCGTCAGCGTTGCATTTAATTTCGCTCCCTATATCGCCGGCACTGCGATCCTCGTCTCCTGGCTGATCGTCGCGGCACTGCTTCTCGCAATGGGCAGGCTCAAGGGCGAGCAGCTCGGTGAGGTCTTCCGCCGCACCTTCCATCAGATGTGGGGGGCGCTGCTGGTGGGATTCTTCATCTTCGGCCTCGCCTACACCTTCAACTATTCCGGCATGGCCGCCTCGCTCGCCAAAGGCTTCGCCGGCATGGGTACGACATTCATCGTCGTCGCACCGGTGCTCGGTTTCATCGGCGTTGCGCTGTCGGGCTCCAATACATCGACCAACGCGATGTTCGGAAAATTCCAGGCGCTGGTCGGTGCTCAGCTCGGTCTGCCGCTCCTGTTCCTCCCGACGCTGAACTCAGTGGGCGCCGAGATCGGCAAGCCGGTGGCGCCACAGACGGCCAGCGTCGGCTGCTCGACCAGCCGGTTCGTGCGCAAGGAAGGCGACGTCATACGCCACAACATGGGCTGGACGTTCGTGATGCTCGCCTATCTCGTGCTGATCGCGATCGCCTTCTATCTGCTGCATCCGAGCGCGATCGATCTGCCGCACTGAAGCGGACACCGCCCCGGCGTCCCAGCCCAGGACTCGCCTCAGAAAGCGTTGAGCCCCGTCAGCTCGCGACCGACCGTGAGCTGGTGGATGGTCTCGGTTCCTTCGTAGGTGACGACGCTCTCGAGGTTCAGCATGTGGCGGATCGGCGCGAACTCCGCGCTGATCCCGGCGCCGCCGAGCATGTCGCGGCAGTCGCGGGCAACATCGAGCGCCATGCGGCAGTTATTCCACTTGGCAAGAGATACCTGCGCGGGGTGCAGGGTGCCTGCGTCCTTGAGCCGTCCAAGCTGCAGCGCCAGCAATTGTGCCGCGGTGATGCGCCGCGCCATGTCGGCTAGGCGGATCTGGATGGCCTGATTCTGGGCGAGGGGGCGACCGAAGAGCGTGCGGGAACTGGTGTAATCCAACAGCTGTCGCAGGCACGCCTGCGCCGCGCCGATCACTCCCCAACAGATGCCGTAGCGGGCCTGAGTGAGGCAGGAGAGCGGTCCCTTGAGTCCGCGGACACCCGGAAGCACCCGGTTCTCCGGCACCACTACGTTGTCGAAATAGAGCGCGGCGGTCACCGACGCGCGCAGCGAGAACTTGTGCTCGATCTCGGGAGCGGAGAAGCCCGACGAGCCCTTCTCGACCAGAAAGCCGCGGATGCCTTCGGGCGTCGTGGCCCATACCACCGCAAGGTCTGCGATGGCGCCGTTGGTGATCCACATCTTGGCGCCGTTCAACACCCAGTCCTGGCCGCGCTTCTGCGCGTGGGTCTTCATGTTGGCCGGGTCCGACCCGCCCTGCGGCTCAGTGAGGCCGAAGCAACCGATGACCTCCCCATGGGCCATGCGCGGCAGGTAGGTCTGCTTCTGCTCTTCCGATCCGAACGCCCAGATCGGGTACATGCACAGGGACGATTGCACGGATACGAAGCTGCGGATGCCCGAATCGCCGCGCTCGAGCTCCTGGCAGATGAGCCCGTAGCTGACCGCATTGAGACCGGCGCAGTCGTAGCCTTGAATCGAGGAGCCGAGCAGTCCCTGCGCCGCCAAAGCCGGTATGAGCTCCCTGGGGAATCGGTGTTCCTCGAAACAACTTTGGATGATGGGCAGCACCTCGCCATCGACCAGCTGCGCGACCGACTCCTGCACCAGCCGCTCTTCCTCGCTGAGCATTGCGCGCACGCCGTAGAAGTCGAGCGGATCGAGGGCGGTAGCGGCCGGCTTGCTGGCGGGTGCAACGGGCGTGTGAGCGGTGGCTTTGGCCACGGCATTTTCCTCCGGCGGGAAAGGGATAGCCCCAACTGGGGGCGCGCATGATAGCGGGGCTGCGGTGCGCCAGCCAGCGCGGTGCGCCAGCCGGCTCGGGGTGGCAGCCGGCGCGATGCGGCAGTGATCGCCGGGTGTGCCAGTGGCGTCGGAAGAGTCGTTGGTGCACCCTTGCCGCCGTGAAGATTCCCGAGATCCTCATGGTCGAGACCGTGCACCGGCCGGGCAGCCTGGCCAAGGTGTTGCAGGTCATCGCGGACGCGGGCCTCGCCATCGAGCATCTGTCGGCACTGCGGCGCGACCAGGGCAAGACGCTCTGGGAAATCACCGTCGACATGGACGAGGAGGCGGACCGCTCGCTCTACGATCGTATCGGGCAGTTGCCGATCGCGCGCTTCGTCGGCAAGTCAGACCGTGTCTTCAATCGTCACCGCGGCGGCAAGATTCGCACCGTGGCAACCGCGCCGATCACGACGCAGCAGATGCTGCGAGATGTCTACACGCCGGGCGTCGCGCGCGTGTGTCTGGCGATCGAGAAGGACCCGGCGGCGGCGTGGGAATACACGGCGATCGGCAATACCGTGGCGATCGTCACCAACGGTACGGCCATCCTCGGGCTCGGCAACATCGGTCCGCTCGCGGGGCTGCCGGTGATGGAAGGGAAGGCCGCGTTGTTCGCGGACCTGGTCGGGATCAGCGGCGTGCCGATTCTCGTGAAGGAGACGCAACCCGTGCGCGTTGCGGAGATCGTCGCCGGCATCGCCACCAGCTTCGGCGCCATCCAGCTCGAGGACTTTGCCGCACCGGAGTGCTTCGAGATCGAGCGGCTGCTGCGGGAACAGTTGCAGAAACCAGTGTTGCACGACGACCAGCACGGCACCGCCGTGGTCGCGCTCGCAGCCCTCATCAACGCGGCGCAGCGCACCGGCGTCGACCCGCGCGCGAGCGTGGTCGGGCAGATCGGGCTCGGCGCCGCCGGGGCCGGCATCGTACGACTGCTGCGTGCCTTCGGCGTGCGGCACATCCTCGGCACCGATCTCAATCCGAGCGCGGTGGCCCGGCTCGTCGCGGAGGGCGGCGAGGGAGTGAAGCTCGAGGAGCTCATGCAGCGCGCTGACATCGTGATCGCCTGCACCGGCGCCAAGGGACTCATCAAGCCTCAATGGGTGCGCAAGGGACAGGTGATCCTCGCGCTGTCGAATCCGGATCCCGAGATCGAGCCGCTGGTGGCGCGCGAGCACGGGGCGGCACTCGCCGCCGACGGCAAGGGTATCAACAACGTGCTGGCATTCCCGGGCCTGTTCAAGGGCGCGCTGGAGGCGCGCGCGAGGTGTTTCTCCGATGAGATGCTGATGGCGGCCGCGCGTGCGATTGCCGGCTTTGCCTGTGGCGCCGAAGAGCTCGTGCCCGATGCGCTCGACAAGGAGCTACACCAGAAGGTAGCGGCTGCAGTGCGGGCCGCCTCCACCGGTCCGCCGCAGATGCCTCAGTAAGGGACGCTGAAGCGCCGGTACACCGCGGCCAGCAGCCACAGCGGACCAATCAGCAGGAACTGCACGTCCTTGAAGAAGGACGGCCGCTTTCCCTCGATGGCGTGGCCGATAAATTGCCCCACCCACGCCAATACGAAGATGGCGAGCGACGTTGCCCACAAGGGCCACGGCAGCTCGCTGAGCCACTGCACGGTCGCGAGCAGCGCGACGAACACGATCGCTATTCCCAGCGCGAGCGAAGGCGAGAGCACCAGGTAATAAGCGACTGCGGCCGCGGCCGTGAGGCTTGCCCAGTTGAGCCACGGCGAGACCGCGGCGAAGCCTGCAGGGACTGGCACGGACCAAAGCAGCCCCATGAGCGAGAGCACGATCGGCGGAACGCAGATCCAGTGCAGCAGCTTGTTGACGGGATTCTCGTGGCTCGTGCCGTATTCGCTGAGCCAATCCGCCACGGTGCGCATGAGACTTTCTGCGCCGAGCCTCAGTGGGAGCCGTCCGACGCAGTGTTCGACGCAGTGCTCGAGCCGGTGCCCGACGTGATCAGCGTGATGTCTTCGACGTCAAGTCCACCGGTCTTCGAACGCAACGAGACTTTCTGAATCTTGGCCTGCACGTCGTCGAACATGATTATGAAGCGGGCGCTCTTGTTATAGGAGATATCGAGCTGTGTGCGCTGATCGCCATCGATGTTGAGGAAGAATCCGCGACTGCGTTGATGACGGTCGCCGCGATCGTCCACGATGAATGCGTCCTTCCAGATATCGGCGCTCTGCACCAGAGTGTTGGCCTTATCCTGATTGGTCAGGTCGGTGACGCAGGCGACCTGTGCATCCTGCCGCCCGCAGCCGTAGACCACCAGGCGGGTGTTCTGCGCTTGCGCGGAGCCGAGGCCGTCTGCCGCCGCCTGCGCGGGTTGACCACCAGTTGAAGCTCCAGCGCTCGCCGGCTTTTGCGCGAATGCGCTCGAGAGCGCACCGGAAACCTGGGAAAGCGCGCTCTGAGCGCCACCGCCGCCGGCATCGCCCGAGGTGCTCCCGCCGCTGCCCCCGGCCCCCGATTGCGGCTTCGCGGCGCCTCCGCTGGCACCTGTGCCGCTGCCGCCACCACTGCCAAAGATGCTGGCTAATACGCCTGTCAGCCCGGAGTTCCCGGAAGCCCCACTGCCCGCGCCAGAGGTACCTGCGGCGGCGCCACTGCTCGCAGTCCCCGTGCTGCCAGTGGTCGCGCCTTTGCTGGCCGCGGCTCGAGCCGTGGCTGGAGCCGCGGCCGGAGCGGCGCTCGCGCCTTGCGAGGATGCGAGTGTCGCAGCCGGCACGGCGTTGTCAGTCCAACCCGTCTCGATGACATTTTTCTTCGCATTGCGAAGAGCGCTGGCCCGATCCTGGAGCAGCTTCTCGGCGGCGGCAGCATTAGCGGCCGGCGCACAGGCGATGCCGCCTTTGTAACCGTAGCGCTGCGCCAAAAACTGCGTGAACGCGGCACGCACGGCCGCCGCCGACGAGGCGGGTCCCTGCAGAACGCCGCTGACATAGATGGTCTGGAGGTTCGGCTGCGAAGCACAGACGCCGTACTCGACGCGCGCGGTCTGTCCCGCAGCCACGAGCGGACAGGTCGCAGCCATCAGAGCGATGGCGAGCGGAAGGGCTCTCTGGACCATGTGGATCTCCCCGGATAGATATTCTTGGTCGACCGCATGGCGGCCGCCCTTTCTAATGCCCCATTGTGACCCACACACCGGCCTTTGCCGAGAGGCGCCGGTGGGTGCTTCGGGCGAAGGCGCCGGTAAACCTTCCGGGGCCGGCTCAGCCGGCCGCCAGGCCCTCAGGCGGCCATCAGCCCGCGCAGCTTGCCGAGGGCACTCGACTCGATCTGGCGGATGCGCTCGGCTGAGACGCCATATTTCCCCGCGAGTTCGTGCAGCGTCGCCTTGTCGTCCGACATCCAGCGCCGTTCGACGATGTCGCGGCTGCGGTGGTCGAGCCGGTTTAACGCACCGCGCAGGCGGTCGGAGGAATCCTCGGCGCTCTCGGCTTCTTCGACCTCCTCGGCAGGGTCAGCGTCCGGGGCAGGCAGATAGGCGGCCGGGCTATAGAGCTCCTCGTCGTCGGCTTCCGGGGCTGGATCGAAGGAAAGGTCCCGTGCCGCCAACCGCTTTTCCATCTCGGTCACTTCACCCGGGGAGACGCCCAGATCGCGGGCCACGGCAGCGGTCTCCTCTGCCGAAAGCCAGGTGAGGTTCTTCTTCAAGCGCCGCAGATTGAAAAACAGTTTGCGCTGCGCCTTGGTGGTGGCGATCTTGACGAGCCGCCAGTTGCGCAGCACGTACTCATGGATCTCGGCCCGGATCCAATGGACGGCGAATGACACCAGGCGCACGTTGAGCGAGGGGTCGAAACGCTTCACGGCCTTCATGAGGCCCACGTTCCCTTCCTGGATGAGGTCGCCGACCGGCAGGCCGTAGCCGCTATAGCCGCGGGCAATGTGCACGACGAAACGCAGGTGCGAGAGCACCAGGTGTCTCGCGGCGGCGAGGTCGCCGTCGGAACGGAAGCGCTCGGCCAACTCGCGCTCTTCCTCGCGCGATAGAACAGGAATGTGGCTGACCCGCTCGAGGTAGGCATCGAGGCTTCCGAGCGGGCCGGCCAGGGCTTGGTCACCCATGCGGGCAACCAATGCGGTATTCGCAGTAGTCATCAGATCTCCCGTGGGTTGGAGGGCATTCTAGCAGTCGGTTGGTTAGAGTGCTAAAGGGCCGCCGAGTTCCCCGGCAGTCGGTGGGGGCAGCAGGGCTAATCGCCATTTGAGAACAATAGCTTAGGCGGCTAGCCTGCGGCCCGGCATCCCCCTTCCGGGGGGTCGATCACCTCTCTGGGAGGGGACGGCGCAAGCGTCGACGCGCTAAGCCTGAACTAAGCAGTACCGCAGCTCGCATTGGGGTAAAGTCGCGCGGCTCCAGACGAACATAACTAAAAGGGGAGGACTGCCGTGGTCACGCTGTCGTCGCTTTGGCTCCCGATCTTCCTGTCATCCGTCATCGTCTTCCTGGCGAGCTCCGTGATCCACATGGCCCCGCTTTGGCACAAGAGCGATTACCCGAAGATGCCCCGTGAGGCAGAGGCGCTCGACGCGCTGCGCCCGCTCGCCATCCCACCCGGCGATTACTTCATCCCCAGAGCGCATGACATGAGCGAAATGCGCACGAGAGAGTTCAAGGAGAAGATGAACAGCGGCCCCGTGGCAGTCATGACAGTCATGCCGAACGGCCCGATCCACATGCGCCGCAATTTGATTCAGTGGTTCGTGTTCCTGATCGTAGTCGCGGTTTTCTCGGCCTACATTGCCGGGCGAGCACTGGCCCCCGGAACGCCCTACCTGCGGGTATTCCAGATCGTCGGCGCGACCGCGTTCATGGGATACGCGCTCGCGCTCTGCGAGCTCTCCATCTGGTACCGACGCTCCTGGAGCCTGACGCTCAAATCGGCCTTCGACGGGCTAATCTATGCCGCGCTCACTGCCGGTACTTTCGCTTGGCTCTGGCCGCATTAGATCTGCGGCGGCGATGACGGCGGCCATGACGGCGGTGATTAAATCGCAGCGAGGAATGCATCACGCGCCGCCAGTGTTATGACCGTGCCCGAAAAGCGCATACGTGAAGTTATGACATGCGTCCATGGAAGTACGTAGAAGTCGCATCCGGCCGGCAGGGAAAACTAAGAGTCCGTCACGTATGCATGTCATAGGCCATGGTCTGATACACTCAAATGGCCGGGGGGCCACTAGGCGCGGATCTAATGAATAAGGGTCTCTTTTTTCGACTGGCGGTACTGATCTGCTTGCCGCTCGCTGCCGCGGTCTCACGCGCAGACATCCCTTCAGGACGCGCCATACAGGCGCACATCAAGTACTCGCAGCGTTCCGCGCTCGCCGAGCCGCTGCTGCGCTCGAGCGCCGCGCTGGTCATCGATACCACGCACTCCTCGGTGCTGTATTCGCGCCGTGCCAGCGTGGCCATGCCGATTGCTTCGATCACCAAGCTGATGACCGCGCTCGTCGTCATGGACGCCGGACAGTCGCTGGACGAGACACTCGAGATCACCACGGACGACCGTAGCAGCGGCAAGGGAGCTTTCTCGCGCCTCTTGCCCGGCACGCACCTCACCCGTGGCTCTCTGATGCACTTGGCGCTGATGTCTTCCGAGAACCGGGCCGCTCATGCGCTCGGCCGCAACTATCCGGGCGGTGTCGCAGCATGCGTCGCGGCCATGAATGCCAAGGCCCGCGAGCTGGGCATGAGCAATGCGCATTTTGTGGAGCCGACGGGGCTCTCGGACGAGAACGTCGCGAGTCCCGAAGACCTATCGAAGCTGGTGATGGCCGCAGCCAAGGTCCCGGCGATACGCGATTACTCGACCGACGGCGGCTTCTCAGTGCAGATCGGGCGCCGCATGGTGAATTTCCGCAATACCGATTCGCTGGTGAGCAGCCCCGACTGGAACATCGTGGTGCAGAAGACCGGCTACATCTCGGAGGCGGGGCGTTGCCTGGTGATGCAGACGGTGATCGAGGATCGCACCGTGGTGATCGTGCTGCTCAATTCCTTCGGCAAGCATACCCGCGTCGCGGATGCGCGCCGCGTACGTCGCTGGATGGAGGCGACACTTCTGGCGCACGAGGGGACGCGGGCCACCTCGACCTGAGGTCCGGCTTTCAGGCGCCGGGCTCGATGCTCCGCAGATGGCGCGCGGCGGAGATCCACGCGCCCAGCCAGCCAAGCACCGCTCCGCCGCCGAGCAGAATCCCGACATCCTGGATGGACAGACCCTGTAGCGTGTAGCGGCTGCCGTAAAGCTGCGCGAGCGTCGCCACCGGCGCGCCGAGCAGCGCGACCAGCAATGCGACGATCGCCCAGGCGAGCAACGCGCCACCGAGCCCGTAGAGGACTCCGGCGTACAAGAACGGACGACGCACGAAGGCATTCGATCCGCCGACCAGCTTGGTGACCTCGATTTCCGCACGGCGACCGGTAATCTCGAGGCGCACCGTATTTCCGATCACCGCCAGTACCCCGACGCCGAGCAGTCCGGCAGCCATCAACAGCAGCCGACTCATGACCTCGAGTATGGCGTTGAAGCGCATCACCCACTCGGAGTCGACCTGCACCAGGTCCACCTCTGGCCAGGCCCCGAGATAATGGCGCAGCGACTCGAGGGCGGCGGGGGAGCTGTTCTCGGGGCGCGGGCGTACATGCAGTACGTTGGGGAGCGGGTTGTCCTTCAGTGCGGCGAGCGCGTCGCCGAATCCGGAGTAGCGGCGGAACTCCTCGAGACCCTCGTCGGCAGAGATCAACGTCACCTTCTCGACGTCGTGGCGCTCCTTCGCTGCCTGCGCGAGCTGTTGAGCCTTGGCGAGCGGCACGTCGGTCTTCAGGTAGACCGAGACGTCGACCGCGTTGGCAAAGTTGCCTGTGGCTGCCTGTGCGTTGACGACGAACAGTCGCAGTGCCGCAGGCAATGCCAGCGCGAGCGCGATCACGAGTAACGTCAGAAGCGTTGCAACCGGGGTCCGCACCAGACGTCCGAGCGACCCAACCAGCGCCTGCATGTGCCAGCCGCCGACCACGCCAAGGCTCATCGGATGGCCACAACGCTCGGCAGCGGATCGACGGCATCGCCCTGGACCTGCCCGTTCTCGAGGACGATCACTCGCTGCGCGAACTCCTTCACCAGGTGGTGGTCGTGGCTGGCAATCACGACCGTGACGCCGACGTCCTGAAAGCGTCTGAAAAGGCGCATAACCTCGAGCGATAGGTCGGGGTCCAAATTGCCCGTGGGCTCATCGGCAATGAGCAGGGGCGGCTTGCTCACCACCGCGCGGGCAATGCCGACCCGCTGTTGCTCGCCAACCGACAGCTCGCCGGGCAGTGAGCGCTCCTTGCCGAGCAACCCCACTTGATCGAGCGCCGCGCGCACCCGCCGGTCGATCTCCTTGAGCGGGGTCGCGCTGACCGCGAGCGGCAACGCGACATTGTCGTAAACCGGACGGTCGGGCAGCAGCCGATGGTCCTGAAATACCACCCCCACTCGGCGCCGGAATCCGGAAATGTGGCGTGATTTGAGCGTCTGGGTATTGCGGCCGTTCACGCGCACGGCGCCGCGAGTCGGCCGCTCGAGCAGCGCGATCAGCTTGAGAACCGTGCTCTTACCGGCGCCCGAGCGGCCGGTGAGGAACACCATCTCGCCGTTGTGGATCTCGAAGCTGACATTTGTGAGTGCCTCGCGCCCGTTGGCGTAGCGCTTGCTCACCCGGTCGAAGACGATCACGCGCGGCCCGCCTCGCCAGCCTCGCGCGCAGTGGCAGCCGCTGTGCCACCGTCCTGCGGCCCCTCGACCAGCGCGGCGGCGAAGGCCTGCGGATCGAATTCGCCGAAATCCTCGAGTGATTCTCCAATGCCGATGTAACGGATCGGAAGCTTCAGCTCATTGGCAATGGCGACGACGATGCCGCCCTTCGCGGTGCCGTCGAGCTTGGTGATCACGAGCCCGGTGACCCCCACCGCCTCGTTGAACTGCCGTGCCTGGGCCAGTGCGTTCTGGCCCTGGTTGGCATCGAGCACCAGCAACACCTCGTGCGGTGCGCTGGCGTCGGAACGCTGGATGACGCGTTTCACTTTCTTCAGCTCATCCATGAGGTGCGACTGGCTGTGCAGCCGCCCGGCCGTGTCGGCGAGCACGACGTCACTGGCGCGCGCCCGCGCCGCAGCCAGCGCGTCGAACACGACGGCTCCGGGATCCGCGCCCGGCGCCTGGGCCGCGAACTCGGCACCGCTGCGCTCGGCCCATACCTTGAGCTGCTCGATCGCAGCTGCCCGGAAGGTGTCACCGGCGGCGAGCAGCACCGTAAGTCCCTCGGCCGCACACCGCCCCGCCAGCTTTCCGATGGTGGTCGTCTTGCCCGAGCCGTTGACGCCGACCACGAGGATGACGAACGGCCGGCATTGGGAGTCGATCACCAGCGGCCGGGCACTTGG
>Ga0307476_10000780_pt1 | contig 21976 bp, 17 predicted proteins | sample atmos_gasesECM2C_2_FD_203314 | JGI IMG/M metagenome (GOLD analysis project Ga0307476, IMG submission 203314) | Hardwood forest soil microbial communities from Morgan-Monroe State Forest, Indiana, United States - atmos_gasesECM2C_05 | ecosystem: Environmental > Terrestrial > Soil > Temperate...
CCCCTTCGCAGTGCGGCAACTGGCCAGCCCCCGGCCATACTTCGCCCCTACAATAAATCCGCCCTTCAACATCGACGGCACCACCGCCACGCACTCCGCCGACCCCAACACTTCCTGCGGAATTCCCTTATCCGGCGCCCCCTGGATTTCGTCCAGCACATCGGCCGCCGCCTGCACCCGGTCCGAAGCCTTCGATTCTTTCGTCTGACCGTCAGCCGCGACAGAAAACCCGCACAGACACACCACCACAACAAGCAGCACAAGCTTTTTCATGGTTCCTCATTCGCTAAAGATTCTCTGGGATTAATGCCTTGGATTGTAAATGAAGGGACGAGGTTGTGTCAGGATCGCTTTGACTGAGGAGAAAGCCAGAATCAGCAGGAAGGAGACATCTTAAACAAAAAAATCGGGGCTGAAAGTAGTGACCCTAATCGCCACTCTCAGCCCCGTCTCCCAGGTTCTGTGGTAGGTAGCGCGAGTATGCCCCGCACACGCTTTCCCAACAAGATTACCGAGGTCAATGTCCCAAAGTAACGTATTCCAACGGCGTGATCCTGAGCGGAGCCGTTCTCCAGGCGGAGCGAAGGATCTCCCGCTCCTCAAACCCATCCGCTCGCGACTCGGTACTAGGTACTAGCTACTTCCTACTTCGCCGCCACCAGCGAATGCGTAATCGCATGCACTGACAGCGCAATCCGGTTCTGCACGCCCACCTTGCGCATCAATTTCGCCACATGCGCTTTCACGGTGCGCTCCTCGATCCCGAGCTGTGCGCCAATCTCTTTGTTGGACCGTCCCGCCACCAGCATCTCCAGCACTTCCTTCTCGCGATCAGTGAACGTCACGCGGCCTGCCGGAAAGATCCGTCCCGGCGCCGACGACACCCGCTCAATGAACATCGAAAGCACTTTGCGCGGCGCCCATACCGACCCCTGACTCACAATGCGAATGGCCTGCGCAAATTCCGCCGGCGAAGCCGCCTCATCCACGTAGCCCTTGGCCCCAGAAGCGATCGCTTTGAGAATGGTTTCTTCGTCCACGCCCGACCCGGTGACAATAATGCGCAGATCCGGCCGTGTCGCTTTCAAGCTCGCCATCACATCGAAAAGGTTTTGTCCCGATCGATTTCCCAGCAGAATCAAGTCGACGTTCTGCAAAGTCGAAATCTCAGGCAGGCCGGCAGAGACCAGTTCGAACTCCGGCTCAGAGTCGAACAATGCGCGGAATCCCACAAACCTCAGCGGGTCGCTCTCCACGACGGCAATTTTGATAATCGGTTTTCTCGCGACTGCTGCTTTCATAGTTTTCCCTATAGGGCGTAGTGTCTTAGCTAGAGCATAACGGCATTTGTCCCCACTGCAAAGAGAAGTGACCGAAGTTAAATTACGGGAGTAACATGAAAAAGAACCTCGAAAACCCGCTCTACAACAGAGATTGGCGGGATAATTCTCGAAGTGACCCGCGGAGAAGATTCAGCATGAGGAAAATTTCCAATCGCTTTCTTGTAGCAATCGCCAGCCTCACCATCGCTGCCTCCACTCTGTTCGCACAGGAACCGCCACCCCCTGCCCCACCCGCGCCAGCCGCCACGCCGCAGGCTCCTCCCATTACCTACAAGCCGAACTTCCCCGGCGACCCGGCCCGCTCTGACGCCGAAGCTGCCGCTCTCGCCTACATGCGGGTCGTGATCCGCGCCCAGCGCCAGTTCAACAAGCAGTACGATCACTTCGCCACTTCACTCGCCGAACTCGTCCACTCCGGCTCGTTCACTAAGCGCATGGTCAACCCCGACCGCGGCTATTACACCGCCAGCTTCGAAGGCAAGAAAGACAGCTACATCCTAACCATGACGCCCAAGCAGCTAGACGCCCAACACCGCTCCTTCTACGCCGAAGACGACGGCAAGATCCACGCCGACGAAGAAAAACCCGCCGACGCAAAATCTCCCGTCGTGAAATGACTTCTGAACTACTTGTCATCCTGAGCGGAGGGCGTGCTTCGCGAAAGCGAAGCATGCCCGCAGTCGAAGGACCCCTTGCACTGCGGCTGCTGCGTTGGCCTAGCTAGGCGTTTCTGTCATGCCCTCGGCTCAACGCTGACCGTTAACCGAAACTCGGTTTATCATGGAAGTGAGAAGAATCAATCCCACGGAGGAATCATGCCCGCAACCATCGGCGCGCCCGCGCCAGAATTCACATTGAAAGATCAGGATCAGAAGGAAATAAAACTCAGCGACTATCGCGGCAAGAAGCGCGTAGTCCTCATCTTCTACCCGCTCGACTGGAGCCCAGTCTGCACCAAAGAGCACGTTTGCATCGTCAACGACAAGAAACAGTTTGAGCAGCTCGACGCCCAGGTGCTCGGTCTAAGCGTCGACAGCGTGTGGTCGCACAAAGCCTACGCCGAAAAGATGGGAATCCAGTACCCCCTCCTGGCTGATTTCCAACCCCGCGGCGCAGTCGCCGCCAAGTACGGCGTCTATCTAGAAGACAAAGGCATCACCGGACGCGCCATCTCCATCATCGACCGCAACGGCAACCTGGCTTGGCACAAAAACTACGACATCCCAGTAGTCCCCGATATAAAAGAAGTCTCGCAAGCATTGGCCGAAGTGAAATAGATCCAGAAGTGAAACGAAACGTGAGGGGTGCCCCATCCTTCTCGCGCTCTTTGCGAGAGGGTGGGGATTTTGACTTTCTACCTCCCGAACCGGGTGCCCCATTTCTCGCGTCCTTTGCGAGAAGTGGGGACTTTGACTTCCTAACTCCCCGCCTTAATCTCCGCCGCCTTCCCATCCTTATAAATCACGACCAGCGGCTTCCCTCCATTTGGATACCGCACCGTCTTCTCCTCCGACGTCCCGCCCGCATCCGGAACCCCCATCCCCACCGCGAAATCCGCCTGCTGTTCATTCATCCCCGCCTTCACTTCATGCTGCTCCACCGCCTGCCAAACGTCCGCCGGCCAATGCTTATACAACTCATGCGGATCCTCCACATAAAACATCTCGTCGGAATAAATCTTGTACTGCCCATCCGACTCGAATCCGATGGGAACGGCGAAGCTGTGCCCATCTTTCTCAAACGTAGCCACCACCTGCCTCCGCCCACCCGGCGCGGCGATCGCCATCACATCTTTTATCTCCAGCCGCTCCAGCGGCCCCAGCAATCCCGCCTCGTGCGCAAAATCAACGCTCTTCGCCACCGGCACGTACCGGTAATAGGTGTAACGGTATCCGTCCACCACCCACACCGGCTGCAGCGTCAACTGCTTCGCCGATTTCACATCGAACGGATACAGCTTCTTCGGCCTCACATAGAAGTCCAGATTCGAGTAGCCGGCCTTCTTCGCCTGCTCCACCTTCTCCGCCGCAACATAGTCCTCATGCCGCTCATAAAGCAGATATCCCGCGCGCACTCCCGCCACCACCACCGCCAGCGCCAAAGCAATCTGAATCCTCTGCTTCGCCTCTTCACTCATCATGCAAGCGATTCCTTACCCAGTGAACCTCTGTGTCCTCTGTGTTAAAGATTTTAGGGAAGCCATCAAACGCACAACCATCCTACGGTACACTAGATAGAAGAAGGATCCCCATGCCAGTCACCGAAGAAGAAGTCCTAAGCGCTCTGAAAAGTTGTTACGACCCCGAGATCCCTGTCAACATAGTCGACCTCGGCCTAATCTACAAAGTGAACTTCGCCCCCGCCGACACCCCCGAGCAAACCAAGCAGGACGTAGTCATCGACATGACCCTAACCGCGCAGGGCTGCCCCGAACACGTCAACATCAGCGCGCAAGTCAAGTCGCGCCTCGAGCAGCTGCCCGGCATCCGCAACGCCGCAGTCAACGTCGTCTGGACCCCGCCCTGGACCCCCGAACGCCTAAGCCCCGACGCCAGAAAGCAACTAGGCATCGAGTAGAGGCTTCGGCTTTCGGGCTCCGGGCTTCGGCGAAACCGCTCGAACCCTAAGGCTTGCGCCGAAGCCCGAAAGCCAAAGCCCGAAGCCCGCCCTCAACCACCAATCTCATCCCAGGCGTTGTAAGCGGTCCGCCCCGCCGCATCAGTAATCCGCTTGCCGGCGCGTGCCGCCATCTCCATCACCTGCATGCCGCGGTCAAAATAATCCGGCAGCGCCTGCCGCACCTTCTCAAAATTATCCGGAAATTCCGACGCCAGTACCGCCAGCCCCAAGCCCGTAGCCAGCACGCCCGCCGGATATTTCTTCTTCAAAAACAAAACCGTAGCCGCCCCAATCGAGCCCGCCACGACTGCCTTCTTCCACCCGTCCATGTTTCCCCCGCAAAGTAAAAGTAGTAGATTGCGAATGATTATACTTCCTGGAAGTTTGTGTGGGGAATGTGTAGGGAATGTGTGGGGATTGTGTGGAGATTGTGTGGGAACGGGCGCCTCGCCCGTTCAGCCGAGCGCAGCGAGGCACACTGCATACAGTCGCAATGCTCCTGTGCTCACAGTCTCCACCCCTCCGCCGAATTAAGAATCCCTAAGCCAGCACCCCTCATTACCTTCGCTGCCTCACCGACGTGCGCGCCGTTCCCTTGCCAAACGACTACACTCGAATTGTGAAGCGACACTACACCATCGGACGCATCAAGGGCGGCATGAAGTTCACCTGCACCCGCTGCGCCCATCACGTCAGCACTCTCGATTTCGACACCCGCGACGGCAACCTCCGCACCCAAGCCGCCACCGCCATCAACCGTCACGCCACCAGCGTCCACCACGAGCCTGTAATGTTCTCCTCCCTCGACACCCAACAGCGCATCTGGCGCACCTAGTGTGGAAGAGCGGCGCTTCAGCGCCGCGTAAAGCATCCCTGATCAAGACGTGCTTCAGCCCGCGAGCATCACGCATCCGTAAAATATTGTCATTCCGAAGCGCGCCGAAGGCGCGCGAGGAACCTGCTGTTGCCGGCGGCGCCTCAGCTCATGTAAAGACAGCCGCCTCCGCTGTCAGGGGAGCGAAGCGACGCTAGGCGAGGAGCCTGGCGAGATACACAAGGGCACACGAGACGTTCCTCATTCACGCAAGTCTTTGTAACTGGCACTCGCAGCCAACGATTGCCAGCCTCGTTCGCTGTCTTTCAACGCTTTCTCTTCGCTCCTTGATTTTCGTGCCGATATTTCGGCACTTGGCCAAGTCCATCCCCCTCAGCCACATCCCGTGCACCAACTATAGCTTTAAGGTGGTTTTCCGAGTTTTCCGCGATTTCCACAGTGTTTCGGCAAAACCGCTCTTATGTTCCAACTGGAACACTATGTCAATTTCGCATCCGGGACCTAGTCGACAACTGCTTTATCAGTGATGAGCAGCCCACGGTCGATGATGGCAAATGCCTCGCGCAGTTGCTGCTCGTTGATGCACAACGGAGGATTAGTGAAGAAGGTGTTCCAGCGCACGAACGTGTACAGGCCTTGCTCGCGGAAGAAGCGCCCGAGCGCAGCCATCTCATCCGACGTTCCGTTGAACGGAGCCAGCGGCTGGCGCGTCGTGCGGCTGCGCACCAGTTCGACAATCCCGAACAGTCCGATCGAACGCACCGCGCCCACCGACGGATGCTTCGCCTGCAACTCCGCTCCCAGTTCCTTCAGCACGACGCCCATTTTTTTCGCGTTGTCGATCAGTCCATCCTCTTCATACACGCGAATCGTAGCCAGCGCCGCCGCGCATCCCATGGGATGACTGTTATAAGTCAATCCGCCATAGAACACTTTGTCCTGGAAGTGCTGGGCGATGTGATGCCGCATCCCCACCGCTCCCAGCGGCAGATAGCTGGACGTCAATCCCTTCGCCATGCAAAGCAGGTCGGGAACAACCTTCCAGTGATCAACAGCAAACCACTCACCGGTCCGTCCGAAACCAGCCATCACCTCATCGGCAATCATCAATATGCCGTACTTGTCGCAGATCTTGCGCAGCCCTTCCAGATATCCATCAGGCGGAATGAGAATGCCGTTCGTGCCGGTGACTGGTTCGAGAATGAACGCAGCAATGGTCTGCGAGCCCTCGAGCTGAATTGTCTCTTCAATCATCGCCAGCGAAGCGTCAGCCGATTCCCATCCCCGCTCGATCCCGTGATAAGGATCGAGCACATGCACCACACCCGGAATCCCAGGCTCAGCGGCCCATCTGCGCGGATCGCCCGTGAGACTCATCGCCCCCGCAGTTGCCCCGTGATAAGAGCGATAGCGCGCCATGATCTTGTGGCGTCCTGTGAAGAAGCGCGCGATCTTGATGGCGTTCTCGTTAGCCTCAGCGCCACCATTCGTAAAGAAGAACGTGTCGATGTCGCCCGGAGTGATTTCAGCAAGCTTCGCGCCCAGCCGCGCGCGCGGTTCCGTCGCCATGAAAGGATTCGCATAAGCGAGCGTCGCCGCCTGCTCGCTGATCGCCTGAATCACGCGCTCATCGCCGTGTCCGATGTTGACCGACATGAGCTGGCTGTTGAAGTCGATAAAGCGTTTGCCTTCCGGTGTGTAGAAATAAATCCCCTTGGCATGAGCAACGGGAATGGGATCGACCTTCGACTGGGCAGACCACTCATAGAGCGTGTGCTTGCGTGCGAGGTCTACGATTTCTTTGCCCGTCATCTTCTGGGTCGTTGCGGGATTTGCGATGGTAGTGGTCATTATCAAGACTCCCTGCTAGAACTTGCGGCTGTGCTCTTTAGCCCAGCGCTCGACTACAACTTTCTTGTCGGTATAGAACTCGATGGCGTCGCGGCCCTGGCCGTGGAGATCGCCGAAGAAGCTGTTCTTCCATCCGCTGAAGGGGAAGTAGGCCATGGGCGCGGCGACTCCGATGTTGATGCCGATATTCCCCGCGGGAGCTTCGTAGCGGAAGCGGCGCGCGGCCGATCCGCTCGAGGTGAACAGCGAGGCCTGATTGCCGTAGGCGCTGCGTTCGAGGAAGGCGAGCGCATCATCCATATCGTCAGCATGAACGAGACTGAGGACGGGACCAAAGATCTCGGTGTCTGCGAGATCGCTGGTCTTGGGAACGTTGTCGAGGATGGTCGGGTTCACGAAGTTGCCGGATTCGTATTTCGGAATCTTAGAGTTGCGACCATCGAGCAGAACTTTCGCTCCCTGCTTTTCTCCGAGGCCGATGAGCGATTCCACGCGCTCTTTGCTTTGGGCTGTAATGACAGGACCCATTTGCACGTCTTTGTCGAGGCCGTTGCCGACTTTGAGTTTGGAGGCAGCGTCGGCGATAGAGTCGCGAAAAGTTTTCTGCGCTTCGCCAACGGTGACCGCGACCGAGACGGCGAGGCAGCGCTGGCCGGCGCATCCAAAGGCGCTGTCGCTGATGATCTGCGTCGCCATGGGCATATCGGCGTCGGGGAGAACGATGACGTGATTCTTGGCTCCGCCCTGACACTGGCAGCGCTTCCCTTTTTCTCCGGAACGCGCGTAGATGTAGCGCGCGACTGGAGTCGAGCCAACAAAGCTGATGGCGCGGACCTTGGGGTGGTCGATGAGTGCATCGACGACGGCTTTGCCGCCGTTGACCAGGCCTACGACGCCTTTGGGCAATCCCGTCTTTTCGAGCAGTTCGTAAACATAACGCATGGTGAGCGGGACGCGCTCAGAAGGCTTCAGGATAAACGTGTTGCCAGTGGCAATAGCATAGGGCAAATACCAGAAAGCGATCATGCCCGGAAAGTTAAAAGGGACGATGGCAGCGGTGACGCCGAGCGGCTGGCGGATCATCATCTCGTCGATGCCGCGAGCGACGTCTTCAAGGTTGTAGCCCTGCATCATCATCGGAATGCCGCAGGCGACTTCGACATTCTCGATCGCCCGGCGCATCTCGGCTTTGGCTTCGGCGAAGGTCTTGCCGTTCTCCTGGGTGATGATGCGGCCGATGTCATCGATGTGATCTTCGAGCAGCATCTTCAGCTTGAACAGCGGCTGGATGCGGTCTTCGGGCGGCGTGCGGCGCCATTCGGGGAAGGCCGCGGCCGCGGCTTCGACGGCTTGATTGACTTCCGTGGCTTCGGCGAGCGGGACTTGAGCGAGAGTCTCGCCAGTCGCGGGATTGACTACATCGCGCCATTCGGAGGCGGAAGAGTCCGTCCAGCGGCCGTTGATGAAGTTCGTGAGCCGGAGTGTCGGTGGTGCGGCTACTAAGGTCATGGTATTGCCTCTACTATCGCGAAGAATAACTCAGATTATTACACCAACTGCGCGACTGCGCCTTTCTTGTCGCAAACCGCGGCCAGGGCCGATTCCAGCACATCGAGGCCCTCGTCCATTTGTTCGTTCGTCGCAATCAGCGGGACCAGAACGCGGATCACGTTCGAGTACGAGCCGGCGGTGATCGTGATCAGGCCGTGTTCGTAGCAATACTGCGTGATCTGCCTGGTTTCGTCCGCCGCTGGAGTTTTTGTTTCCTGCGACTTAACCAGTTCGATGGCCTGCATGCCGCCGAGGCCGCGCACGTCGCCGATGATGGACCAGCGGCGTTGCCACTCGCGGGCTCGGCGCTGGAAGCGGTCTCCGAGTTCGCTGGCGCGTGTTAACAGGTTTGTATTTTCGAACAAGTCGAGTACGGCGAGCGCGGCGGCGCAGGAAAGCGGATTGCCGGCGAAAGTGCCGCCTAGTCCGCCGGGGCCGGGTGCGTCCATGATTTCGGCGCGGCCGGTGATGGCGGCGAGCGGCAAGCCGCCGCCAAGGGATTTCGCAGTCACTAGAATGTCTGGCTCGATGCCGTAACGCTCGCTGGCGAAGAGCGCGCCGGTGCGCCCGAAGCCAGATTGAACTTCATCCGCAATGAAGAGCACTCCGTGTTTGTGGCAGAGATCGATTAGAACTTTGAAATAGTCCGGCGGAGGAGCGACGAATCCGCCTTCGCCGAGAACCGGCTCGGCAATGACTGCTGCTACTTCTTCATTGGCGACAACACGCTTGAAAGTGTCTTCGAGGTGGCGAGCACAGTAGAGGTCGCACGACGGATACTTTAAGTTGTACGAGCAGCGATAACAGTAGGCGAACGGGATGCGGTAAACCTCGCCGGGGAACGGCGCGAATCCGGCTTTATAAGGATGCGTCTTGCTGGTGAGAGCGAGCGTCATCATAGTGCGGCCGTGGAAGGCGTCTTCGAAAGCGATGATCGCGGGACGCTTGGTGTAGGCGCGGGCGACTTTGACAGCATTTTCGATGGCTTCGGCGCCGCTATTGACGAAGAGAGTTTTCTTGGGAAACTTGCCCGGCGTTACTTCGTTCATGCGCTCGGCGAGGCGGATGTAGCCTTCGTAGGGCGTGACCTGGACGCAGGTGTGGAGGTATTTATCAAGCTGGCCGCGGATGGCATCGACTACGGCTTCCTGACGATGACCGGCGTTAGCGCAGCCGATGCCTCCGGCGAAGTCGATGTAGCGATTGCCGTCTACGTCTTCGAGCCATGCGTCTTCGGCCTTCGCTACGTAAATAGGCGTGCCGTGGGAAAGGCCGCGGGGCACGGCTTGAGCGCGGCGGGCTGAGAGCGCTTGGGACTTCGGGCCGGGAATGGGCGTGCGGAGTTGAATGGTGCTCATATCAGTTTCTCGTGAGAACTCCCTGACGCGCCGGCGGCAGTGCACGCTGGCAGGGATCCTTCGACTGCGGTTGATCTTCGCGCTTTGGCGCGAAGATCACTCCTCGCTCAGGATGACAATGACGGGGAGTTTCCTTCATCAGTACCAACCTATTGGTGCTTCGTTCAGGTTGATGTAGACCTGCTTGGTTTCTAAATACTCTTCGATGCCCCACGGGCCTAGTTCGCGGCCGAAGCCGGATTGTTTGTAGCCGCCCCAGGGGGCTTCTACGTAGGTTGGTTGCATATGATTCACCCAGACGATGCCTGCGCGCAGAGCCTTCACGGCGCGCATCGCTTTGAAGATGTCACGGGTCCAGACGGCGGCGGCCAATCCGTAGGGCGAATCATTGGCGATCTTGAGCGCGTCTTTTTCGTCTTCAAACGGGATCACGGCCGCTACTGGGCCGAAGATTTCTTCGCGGGCGATGCGGGCCGAGTTTGTTACGTCGGAGAAGATTGTGGGTTGGACGTAGTAGCCCTTCCCTATCTTCTCGGGGCGTCCGCCGCCTGAGGCGAGCTTGGCTTCTTTTTTGCCGATCTCGATGTAGGAGTTGACGCGGTCGTATTGCTCTTTACTGACGAGGGGGCCCATCTTGGTTTCGCGGTCGAGTGGTGGGCCGAGTTTGATCTTCTTTGCTTTTTCGGTCATGGCTTCGACGAAGTTTTTGTAGATCGACTTCTGTACCAGGATGCGGCTTCCGGCGGAGCAGACTTCGCCCTGATTAATGAAGACGCCGAAGAGCGCACCATCGATGGCGGCTTCGAAATCGGCGTCGGCGAAGAAGATATTGGGTGACTTACCGCCGAGTTCGAGGGTTACGCGCTTCACCGTGTCGGCGGCCTGTTTCACGATGATTTTGCCTACGGCGGCACTTCCGGTGAAAGCGATCTTATTGACGTCCGGATGCTGGACTAGCGGTGCGCCGCAAGTTTCTCCGAAGCCGGTGATGATGTTGACCACGCCGGGGGGCAGGCCGCAGTCGGCGAAGTAGTTGGCGAATTCGAGAGCGGTGAGGGGAGTTTGCTCAGCGGGTTTGAGGACGCAAGTGCAGCCTGCGGCTATGGCGGGAGCGAGTTTCCATGCTGCCATGAGGAGCGGATAGTTCCAGGGAATGATTTGTCCGGCGATGCCGACTGGCTCTTTGAGCGAGAGGGACATGGCATTGTCGGGAACGGGATTCACGTAGCCGACTACTTTCGTCGCGAGGCCGCCGTAGTATTCGAAGCAGGTGGCGGCATCGTTGATGTCGAATTCGGCTTCGACGATGGGCTTACCGGTGTTGCGGCATTCGAGTTCAGCGAGGGCGGGAAGATTGGCGCGGATTTTTTCGGAGAGACGGAAGAGTACGCGGCCACGCTCCTGCGCGGTTGTGGTTGCCCACGGACCTTCTTCAAATGCGGCTTTGGCAGCGGCAACGGCGCGGTTGACGTCGTCGGGACCGGCGTCCGGGACCTGGGCGATCACTTCTTCGGTGGAGGGGTCGTAGACAGGGAAGGTTTTGGCGGACTTGCTCGCAACCCACTCGCCGTTGATGTACATCTGATAGGTTTTTACTTCGGTTGTGATTCCGCCCGGCATTGGTTCCTCCTGCGTAACTCAGGGGCTAAAGCCCCAAATTTTAGCCGTTCCAACGGCACGACTGAAGTCGTGCCCTTCCCGATCTCTTGCTATTCGCTTAACGGCACGACTAAAGTCGTGCCCTTCCCAATCTCTTTTTTCGAAACTTTTAGGCGGCCGTAGATGAAGAAGAAGAATGCGGCCATACCCACGAAGAAGAGCGTGCCGCCTACCATCCAGACCTCGTACCAGAATAGCGATGTGATCTGCTGGGTCGGGAAAAACACCAGCGCGATGCCGAGGATCGTTGTCAGGAGCCCGCTGGTTCCGGCTACGAACAGCGTGGTGCGGCCGTAGTGGCCGCGCGGAACGGGCTCCGTTATTGCGAATTTCACGAGCGCGCCGAACATGTAGACGAAGGGAACGAGATTCAGGACGACGGCTAGCGACAAGAGCTTTTGGAATGTTTCCTGAACGCCGGCGCCGGCGAGATTCAAGATCACCAGCACTGCGGAGACGATCCCCTGAACGATCAATGCCGCGTAGGGCGTCGCGAAACGCGGGTGAATGTTTCCGAGCCAGGAGGGCATGTAGGAATCGAGTCCGGCCACGAAGGGGATGCGGGCGCAGCCGCCGATCCAGGCCGAGCCGATGCCGGCGATGGCCAGGCTGAGCATGACGGCGAAGGGCACCAGAATCCAGTTCGCGCCGACGCGCGTTGCCATTGCGCCGACTGCCTGCACTACGCCTTGCAGCACGTTGACGCTCTTGCCGACCGCAATCAGGAGCGTGAGCGTGACCGCGACATAGAGAGTACCGGAGATCAGGCCGCCCCAGGCTACTGCTCCGGGAAGAGTGCGGGCGGGGTCGCGGATTTCGTCGCCCATGACAGATGCGAGCTCGAGGCCAATCAGACCGAAGCAGATTACGCCGAAGGAATTTAGAACGAAGCGCGGGTTGGCGGGAATCTTGAAGTCAGCAGCGGTGATCGTAGTGCCAAAGCGCGAGTAGATGAATACCCCCAGACCGATCAGGACTCCAGCGGCGATGAAAGTGCCGATGGCGCCGAGGTTGTTGATCCACTTGCCGATGCCGAGGCCGAGAATGTTGAGCAGGGTGAGCAATGTCAGCAAGGCAAGCGACATAACGAGCGCGAAAGATTTGCTATCAGCAAGACCTGCGTGGCTTGGACCGGCGATAAAAACTGAAACACCGACGAAGTAGAGCATGATCGTCGGCACGTACAGCATGTTATTGGTCCAGTAACACCAGCCGGAGAGGAATCCGTGGAAATTGCCGAAGACTTCTTTGGCCCAGAGATAGACTCCGCCTTCACCGGGATAGCGGTGGGCGAGTTCGATGACGGCGATGCCTTGGGGCCAGAAGAAGAGGATGAGGGAGATGATCCAGAGCCAGATGGTTACACCGCCGTTGGCGGCGATGGAGGGGACTACGTTCAGGTTGAATACGGCTACTACGAATAGGAGGACAAGATCGCGGCGTCCGAGGGCGCGGATCAGTTGGGGCGGGGCGGGTTGGGTGGTGGTGGTGGACAAAGTAAAACCCAAACAGCAGGTTCCTCACCGGGCTTTTCGCCCGGTTCGGAATGACAAGATTCCTCTTGCAACTAACATTTTGCTGGTGCATGCAGGGCGGGCGGGGGCGCCCGCCCCACACGTTCCGAATCTAGTGCGCTACCAGCGCCGGTTGGCCTACACGTTCCTGCTGCGCTTTGGCTAGCGATGACGCTATATCGTCGAAAGCTGCCAGGTGCTTGTCGATATCGGCCTCGGTGTGTTGGACGGAGATGGTCCACTGCTCGTCCCACCAATACGGTTGCGGCATTACGCCGCGGTTGACCATGGCGAACCAGTAGTGGCGCCAGAGGTCAATGTCGATGGTGGTCCAATCGCGGTAGTTGCGAATTTCTTTTGGGTAGAACATCAACGCGCCGTTGGCACCGGCTTGCGCGATGTAGGCTTGCAGGCCGACTTTCGCGATGGTCTTGCGATATCCGGCGGCTAGCTTTTGGCCGAGCTTGTCGACGTGAGCATAGTTGTCTCGGGTGAGGACTTCGCGAAAAGTTGCGAGGCCGGCGGCCATCGAAACTGGATTTGTGTTGTACGTGCCGCCGTGGAAGACCTTATGTTCAGAGATCAGGTCCATGACGGATTTGCTGGCGCCGAACGCGGCCAGGGGCAGGCCCCCGCCAATTGACTTGGCGAGGCAGATCATGTCGGGATGAACGTTGAAGTATTCGCTGGCGCCGCCCCAGCCTAGTTTGGCGCCGGTTTTTACTTCGTCGAAGATCAGGAGCGCGCCGTTCTTGGTGGCGATCTCGCGGAGACCCTGCAGGAAGCCGGGTTCGGGCATGCAGAGGCCGACGTTCATCAGGATGGGTTCGAGAATAATCGCTGCGATCTCGCCGGGATTTTCTTTGAACCGGCGTTCGACGGTGGCGAGGTCGTTGAAGGTGGCGATGGTGACGTTTGCTACTGCGGATTTCGGCACACCCAGCCCGCCGGGGACGGATACTGGATTGTCGATGTCGCCGAAGTCGGGCGCGTGAGGCTTTACGCTGACCAGAGCGGAGTCGTGCAATCCGTGATAGGCGCCTTCGAACTTTATGATTTTGTCGCGGCCGGTGGCGGCGCGGGCGAGGCGGATGGCATGCATGGTGGCTTCGGTTCCGCTGTTGCCGAAGCGGACCATCTCAACGGGAAAGCGGTCGCAGATTTCTTCAGCGAGTTCCCATTCCATGTCGTGAGGCATGCCGAACATGGTGCCGGTGGAGAGACGCTTTTCGACGGCTTTCATGACCGCGGGATGGCAGTGTCCCGCCATGAGGGCGCCGAAAGTGAGGTTGTGATCGATGTATTCGTTGCCGTCTAGATCGCGGAACTTGCTGCCGCTGGCTTCTTTCACGAAGATGGGCCAGGGATCGTAATGACGATAGTTGCTGGCCACGCCGAGCGGAATGCGTTTGAGATTCTTCTTGTGGGCTTCGGCGGATTTAGGGGTGCGGCGCTCGAAAGTTGCGAGCTCCTTCTGCAGATCGGGATACATCGAAATTCTCCGGGGAACTCAGGCCGGCGGTTTCCTGGTAAGGCTGCGGGCCATTAGAATGCCGGGACGGACGGGCCGTCCCGGGGTATTTCTCTTTCAACTCTACTCTTCAGTGCTTATTCTTTCCAAACTCTGCGCCTAGAAGAAAAACTTCAAGGCGAACTGCACCAGGCGGGGATCCTTGGCCTGCGTGACTTGTCCAAACTGGGCGCCGTCGGTGCTGTTGCCATCCGGGTTGAAGAACTGTGTATGGTTAAACACATTGAACAATTCGGCTCGGAACTCTATGCGCTTGCTTTCGTTGAACGGAATCGTTTTCAGAATAGCGATGTCACTGTTGCTGATGCCCGGTCCGCAGCAAATGGTACGGGGTGCATTGCCGACGCGGCCCAGCAGGGACGGATCGAAGCAGCCCGGGTAGAGATTGCCTCCGCAGGTCGGATCCCCCGTATTTTCGGTGAAAATTTGCGGATTGAAATAATAGTTGCAGGTTAGGGGGTTCCCGAAGCAGGTGTTTTGCGGTTTTTGCGTCTTGAAGGGAGCCAACTGATCGGGCTCGCCCGGCAGTTCGAAGTCGAAACTGTTCATCAGTTCGTTGTCCGCCGAGGATGTGATGCGAATCGGGAAGCCGGTCTGGTAGGTCGTGATGCCGGAGAGCGCCCATCCGTCGAGCAACTTGCCCGTAAAACCAGCGTACTTGGGGACGGGCAGCTGCCAGTAGTAACTAAGTACGAACCGATGGCGCGCGTCGAAGAGGGAAAGTGCGCGATTGTGGGCGCCGGGCAAGGGATTCAGGATGCCTTCGAAGCTGGAAGCCTCGTCGATGGATTTGCTGAAGGTGTAAGCGCCGGTGAACTGCAACCCGCTGCGGAAGCGTTTGTCTACTGATACCTGCATCGAATTGTAGGCGGAGTTGGCGATGGTGTCCTGGGCAAAGACGCTGGTGAATACGGGGACACCGACAGCCGGGCAGCCTGTACCGATGCTAGGTCCGTTGGTGATGCATTGCGGTGAAGAATAGGGACGAAGTCCGACAAATTGCACGGGTGTGCCGCCAGCGGCGCCCGTAACGATAGAGCCGTTCGGCATGTGGAAATTAAAGCCGGACGGAACGGTCAGGCTGTACACGCTGTCTTCCAAAAACTGTCCGCAGGTTCCGGCACCAACAATCGAGTTGATGTCCAGGCAGGTTTGAGGGTTGGAGAAATTGACGTCATGCGTCGCCAATAAGCGGTGACCCTGCGATCCAACATATCCCACCTCCAATTTCATATCCCCGCGCAGTTGCCGCTCAATGGTGAGGTTGTACTGGTCGGAGAACTGGGTGCGCATGTGGGGCTGGAAATCACCGAACAGTAGGATCGGCTCAAACACTCCCCAGTCCTGCGGCGTTTTGGGCTTCGGCGTGATGATGCCATTGAAGGGATTGGGGAATGTAGTGAGTGCATCTTGCGAGACGAAAGGAGTATTAAACTGGGTCTCGGAAAGTATGATGCTGCCTCCGAAGGGAGGTTCGGCGCCGAACTGCTCGAGGACCAGCTGTTCAATTGGGTTATAGAACATACCCCAACCGGCGCGGAAACTGGTTTTGCCGGAGTTCCCGGGACTCCAGGCGATACCAATGCGCGGAGCAAACGCCTTGTAATAGGTTTGAGTCAGCCCCGCGGGCACGCCAGCGTCCCCGGGAACCACCAAACCAATTGGGGTCTGCGAGGCGCAGTCTGTATTGGCAGTATCCACGCAAGGATAGACTGTGCTGGACTGGCCGGGCCGGAAAGTCTGGACGTGGTGACTGATATCGGCAATGGGTGTATTGAACTCCCAGCGCAGGCCATAGTTCAGCGTAATGTTGGGTTTGACCTTCCAACTGTCTTGAGCGAACAGGTACATGGCGGTGCTGCGTACGTTCTCTGACTGTGCGGAGCCTTCACCAAATTGGTCGGGCAAACCCAGCAAATAGTTGGGGTAGAGATTACCCGAGCCGGTGTCGTTGGGTCCGCCGCCGAAGAATAGCTGTTCGCCGCTCACGTTGAAGAACAGAGTCTGGTCGAAGCGCTGGCGACGCACGTCGCCACCGAACTTGAAAGTGTGGGCTCCCGACACCTTAGTCAAATTATCCGACCATTGAAACGAGTTTCCAACCTGAGGAAGCTCGCCTTCGGAATTATTTCCCACGCTAAAGCCTCCTGAGATGGAGATGAAAGGTAAACCCTCGCGAGTGGGCCCCAAGCCTGGATGAATGCCCGTGGCATTGCCGGCTGTACCGTCGGAGAAGCACGGCACCGGAGTGGTGAGCCAGGACGGTGGGGGTGGACACGAATCTTGCACCAGTTCGGTGTTTACTGGATGCTGAAAGGTCCTTTGCCCTTCGCGGTTGTAGTTGAAGCGGAACTCGTTGACGGTACTGTTATTCAACGTCCACGTGTGGGAAATGTTCCACTGCTGGAAACGTTCAGCCACGATGCTTCCGAATCCCGGGACATCCGCGCCGGCCAACTCAAAGAACGAAAAGGGCTGCACGTTGCGGTCGTCGTTGAAATAGTAGTAGATGCTGAGATTCTGCTTTTCGCTGATCTTGTGATCGATTTTGACAGTGAGCTGGTCGCCGCGAATAGGTTCGGTCGGAACCGTCTGAATCGTATTGCCGCCGTTGGTGGGCGTGGGCACGAACTGCAGAATATCCACGGCAGTTGGATCCATACAGGCCAGTGGAATTTGATTCGTTGTGAAAATGCTCGAATAGGGTGTTGCTTGATTAGGCTGCGTCGATGGCAGGGGGACCGGTGCACCGAGCGCTTGCACGCAACCGGGCCGGTTGTTCAAGGTCTGAGCGAAAGCGTCGCTGGTAATGGAGCCGCTAAACCCACCGGCGTCAGTAAAATCTGCAAAGGGCTGGGTAGCGCTAGGGCGCTCGGCCAAGGTGGGCACGGTCACCACAGGCGATGGGACGCCCTGACGAATGCGCCGGCCCTCATAGGACGCAAAAAAGAAGGTGCGATCTTTTTTGATGGGGCCGCCGAAAGTTCCGCCAAATTGATTCTGGTTGAATTGTGGCTTGATCGTGTCGAAATATCCCTGCGCGTTTAGAACTTTGTTGCGGAAAAACTCATACACGTTGCCGTGGAACTGATTGGTTCCAGACTTGGTCACCACGTTGACGACGGAACCGGAGTTACGGCCATACTCGGCGTCAAAGGTGTTGGTAAGAACGCGGAACTCCTGAATGCTGTCCGGCGTGGGCTGAACGGTGGGAAGATTGACGAAGAGATCGTTGGCATCGCCACCGTTGACGCTGAAGTTGTTGGAGCGTCCACGACCGCCGTTCACCGAAACCGCTCCGGCGCTGTCACTTCCGTAAATGATGCTATTGCTGGAACCGACGGTCGACATGACGCCGGGCTGCAACTGCAGGAACTGGTAGGTGTCGCGGGAATTGAGCGGAAGGGTGCTCACGGTGCGGTCGTCCACGACGGCACCAAGTTGAGTGCTGGTGGTCTCAACCAAGGGGGCTTCGGAGGTCACATCCACAACTTCCTTGTTCTCACCCAACTGCATGGTCATGTTCAGCGTAATCACTTGATTGACGTCGAGCGCGACACCCCGGCGGACGTTCTTCTTGAACCCCGCAAGATCAAACTCCAGACGGTAGGTTCCGACTGGGATCTCAACGAAATCGTAATCGCCGCTTGCGGTGGAGATGGAGTCACGACTGATACTGGTAGCCTCATTTACCAGCTTCACTTTCACACCCGCGATAACGGCGCCGGAAGGATCCGCGATGCGACCCAGGATGCGGCCTGTTGTGCCCTGAGCGGAGAGCAGAGTGGGAGTGGAGAGACAAATCGCGACCGTTAGACAAACCGTTTGCAGACACATCGCGGTCCAGCGGGCTCGCAGTGACGGCATGGGGCCTCCAGGCATCCTGAAGAGAAGTTTTTTGTTTGAAAGCTATAGCTTGTGTGCAGCCACAACCTTGCTATAATCCCGCAAGGTTAGAGAAGGGGCAGGCGTACTGTCAAGGATAAAAAAAGAGCTGCCTCTCATAGAAAATTCTTATCGGCCGGCACGCAGGCGATGAATTCATCCAGCTCGGAAGTTTACTTGAAGATCGGAGATGTGGCGCGGCGAGTGGGAGTGTCGCCGTCGGTGATCCGGTCGTGGGAAAACCTGGGGCTGACGCGGCCGCGGCGCACCGAAAGCAAGTACCGGCTGTATTCGGCGGATGACGTCAAGCTGCTAAAGCGGGCGCGATTTCTGCGGAGAGTGCGGGGGTTGAACGCGGCGGCGATTGTGGAGCTGCTGCGGCGGGAACGGCGTGTGAGTCCGGCGGCGGATGGAAGCGCCGGAGCGGTGGGATCGCACCTGCGGCAGTTGCGCGCGAAGCAGCGACTGTCGCTGGCGCAGGTGGCGCGGGCGGTTGGGATCTCGGTGGGATTTCTGAGCGCGCTGGAGCGGTCGCAGATGAGCGGGTCGGTGGGAACGCTGCGCAAGCTGGCGCGATTTTACAAGACCAACATCCTGGATTTTTTTGACGCCACGGGCGTGAGCAGCCGGCAGGTGCAGCCGGAACAACGGAAGGTGCTGGAAGCCGGCCCCGGCGTGCGTATGGAGTTGCTGGCCTGGGGGAATACCGCGGTGATGGAACCGCATCTGTTTCGGGTGGCGCCGGAGGCGGGCAGCGGGGACTCTTACACGCATGAGGGCGAAGAGTTCCTTTATGTGCTGCGCGGGGAGCTGGCGATCACGCTGGAAAAAAAAGAATACCGGCTGAAAAAAGGGGACAGCTTTTATTTTGAAAGCGCGACCCCGCACCATTGGAAAAATCCCGGGCGGGCGGAAACCTGGGTGCTGTGGGTAAATACGCCGCCGACGTTCTAGCGGGGTACTGGAGGCACGATGAAGGCGCGACAAGCGGGTTTGGTGCTTTTGCTGGCCGTGAGCGTGGTCACCGGTTCGTGCACAAAGAAGACTCCCACCTTGAATTTGCTGGTGTGGGAGGGTTATGCCGATCCCGCGTTCGTCAAGGCTTTTGAGGAGCAGCATCATTGCAAAGTTTCGGCGTCCTACATGGGATCGAGCGACGAACTGGTAGCCAAACTGCGGGGCGGCAGCGCGGGAAATTATGACGTGATCTCGCCTTCGAGCGATGTGGCGACTTCGATCGCAGCGGCGGGCCTGGCGACGCCGCTGGATTTGTCGAAGATTCCGAGCTATGGACAACTCTCTCCGCAGCTGACCTCCTTGCCGCTGGTGCGGGTGAAGGGGCAAGTGTATGGAGTTCCGTTCATGTGGGGCCCGGACCCGCTGATTTACGACACTTCGGTTTTTGCGCAGCCGCCTGAGAGCTGGAACGTGCTTTGGGATCCGAAATACAGGGGCAAGATTTCGGTGTGGGACGATCTATCGACGGTTTATATGGCCGCGCAGATTCTGGGCTATGACAAACCCGATCCGTCGCAGCTTTACAACTTAACTGACGAACAGCTTGAGGCAGTGAAGAAGAAGTTGCTGGAATTGAAACCGAATGTTCGCAAGATGTGGTCGACGGGCGGGGAGTTGACGAATCTTTTTCAAAATCATGAAGTGGTGGCGGCTATGGGATGGCCGTTGATGACCAATCAGCTGCGCAAGATCAACTTTCCGGTGGGCGAGACGATTCCGAAGGAAAACACAACAGGCTGGATCGATCACCTGATGATCACGGCGGGGAGCGAGAACCTGGATCTGGCTTATGAGTTTCTCGAGTACATGATCGAGGCGCAGACGCAGAAGAGAGTGACGGACGTGACGGGATACACTCCGGCGAACCCGCAAGCAGCGCGGCTGATGACGCCGGAGGAAGTGAAGAGCCTGCATCTGGACGATGTCGACGATTATCAGAAGCGGCTTTATTTCTGGCAGAATGTGCCGCGGCGCGCCAAGTACAACGAGATCTGGAACGAAGTGAAGGCCGCGCAGTAGAACGGCTTCCGCTGTCGGGCTTCTGGCTTTCGGACTGGGATTGAGGACCTGGGATTGATGACGACTTCTGAGATGGCTGTGATTACGACTTCGGCATCCGATCGGGCCGGTCGAGATTCTCTGCTAAGCATTCGCAACGTGGCCAAGCACTTCGGCAAGAACGCGGTGTTGCGGGATATTTCTCTGGATGTGGCGGAGGGAGAATTTCTCACGATCCTGGGGGAAAGCGGGTCGGGCAAGACGACGCTGCTGCGCATTATTGCGGGGTTTGAGACCGCGAGCGCGGGCGAAGTGTGGATGGGCGAAGAGCGACTGGACCGCCAGCCTCCTTATCGACGCCGCGTGAACACTGTGTTCCAGCACTATGCATTGTTCCCTCACCTTACCGTACAGCAAAATGTGGCTTATGGACTGCGCGTGGCGAAAAGGCCCGAGGCGGAAATTGCTTCGCGCGTTTCGGAAGCGCTGGAGAAGGTAAAGATGTCGGTGTACGCGAAGTCGAAGCCTTCGAAAATCAGTGGAGGGCAGCAGCAGCGGATTGCGCTGGCGCGGGCGCTCGTGAACCGTCCGCGACTGCTGTTGCTGGATGAGCCGCTTTCGGCGCTGGATGCGAATTTGCGGCGGCAGATGCAGGTGGAGTTGAAATCGCTGCAGCGCGAGGTCGGCATTTCGTTCATTTTCGTGACCCACGATCAGGAAGAAGCGATGGTGATGTCGGACCGGATCGCGCTGCTGCGCTCGGGCGAATTGGAGCAGGTGGCGACGCCTCGGGAAATTTATGGGCGTCCGGCTACTGCGTATGCTGCGCAGTTTATAGGCCACACGAATCTGCTGAAGGGCGAAGTGCGAGCGGGAATGGTGCGCTGCGGGCTGTTGACGTGGGCGGCGGCGCTGCCGGATGGGCCGGCAGTGTTCTCGCTGCGACCGGAGAATGTCCAGCTGGCTACAGGAAATTCCGCGCCGGGCTGCGTGAGGGTAAGCGGAAAAGTCCGTCACCAGGCGTTTCATGGAGCGACGGAGTTGATTCGCGTGGAATGCGCTGACGGGTTGGTGCTGGTGGTGCGGACTCCGGGCAGCGGCGGTGCGCTGAAGGATGTCGAACTGGAGTTCACCGCTACGGATGCGATTCTGGTGCGCGAGTCTCCGGAAAGAATCTGATGTTTTCGCGGGCATACAAAGCGGCGGTAACTCTGCCTCCACTGGTGTGGGTGACGGTGTTTCTGCTGGTGCCGTATTTGCTGATGTTCTGCTACAGCTTCTGGTCAGTCTCGGCGTCGCAGACCATCGTGCATTTGTGGAGTCTCGACAACTACGGCCAACTGCTGCGGGTTGACGTTTATTGGCAGACGCTATTGCGCTCCATGTGGATTGCGGCGCGAGTGACGGTGTTCTCTTTGGTGCTGGGGTATCCGCTGGCTTATTTTCTTTCGTTTTATGCGGGGAAGAAAAAAGATCTGCTTTATCAGTTGGTGATCATTCCGCTGTGGGTCAGCTATCTGGTGCGGGCTTATGCGTGGAAGACGATTCTGGGTTCGGATGGTGTGCTGAATACTTTGTTGCAGTATGTGCACCTGACGAAGCATCCGCTGGAGTTTCTGCTGTACAGTCCGTTTGCCGTGGTGCTGACGCTGACACACATCTATACGCCGTTTGCGTTTCTGCCGATTTACGCCGCGCTGGAGCACATTCCGCGGAATCTGGTGGAGGCATCGCATGATCTGGGTGCAACGCCGGGGCAGACGTTCTGGAAGGTGATTCTTCCGCTTTCGATTCCGGGCGTGGTTGCCGGGGCA
>Ga0307476_10000781_pt1 | contig 21968 bp, 21 predicted proteins | sample atmos_gasesECM2C_2_FD_203314 | JGI IMG/M metagenome (GOLD analysis project Ga0307476, IMG submission 203314) | Hardwood forest soil microbial communities from Morgan-Monroe State Forest, Indiana, United States - atmos_gasesECM2C_05 | ecosystem: Environmental > Terrestrial > Soil > Temperate...
GAGGTTACGGAAAAACTTGGTTTTTGGTGCGCTGCCATCCTCCGCAGCCTGTCTCTCGTGCCTGATGTGGCGCGGATGGAGTCTTGGTCCGACGCCGCGTCGTGTTTTGCACACACTCCGGCTGGGATACTACACCGCCGGGACTAACTTCACCATGCGCACCAAATTGTGCGCCGCCGCGGTGAGCCGAAACAGCCAATCGATTCGCGCCCGTCCGCGCAGCTTGGTCTGGCGCAATCCCGCCACCGTCTTGATCCAGGCGAACACTTTCTCTACCCGACGCCGCGTTTTCTGGCTGCTGGCAAAGCGTGGATGTTGGCGCTCGCTTTCTTGCAACCAGTTCTTCCAGTTCTTCGACGCCTTAAACTCGGCCACCAAAGGAACCACGCGCAACGCACGCATCCCGGTGATGCACTTTTCGTCCTGATAGCCTTTGTCGGCCGCCACCGTGATCGCGCGCACTCCGCCGGCGATGGCCGCCAGCATGGCCAGAGCGGCGTCCAACTCCGCCCGCCGCCCCGCTTCGGTCACACACGACTGCACGATCAATCCGTTCTTGTTCTCCGTGATCACGTGCCCTAAATAACTCGGCTTCGACAGCCCCTGCGCGCTTTTCTTGTACAGCCGTCTTGCTTTCGTGCAGGTCGCGCAACAGTTTCCGCCCCCGCACTCCGCCGCGGCGGATCTTTTTTCGGCTCGAAGCTGTCGCGGCTCGCCCAGGCCTCCAGCAAGGTACCGTCCACCGTGAAGTGCTCGTCCTCCAGCAGCCCCGCGGCCTCCGCCTGCGCTCGCACCCGCTCGAAAAACTTCTGCGACACTTCTCCCCGCAGCAAACGGTCGCGGTTTTTGGTGAACACCGTCACATCCCACACCGCTTCGTCCAGCTTCAGGCCCACGAACCAGCGATAGCGCCAGTTGCCGTCCATCTGATCCATCAACTGCCGCTCGCTGCGGATGGTGTACAACGCCTGCAAAATCTGTGCCCGCAACAACTGCTCCGGCGGAATCGACGGCCGCCCCGTCTGCGCATACAGCGAATCGAACCAACCCGACAACTCCTGCAAGGCCCGATCCGTCATCTCCCGCACTCGCCGCAGAGGATGATCCCGCGGCACTCGCTTCTCCAGCGGTACGTAGCTGAACACTTCCTGCTGCTCGTCCTGGTTTCCTCGCATCCCTCCTTGTATCTGATCGTGCGCAAAATACAAGTGAGTTTTTCCGCAACCTCTTCAGCCGTGCCACCCAGAGCCAAGAATGACGCGGGCTTTAGCCCCTGAGGTACACCCGCCTCCAACCGTCGAAGATTTATGAGATGGCTTCTAGCTTCGGTCGACATCCGCAGCGATTGAGGATTCAGCGCTCATGCCAGAGGGCACAAAGTAGGCTGGTCCGAAGCACACTGGCTCGAAGCCACGGTCGACACCGCTACCGGTATAGTGCGGCGTCCAGCCAGCGACGTCTTGAAAAAGACGAATGGTTCGGATGCGTCGTTCCGAACAGAGGTTAAACCAGTGTAAAGTGCCGCGTGGAACCCTAATCCAGTCGCAGGCAGTGACCTCGATTGAAACCACGGGCCGCCCTGGCGGGTGAATGAAAAAAAGCCCACGTCCGGCAACAATGAAACGAACCTCATCTTCGTCATGAGTATGCTCGATGCTGAACTTCGCCAGCATTGCCTCAAGTCCTGCGGTGTGCGGATTGACGTCGATCACATCGGCGGTGACATAGCCGCCGCGCTTCTTTAGTACGTCGATCTGCTGCGCATAGGCGGCAAGAATAGCTTCAGACGAAGCGTCAATGTCGACGCTGATATCGGATTCCCAACGTTCATAATCGATGCCGATAGACGCGAGGTAGCTGGTGATTTCAGTCGGGTTAGTTAGTGAGCGGTTTTCCTGGGGAATCGTAACGCATGCCATGTTCCACCTCTTGTAGCTCCAGATAATACTGTCGGGCACTAACCAGCCGTGTGGCCAACGACTTCAAGAAGGAACTCAATAATCTCAACGTGGCGTCTTGCAATCGACAGCGTCGGACCCCACGTGTAAAGCCCGTGCCGCTCAAGAAGAAATCCGTGAACATCAGGATTCTCGTCGAGCATGGTTTCAACCGTAGCCCCTAACTGAACCATGTCTTGAGAATTAGGAAGGATGGGAATCCACTCGCGATGACGGTGATCGCTAACCCCTTCCAAGCCCTTTAACATTTCGTACCCCTCAATTGTCAGGCCACGTTGCGGAGCTCCACGCCCTGACAGGATTGTCGCCCAAATGGAATGTGTATGTAATACCGCGCCTGCGCCTCGCGCCCGAATAATAGCTAAATGCAGCATGTATTCAAACGAAGGGCGCGAGCTTCCTCTTAAAACTTCTCCCACTTCGTCGATTTCAAGAATGTCAGTAGGGTTAAGCTCGCCCTTGTGGCTCCCGGTGGGAGTAATTGCCAGCCGCAACGGATCAGAACTCAGAACTGAGCTGAAGTTGCCACCAGTACCGAGCACCCAACCTCGAAGGTAAAAGCCAGCGCCGATCTCAGCCAACATTGAAGCGGTGTCAAGAAAAGAGCACTCGTCTCCGCTTACGGCCGTCTGACTTGCGCTACCACTCCCGCGGTTCTGATGGAAAAGTTTCATAACCGAATGTCTATAAAGTCATTTCCGAGCGGTTGCTAGAGTAACCAACTCTCGTGCTGATAGAAATAAAATCATAGCATGTTGTCGAGATGGAATCCCTGTACCTTTCGTCGAGGAATTGCTCGTACGGGAGGTTGGTTGTGGCAGCGGAATCGAAGGTAGTAGCGTCATCGACAGAGTGTTTAAGAGGCGTTTGTGTCCATAGGCAACGGATTGTCCACAAAGCGATCTTAGGTCACGAAGGCCCTTGCTTTTCAAGGTGATGAAAAGCAAGCGTTATCGAAGAGCCTTTGTCAGAGGAATAGGGTTTTCGAGGCTCTTTTAGAAGCCCTTCACGGCAACTTTCTTACACAGGCACCTAAGATGCCGGAGAGCAAACGTGTCGAATTCCGATTTAACCTCGGTTCTCTTTATACTCCTACTGCTCGTGGGTTTGGCACAGTTGTGCGGCTACTTCTTCGTGAAACTGCGGCAGCCAAAGGTGGTTGGCGAAATCCTCGCGGGTATCGTGCTGGGGCCCGATTTGATCGGCCGATTACCGTTCGCGTCAGGGCTGATGGAAGCCACGAAGCATCAGGTAAACATTTTGAATTTCGTTTACTGGCTCGGGTTGTTGTTGCTGATGTTCTTGTCAGGGACGGAAACCCACGAGTTGTTTGGCCGGGAAGAGCGCCGCGAAGTAGCGTGGCTTGCTATTGTGGGTACGGGAATGCCATTTGTTCTCGGACTTATGTTGGGACCGCAGCTCATCAGCCCGGCTCTCGCCGGCCCCAACGGTAATCGCATTTCCCTGATCATCATTCTCGCCGTTGGGGTCGCTGTAACTTCCGTTCCAGTTGTTTCGAAGATTTTTGCCGATTTGAAAATACTCCATACTCGCTTTGCAAGAATTGTTCTCGGTGTCGCCATGCTTGAGGACATTGTGCTGTGGTTGGCGCTGGCGGTAGCGACTGCGATCGCCGGTAAAACTGTAGTCAACTCAAGAGAGATTTCGGTTCATCTGATCGGAACGATTACATTCTTTGGGCTGGGCTTAACAATCGTTCCTCGAATCGTAAAACGGATTAACAGGTCACGATTCAACGTGGTCGCGAAATATTCGCCTGTGGCTTATACGATTGCGGTTCTTCTCGGATATTGTGTAGTTGCTGGAGCACTCAACGTTAGTCTGGTATTTGCCGCCTTTCTTGCCGGCTTTGCCGTTGTCCACAAGAGGCGCAGATTGTTTTCGGAGGCGCTCGACGCAATAGGGAAGGTTTCATTTGCTTTTTTTATCCCTGTATATTTTGCGATTGTTGGATTGAAACTCGACTTGATTCATGGGCTGTCCTTTTGGATGATTGCTGCATTTATCTTGGGAAGTTGTGCGGTGAAGATTATTTCGGTATCTCTGGCGGGGCGTTTCGCGGGGTTCCGCGGGTTGGATCTCATCAACCTCGCAATTACGACTAACGCGCGCGGTGGACCAGGTATCGTTCTGGCTAGCGTCGCGTTTGATGCCGGGATCATCAGCCCGAAGTTCTATACGACTCTTGTACTGGCGGCCGTCTTAACTTCACAGATGGCCGGTGCGTGGCTTGACTACGTACTACGCCGGGGCTGGCCATTGCTTATGCCCGCTGTAGGCGGCGAGCGAAAGATCGCCGAGCCCGAAAAAACACCCTTCGCCGCATAATACTTAAGGCTTAGCAATTGTTCTGTCGAATCGACTGCAAGAGTGTTGGGAAGGCCCCTGAACGATACTAATAAGGCGGCTCAGCTGTTGCGGAAGTTTACAAGCTGAATCATCGAGCTCCGTTGAAAAACAAAATATCCGGGCTCTCCCTTCCAAAAAGGCAAAAGAGCCCGGTGATGCAAGTCGACAGTTCCAGGCTATAGCTCTGGAATCAAGAGAACCTCACCTACTTGCGTTCCGCCAGGGTAGCCACGATCTGGAACGAGTCAGTCGGATTGACACATTCGCCCGGGGTTGTAATGCGCCGGACCGTAACGTCGTCGAAGCCGGAAAGCAAGGAGTGAACCTCGTTCTCGCTTGTTACCATATGACGTGTGTGAAGTTCGGCGAACGTGACGAAGCGATCGATAACCGCTTCGGTTTGTTGTTCATTTTGTCCCGACAAGAAATTGCCGTTTGAGGCCTCTAACAATTGACGGGCGCGCTCAGCATAACTCCTCCGGAGGTCAGGTGTTGTCTCGCTGCCTAACATGGCAACAGTAACCGCCGAACCGCCCGGCTTGAGCAGTTGTTTCCACTTGTTCGTAATGAGCGGCTTGTACTCGGCCTTCAAAACGGTAAAGAATTCATCGGTCACAATAAGATCGAATGGCGCTTCAGGGATGGGGTTGGTAATGATGTTATCGCACTTGGTCTCAACAGCGATACAGTGCCTCTTGGCATACCATTGGCATGAAAGCAGGGGAGTCTTGCAAATGTCATAAATGACAATCTTGGGAGTAGCGCCGGTGAGTCCCATGGCTTCGTGCAGCATGGCCAGCATACCGTAATCGGCGCATGCCGAAATCAGAACGTTTGCGTTCGGTTTCCGCCGTAGGATATTCCCGAGCGCTTTGTGATAGAACTCCCGGTGCCAGTCAGGTACCGCAACCATGTCCAGAAGACGCAGGTATTGCCAAGTGCCGTGATACCACGCGCAATCGTCGGCATTGCCGGGACGATTGTCTTTCGCCCACTCTTCCATGCCACCTTTGGGCTTGCGGGTGCATTGCTCGCACCATTGTTCAGTCAAGAGCGCGGATTCCACCAGTAACTCGCGGGTACGTGCATCGAGCGTGCGGGGGGCTTCGTTTAGGGTACCTACTGCGGATGTTGCTCCACTATTTAGAGACATGTATTTCGCTCCTGAAGGTATAAGGGTCTTCAGCCCATTGATTTCAACCGAAAGCGCATTCGTGTAACGAGGCATTGCCGAACTGCGAATGTGGAAGTAACCCGACCGGCTGCTTGTTATTTACACAAAAACGGATGAAAACGTATCCGGTAAAGATAGGAATATCGAGGGTTATCGTTCTGTCGGACCAACTACGCTCTTGCCGGTACGAAGGCACAAAGTCTTCATATCCCCGGCGTCTCATACTTCGAGCGACTCTCATTTCCCACCCGGCTCGAACCTGGACAACCAGCCAACGGTTATCCAAATTCGCAAAATTAATCATTGGGGTGCTATGGTGCTCCTCTCACTAGGAGCCACGGGAGGGATTTTCGCTCGTCAACCAGAGATGTGGAACGGCAAAACGGGTGAGGCGAAACCTAAACTAAAAGTAGGGGTGTAAACATCTCGATACGCCTGTGGTATTACTATTAACGCTTAAAAGAAAATAAGGTAAGTAGTTGTTGCCAGTAGAAACAGACGCAGGTTGCTGGACAAGGTTAGAAACTAGGGCTATATAACCACTGGCTAGTTGCGCAATCGCGTAAGTACACTGGGAGGCTAAATGGGACAAGCGGAAATCGGAATCATTGGCGGCAGTGGGCTGTACGCTATGCCGGGTCTGAGCAAGATAAAACAGGTGAGGTTGACGACGCCGTTCGGTGCGCCATCCGATGCTTACGTGTGTGGTACGCTCGAGGGCCGTGAGGTCGCCTTTCTGGCGCGGCACGCTCGCGGGCACAGGATTCTTCCCTGTGAGCTGAATTTTCGAGCCAATATTCACGGCTTCAAGCAGCTTGGAGTCGAGCGCATTGTTTCCGTGTCAGCTGTTGGATCGCTCAGGGAGAAGCACAAGCCGCTTGAGTTTGTCATTCCGGATCAATTCTTCGATCGCACGCGGCACCGTGTGGATACATTTTTCGGGGGTGGAGTCGTCGCCCATGTGGCGTTCGCAGACCCCGTGTGCGGGGAGTTGGCGGGTGTGATCGACGCCGCCTGCAAGAAGGCGGGCGTGACTTCTACGCGCGGCGGAACATACTTATGCATGGAAGGGCCGCAGTTCTCTACCAAGGCGGAGTCGAACGTGTATCGTGGTTTGGGCATGGACGTGATCGGCATGACCAACCTGCAAGAGGCAAAGCTCGCGCGCGAAGCAGAGATATGTTATGTCACGGTTGCGATGGTGACTGATTATGACTGCTGGCATCCGCATCACGATTCCGTCACAGTGGACCAGGTAATCGCCGTGCTGTTGAAAAATGCTGAGAACGCGGGGAAGGTGATACGCGCGACCGTGGCGGCAATGCCGCGCGAAAGGGGATGCAAATGCGGTTCAGCCTTGGCGCACGCTATAATCACCGATCCGAAGACGATCCCCGCGGCGGCGCGGAAGAAGCTCAAGTTGATCATCGGCAAGTATGTCGGTAGATAGGCTGAGCAATTGCTGTGGTTTACAGTTCGGCCAGAGAAGTTATAGTTCGGTAATGGTGACCATTCGAGATGGGTGCATTTCCTGGCCTGACAGATAGTGTTACAGCCATACCGGCACGGGAAGCGGCGTCGAGTTCCGCGAGAATGTCGGAGACAAACAGCACGTCCCGCGCTTCCAACGACAATTCGCTGGCGATCACCTCGTAGCTCTTTGCATCTTGCTTAGGGCCGGTTCGGGTATCGAAGAATGCGTCAATAAACGGCAACAGGTTGCCGAACGGCGTATACCCGAAAACCAGTTTTTGAGCGGATACGCTGCCTGAGGAATAAATTGCGATGCGGTGGTGGTTCGCGCGCCAGGAGGAAAAGCATCCTGGCACGTCTGAGAATAGCTGGCTTTGCAAATCACCTCCGTTAAACCCTTCTTCCCAGATGAGCCCTTGAATCGTCTTTAGTGGAGTCGTTTTGCGGTCGCGGTCCATTAGCCACAGACAATATGTGGCAGCCCAGTTTAAGTACTCGGAGCCCGTTTTCCCGTTTGATGCCGGCGCGCCAAGGGCTACATCTGCCTGATTGTCCCCTTTCAAATCGAGAAGCGCATCCTGTATCACGGCGTCGTCTCCATGCGCAGACAAGTAGGTAATCATGCGCTCGCGCGAATATGGAAAAAGGGTGTTGTAGACAAAAGTGATGGGTACCGTTGTACCCTCGATATCTAGCAGAATTGCTTTTTGTTCTATCACATTGACTCCGAAAGTGCGGCGAGATCCCAAACAGTTACATCGGTTAGTCTTCTTCGATCTCGTGCGTGCAGTGCAACTAACCAAAAATATCATAGCGCCACGCCGATACGAACCTCGACTAATCGTCTAGGTTTCCCCGGCCGAGTGCCTGGCCACACGATGCTGAGGAAGCCCCATGTGTCGATCCTGGCTCAATCGTTGGAGCATTTCCTTGCGAGTTTCAACAGTGAAGATCACTATGCCGTAGTGAAGGACCAGAAGTAATCGCCATTGCCAAAACGGACGACTGCTAGCGAGCAATCCATTACCTGTTGGGTCATAGTAGTCACTTCTAGCAGAACATGCTTTAGTGCTCATATTAAGGGTAGATGTTGAGTTTCACGGATCAGGCAATATTTCAGAGTAGTTGTCAACCGCATCGTCCGGGATGAAACGGGTGTATTCGCGCAAAAAGTTGACGGAGCATAGTATATTCGACGAGAATTAGTCAGCCGTGTGGTCCCAACCTGGTGGGGAGGTCTTATGGATAGCTTTTTTCAGGATGTTCGTTACGGACTGAAGTTGCTGCGCAAGAGTCCGGGGTTTACGACGGTCGCCATTCTGACGCTGGCGTTGGGGATAGGTGCTAACACTGCGATTTTCAGCATCGTTAACTCTGTGTTATTGCGCTCTCTTCCGTTCCGTGATCCTGATCGTCTGGTTAAAGTCAGTTTTGAAAATCCTGGCCTAGGGTTGCATGACGTCCCATTCTCCGTTCCTGAACTGGACGACCTTAGATCTAGGTCTGGAGTTTTCGATGATGTAAGTGTCGTTTTTCCTACCAGTACGAATGTCACAGGAGCGAAGCAGCCTGAGCGCCTCGAAGCGCTCGTCACGAGTCCCAATTATTTTTCCATGCTTGGAGTAACTCCCCAGGTAGGGCGACTATTTGGTCCCCAGGATGTCGCGCTAGGTTATGCCGAGGCGACCGTCATTAGTGATGGCGAATGGCGACGATCCTTTGGAGCGGACCCCGGAATTGTTGGACGAAGTATCCGTCTCGATAACGACCTTTACACGATTGTCGGGGTTGTTCCCCCTGGGTTCCGACATCCCGGGAAAACGATTGCCACGGACGTCGAGATATGGGCGACAACTGGATTCAGTGCAGACCTTTTCCCCAAGCCTGTGCGCAGCGCACGATTTTTGCCAGGAGCAATCGCGCGGCTTAAACCTGATGTGACTGTGCAGCAAGCTCAGGCGCAGCTTACTACGATGGCAAGCCAACTGAGAAATGACTTTCCCACGGACTATCCCGCGAAATCTCAGTGGTCGATTCGGATTCAGCCGCTGCAGGACTCACTTGTCGGCGACATCCGGCCCATGCTGTTGGTTCTGATGGGAACTGTGATCCTGATTATCCTCATTGCTTCCGTCAACATCGCCAACCTTCTTCTCGCGCGGGCTTCCGGAAGGCAACGCGAAATGGCTGTGAGGCTCGCTGTAGGAGCGAGCCGGGTTCGGATGATTCGTCAGATGCTGACCGAGTCGCTGGTCCTTTCTTTGATTGCCGGCATCTCTGGAGTCGTCGCAGCGGCAGGCGCTTTAGGTTTTATTGTTCGCTTTGTCCCCTCTAAGATTCCGCGACTAAGTGAAATTAATGTCGACTGGAGGGTCCTGTTGTTTGGGCTTCTTATTTCTGTCATCACCGGCTTAGTATTTGGATTTGCACCTGCGATTCAATCAGCCAAAGCAGATCTGGTTTCGGCAATTCGAGAAGGTGCATGGGGTTCGGGGTATGGCAGCAAGACAAGCCGATTGCGTGGAGCGCTAATTATTTCGGAGTTGGCTCTTGCCGTAGTTCTGCTCATCGGAGCGGGTTTGCTGCTGCGCACTTTTTGGTTCCTGCTCCGGGAGGATCCTGGATTTAACCCTGATAAGGTGGTCGCTGCGAGCATATGGCTGCCAAATCCCAACGATCCAAAAACTAATCCGTACCCCGATATCGGGGCCCAAGCGGTTCTCACCAGGGAAATTCAGCGCCGGGTGGGTGCAATTCCCGGTGTCGAAACGGCTGCTTTGACATCGGATCTACCAGGCAGCCCTCCGGCGAACAGCAGAGCTCTGGTCATTGAAGATATGCCGATCGAATCTTCTCAACAGGTGATGGCTGAGATAATTCGGATCAGTCCCGGTTATTTTAAGGTGATTCAATCCCCCTTGGTTCGTGGCCGCGTTTTCAGCGAAGGCGACGAAGCGGGTAAAGAGATGGTGGTGATCGTTGACGAAACTACTGCTCACCGTTATTGGCCTGATCGCGACGCTATCGGCAGACGCCTCAAATTAGGGCAGAACGCTAACTTGCCGTGGATGACTGTGGTTGGAATCATGAAAGATATCAAGCACGACGGGCTTGATAAAGATGCGATTCCGCACATTTATACGTCTGTCTATCAGCAGCCAGGTAGCATTCTAAGTGTGGTGCTTCGCACGGATCTTCCTCCTGCACAAATCGAATCTCAAATTCGAGATCAGATTCATGCGGTCGATCCAGAGCTGCCTGTGTTTGGTGTGAAGTCCATGAATGAAGTTTTGGAAGCGTCCTTAGCCCCTCGCCGCTTCTCGGCGGAATTGGTGGCGCTATTCGCGGCGCTTGCATTGCTGTTGGCGTCGATTGGAATCTATGGATTGCTTGCCTACATGGTAGGACAGAGGTCGCACGAGATCGGAATTCGTATGGCCCTTGGAGCACGGCGGGATCACATTTTAAAGTTGATTTTGAGGCAGGGGATATTTCTCGCTGGCGCCGGCGTGTCGGCGGGGTTAGTCGTAGCTGTGGCGACTGCGCCACTGATTGCGACTTTGCTCTATGGAGTTCATCCCATTGATCCAGTTGTGTTTCTTTCCGTTGCCCTGATCTTGCTCATGGTGTCCTTCCTGGCCAGCTTTATTCCTGCTTACCGAGCCACTAAGGTAGATCCGATCGTGGCTTTGCGAGAAGGATGAGCCGATCGCTGGGGGCCGGAGTGGGAGTCTCCTTTTATCGTCCCTACAAGATGTCAGGTGGTTGGCTGATGCACACTGAAGCTGGAGAAGTCTCAGACCGCTTGCGCGGGATACCGCAGGATACTGACTGTATCTCGTCGAAAAACATCGACAAAGCCAGCCTCAGGACTCAGCAGAAAAAAATGATCCCCAGGGAACATTCTCAGTTTGCAATCGGCAGAGGTCTGTTCCTCCCACGCGCGCAGACTTTCCAGAGAAATATCCCGGTCCTGTAGTCCACCATAAACGGTGATAGGACACGAAAGACGCTCTTCGGAATAGTACTCATAAGTATCATCAATCTCGAAGTCAGCTCGAAGCACAGGTAGAAAAAGTCTTCTGGTTTCCGGATGTTCGAGCACTTCCTTGGGGGTACCGTTGAGCCTCTTCACTTCGGCAATGAAAGCGTCATCGGCAAGATTGAAGACGGGATCTTTCTCGCTGGATGTGGTGGGAGCCCGGCGACCGGAGAGAAAGAGCCGCCGGGGCAGAGTGAAGCGTCTCCGACGCAACTCCCGCGCCAGTTCAAAACTGATAAGTGCCCCCACGCTATGCCCGAACAGAACATATGGAAACTGGGGCTCACGCATAATGAGATCTGCAATAGTTTGAACCAGCGGTTCAAGGCGAGTAAACGGCTGCCCACCACTGCGTTTGCCCCTACCTGGAAGATGAACGAGGCATAAATCGATATCCGGCGGAAAATGCCGTTGCCAGTCGCGAAATATATTGGCATTTCCCCCAGCGTACGGAAAACAGAACACTCGAAGCGCCTTTTCCCGTGACGAAGACAGAGACTCAAACCACAGACGGCTTTGGCCATCCACGGCTGTAGGGGATGACGTCGATCCAGAGACCATCATTTTCTCGGCAACTTCCGTTTATTAAAGAAACTCTCGCGCACTCTGACAGAAGCTCAGAAGTACTATCCCGCTTTTTGCTCCTGCATCTTCTTTCGCAAGCTTAGCGGACGCATGTCCGTCCATACTTCCTTGATGTAAGCGAGGCACTCCTCTTTCGTCCCGCTTTTACCTGCCTCTTTCCAGCCCAACGCATTTTCGCGATAGGCAGGCCAAATGGAATACTGCTCCTCGTGATTTACCACCACGTTGTAAATGGTCTTATCCTCTTGATCGTTAGCCACGACAGCTCCTCCTTAAACTCGCTCTAATCAATTGCAACCGCACAGCTTCACTATCATCCGCATTTAGGTAAAACGAGAGTGCCCGTCCCATTGGGCGTCAAGTCTCGACGGCCGGTAGCATTTAATTTCGCCAAAACGTTGGAGACATGGAACTTTACGGTGCTCTCGCAGATACCCAATAGCATAGCAATCTCTTTGTTGGAATATCGCTTCTTCAGCAAATCACGAATCTGGCTTTCCCGCTTGGTAAGGACTTCAGTTCCGGAGTCGGACAAAAGAGACCTATGGGAGGTCATTCTCATGTATTTCCGCATTACGTCAGGAGTTACCCATGTCTCCCCCTTGGCCACTGAAGCAATCGCCGGACCCAACAAGTCAGGGACTTGATCATAGCTCAAAAAGCCGCTAAATCCCGAAAGTAACAAATCCGCTATCTCCCCTACTTCCCGCGACTGGTCCAACCCGATGAAAGCAAAGCTTTGCGACGCTAGGTTGAATGCATCCAGGTAGGTGCTAACTGGCCACGGAAGATCGTGAAGGTCAAAAAGGATCACCTGTTGACTATGGGCGGGAAGCATACTGGTAGCTGTAATCGGATCTTGCAAAAGCACCGGTGTAAGATTCATGTCTAACCCGAGAAGAAGATCGCACAGATAGTTGGCGACAAGCGAATGAGAGACAATCAGACCAACCTGCAACTGGACAGCTGGCAAAAGCGTTCGGCGCAACATGATAATGACCCCGGGTAGGATAATTCTGGAAGCATTACACACGTAGAGATTCCAACCTGCACACAGGCGTCGTATTTTTTACGAAAACGGAACAGCAGAGAATTGAAGCACTCATCGCATGTTGTGCTTTGCCTCTAGTCTCAAGTGATAAACCCTAAAGGCTAGAGTATCAGACAAAGTAAAGCGTAAGTTTAGCTTCAATGGGAGCGTTTTAGACGCTCATATGTCGGAGGTTATGACTAATATTGTGTCCTATCCGTATGAAATGGCCGCGTATTGGGTGTACAAGAGCGTCCGCTACTGATGCTAGATCGACGCTTCACAGCCAGCGACTACTAAAGAGTAACCAAGCCGCTTCAGCGATAAAAGAATATTTGTCGAGACCTCGACTATTTGGCTAGGCCATTTCTCTGCGAAAAGCAGGTTGTGCGGATCGGAACACATAACTAAGCTGCTTACCAGCCTCAAGGTTGTTGCAAATAGTGACAATTAGCCGCTGAGTTGAAGAGTAAAACCACACAATGAAGTCAATTGCGTAGCGGTAGCCCAAAGCCATCAGGGTACATCCGCTGCATCTGTCGGTAAAGGTGAGATCTGATGAAGAAGGGTGTTTCTGACGACTACGCGGTCGATTTATATATTCACGAGCAATTTGAGCAGCGCGTGGCCGCTACGCCGAATGCAATTGCGGTGGTGTCGGGTAGCACAAAACACACGTATTCGGAACTCAATGGCAAGGCCAATCAACTCGCTAACTATTTGATAAAGCGCGGAGTGAAAGCGAACTCGCGTGTCGGCATCTGTATGGATCGGTCATGCGAGATGGTAATCGCAGTTCTGGCAATCCTGAAGGCCGGTGGAGCTTACGTGCCCTTCGATTCCAGCTATCCGAAAGCGCGCCTTGCCGGGATGCTACAAGAGATAAAGCTGAAACATTTGCTTTCGATGAATGCCCTGCTGGAGATACTCCCGGAAGACGACGGTTCGGTCATTACCCTCGACGGCGACAAGGAGCAAATCGAGCGCGAAAGCTCCGATAATCCGCAACAGGACGTTGCTCCCAGCGACTTGGCGTACATAATCTTTACATCAGGCTCGACCGGTAAATCTAAGGCGGCCGCTGTTCACCACCGCGGTTGGAGAAACCTGCTGAACTGGTTTACCAGACAGTTCGAAATAACATCGCGGGATAAGGTGCTTCTGGTGAGCTCTTTCAGCTTCGATCTCACCCAACGGGCGTTGGTAATGCCCTTGATTTCCGGCGGAGAGCTCCATTTGCTTGCAGCGAATCATTTCAATCCTGAACTCGCCCTGAGTACCATCGATGCGCAGAAGATAACGTTGATGAACTGTGCGCCGAGTCCATTCTACACCTTAGTGGAGAACCAATCCGCAGATGTGCGACGGAAGCTGAACTCTCTGCGAATTGTGTTTTTGGGCGGAGAGGCTATTTCCGGAGCTAGATTGAAGGATTGGGTTGATTCCGGGACCTGCAAAACTGAGTTGGTGAATGTGTACGGCATCGCTGAATGCTCGGACGTTTCAACCTACTATAGGCTACATGACTTTAACCGCTACGTTTCCGGTTCAGTGCCCATCGGCATTCCCATCGATAATACCCGAGTCTATGTGATGGATTCCGAGATGCACTGCGTGGCCGACGGCGAGATCGGCGAGCTCTGCATTGCGGGAGAAGGCGTGGGTAAAGGCTACGTCAACGACTCCGAACTGACAAAGAAAAAGTTCGTCAAAGTTAAGCTTGGGCGAAAGTCAGAGCTTCTGTATCGCACGGGAGACTTAGGCCGGCTGGCGAAAGATGGCAACTTCGAGTATGTGGGTCGCGTGGACTATCAAGTCAAGGTTCATGGCGTCCGGGTTGAGCTGGAAGAGATCGAAACCGTCCTTCGGCAGCACTCCAAGACGCAGGAAGCCATCGTGTTGGTTAAGGAAGTCGAGTTAGGTGATCAGCGTATCGTCGCCTATGTAATTCCAAAAGAATCGGTCTCAGACGCGGAATGGGGCAGTGTTGAAGAAGACTTGAGGCGATACGCCCGGCTAAAGCTGCCAAAAAACATGATTCCGAACACTTTTGTCAAAATCAGGGAGGTGCCTTTGAATCCAAATGGAAAAGTTGATCGTATCGCGCTTCAAAATGAAAACGGGCATAACGGCGCAAAGCCCCAGAGCCGTCAGCGGTCGACCGCAGAGATCGTGATAGGAGCATTTGTTGCTGAAGCCCTTCACGTCCCACAGGTTGGCCTTGAGGATGATTTCTTCGATATGGGGGGTCATTCTTTGATGGCCATCCAGGTTGTAACTCAGATCAACGAAACCTTCGGAACCCGCTTCGATCTATCTCTTTTCTCTGAGGACAAGACAACAGTGTCAAAACTGGCGTTCTTGGTGACTGAGGAGCAGCAAAAGCTGAAGCAAGATACTGTGGCTGAGTCCACTACAGCGGCATAAGGAACGATTATTCGGTAGCCAGAAGAGGCTAACACTTAAAGGAAAAAAATATGACTACTACTGCTGTCACTGCCACGAATGTAGAGCCCTTTGCCCTCACTGATGCCGAACAGGCGTTTTTCGAGACGAACGGCTATGTTGGACCTTTCACCTTATACCAGCCGGAGGAAATGGAACAGATCTGGAACAAGGCCCGACGCCAGGTCTTCGATCGGTCCCACGCTATCTATGATATCGACATGCACTCTGGGCCGAATAACATCGCCAATTATGACCGGCACTTAGACGTTCCGTTTCTTGCCCAGCATGTTGCCCGGCCTGAAATTGTGAACAAGCTCAAGAGCGCGTTGGGTCCAGATATCCTGTGCTGGCGCACGGAGTTCTTTCCCAAGTACGGCGGCGACGAGGGAACTGACTGGCATCAGGCAGACACCTTCGCTATGGCCTCCGGAAAGCCCCAGATCATATGGCCCGAGACCGGTTTCGGAGGAACTGTCACGGTGTGGACGGCTTTTACGGAAGCTTCCGAGAAAACCGCGTGCCTCAAGTTCCAGCCGGGAACGCACAAGAAAATGCTTTACGACGAAATGAAAAAGATGACCTATGATCTTAATCGGGTCAACCGAACCATAAAGGATGGCGTTCGTAGCGGCTTCTTCGGCTACGCCTACGAGGAGCTTCTCATTGATCCCAATGTAAAGCCCGAGGAGTCCAAGAAGGTGACCATTCCGATGAAGGCCGGTCAGTTCGTTATGTTCTGGTCGACGCTCTGTCACGCTTCGAATCCGAATGACGCGGACGCAAACGTGCTCAGACTTGGTTTTGCTTCCCGCTATGTACCACCCTACGTCAAGATCTATCCTGACACCACCATGATTGAGGAGTACGGTGCCGCGCTGTCCCTGGATAAGTATGGCGCCGTGCTCGTAGCAGGCAGGGATAACTATGGAATCAACCGGCTGCTGAAGAGCACAACTCGCGGTACGCCATTCGGTGCTGCGGCTGCGGCGTAAAGTGATCTGACACCGGAATTGGTAGGAGTGGCTGGCCTCGAAGTCTTTCTGCGCTTTTGGGACGGTTACTCAACCAAAGGAGAAATACTGGACTAGGTCTGGGACATGAAGTCATTTATCGCGCATCTCGACTACTTTGTTCCAAAAGCTAAGATCACCATTTCGGATATCTTGTCCGATAGGGGATTGAGCGAACGGGACTTGACGAAGATATCCCAAAAGTTGCGTGGGGGCATCTTCCCCAAGCAGAAACTCATCGAAGACTGGGAGTCGATGTCGGGCATGTTTGCGGGTGATAGAAGAACCGAGGCCGACATTTTTGTGGAAATGGTGACAAAGATGTTTGCCTCGGGAGTGGCCCGGCCTGCCGAGGTCAGCTACATAATCTATGCCCACGGAAACTCGGTTTCTATAGGGGATCCGTGGTCCTTACATTCAGACGAGGAGTGCGTCAACGTCCCTTATTACCTGCAGCAAAAAATGGACATGACGAACGCAATCGTTTTCAATGTGGAACAGGAGTGCACTGGATCGTTCACTGCGGTTAATCTCGCCAAGCTGTTGGTCGGGTACGGGGGGGCCGACAAGGTCCTGATCCTGTCTTCGAATTACTTCGAACGAAACCAGAAGCGGTTGATGGGGGGGTCCGTATTCATCGGAGATGGTCAAGGCCTGATGTTGATTTCCGGCGGCCCCGGTCCTCTGGAAATAATTGACGGTATCGGCAAGACCGACGGCAGAATTGATAGCGTCAACAGTTTCATGGACACGAAAAACCAGCAGAAGGTTGTGGACGTGGGGTCTTCTCTTATTCACAAACTCTTGCGCAAGCACGGTCTGAGCTTCGACGATATCTCGGTTCTTGTTCCTCTCAATACCACGCCGTTCGTCTGGCAATACTACGCAAAACAACTCGGGATCTCTTTGAAGAAAGTCTTTTTTGAAAATATGGGGAAGGGCGGGCATTTGGGAGATGTGGATCTTATCCGGAATTTGAGGGACCTCAGCTCGAAGCAGGCATTCCCCAATAGCTACCTGGTCGTGTACGGGGTGGCGACGGGAACTTCGTGGAACGCCCTGCTGCTGAAGATGTGTCCTGTCGCCGTGGAACCCGTTGGCCGCCATCGCGAAGCAACCGCCACTGTAGTTTGACGTTAAGATCACCCACCCTACATCCGGAAGTAGGTCATGAACGAAATAGAAAAGCGAGAATTTGAAGCTGACCTCGCGAAGCAAGGTCGGGAGTTGGGCGAGCATGTCCGCTTGACCCGAGTTATTCAGGCGCCTGCTGCCGCCATCTGGAAGGTGATTTCCAAGCGGGGTGATCTCCCCAAGTACCATGCCTACGTCCGGGAGCACGCACCCATCTACAAATGGCCCGGCGTGGGCTCCAGGGACGGCCTCACCTACTACAGCGGCCTTTATGTGGAACGCGACTTCATGTACTGGAGGGAGGGGGAAGGCTACGATATGCAAACTGGTCCTCCCCCGAGAAAGGCGTCGTGGACCTGTTGGGACATACGCTGCCTCGGGGAAGCCCAAAGTGAGCTGTCGATCATGATCACTCCCATCCTGGAGTCCCACCTGCTCGAAACAGCCAAGAAGAGCTATGTGCAAATGTACTTTGGCAAGAGTATCGAGGTCTATATCGACCGCTTGCTGCGTGGAGTGGAGCAATTTGTGGTGACGGGAAAAGAAGTAAGGCCAGCACAGTACGGAACCGATCCGGTGTACGCACCCAAGGATGTTTGTGTTCCTAGCGAGGTAAGATAGGAACCGAGTCATTCAACTACAGATGACACCAGACCGTGATGTTTCTAGACTTTGTCCATCATTGCCTTCTTCAATCGTCGAATCGCCGGCTCGTTACGTTGATAGAAGACCCAGCCCTTGATCCTCTTAGCCCGCAGAAATCCCGCTTGCGACAGGATCTTTAGATGCTCGCCAGCTGTGGGTTGTGCCACTCTCAGCTTTTCTGTAATAAACACACTGCAAACCCCATCCTTGACCAGATCACCATCCACCTGAGGACGAAAATGCTTACGAGGATCCTTCAACCAGCGTAAAATTAGCAACCGTTTATCATTGCCAAGGGCCCGGAACAACAATTCTGCATCCATATAGTAATTTAGCTAATCAACTTCTTAGCCTAGCATGTTAACCTAACCATGAATGCTAGGGAAAGTAAAAAGCTGATCTGTTTGCTCGAGCAGAAAATGCTATCGGACATCACATCGGCGTTCGCTCATGAGAACCCCCTTTAGGAGAAAGCCATGTCTGCATACGAAACATTGAAAGCACTTAACATTTCTCTTCCGGCAGTTACAGCTCCCGTAGCTGCATTTGTTCCGTTCGTACAAAGCGGTAAGCTTCTGTTCGTGTCCGGTAACATCGCCAAGAAAGACGGCAAGCCATGGGTTGGGCAACTTGGTGCCGGCATCAGTACTCAACAGGGCAAGGAAGCAGCACGCTCGATTGCCATCGACCTGCTGGCAACCTTGGATGCCGCAACCGGCGATCTGAACCGTATCAAACGCATCGTCAAGTTGCTCGTGCTCGTCAATAGCTCGTCGGGATTTACTGAACAGCATCTCGTCGCCAACGGAGCTTCTGAGTTACTTGGCGAGGTCTTCGGCGAAAGGGGCAAGCATGCCCGTGCTGCCTTTGGCGTCGCACAAATTCCATTCGGCGCTTGTGTGGAAATTGACCTTATCGCGGAGTTGGAGTAGGCCTTGCGCAAACGGACATGCTGGAAATCGTCCCGCAACTGGCGAGCGCCGGCAATCCTACTGTGCTGATCGCAGTCAGAAACAAAGAAGCTGTCGATCGGGCGTGGCTCGACTGGGCGGAATCAAAGCCTTGAAGGGTCAGGATCGAGAACCTGTATGTGTTTTCGCATTCGCACCCACGCCAGAGGGAGCTTACTCGCGAATGTTCGCCCCTGAATACGGCATACCGGAAGATCCAGCGACCGGAAGTTCCACCGGTCCGCTGGCGGCATTCATGATGCGGCACGGCCTGATTTCTAAGACTGGTGGCACACGCTTTGTCAGCGAGCAAAGGACAAAGATGGGCCGCCGTAGTCTGTTGCACGTAGAGATTCACGGAGAGGCTGGAAAGGATGGAATTGACGTGGGCGGCCATGTCACGTTGATTGCCGAAGCTACCATGAGCCTGAAACAAAACTGAGGTGCCACTCAGTCATGGCAGAAATTGTAAAAAGCGGATAAGAAGTGACGGATAAACGATTAGACTTATTTATCTAATTGCCTACAGCGAATACTTTCTGCAAACAAACGTTACATCGCTTTCACCTGCCATAAAGTCTGCCATAAAGTCAGAAGGCCGCGGTCGCGCTTCCATTGGCAAACCCGTTGATTCGTCCATAAGCCAAAACGAAACACCGGAACGCGCTCGTATGGTTAGATCGAGTTCGATGCCTTGAGCGCCTATTCCGTATAGCCTAATAGCAGTCGGACCGGAATCCGGTCGAAAAGTGACTTCCCGAGCCCCAACTCTCACTGAGAGTGGTTGGCTGTCCGTGCCAAACTTCAAGTAAATAGCTGAGGCGTCTCTTTGAGATCGAACTTTCATCTTGATCCGGTAAACATCACCACTCTTCTCATTTGTCTCGATTTCGGCTAGGGGCGGCGGAAGTCTCTGCGCAGTCGCCGAAGCCGAGAGTACCTTTTTTAAAGAGCCCCCTAGGTAATTCGGCTCCGGCTTCGACTCGGGTGGCTGCTGGGAAAAAAACTGTGCGGTCCAATCATCGACTGAGTGGTCGAAGCTGATCCAGGCGGCACTGTTATCGTCTGCGTTCAGACTGTAAAGAACAGTGTCATGGCGCGGATGTTCTTGGCTGAAGTGCGATAAGTGGATTCCCGCGCCAGCACAAATCAGTGCAGCAGCCAACAAAGACAGCACTACCGGTCGCCACCCGACTCGAGGCACCGCTAAATTTATAATGGGCATGCAGATGATTAACAAAAGCCCCAAGAGCAGGCCGACGGCGATAAGCGTTACCAGGTCGAGAGTGAGGAATAGGTATAACAACTTTGCCAAGGGAGCAAACAACAAGATAGCAACAACTAACCCGGCAAAGCTTGCCGTGCCCGAAAATTGTGATTGCAATGTCTTCCCGGCGAGGGCAAGAGAAAGCAGCCCGGCAGTCATAAACAGCAACGGCCAGAATAGCAGGTAGCTGCCACCAGGTAGTGCAAGTGCGATGACCCAACTAAAAACGCATGCGATGATCAATCCTGCCAGCGAGAGCTCCAAGATGTTGAAGCGCTTACGAAGGATCACCAGCAACAAACTCCCAGCACAAGCTCCGAAAAGAATAAAACTGACCAGCAGATAGGCATTCGGTAGAGAATCACTTATGATCCGATGAGTCGCGATCGTTGAAAGTACCAACCACCCAGCAAGAGCCAGCAGAATCGGAATGGCGAACAAGACTGCCAAACAGGGCAGTAGCGCGAGCAGTACTCTCATCACGGATAGCCTTGACTGACGAGTGTAAAGAAAGATCGTGAGAAACAAGAGAAAAGTGACCACAACCTCGCCGGGAAAAATCCAGTGCTCTGGGTAGGCGACGAACTTGCTGCCGATTACGTCGAAAAACACGTCGTTGCCGCGGCTCTCCTTAGAGCGACTCAGGTCAATTCGCCCAAAATGCTCGGCGAGACTAAGCGCGTAAGAGCCTTGATGTTGCAAGGACGCAAGGCTGAGGTTGTCCGCAGTGTCAAGGCGCGAGTGGTATGCTTCAAGACCCTCGCCAAACGCGAAGTTTAACCCGGACGTGCCTAAGGAACGAAAGACTGAAAAGTCTGTATCGTTGGGCAATAGCTTGTAAAGGGCATAAAAAAATGATGATCCGATGGGATGGGAAGCGGATTTGGCGACCGCCTGGATGAGAGAACTATTGTCGGCGCTGGTTTCAAAAAGAAGAGACGGCCCTTGATTGCCGCGTGCCTCAAAATTCATAACAAGCCCGACGTCTTTCATCCAGGGATGCGAGAAAGCGAAGGCATCGGCGCCCAGCAATCCGGCCTCCTCACCGTCGGTAAAAAGCACAATTAGGTCATTTTTCAATGCGGGGCCTTCCCGCAATGCCCGCACTGCCTCCAGGATAGCGGCTACGCCGGCACCGTCGTCAGCCGCGCCGGGACCGCTATGGGTGGAGTCGTAATGAGCCATTAACATGAGGGCTTGCGGGCCCGCGGTTCCTGGCAGCCGGCCGACGATGTCTTGTGTGTTGCCGATAGCCGCAGTTCTGTTCCTGGCGTGAACTCCGATAGAGGAAAACACCTGCGGATTCAAGCCAAGCGCTGTAAGCTGAGCTAGCAGGTATTCCCTTACTGTAGAGTCAGCGTCAGTTCCAATTGGATGGGCTGTTTGCGCGATGGTCCGCACATGGATCAAAGCTCGGCTGGCTGAGAAATCTGTTAACGCAGCCGTTGCTGCAACCGGTGCCGGAGGCGCCAGCGTTGTGACTGACACAACTATCAGCAGGATGATGAATGTCCAAGTCAACAGAGGCACTAATAACTCATACAGAAGCGAGCGCACATAGTTATCAGCCGATGGCGTGCTCATGGTCGTGCGAGTATACTCCACGAATAAACCACGCCATATGCGTCCATGAGTAATAGGCTAGGTAGGACTGAAGTATATAGCTGTCCCCATCACAATGGGACAGGTATCTAAATTACCTTTTGCAGCAACTCCATAGTTAGCAGATTGAGGCGGACTGGGTCGGCAACCTCCGATCCCTCGGCCATCAAAGCTAGATCGTACAAGATCTCCATTGAATCACCGACTGCGGAATCCTCGGGGTTAGTTTTGAAACGCTCGTACAGACGCCCAATAAGAGGATGCTCCGGGTTTAGTTCCA
>Ga0307476_10000784_pt1 | contig 21887 bp, 15 predicted proteins | sample atmos_gasesECM2C_2_FD_203314 | JGI IMG/M metagenome (GOLD analysis project Ga0307476, IMG submission 203314) | Hardwood forest soil microbial communities from Morgan-Monroe State Forest, Indiana, United States - atmos_gasesECM2C_05 | ecosystem: Environmental > Terrestrial > Soil > Temperate...
GTCGATTGTCTTTGCTGGGTCGAAGGGCAAGGCCGAACTCATCTGCAACAGGTTTTGGCCAGGAGTAGAACCGGCAATAATGGTTCCAAGAGCCGAGATGGGAAGATTAGGCCAGTCGATGACGAAGTTCTTGAACAGTACCCTGGTAGGCTGGTTGACCAGTATGCTCCAGGTCGCCAGTGCACTGAATTGCAAAGTCGATCCCTGGCCGTCGATGATGAGGTCGGTCGGGTTGTTGATGGTCCAATTCGCACAACTGCCGGTCGAACTGCAGTTCACCTGCGTGCCTTTGAACGCGTAGGTACCGCGCGGAACCAGGATGGTGCCTGCGCCTTCGGTCATTGCCGCGGCAACCGCTGCCGGAAAATCCGTATCCGGATTACTAATTTTCGCTTTGTACACCTTGTCGTTCGGGGCTGGAGCCTGAATGGTGACAGTCACTTCCTTGCCAGTAACTGAGGTGAACTTCTCTACTGTGTCGCCAGGCTTGGTCGTCAGTCCTGCGGATGTGGGAATCTTTGAGAGATAGGACTGGTCAATCGCAAATAGTCCTCTGCGTCCTTCACGTCGCCCGAATTGAACGTAGTGGCGAAGCAGGCCGAGATAACCCTGGGAATCGAATACCTTCTGCAGGTCGGGATACTGCGCCAGATATTCCACCGCCGAGAACAGATTCGATCCTTTATCGCCCTTCTTGATGCCCGCGTTGAGCCATGCGCCAATCGCTTGATCTTGCGATTTAAGTCCTGCATGCCGGCTCATGTAATAAGCCGGATCAAACACCCAGGGAGCGAGAGAAAAAATACCGATTCGGGGAGCGCCGCTCGGCGCCGGATTCGATCCCGTAAGTGCGAAGTCGTCGATGGCGGCGAGGACTCCTGCGGGACCAAAGAGAAGCTCTTTATCATGATTCAAGAACAGATAGTCCGGAGCGAAGAAGCGCGGATGGGCATGCTGGTTCAGAGCTATGCCGTGCTCAATCCAAAAAGTCTCGGCGTCGACTGTGGAAAGTGATTGGACATCGGGATTCACGGACTCGTAGTAAGAGAGATCGAAGACATTCGGCGTCAGTGCCAGAACTCCTTCGCGGCCCTCGCTGTGCCCGGTAGACACATAGTGCTCGATCGCGGCAGGATAATTCGTGGCGCCGAATGCCGCACGCAGGTCCGCATAGAGAGCCAAATACTGCTTGCTCCAGAAAAGCGGGTGCGCCCTCAGTCCTTCGGCGGCGCCACGGTTGAGCCATTGGCTTGTTGCCTGCGCATCGGTCAGGTGTGCGAATGCAGGGTTTACTGACTTGAAGTACGAAACATCGAAAACCAGCGGGCTCAATGCCGCTTTAGGATCTACCGCCGATGCAGACAAAGCCTGGGCTGATGAAAAGCCACACAAGGTACCTGTGAGCGCGAGATAAAAAGACGTGAACGCAATGAATCTGATGATCTGATTCCGAAATATTCTTGCCACCAACCCTCCGATTTGATAATCGCCCTCTCCCGCTGCGATACATGTCGATTGCATCGGCTCAAATCGCCGCCTCGTTGATGTTCCCCAATGGCAGTTGATCTGGCCTTGGAATAGTAAGGAACCTGCTTTTCCGGTTTGCCTTGGAGTCCGACTCTGAACAATACAGCTGTCTTGCTGTGTGTGCGCTCACTGGGATGCAAATGCCGGCTGCGCAGGGCATGCCCCTCGCCCCTACAGAGAAAAACTGACAAGGCGCAAAATTATTCCGTGTGAGGGATATATATTTTCGATCAAAGGGGTGGGCCCTCCCTTGCGTCCCGGTAGTTCCATGAATCGCCACGAACAAAATGGTTGGCGTCGGGAGCTGAAGCCCGATAGCCGAAGCCCGGTTCACCGCACTTCCAACGACACCAAATCGCCATCCGACATTCCGCCGGGCTTGTAGTTCACCGAGACGGAGCGATTATTCCATTCGCAGGAGAAGGTGTCGGCTCCGATGAGCAGGAGCGACCTGTAATCGGCGGTGCGCAGTTTCATCACCACGGCGCCGGAGGTCACGGTGAGAAGCGCGGCCGGGGATTGGGAACAATCCACATCCACGAGCCGTCCTTGGAAGAACTTTGACGGCCGCCGATCTGCCGTGCCGGATTTTGCTGCTTGTGCTTGAGCGGCGCGCTTGGCGGCGTCCTGCTCCAGCACGTCAAACGGAGAAGGTTGGGCAGGCAGTTTCTTCGCGGAAGCTGCGGTCGCGGGCGAGACTCCGTATTTCTGCTCGGTGGCGAGCTGATCCAGGCGCTCGGTAGCCTTGGCGGCGACCTGCGGATTGCTGCTTGTTTTCAGACGTTCCAGCAAGGCACGCGCGGCGTCCCACTTCTTGTCGGCAACGTAGATTTCGGCCAGATGGTAAACGTACTGCTGGTTGCGCGGACTGAGTTGCATGGCAGCGCGCTCGGCTTGCATCGCCGCGATCGGCCCGCCGCCTTCCATGCGCGCCATTGCCATCAGGTCATCGGCGTCGGCGAATTCCGGATACCATTCGAGCACTGCGCGCAGGTCCTGCATCATGTTAGGCAGGCCCTGGATGTCAGCGTGCTTGGCCCGTGACATGCGGTATTTCAGCACCGAGGAGTAGTAGCGGATCCACATGTCGCCCTGGTTGAGGGCGGCGGCGTCGCCCAGTTCTTCGACAGCAGCTTCAAACTCCCTGTGCTGCAGGTGGTCCCAGGCAAGAGCGCGGTGTGCGATCTCATTGCCGGCTACCGCAACCGGAAGAACTTTTTCGCTGGCGTCCTTCACGTTGGTTTTCCTGACGGGAGCGGGTGCAGTCGCCGTGGCCAGCGTCTGCAATTCCTGCAGGCCGATTTCGCGCCGCTCCGGGATCCTGATCTTTACTGCAGCGACTATGGCGCGGGCATCCGCCTCGGGAATAACCTTGGATGTGATGACGCTGGCGTCCGGCCCCACGATCTCGGGGAACTGGTAAACCTGCGGCGAGTTGGCTTGGAGGCCTGCCGCGAACAGGGGGGTGAGCGAGTGGAAGTAGTCTTTCACCGCCTGGTCGAACTGAGCAGCGGTCACTCCGTAGGCCTTCTGGATGGCTTCTTCTACCGGCACGTGCTGGTTCTCGACCAGGTCAAAATAAGTTCCCGTCTCGGGCAGTTTTTTCTCGTGGAGCAGGTAATGCAAGGTCATCCAGGATTGGGCGTAGAAGAGTGTGCGGTGCGTGCCTTCGGCGATGTTTGAAGGTCCACGCTTCATGGTGAGCAGGCCGGGCAGAGCGAGCCAGGGCTGGCTGCTAAGCAGCTCGGTTAGGGACTGCGATGAGTTGGCTGCTCCCGCGGAGCGTAGTTCGGGGTCGCCGCCGATTTCATACTTCCTGTCATCCACGCGGATGGAACTGAAGTATTCGGTCAGCCCTTCGTCGAACCATGCTGGAGCCTCGGGATAGTTGTAGTTGAGGAGCAGTTTGGCTAAGTCATGGGCGACGGCACGCCAGGATTCCCCCTCGAGCAAGTTCAGGACGATGAAGTTCTGGTCTTCGCCGGGCAGGAAGAAGCCGGGGGTGTCGATCGGCTGTCCCTGGCGCAGCGGCGCGGTCTGGTAGTAGTCCTTATCGTTCTTGAAGGCGAGGATGGTAAGCGGCACCGGTTCGTTGAGGCGGTCCTTCATTAGTAGAACGGCGAAGACAGCCCGCATCTGCTCGAAGCGTAGGGCGACTTCCTTGCCTTTCTTGTCTCCCGCGTCGGTGATGACGGTGAAATGTGTCGAGTGGATTTCGAGCCAGGGAGACTGCTCGGCGGCATGGGCCGTGAGCGTGTAAAGCATGGCGCAGCCCGCCAGGAGAACGCGAACGCAAACGCGAACGGAAGTGCCGTGAAAGCGGGCCATGTACGCCTGCAGAGAGCGGAGAGGAGAATGCCACTAACGCTTAGATGCTAACACGGGCCAGCCCTAGTCGCCGCTGGCGTGGTGTTGCGTGGGAACGAGAACCAGTCGTGGGCGTTTTTCCACGGGACGAGGCTGCTGCTGCGAGGCTCGGCCGAAGGCATGCAGGATGCCGATGACAGCGGTATACGCGGCTAACACGCCAATTCCAACGGAGGCGACTACCGTGAGGCAGAGAATCAGAGGCATGAAGAGCGAAATCAAGATCAACCACCCTATCCAGAGTTAGATGACAAGCTTGCTGCAGCCGGTGCGCATCTCGAATTTCGTCAACGCGGCTTCTTCAATCTACCTGCGTTGACGCTCGCCGCTATTGACGATTAAGATACGGAGTAGAGCTGTGCATTCCTAATGTCGAACAAGTCTGGTGACCTGTCGACATTACGGAAGGGCAATCCAACCCAGACTAAATGGCTATTACCAAGATTTCGGTGCGCGGGGCGCGCCAGCATAACCTCAAAAACATCGACGTTGAGATTCCGCGTAACACCCTGACTGTGGTGACCGGGCTGAGCGGCTCGGGCAAGTCCTCGCTGGCTTTTGACACGATCTATGCAGAGGGACAGCGCCGCTATGTAGAGACTCTGTCGACCTACGCGCGGCAGTTTCTGGACCAGATGGAGCGCCCGGATGTGGATGCAATTGATGGACTTAGCCCATCCATCTCGATTGAGCAGAAAACCACCAGCAGAAGTCCGCGTTCGACGGTAGGCACGATCACCGAGATCTACGATTATCTTCGCCTGTTGTTCGCTTCCATCGGCGTGCCGCACTGTCCCAAGTGCGGCCGGCCCATCAGCCGCCAGTCGGCCGAGCAGATCGTGCAGCGGGTAATGCTGCTGACGCCTGAGGACCGTGTCATGGTTCTGGCGCCGATCGTGCGTGGCCGCAAAGGGGAATTCAAGAAAGAAATGGAGACCTTGCTCAAGCACGGCTACGAGCGAGCTCGCGTCGATGGCGAAATCGTGAATCTGGATGACGACCTGAATCTCGACAAGCGCAAGAACCACACTATCGAGGTGGTGATCGACCGCCTGCTGGTGAAGCCGGGCATCGAGCATCGCCTCGAAATGTCTGTTGGCCTGGCGATGAAGTTGGCGGGCGGCCTGGTGCAGGTGGCCGTGGTCGGGGGGGATGAACAGCTGTATTCGGAGAAGCTGGCCTGTCCGGACTGCGGCATCAGTGTGCCGCAGCTCGAGCCGCGGTCGTTTTCTTTCAACAGCATGTATGGAGCTTGTCCCGAGTGCCACGGCCTGGGCAGCCGGTATGATTTCGATCCCGCGAAGGTGATCACGGACTGGTCGAAGCCGTTGCTGGAAGGCGGGCTGGGGCCAGGTTCGGCGTCGCAGGGGCTGATTCATGCTTTGCAGGTGGTGGCGGCTGCGCATGGGATTGACTTGAACACGCCTTTTGAAAAGTTTCCCGAGAAGATTCAGGACTTGCTGTTGAATGGCGAGTCGGGGCGCGGCAAGACCGGGTTCCGGGGGATCTTCGGATATTTGAAGCAGAATCTGGAGGAGTCGACCTCGGAAGGCTATCGCGATTGGCTGATGGATCACATGTCGGCGACGGAGTGTCCGGCTTGCCAGGGCAAGCGGCTGCGGCCGGAGAGCCTGGCGGTGAAGGTGAACCGCATGTCGATTGCCGACTTTACGGCGCTGCCGATTTCGCGGGCGCTGGAAGTGGCGCGGAGCATCAAGCTGGCCGGGCGCGAGGAAAAGATCGCGGGCCGCGTCATGCATGAAGTCGTGGAGCGGCTGCAGTTTCTGAATGCCGTGGGACTGAACTACATTTCGCTTGACCGCTCGGCAGCGACCTTGTCGGGAGGAGAAGGACAGCGCATTCGCCTGGCGACCCAGATTGGGTCAAGGCTGCGTGGCGTGCTCTACGTGCTGGACGAGCCTTCGATCGGCCTGCATCATCGCGACAACGGCCGCCTGCTCAATGCGCTCGAAAACCTGCGGGACCTCGGCAACACTGTGCTCGTCGTCGAGCATGATGAAGAAACCATCCGCCGCGCGGACTATGTAATCGACCTCGGCCCCGGCGCAGGACGCCACGGCGGCGGGTTGGTCGCGCACGGGACGCCCGAAGAGATCATGCGCGAGCCTAACTCGCTCACCGGGGCTTACATTTCGGGCAGGGTGCAGATCGAGATGCGGCCTGAACGGCGGCAGAAGAATGGCGCGGCGCTGACGATTCTGGGCGCCAAGGAAAACAACCTTAAGAATCTCGACGTGACGTTTCCGCTGGGCGTGATGACGGTTGTGACCGGAGTTTCGGGCTCGGGCAAGTCAACCCTCGTCAACGACATTCTCTACCGTGCCCTCGCCCGCCAGCTTTACCGTTCGCGTGAGAGGTCCGGCGAGCACAAGGCGATCATGGGTGCGGAGAACATCGACAAAGTCATTCGCATCGATCAGTCGCCGATCGGACGGACGCCGCGCTCGAACCCGGCCACCTATACCGGCGTGTTCACCGCGATTCGTGATCTCTATGCCATGCTACCGGAGGCGCGCGAGCGCGGCTACAAGCCGGGACGCTTCTCCTTCAACGTTTCCGGCGGACGTTGCGAAGCCTGCCAGGGTGAGGGCCAGCGCCGCATCGAGATGAACTTCTTGCCCGACGTTTATGTGCTCTGCGAGGTCTGCGGCGGACGCCGCTACAACCACGAAACCCTAGCGGTGAAATACAACGGGAACTCGATTGCCGATTTGCTGGAGATGCCAGTCTCCGACGCGCTGCCCATTCTCGAAAACATTCCGCAGGTAGAACAAAAGCTGCAAACGCTGGTCGATGTCGGCCTCGGTTACATTCATCTCGGTCAATCTGCTGTAACGCTTTCCGGCGGCGAAGCCCAGCGCATCAAGCTCGCTCGCGAGTTGAGCAAACGGCAGACCGGCAAGACGCTTTACCTGCTTGACGAACCCACGACTGGCCTGCACTTCGACGACGTCAAGAAGCTGCTCGACGTGCTGCACCGGCTGACCGATCTGGGCAACTCGATCATCATCATCGAACACAATCTGGACGTGATCCGCAACGCCGACTGGATCATCGATCTTGGCCCCGAGGGCGGCGAAGAGGGTGGCCGCATCGTCGCGCAAGGCACGCCGGAGCAGGTGGCGCGGGTGAAGAGGTCGTATACCGGGCAGGCGCTGGCGGGGTATTTTGCCGGGAACGGGAAGCGAAGCGCCTGACGAACCCGTAAGATCGCACTTGATCAGAGATCGGGAAGGGCACGGCTTCAGCCGTGCCGCCAAGAGCCGATGTATAGAATAGGGCTTTAGCCCTGAGGGCCGCATACGATGTCTATCAAAAACGAACAAGCGTCGCGCTGGGCCGTGCACCCGGGAGAAGTTCTTCGGGAGGAGTTCTTAGAGCCGATGGGCATCTCCGCTTACCGGCTGGCGGTGGAGTTGCATGTTTCTCCTCCTACGGTCAACGATATTGTTCGCGAGAAGCGTGGAATCACCCCCGAAATGGCGGCTCGCCTGGCTAAGTACTTCGGAACTTCCGAGCAGTTCTGGCTCAATTTGCAGGACGCCTTCGCGGTTCATCAGGTTCGGCGGAAATATTCCAAGGAACTCAAAGCTATCAGGCCCCTCGCCGCAGCGGCGGCGCGCTAGTTTCGGAGCGAAGCATATCGCCGAGGAAGACGGCCACATCGTAGCGCATGCGACGATTTCTGCAACATTCCCTTTTCAGAAGGCCAGTAACGGGTGTTTAATAGACGCCGCCGCTTTCCCAGCTTCCCCCGATGCAGCGGCTTCCGACACACTGCGGGATAAGGTTTGTCCCCAATGAAACCGTGACTCAAGATAAGGAGAGCCATATGAAAAAGTATGTGGTTTGTCTAACTCTCGCGCTGGCGTCTCTGTCGACAGTCTTCGCTCAGCAGGCAGCCCAAACCGACGATTCGGATTGGCAGCACAAGCACAAATTCCAGGTAAGCAGCACAACGTTCACCAATGGCGATGAATTGCCGTTGAGTATGGTGTTAGGTTCCAGCCTCTGCCCGTACGTTAGCGGCGGCGGAGACCAATCGCCCCAGCTGTCGTGGAAGCATGCTCCAGGCGACACGCGAAGTTTCGTCGTAACCCTATACGACGTAACCGCCGCGTTCACGCACTGGGGTATGTACAACATTTCTCCCAAGACCACCCAGCTTCCCGAGAACGCCGGCGTTGCGGGAAGCAGCTACGGCCAGCAAGTCTTCAATGACTTCTTCCTGGGTGCCGAATACGATGGCCCGTGTCCGCCCCCCACCCTCACTCCGTTCAGCCACGACTACGTCATCACCGTGTATGCTCTCGATACTGATCTGAACTTGCCCTCGTCGCCGCCAAATTTCCCCGCGTCCGCCGAGACGCTGTATCGCGCGATGTTCGACCATGTGCTCGAAAAGACAAGCATTCACGGCTTTTTCTCGACTGCCGACTAGTTGCACGTTCGAAACGCCGCGACCTCGAGAGGCTTTGCAGCCTTGGAGGTCGCGGTATGCATTGAGGAAGGACTTGTTTGAATCAAGGAGACAGTAAAGCGTGGCGGCAGCAACTGTCGTAGAATTCTGATTGTAGGGGAAAGGATATGTTTGTCAGCGCCCGAAAATCCGCACCTTGAAGCTCCGCCGCTAAACAGCGAGCCGCAGACTCCGCTCCAGTTGGCAATGGACCCATTTCCGCCGCCTGGGTTTGCACCCGCAACACCTGCTCCCAAAGCCGGGGAGAACCCCGTGTGGAACGGTTGGGATGTACTGGTGATTGCCGTGCTCACGGCGCTGCTCGCGTTTTTCCTTGTGCCGCTGCTCGTCGCCTTTGGGGCACACCAATTCGTTTATCCGCATGAGAGTTTGTTGGAACTCGCGCAAAAGCCGGCGCTCGCGCTGCTTTCCCAGTTTCTCGCTTACATCTCCGTCGCGCTGTATATGGTCGTGTTGATCCAGGGGAAATATCACAGAAGCTTCTGGCACGCCGTCAGGTGGAATTGGCCAGGGATCCTCGGAGTGAGCATGTTGGGCGTGGGAGTTCTCATGCTCGGCTTCGATCTCTTGGGACGATTTCTGCCCATGCCGAAAGACACGCCTTTCGAACAATTCTTCGATCGGCCTCTGGATGCTTATCTCCTCGCGTTCTTCGCTGTCACGCTCGGGCCTCTGATGGAAGAACTCTTCTTTCGTGGATTCCTTTACCCAGTACTGGCGCAGCGACTGGGCGCCGTTTGGGGAATTCTTCTCACGGCGCTGCCCTTCGGCCTGATCCACTTTTTTCAGTACGGGCGTTCCTGGGGAGCGGTGCTGATCATCTTTTTAGTTGGCGTGGTGCTTACCGCGGTCCGGGCGATGACCAAGTCCGTGGCCTCAAGCTTCCTGGCGCATGTGGGCTACAACGGAACGCTGATGGTGCTGGCGGCGTTGCAGACGGATGGCTTCCGGCACATGGACAAAGCAGGGGTTCTGTTAGGCTGGGCTGTCACTTAGGGGCTAGGTACCTACTTCACGGTAATCGTCAGCAGCTGCACTCCAGAAACCACATAATCCAGCGGAGCCGTTGCCGTTTCATCCACATTCGATTCGCCCGAGACCACCATTTCCTGATTCCCCCGCATGCCATCCATCACGTTCATGATCGAGATGGGGAGCGTGGGCATCACTTTGTCGCCGACGCGGGCTTCCGGGTCTGCTTCGAGCAGCGAAACATAGAGGCGGTTGTTGGAGTGCTCTTTGTTGAGCACTGCAATGGTAGAGGCTAGATCGAGTTTGCGGCCGAAGGCCGGATTGGCGTGTCCGATGCGGTCGAGAGTCTCGCCGTCACTCACCAGGATGCGCAAAGTTCCTTTGCTCGCCGAGGTGGGAATCTTCACCGGAATCTGCCGCACGATGCGTTCGCCGCGGTAGGGAGCCAGCACAGTTTCAAGCGTAATGTTGTCGCCGGGACGGGCTTCCGTCACGTCGGTGCGTGCGCTCTCGAGACGCGCCCAGCGGCGCTCGCGCACCAGGTCGAAATCCAGCTTCACGCCCGCGATCGCCGGAGCGTTATAAGGATTGTCATAGATGCGTCCGAAACGCTCGCCGAGAGAGATCGCAGCCTGCATAGCCGCGGGCTGTCCATTCTCCGCCGGAGCGAACATATTGCGCATCGTTACTTCAGGAAATCCCTTCACTCCGATGCTGCCGGCGAGCCGGTAGGTAATCTCCTCGCCGAACTCGTTCACGCCGTGCAGCGCGTTGAACACTGTCACCATCAGCGCCACGGGCGTCAGCTTGGGATTGTTCAGCACTTCGTAATGGAATTGCTTCACGCCAGTGCTGCTGTGGATGCTCAGCGTGACCGGAATCATCTCCGGCTGGCGGTCGAACACACCCATGATGCCAGTGTGGCGATCCTGCACGAAGGTTCCCACGGGCTCCGTGGTGTTGACGATCTTGAAAGCATTCAACGGCGATGCCAGCGTAGCCAGAACCTCAGCCTTGTTCATGGGCAGGTCGACGGAGCCAAACTGCAGCAGGGGATGTCCGCAAGCCAGCAACCGCTGTGCATCCACATAGGTCACGCTGCAGGTGGCCTCAATGTCCATATCGCCCCGCACAAGGACTGCGCTCACGGCAGAGCCGGCTTCGAGCGGCTCCGGCTGTTTGTCGTCGCTCACCGAGCCCGCCCCCATGACTGGGACGATTCCGGCGGAGGCAAACTGTCCTGCGAACAGATGAATTGCCTGCTCGGAGAATCCGTTGAAGACCAGAGGAGTCTCGATGGGCTTCAGGTAATTAGCAAAATCTTTCCCCTCGGAATTCTGGGCCGAACCTGGCAGCAGGGAATTATCGCCGGGCGCAGCAGTCTTGCCGGCGACCGGAGTAATCGAGGGCTTGACGGCTGAGGTCTCTTCGGCAGGTGAGCGGTCTAGCGCGCTGATCTCCAGCATATCGGCGATGGGAGTGACGCCGGCGATGGGCTCTTTCGAGAATTCTCCGATGCGGAAGGCAAGCGCCCCGGCGAGTTTGCCGTCGAGATAAACCGGGCTGCCGCTCATCCCCGCGACCACGCCCGTGTATTCCACCTTCTGCCCGTGCAGCCGGACCAGAATAATATCGCCCTTAGGTCCATTCACGTTGTGAAGCACGCCAAGCACTTCTACTTCCATGGCTTCGGGCTTCACGCCCTCAAACACGGTGTAGGCGACCCCGCGCATGCCGGCGTGAATCTGGCTAACAGCAATGATTTGAGGATTTTGCGCGGTTTGCACCGAACCGGTTTGAGCAGATGAAGGAGCGGAGAACGATAGGGAAGCGACTGCAACGAAGAAAGCTAGTTTTCTCATGAACGACGCCCGGAAGGACTTGTGCCAGCCCTGCCTTACTCGGATTAGACTCCGCCAGATTGTAAGTCGTTGCCAGGAGGGGAATACCGGGAGCCGGGCAAAACATCCCAATCGCGAATTCCTGCGTCTATACTAGCACAAGGTATTTTCGCTCCCATAGAGCCATCATCTCCCAGGGGTTTCGTATGTTTTTCGATAGGCTGACTACAAACCAACGCTCGCGTTTCGAAGATTTGAACCGACTGATGCTGGCCGTGACGGTCTCACTAGTCCTGCTTTTCGCCATCACTCCAGCATCTGCCCAGGATCAGTCCCAGGCGCCGCCGCAAGACAACACGCAAAACGGCGGCAAGCCCAAGCAGGAAGTTCCGGCAGAAGCCGGCGGGCCCACCGGCGATGTCGGTCCCTACTCCATCCCGAAGAAAAATCCCGAAGCTCCTCCGCCGCCTCCGCCGCCCGCTTCGCCCGCAAAAACCGAAGGCATGCCTGACTATTCCATCAAGGTCAACGTGCCGCTGGTCAACGTGGATGTGATGGTCACTACCAAGAGCGGCCAGTTCGTCCCCGGCCTGAAGCAAGACAATTTCCGCTTGTTTGAAGATGGAGCCCAGCAGCAGATCACCAGCTTCAACGTATCGAAAGCTCCGATCACAGCGGTGCTGCTGGTGGAGTTTGCATCCACTCGCTACAGTTTCATAATTAACGCTCTACAGGCTTCCTACGCCTTTGCCAACACGCTCACGAAAGACGACTGGATTGCAGTTTCCTATTACGACATGCAGCCCCACGTTCTGGTGGATTTCACCCAGGACAAGAAAGCCGTCTACGGGGCGCTGAACCAGATGCGCATGCCGGGATTCTCCGAGACCAATCTGTTTGACGCCTTGTATGACACGCTGGATCGACTGGACCGGGTCGAAGGGAAGAAATACATCATACTAATCACCACCGGATTCGACAGCTTCAGCAAGCTCACGCTGGATAAGATCAACAAGAAGGTCAAGGATACGAAGGACGTGACTATCTTCCCAATCAGCGTGGGACAAATCGCTCGGATCATGGGCCGGGCCGGGAACCGCGGCGCGGGCATTCATGCCAGCGAAATGGATTACCTGCAGGCCGATAATGAAATGAGAACCTTCGCCGCCATGACCGGCGGCCGCGCCTACTTTCCGCGCTTTGAGGCAGAGTATGGAGAGGACTTTCAGGATATCGGCGACAACATCCGCCACCAGTATTCACTGTCTTATCACCCCACCAACAACAAGCTGGACGGCACTTACCGCAAGCTGAAGGTCGAGGTGCTCGCTCCCGACGGCGCTCCGCTGAAAGTGAAAGACCAGAAGGGCAAAGACCAGAAGATCGACGTCGTCGCCCGCGACGGCTACACCGCCAAACGTACGGTGGACTAGCAGCCAGTACCCAATACCTAGTAGCCAGTAACGAATTCGGTTTCTGGGTACTAGGTACGGGCAACTGATTCAGTGCACATGAAACAACGCATCCAGCAGGAACACGACTCCGGCTCCGACAAAAACCAATAATGCCATTCTCGGTCCCGGCTCTTTGTTGACCTCGGGAACCAAGTCGGAAGCCGCAACGTAGATCGTCACCCCCGCCGCCAGCGGCAGTCCCGCGTCCACATGTTGCCGGAAGACCGCCATCATCAGAACCCCGGCGAGCGTGGCCCCGCCCAGGATCGCCGACGCGCCCCAAGCCGTGCCCCGGCTGCGTCCGCTGGCCAGCATTACCGAGCTAACCGTGAAGCCTTCGGGAATTTTGTGCAGAAAAACGGCAAAGAAGATGATCCAGCCCAGAGCATTCGATACCAGAAATCCTGACGCGATGGCGATACCATCAAAAAATGTGTGGATGATCAGGCCGAGCAGCACCGAGTAACTCTTGTGGGAGTGCATGAACTCATCTCTGTGCGTCTCTTCCCCGAAGTGAAAGTGCGGCGTAACCGTATGCTCGAAGAAATGAATGAGGAGGTAGCCGAGCAGGATCAGATAAGCCGCGCTTCGTCCCCGCAATTCCAGGCTCTCCGGCACCATCTCGACCAGAGCGGTCGCCAGCATGAATCCAGCGCCCAGCGCGACAAAGTAGCGGAGATACCGCCGCTCCCAACTGCGCTGCACAATGATCGCCCCGCCGAAAACGTTAGCGGCGGCCGCGGTAAGGCCGAGAAGGACGCTGGTGACGATTGGGTGCATTAAGTATAAAGTCGCGAGTCGCGAGTCCCGAGTAAAGGTATCGATTACTGAGGAGAGCAGTCAAATCGCCGATGATGGAATTTGCTGTCCGAGCGAGTTGATGAGGCCACTTAGGATGCGGCTTACCTCGTCGGTTCGCTTCAGGAGTTCCGCAGCCTGGGATTCAGAAAGATAATCTCTTCGGCGTGCGATCATTACCTGCGTTCCAAGTTCGGCAAGTGATCCTCGCGAGCGGCGAAGAAAATGGCGAAACTCGCGATCGGTGTAGTGGGCTTGTCCCTCTGCGATATTACTGGGAACGGAAACGGCGGCGCGGCGCATTTGATCGGTCAAGCTATAGGTTTCACGTTTGGGAAATGATTCAGTAGCGTCGTAGAGCGCGGATACCAAGTCCATTGACTTCTGCCACGCAATCAGGTCTTTGTAGTGCCGTGCCATCAGCTTAGCTTACGGGCATTGGTAAATGAGTGAGGCACTTAGAATCCGCGGTAGTGTCCTAAACTTGCGTTGATGATTTTGTCGCCCTCACCCTTGCCCTTGCCAGCAACGAGAACAGCCCGAAGAGAATCAATGACCAGTAAATCAGGTTCACGGATAGGGCTGTAATTCCGAACTCTTGCAGCGATTCACCAAAGCTGCGAGCTTGCTGCGAGGCGAGAATGCCAAGAACATATCCCGGAGACAGTAGATAAATGGATCTTCCGGGAAGATGTCCTTTGTCGGCAAGCCCTATCATGAGACCCGCCATCGGGAGTGCCAGAATTAACGATCCAACGGCGCGGCGGATGTGCGGGGAAGGCTTGCCGTAAAGAGAGCGGGTGTAGTTTTCGTGTCTTGGCACGGGTTTTTCAATCAATTGGCACTCAACAATTCCTTCAATGTCCACACGTGATCGGTTAGCCCGGCTTCCATCGCCATGAGCAAAACCGTAGCACCGGGACAGATCGAATGCAACCGCTTGCTGTAGGCTTTCAACGCAAGTTTAGGATACTACCGAATCCGCAGTGCGATTTTCGTTCCCCAAATAGGACATCAGTACTGGGGTCTTGCGTCTCGTGCTCACAACACATACTTGGGACTCGGGACTCGAGACTAACCGCTGTGCCGAATGTGCATTACGTCTCCATCCTGCACAATGTAGTCCTTGCCTTCCAAGCGCAGCGTGCCTTTGGCGCGGGCGTTAGCTTCGGAGCCCGCTTCGAGGAGTTGATCCCAGCGAATGGTTTCTGCGCGGATGAAATGTTTTTCCAGATCGGAGTGAATCGCTCCGGCTGCATCCTGCGCGCGCGAATTCGCCGGAACCTGCCAGGCGCGGCACTCGTCTTCACCTGCGGTAAAGAATGAAATCAGGCCGAGCAATTTGTAAGTCGTGCGAATCAGCCGCACCAGGCCGCTTTCTGTTAGCCCGTAGCTCGAAAGAAATTCCGCGGCGTCGGCATCGCTCATCTCAGCGAGTTCGGCTTCAACCTTGCCGCAGATTGCGGTTGCGGCGGCATTCGGCCGCGCGGCAATTTCGGTAAGCTTGTATTTGCTCACGGCTTCTTCCAACTCCTTGCCCAGTTCGGTAGACTCACCGATGTTGAGCACGTAGAAAATCGGTTTCTCACTCAGGAACATGAAGCCCTTGATGCGCTTCTTGTCTTCTGCAGTCATCGTCATCTCGCGCAGCGGCTTGTCGGATTCCACCTGCACCTTGGCGCGTTTCAGCAGCTCGAATTCTTTTTCAAGCTCTGTTGTTTTCATCTTCTTGAGATCTTTTTCCAGCCGCTCCAGCCGTTTTTCGATCTGGCCAAGATCGTTCACCAGCAGATCGAATTCCACGTTCTTGATGTCGCGCAGCGGATCGATCTCGCCCGTGTGCGGCACCGAAGGATCGTCAAACACGCGCACCACATGGGCAAGCGCATCCACATTGCGCAGATGAGCCGCGTAGGCGCTGTCTTTCAATGCCTCCTGGCCAATAGCGCCGACGTCAACGTACTCGACCGACGTGTGCGTGAGCTTCTTCGGGTTATAAAGCGCGGCCAGCCGATCAAGCCGGTCGTCCGGAACCTTAGCGACGCCAATGTGCGCCTCGCGCGGGTTCGCCCGCGCCGAATCCGAAAGATGGGCCTTGGTCAGAATCCGAAACAACGATGTCTTGCCCACCTGAGGCAGGCCAATAATGCCGGTTTTCATAAGGAGGAAGCTCTTAGCTGTTAGCTCTTGGCCTTTAGCTGGATCATCATGCACTCGGAGTGATCAGCACTCTCCGCCAAACATTTCAGGATAAATGAAGAAGCCAATCTTGCCCAATGTGAGGGCAGGCGGGTAGTGCCTCAGTTTGAACTTCAGCTGGCTGTATACAAGTACAATCCAAGAAAAACAAGTGCAAGTATGAAATCAACGACAACGCTCCCCCAAAACGTCTTGGGGTCATCCGCACGGGAAACTATCCCTTGGTACTTCACCAAGGTTCTCCCAGTGAGTATGGAAATCACCACCACAGCCGTAAAAACGAGTCCAATAACTAGGGATACATGGTGCCGTGCCATTAAGTATCCATGCCAGTATGAGCCGTTGTCCATGTCTAGGGTGTCTTCTTGTAGGGCCGCGCGCGATTCCTCTTAGATTTCAAACTGAGGCACTACCGGCAGGCGACACTCAGCGCAACCCGAGTTGCTGCGCGGTGAGATACACCACCACCAGCCCGATCAGCAACACAGCTCCTTCCACGCGCGTCGACCACACATGCAGCGCGTCGAACTGAATGCGCTCGGGATTGTCGATGGGCGCGGCGCTCACCTCGCCGAGCGACGCCCGCAGAGTGTCCATGCGAGGCATGATGCCGAACTGCGAGACCAGAGTGAGCGCGAGCATCGCACAAAGAAGAACGTGGCGCGCCGCGAAGACATGCGCCGTGCCGTCTGTGAATCTGCTGTACAGCAGGGAGCTGATCAGGAATATAACTCCGGAAGCGATGGCGATCCAGTGCAGCTTACTCAGGGCGCTCCTCACGACGTTGCCGGCAAGATGAGTCGTGGGGAGAACAGAGAAAGCCGTAGGCGCAAGCACGAATGCAAAGAAGATGAGCCCGCCGATCCAGGCGACAAGCGAAAGCAGCATGAGGAAACGCAGGAAGGACATCACCGAGAATTATAGCCGTCCAGGGCGATCAACGCTTTCCCGCCTTGCTCTGCCACCAGAGTTCGCGTCGAAAGAGGTCCCGATGCAGAATTTTCCAAGCGTAGCGGGGCAGTCGATAAAAGTTCAGCAGCCAGAAATATGCCCAGAAGATTAGATAGTCCACCACCAGCGGCCCAAGCAGGCTTATGCTGAGCGGCAAGTCAGGCTTCTTGTGTGAGAAATATCTCAAGGTCTTGCCGTCCCAGGAAACCGAGATTTTCGGTACGTACAAAATTGTTGAGAGCCTGGGCATGGTACTGACGATCCTGCTGCGCAATGGCTCTACGATGTAGCACTTCCCCTCCTGAAAGTATTCGACCCAGGCGTGCCCACGGCCGTACAGGCCATAGGAGCCTCCAACAAACCGCGCATCGTAGCCTAAATTCAGTAGTTGTCGCCACGTCCACAAGGCAAAGTCCTCGCAATCCCTTTTTTTTTTTTTCAAATTCGTCGGGAGGCTGCCAAAAATCTTCCTTGCCAAACAATTCTTTGTCCGAGACGTACTCGCAACTAGCCAGAAAAGTCCGAATGTCTTTTATTGAAGAGCACTCAACGGTGAGAGGATGACTGACGTAGCGTCCCATAGGGAACGAGGGATGGAAGCCGCGACGGTGATCGAATGGGCGGGCAACCTGCCGGCCCACGGCATCGTAGGCTTCTGGGATGGTTTCAGCGATCATCTGGGACCGTGAGATTCTCTCACGCGGATCGTCGACGGAGAAGACGGATCATTCGCGACTCTGCGCAGGCAACTGCCCTACACTGGCACAGCTACATTCTCCACGATCTCGCGCAGCACCTGATCGGCCTGCTCAGATTTCTTCAGGGTCGAAGCATAGCCTCCGTTGACCACCACGCGGTGGGCGAAGACTGGAACGGCTAGCGGTTTGAAGTCTTCCGGGGTGCAGAAGGCGCGGCCGTCGAGGAACGCCATTGCTTGCGCCGCGCGGTAGAGTGCCCGCGCTCCACGCGGCGATACTCCGAGCGACAAATACTCTGACTCGCGCGTCCGGCGCACGATTTCGAGAGCGTAGGTCACCAGCGATTCATCCACGCGAATGCGCTTGACCGCTTCCTGCATTTCGAGCACGTCAGCGCCGGTGAGCACTGGACGCATGTCCTGGAGAACTCCTGCGCCGGCTTCGGAGCGGAGAATCTCGCGTTCGGCAGCAGCCTCCGGATATCCCATGCGCACTCGCATCAGAAAGCGATCCAGTTGCGACTCGGGCAACGGATAAGTTCCGTGATGCTCCACCGGATTCTGCGTGGCAATCACCAAGAACGGCTGCGGCAACTCGTAGGAGTGCGCGTCGACCGTGACCTGGCCTTCGTTCATGGCTTCGAGCAGCGCCGACTGCGTCTTCGGCGTGGTACGGTTGATCTCATCGGCGAGAAGAACGTTGGTGAAAACCGCGCCGCGCTTGAACTCAAACTCCTGTTCGAGAGACGAGTAGACCGAGATGCCGAGCACATCGGAGGGCAACATGTCGCTAGTGAACTGCACGCGCTGAAAGGTGCAATCGATGGCGCGGGCGAGGGCTTGTCCGAGCGTAGTCTTGCCGACGCCCGGGACGCCTTCGATCAGCAAGTGTCCGCGGGCGAAAATGCTGACCAGGGCTTGCCGGACGACGTCGTCCTTGCCGCGAATCACACGGCGCAGCGCTTTTTCCAGTTCGGCAGCCTTGTGGGATACGGCGATTGCGGTCTCTGGGGACATTGATTTGAATTTTACTAGCTGGCGCAGCGGCGGCGGAGTTACCGATGTCACTGGACTTCGGCTTCTAGCTGTTAGCCTCTAGCCGCTAGTTACCAGCCTTTGAGCTTCGTCTTTCTCAGAACGCTAGCACGATCCAGGTCTTGCAGCGGATTCAAGCTAGAAGCTAGAAGCCGGGAGCTAGAAGCTGTTTCACTGCGTGAACTCCGCCGGGCGCCCCGTTAGCCGCTCGATGCGCTTGGCGATTGGGGGATGGGTCGAGAATAAATTCCCGAAGTTCATACCGAGCAGGGGTTGGATGATGAACAGATGCGCGGTCGAGGGCGTGGCCTGCATGGGCATGCGACGCGAGTACGCGTCGAGCTTTTGCAAGGCGCTGGCTAGCGCATAGGGATTGCCGGTGAAGTGGGCGCCGGTGGCGTCAGCCTGATACTCGCGCGAGCGTGACACCGCTAGTTGAATCAGGCTTGCTGCGATCGGGGCTACGATCAGCATGAACAGAGCAGAAAGGCCGCCGCCGCGGCGGTCGCGGTCGCCGCCCATGCCGCCGAAGATCATGGCGAAGCGTCCCATGCTGGCGAGCATAGTGATCGCGCCCGCGATGGTCGCCGCCACTGAGCTGATCAGGATGTCGCGGTTGTTAACGTGGCCCAGTTCGTGGGCGAGGACGCCCTCCAGTTCTTCGTCATTCAGTAAGCCCAGGATCCCGTGGGTCACGGCTACCGAGGCGTGGCTGGGGTTGCGTCCCGTGGCGAAGGCGTTTGGCGACTCGGTTGGAATGACATAGATCTTCGGCATGGGGATGCCGATTTTCTGGGTGAGGCGCTCGACAATCTCATAGGCGCGCGGCAGTTGCTCTCGCGTGACCGGCTGGGCTCGGTACATCGACAGCGCGATCTTGTCGGAAAAGAAGTAGGCGACGAAGTTCATCACGGCCGCGAAGACCAGGGCGAGCAACATCCCATTCTGGCCCCCGAAGTAGCGGCCGAAGAACATCAGCAGCAGCGTTAGCGCAGTCAGGAGGAACGCAGTCTTGAAAGTGTTTCCCATAGTTGACTCTCAGCTATTTGATGTTACGCATTGCGGGGCGATGCAGTTCGGTCCGTCTCGGGAATTTGCTGTTGCCAGCGATGGACCCCCCTCCCCCTCGATCTATTGGAATCATGATGTTAGAAAGAAATTGCGAAATGATCTCTTGGAATCAATCGTTTGCGGGCAAAATCTTGAAAACAAGATGGTTCCTACGCTACTGTGGGAACGATCGAGCAGCTTCCTCTCGGTGATGATCGGCGAAACGGGCTGTGGAAGGCAAGGTTAGATGTCACGGCGTGCTGGAAACCCTTGCGGCGCTCAGGATGACAAGCTCACTCCACACGAGCAGCTAGGTCTTTCTTTTTGGGTCGCGATCGGAATAGCGGGAAGCCCCAACTGCCTGCTGCCAGCAAGGACCCGAAGAGGATTACGGCGTCGATACTGGAGCGTCCCTCGGGCGACCAGTAGACGTCCTTCAGATTTAGCCAGAGAGCGAATTCGTCCAGCGTCAGGGCTGCGCCTACGCCGTAGAGGATCGACATCAGGCGGCTGAGGAAGAGCGACGAATCGTCTTCGCCGGTGCCGATGTCGGCCAGCCATCCGTAGCCTACGCCCAGCAGGATGATGATGCCGAAGATCAGGTGATGAATGTGTCGGCCGTCGTGCTCGATGAAATGAAAGGGCGGAATCTGGTGCAGGACGGCGAAGACTACTGCGCGGACTCCGGCGAACGTCAGGAAGAAACTTACGGAAGCTACGAAGAAACGGCGGCGTGGACGATCGGGGATGCGTTCGTGGATAGCTTTTCCCAGGGATGTGCCTTGGGTTATGAGCAGCAGGAAAGCTGTTATTGCGATTGCCAGGAGGAGTACGAACCAGGTGTAGGCCATGAGGTATTAGAGCATTAAGGCCGGAGTAGGCGGCTGGAAACAGCAGGTTCCTCACCCGCGCTTTGCGCGTGTTCGGAATGACAAACTCTTTTATGCCTTCCGCGTTCCACTCTGCTTTCCGAGACACTCCAGGCGTCGTGCATTACGCCTTGCATTTACGCTTTTTGGCCTTCGCGTTTTAGGGCACGCTCGAGCGTTTGATCCAGGGCGGATTTGGCTTTCTCGTATTCCGCTTGCGAGATTTGGCCCTGGCGGCGTTCGACTTCCAGTTGGAAGAGTTCTTCTTTTAATCCTTCGAGCAGCATGGATGTCGGACGGGTTGCCGCTCGGGCATTTGCTTCGGCGGGAGCGTAGTCATCTTCCAACATGTTTGCGGCGGTCGAAGAGCCTGGCACTTGGCGTGACAGAGCGCGTGCCGCGGACTGCTGGCGCACGGCTACGTAGACGCCGCCGATGATCAAGGCCGCGGCGATGCCGGCGAGGATCTGCCAGCGGTATTTCTGTAGCGGGTCAGGGGCGTCGATGGGTGGGCCGAGTCCGCCGCCGGGGCGGCTGGTGGCTTGCGCTCCGCCTGCGCTGGGTGCGCCTTCTGAGGCTTGCTCTTGGCTTTGTCCTTGTCCCTGGGCGCCGCCTGCCTGAGATTCTTCTAGCGTGCCCTCGCCGGAAATCTTGAAGGCGAGGTTCTGGCCGGGTGCGGTGTTGGAGGCTACCTCGAGGGTGGCGTTGGGCTCGTTCGGGTAAGGTCCGGATTTGAACCCGGCAGCCGTGTTCGCTGCGGTGAACTGCATCGCCTTCGGGATCATCACGCCGAAGTGCTCCAGGGGATACACAGACTTGGGATCGAGATTGGCGCTGCCGCTATAGGGGAGCTGGTAGGCCACCTCGAACCGGGTGAGTCCCGGGCGCAGGGGAAAGATGAAGGAATAACGATTCTTCTCGCCTTCGGGCACGGGAGCGGATTTCAGCGGGTTGCCGTTTTCGGTGGTGGCGGAGGCTGACTCTTCGATGATCTGAGCTCCGTTGGGAATGTAGAACTCGAGGTTGTGTTCGTTCATCTGGGTGCGTGGCGGCTTGGAATTGTTCTGCACGAAGAATTCGCGGACTATTTCGAGCTGGCCCTGGGCTGCGTCCTGAACGCGCATGATGTCGGCGACTACGGAGACCTCGTCGATCTTTTTGCCGACATCGTAGACCTCGAGTTCGACCGAGGTGGTTCCGGGCGGGGCCATGCGGTGATAGGTGACCTCCTGATGGATGGCGCGGACCAGGTGCGGGGACTGGGCGTCGTCGAGCTTGAAAGTGAAGCGGCCCTGGGCGTCGGCTTTGGTGCGGCCGGCTTCTTCCATGCCCTGGGCTAGCTTGAGGAGAACGACTTCGTCTCCGGCGGCGGGCTTGTTGGTGGTGGAGTTCTTGACGGTGCCGGTTAGGGTTTGGGCGGAGGCGAGGGAGGGTAGGAGTAGGACGGCTGCGGCGCATGCTGCTCGGGCGAACGCGAAGAAACACTGTGAAGGGAAATCTTTGCGAGGACGCGTGGCGCCGTTGAGGGACAAGGGATCCTTCGACTGCGTGGGAACTTCGCTTCGCGAAGTTTCCACTCCGCTCAGGATGACAGTTCTGTTTTCAATGACAGCTCTGCGGTACATT
>Ga0307476_10000785_pt1 | contig 21848 bp, 34 predicted proteins | sample atmos_gasesECM2C_2_FD_203314 | JGI IMG/M metagenome (GOLD analysis project Ga0307476, IMG submission 203314) | Hardwood forest soil microbial communities from Morgan-Monroe State Forest, Indiana, United States - atmos_gasesECM2C_05 | ecosystem: Environmental > Terrestrial > Soil > Temperate...
GCCAAATGGGGGACAGGACATTGGTCTGATCCTGCCAGAATATGCACTCGCTACCGAGCCAGTCGGTCGGCATCGGGTAGGTTAACTGCCCAGCAATCGTGGAGGTGAAGGCTGCGCTCTGAAGGCACCGCGTCTTCCTCACGTACTCCTGCTGGGCGAGGTTCACGAGAGCCAGCATCCGCGCGGTAGAGAAGAATGCTGGATTAGGCTCTATTACCTCGGAGCGGCAGTCACTTACTAATTGAGCCCCAGTTGTACTCATGTATTATCTCACCGCTGTTAGACGGTACGCGGGTGTTCCGACAGCCGCCTTTAAATAAATCTGCTCATAGTTCGAGGACTTGAGATCACGGGTCTCTCCGTGCAGAAGCTGCCCGTGGTTATGGACGCCGTCCCAACTGAAGTAGATAGCGTTCGTCCCGTCATCATTCTGGATGATGAGCTGGGTCGCCTCGATCCCAAAAGCGAATTGTTGGTACGAGGTGGTGAGTGCCGTTACGGTCTGATCTGAATAGAAACCTTGCACAAATGCCATATTAAGCTCCTTTGTTCATGTGAGAATGTTTGTGTGTCATTGCGGTGCTTGCTGGGGCGTGGAAGACGCCGACAGCGGTGGTTGTGGCTGTGTCAGTGACTGCCAAGCACCAATCAGTAGTGGGTTTGCCACATAAAAGTTGACTATGGCATCCGCTATAACGGCCTCTGAAGCATCTTTTCTCGCCAATAGACCCAGCAAATCAAACGACTCTATACCATTCGGTCCTAGTATCTGAAAGGCCGGATTGCCGTTATATCCTAGGAGGTATTTCATCCGCTTGTCATCCGCGTCAGAGAATGCCATGGTAATGGGTATACTAGCTTGCTTTCTGTAATACTGCCACTATAGTGATATGGTTTGTCGGTGTCGTAGTGCTATTTGTAATCGTCCATGCCGTGTTCGCGGTAGCCGCTGGAAGCGGAGGGTTGAAGTTTATGTTCACTTGGTCCTCTCCAGCGGCGGTAGCCAATCCCTGTGTCAAGTCGAATATGTAGCTATTTGTCCCATCCGACAGCGTCACAGTGTACGCGGTGGAGGTGGTGGCCGCAGGCGTTGTAGTTACCATCAGATTTGAGATGTCTGCGAATATCCCAGCGCCTTGGGCCGCTAAGACCGTCGTCGCAGCAGTAGAGGCGGCGATAGTCGTGGCCTTAGAGACAACCTGGCTTCGGCGGTAGGGCTTAACAAATGCGCTTCCGGCATAGTCGCATTGAACGGCTACGGATTGTCCGGCTGTAAGAGAAGGGGCCGTAGTCTGGGCTACCGTTAGGATAGCCAGGCCGTTGGCTGGCGCCGTAGCGGCAGTAATAACAGCATCCAGCACACCTGCGGAACTGCCAGTAACACCCACCTTTAGCGTACCGGCAGCGGCGGTAGCAGTTGCAGACCCGCCAACTTGGGTTATATTTTGAGTCCAGGGTGTGGCGTTTGCCGTGCCTTGGTTGACGGTTCCTGATATTGGTTGAGTTGTAGCACTTCCATCCACTTTAACTGAAACGCCACCAGCTGTCAGTGGCAGGGGTTGATATTGGGCCGTCGCATCAGCCGTCTCTCCGCCAATCACCAACAATGGAACTTCAGCCGTAGACCCGTCGACTATCGTACCGATCACGTTGACGGTATTCGTAATAGTCGTGCTGGCTAGTGTGGTAGGCACAGCGGACTGGTCTGAGGCGATTACCACAGGCGAGGAGTTCGCCATGGTCTTCTGGCCAACAGAGGGTGTGTTCGTAACAAGGGTGGAAAGCGAAGCTATCTCAGTTGCCTGATTGGCCGATGTGGCTGCTCCCGAGGGGAGCGGTAGAGCAGCTGCTGAAACAGCAAATGTTCCTGTTCCTGCATTTGCTATAATAGTACCTGAGTCTACAACAGTATGAAGATTGGTCCCTGTAGGCTGGACAACCATGGTCGTAGGTGCGGTATCAACAACCACGTGTAAATTAGTTCCAGTGGGCTGAACAACTGTCACCGTGTCAGCCGACGTGAGCGCCCTTATAGCGCGAGGGTCTACCTGTATGCCAGCGACATCGATGCCCACGTCCAAGGCCCTTTGAGCGCCGTTGGCCTGCGAGGTGATGTCATTTCCAACCCCATCGCCGAGCTGAACGTCTATCGTGCTCGCAGTGGTTAGGGGGTTGATCGTGACCGTTCCAGAGTCGATCACAGCGTGTAAATTTGTTCCTATCGGTTGTATGACGGTGACGCTTCCTGGCAAGGACACCGGCTGTGTGGTGGCAAGCTGCGTGGTGTTGGTCTTGATCGTGTCCAGGTCGGCTTTGATGCTGTCCAAGTTTCCGCCTGTCTCCTTGGCAGCATTCGGGGCAAGGGCCTTTGGGTTCACAGACAAACCTAATGTTGGATCGACGGTGGCCGTTCCGCCAGTGACACTGGGGTCAGCCACAACCATGGCTTGCCGATGTTGACCGGCAGTTGCCTCGGTAAACGTGTCTATCTTCTTTCCAGGTCCGTCGTTGTTAAGTTGTACGAATGATTCAGCCATGATTTATCCTCTTATATGTGCGATATTCCCAGTGACATTCCCAAGTCCGCAACGGTCGGAGGCAATGCACCCTCCACTTCCATGAACACATCGATTGACCCTGAGAACCAGTCTATTGTGGGGTTTAGCAGCTCGCCTTGTGGAATGTGGTAGAAAATCTGATTGGCGCGAAGGTTGATCGGCGTTCCCCCGCTTATAGCAAACTTTGAATCAGCTCCTGCTGCGAATACCCTGATCCCTCGACAGTTGCCAAACCCTATGACAGACCCAGGAGCACTCAATGATCCCGCTACATAGTCAAAGTCGGTTGTCGGCACATCGGAGGTCAGCCATGGGGACGTGGACTGGCTTACCGGCTGTATGGCTGGTAGGTTGTCAACGTCAACTTGGCCGTCTTGAAAACTACTCATGTGGTCGTCTTTACCATCAACTTATATGATGGCGCTCCATTGATATATTTTAACCAGATAAAGGAAACGTTTGTCTTGTCCAAGATAGTTGATTGAAGGACCTCAACAAAGCCATGGTTGTTGATACCATCCCAGCTGTACATAATCCCAAAGTTGCCGCTGGTATTGCGATTCTGTATGGTGATGTGACGTGATACCATTGGAAATTGGAACGGTTGGTAGCTCGCGGTCAAAGGAGTAATCGTATCATCCGAGTAGAATCCTTGGAAGTTTGGCGCCACGGCCCCAGTCATGGCAGGACTTGACCCAGGCACATTTGTGTCCGTCGAATGACCGGCTGCGATCATGACAGACACGTAATCTCCAGCGCTCATTCCTGTTCCTGACGGAATCGTCGCATCAATCGCTGCTTTGATCTGCGCATTCGTGGACACACCATTCTGAATCTGCACGAAGATGTTGTGGCTAGGGTCGGTCATGACCACTTCATGTCCGGCAAACCCACCACCTGTGTAGGTTATTGTAGGAGCATATCCCCAGCGCTTCGCGGTGTATGTTACGAAGTTAAGTGTTGAGGACGGAAAAATGTAGGTAAGTACACCCATGCTAGCTCCAAGTTATCAATAGATTTTGTTCTTGCCGGTCGCCTGGTCTAGGTCGAACTTGGCCTTGTCACGCTCCAACTTCTGTGCTTCCGTGTCCTTTCTGTGAATGTCCTCAGACACGTCTAAAATCTGCTCGTCCGTCAACCTCTGATCGCCCTTGCGTGCCTCGGCCTCAGTGACATAGCTCTTCACTTTGCTCAAGATCGGGTCCACGTTCGAGAACTCCGCCGCTGGAATCCGAGACAGGAAAAAGTTTGGCCAGACCTTCTGCACTTTGCGCGGCATAGTGAGCCCGCGGGCCATAAGGATGTTTACTACCCGATACCATCCACTCTTCAGGATATGACCTACCGCATCCACACTCGTGCAGACCGGAACAAAACCCTTATCAACTCCACAAATGGAAACGTAACCCTCCACTGGGTCAATGTAGTAGATACCGGCTGCATGGCTGCTGTTCTCCAAGCAACATATCCGTAGCTTCGGATTGAGTTGCCGTAAACACCTCTGGAAGTCTCCCCCGTACATCCCGACCAGTGCTCGTCCCATTAGTCGTTGTGTGCGTCCTTCCCCACCTCATCATTGCCCTGCTCTTTCACTCCGTGCTCTGAGTGGCCTTCCATGTCCTTGTCGTTAGCGGTCAGGTCCTCGATGTGCTTCTTCAGCTCGTCCATGCGGGCCTGGCTCCAATTCGGCTTTTTGACGGGCTTCTGCCCGTCCTGCTCAACATAGGGTTCCATGGAGTGGACGTGAATCTCGGCATGTCCTGGGCCGAACTCGTCCTTCCCTAGGTTGGCATGCACGTGTCCCTTGATTACCAGCTTAACGCGGTCCCCAGGGGCCAGCTTGTCAGAGTCGTGAAGCATGTCGTGGTCAAAGTCAAGTTTCGCTGGCCTCTTGTTCTCGGTGGGTCCAATTTTAGGTTCGTCTTTGTATCCCATTTCTATTTCTCCTTACTGCTGATTTTCGGGCTGGTCCTGCGTCTGCTGGAACAAGAATGAGCGGAATGCGTCCATCGGTCCCATCGTTATCGACTTGTCTACTGCATCGGGTTTCACTGTAGAGGCATTTACAGGAGCCGGTGCTACGGCGTTCTGCACAGCATCTGGGACCACAGTTGCCATCCCCGCGACCCCATCTACACCAGTTACCGTTAGGCTAATACGTTGGCCAGGGGTGATCCCAGCCGGAAGGAGTGCCAATGGAATCTTGGCGGTCCCTTGGTCGGCTTTGTTTGGCTGTTGCTGCTTGATTATATTAGCCAAGCCGGTCAGTGTACCGAGTCCTTGATCGTCCATTGATTTGACGTAATTCTGGTGGATACTGTCTAAGTCCGCCATGTTAGTAGGTATTCAGGTTAGGAGCAGCCGGAGGCGGCTGGAACATGCCTGGGGTCGAAGAACCTACGACCTTGTTCCTCAGCTTGTCCATGGGCATGTTTGCGGCGTTCTGCTTTTTAGGCTTCCCGCTTTGCATCGCAGCGTGCTCGTCGTCTGATGTACCCTTGGTTTCCACGGTGAGCATGTCACCGCAGGACGGACATTTGAACGATACATCCTTGGGTGTGTCCATCATCTTGGTTGCTCCTGGGTTGTCATCCATCATCTGAGGCATTCCGATCTTCTGGAATTCCATCTAGATTACATCTTTTCGCCGTTGCCGTAGTTCTCAACGCCGGACGGTCCGTCGATGCCTTCTTCTTCCGAGTTCATCGCGTCATAGGCAGAGCCTTGATCGAATCCTTTGGGAGAGGGGCCAACGGTGAGTTTTCCACTCCGCAGAGAGAACGCGTCCTTCGTTTGGCTGGGGCTCGTTTCACCTGTTGAGTCTTTCTCACTTGGTTTCTTTTTGTCCATTTTAGTCTCCTTTCTTTCATTTTACATCTGCTGCAAATCGTGAGGATTTTTGACCCGCTACGCAGATCAGGATGATCCTCAAACCTTGGGTTTTTAAAGCTTACCCGTTGCTGGTTCCGATGACTTCGACGGCTCGGTTGGAGTCTAGGATCGGATAGACCGCATAGCACTTCCAGCCAATTGTTCCGTTTAAGTTCAACGGATCGGCCACGCCTGAATCACCAGGTTGGTGAACGATTTTCTGAATCCCTTGGTTGGCAACGTCTACCGCGCCAAAGGCTTCTTTCCCGAACACCCAGCTGTGATACGTAACCGCAGACATCGCGCCTACGCCAGTGAAGATGTTCTGGGACTCTTGGAATCGGATGTTGGACATCTTTCCGAGTTCCCCAGCAAGTGCACCTTCGTGCACTTTTTCGATGCTCACGTATTTGTTCAGTTCGATCCAGCTGGCAGAGTTGCTGTCAGACTGAAGGTCGAAAGACGTATTCGGATGCACCAATCCGTGATACGTCCCATCCTCGAACGGCAGGACGGCTAACCCGCGCAGGTACGCGGAGGCTTTTCGGAAGTCGATGGCGAGGGCAACCTGAGAGACGGTCGCTTCGCTGACTGCCGTGCCCGTATACTGGATCGTCATATTGCCGGTGAGGGCGTTACGAGCGATGGTATCCAGGGACAACCCAGCCTGATAGCCAAGTACATCATGGATAGCTTCAGTGATGTTGTCATACGCTTCCAGCATGAGCCGGTCCGAGTACGCAACATACGCGCCGTATTGCACGGGCGTCGCCAGAATCTTGGTTGACTGCCAGACTTGGCCGTTGGGGTTTACACCTTCGCCCAGGGGCGTGGTGACCGCAGCCTGGTTTACAGGGCGGAGGAACTGAATCTGAGTACCCGTCTGACGGGGAAGGGTTCTCTTCTCAGCATTCTCTTGAAAAAACAAGGAGAACATGAGGCGGGTAAGAAGTTTGCGATCGTAGAAGATCGCTGACGCGTCATTCAGCCCGCTTGTGCTAGTTAAGTTGGGATTTAATGCCATCTTAATTTCCTTTGAAACTAAAGTCTATACCTCATCAAAGTGAGCTATAGTTGTGTGACACAATAAGTCCTTCAAGCTCCATAACGATTGTTTTAGTCATCGTCCACTTATGTTTTCACAGGGCTTATGCTTGTCTGTTATTTTTAAGTGCTCACCGTGTCCAGTCACAACTGGGGGTTTAACTGTAGTGTTTATTTCTTATCCGTATTGACGGGGAAATTAGACTGAAAATTGTTTAAATACTGACTAGCTAGACAATTCCACTTACTGTCTTCTTTCATACCAAGCAATGTATTACAACGAGTGCATAATAAACCACGAATAGTTCCATTTGTATGATCGTGATCAGCAGCAAGAGATTTTGTTAACTCAGTTTGATGTCGTTTACATATAGCACAACAACCCGACTGAACTTGATACAAACGATCATAGTCATATCTCATAAATAATGAACCGTCAGTATTTTTAATACCCAGCTTTTTCCAACTTTTGTTTTGCCAGCTGATCCATCGTTTCGATTGATGATCTAAATTAATGTTCATTACCTAACACTCCTCACTATTAACTAATTTGATTAGTAACTTTAAATTGGTTTGTGCGGGAGCGGCTCCTATTCCAAGGAGCACTTTCAGGCATCTATCTGGATTGCCGCACAAGTGACTGAACTAAATGGTTGCTCGCCATGGATTTGAACCACGCCCTCTAGCTTATGAAACTAGAATGATCACCAGATCACTTGCGTGCGAAATTTTGCCTGGAAGGCGGGACTGACCACTACCCGCAACCTCGCTAATAAAAGAAGCGACTCTTAGGGTTTAGAGTTACTTCCAGGACTTTAATCTTTATTGGTTATTCTGCTGTTGCGCGATGAGCCAGTCGCGCTGCTCAGACAGAGACATTTTCTTGAACGCCAACAGGTGGTCGGTGGGAACGCGTCCAGCGCCCTTTCCTGCGCTCGCCACCGTGCCGCCAGCCGTCTCGCGGCGGAGGGCTTCCTGCGCTTCCTTGGCCGCGTCTTCACGTGCCGCCTTGGAGATGGACTCCCTTTCCTTGGACACCATGTCTGCCACCATCGCCTTCACATCGGCTTCGGTGAACGTCTTGGCGCCGTCATTGGGTTGTCCGTTCTTGGTGTCATCAGTCGCCTTGGGATTCTCCTGCATAGCGATCTCATAGAGCTGATCAAGCACCTCGCTCGCTGGCTTCGTGAAGTCAACGCGGGGGTCGCCCGTGCCTGTGGGCCCCATCGCGATCTTCACGATGTGGGGGTATAAGCGCTTCCACTCTGGGTAGTTCTCCGTGTCCTGTTCTCTGCGCATGCGTTCGATCAAAGTATCTTTGGCTTTCGCTTCGGTGGACGACCGTTCCAACTCTTCCTGGAACTCTGATGCTATCGCCTCGCGCTCTTCGTTCACAAATTTTTCAAGCGCCTCGGGGTTCTTGGCGAGCTCCTTGTAGTCCACCGGCTTCTTTGACAAGCTGGCCAGGAGCTTGTAGGTCTTCTCCTGGGCTTCCTTGAGCTCCGCCATCTCCTTTCGGAGCTTGGCGTTCTCCTGCGAGGTCCGCACGTTCCACTTGCGAAGCTCCTCTGGGTCGTTGGGCTCCTTCTTTTCCTTGGCTGGCTTCTTGCCTGTTTCCGCAGCCTTCTTGTCTGCCTCGGCTTTCTCGGCAGCCGCTTTGTCTGAGGATTCTTTATCGGCCTTCGCCTTTGCAGCAGCGGCCTCGGCTTCATCGCCCTCGGTGCCCGTCTTGCTTTCCGTACCTTCTTGTTCTTTGCCTTTCTCAGCTTCCAGCTTCTCAAGTGCTTCCGCGCGGGTGTTGATTGTTGCTTGGCTCACGCTTGACTCACTGCTATGCTTGATTTCCATTTTAAGTCTCCTTGTTCGTTATCCCATTTAAGGGGCGAGGGGTACTGTCTCCTCACATCTATTCTAAGCCAAGCGCCTTCTTCTCGTCTGCAATGGCCCTAAAGTGTTCAGCGATTCCCTTGGCCGCGATGTGACCCGCGAGCTTCTGGGCATTTATCCAGTTGCGCAGCATCACCACGCCCTGCACCTGGAATATCGCCTTTCGGTGGTCGCCGTCTGGCTCGGAAAAAATCTTGTTCTGGGACTCCTTGATGAAGTTGTCGATGTACTCCTCAACCTTCCTCCACGCGGGGTGGCGCTGCAAGTCCTCAAACAGCGCGCCTGCGTGGGCCTGGCGCTCGAAGCTGTCGAGCTGCAATAGAATCTTGGTCTCCTCTTCGGTGTTGTACTCGTCCTTTGCAGCATCAGCAAATGAATCCATAGTTCTTACCTCCTCAAGTAAGATACTGCATTCAACAATATTTCAGGACTATCATTTGACATCCCAAGAAGTGTATTACACTTTTGGCAAAGGATGCCTCGAACTAATCCTGTTACATGATCATGATCTATCTCATTGCGAAGGTTTATAAATAAACGTTTACAAATTGCGCATTTCCCGCTCTGGGAAGTCAATAAGGCATCAAATTGTTCAATTGAAAGACCATAATCTTTCTGCATCTGATATGCCCTAATCTTACTGCGATTGGATTTCATCCAGTCGCGGTGCCAAGTACGTAGCTTTTCTTTATTCTTTGCAGAGTAAGCTTTCCGAGCTTTGTCTATCTTTGCTTTACGTTTATCTTTGGTTCTATGGTAATATGCACGTGAATAAGCATTTCTATCAGTCATAAAGCATTACGCTTCTTGAGCTCGTCCCGAAGCAGGCTGTAGTCCCTGTCCACAATCTCCTCGGCATTAGGCAAATTCTTGAAAGCCTGAATCATGTCGAGGCGAAGCTTTTTCAGCGTCTCCGTCGGCTCAGCGCGTATGATCTTCTCAGCTAGACTCATATCTGCCATGTTACCTCCTCAAGTAACTTACTTAGACAAACCTTTTATCACTGCTTTGTGCAAGCGTTCTTTCTTGGATGACTTCTTGTGCTTCGGTAAGTTCTTTTGCCCAGGAAATTCATGGGCCCACCGTTTTGCAATATCGGGATGCTTAAGCCACAAGAATCGGCGCTGAGCTTCACTTTGAAAAGGGATTGGAGTATACCTCTGAAAGATAGTCCTGTGCTCGTTTAACAAATCCTCGTTTTTCTATAATGCCTAAACCAGTATTACAACCGGAGCACAGTAACCCACGAATTTTATTTGTTTGATGATCATGATCAACATCAGTCCATGGCTTCTCTTTGCACATGTGACACATTCCAGAATATCGAACAACTAAAACATTCAACTCTGGGGCCGAAACATTAAAGCGTCTCAGATAGGTTCGCGATCTTCGATCAGGAGCACAGGTGCTGCACCATTTTTGATGTGGTGAAGTACTATAGAATGATTGGTGACAATGACGACAATTTGTAAGACGATTATTAACAATTTCTCTCATCTTAAGTGCAGATAATGAACGATCCATCTATTTGGCACCCATTGGCATAGATGCTACACCTGGCACATTAGTATGAACTTGACCTGCCGGACTTGTTACCTGCGGAATAATAGAATTCATCGGAGAGGCGGTAGGACTTCCACCGTTTCCAGCCGCTACGTGTTGCGCTAAAATTGCTTTGCCAGCCACTGCCGTCTGTGCTGAAGGCGCACCAGGAGACGGAGCGCCAGGAGTGGGAAGCACGCCAGGGGCTGCTCCACCAGGACCAGGAGGTGGCGCTCCACTGCCAGCACCGGCTGCCGATTGAGGATTAAGACCGGCTGCACGGATGTCTTTAGAATCAAATCCCATAAGTTCCCAGATTTGTTTAAGAATTACATCTATTGAATTTGGGTCTAACTGCTGTTGAGCCATTGTGAAAAAATTAGTCATCTGCATTACTTTCTGGTCCCTGTTCACCATTTCAGACAACACGGTCATCTTGAAGTTGACGCCAGCTGCCGTCCTGATCATGGCCGGAGACACGATCTCTGGCTCAGGAAATATATGGCCGTAGAATGCACGGATCACAGCAGAATTCGTCAGGTATTGCAAGTCAAGCATGTAAAACAACTGAAGCACCTTCTTGATGCCTTTCGTCTCAATGGCTTTGGCTGCTGTGGCAAATTTTTCTAGGGCCTGCGATACGGCGACCTTAGCGACGCCGACGCCGACTGCGCCCTTGTTGGACTGCATGTCATCGATGTTTCCAGTGAGGGAGGCTGGCACGGTAGCATTGAACATGTCCTGCTGGATCATCTGGGCATCCTGGTATGCGGAGCCAGTTACGTCCTTGCGCTCGAGCCCCTGGACGTTCTCCATAGCATCAACGAGAACGACTCCGCTTGGTGTGGCTGTCAGCTTGTCAATGTCCACGCTCGTGTCCGTGGCTAGGACCTTGTACATTTGGTTGATCAAAAGGTTCACATTATCTAGGCGCTGCCTGCGAACGAGGTTCGTCTCGTTCTGCAAGCTGAGGACCGGCTCAACGAGGCCGATCCCGTACCACTCCAATGGCACCTTGCAGAAGTTCACCTTGACCAGCGGAATTTCCTGATGGTCGAAGGGGTTAGGCACGGCGCGAACCACAACCTGGCGGTTGGCGATGACGATCTGGCAGGGCTCTTCCTTGCCGTCACCATCCAGGTCCCAATGGCCCCAGATTTCCATCAGCTCGATGTCCTTGGACTGTGTGGTGGATATTTCGCCACGGGCAGTCTTCCTCCACTGGCGGGTCTCCTGGTACTTCATGGAAGTTCCCGTTGCCAGGGCCATGTCCTTGTTGCCGAAGTATGGCTGAGGGGAGTCGCAGATTCTTCCGAACTCCTTGCGGTCTAAAAATTTTCTTATGAATACGTACGGGGTGTCCTTCACGTCCGCCTTGTCCTGCTGCGGATACACGTCAAGGACGTCAAGCACGGTGAGCTTGGGTCGGCGTCCCACAATCTCATATCGCTTGGAGGTCTCATAGGTGACCTTCTCCTGGTTTATCCCTTGGTCATCCACGTACTGAAGCTTCTTGGCCTGGCGGTTGACGCGCCATTGCCACTCCACCTCCCAGTCCACCCAGAAGTAGGATGTCCCGTACATCAGGAGCTGCTTCAAAAAGGTCTCGTACTTGTCGTTGAACTCGTTCTTGTCCATCTGGTCGGAGAGCAGCCGCTCGATGTTCTTGGCCACCTCCTCCTCCTGGATGTCATTTGGCACCACGTCGAACATGTTCTCGGTGCCGTTCGTGAAGCTGATGAGCTTAGGCGTGGCGATCTCGATGATCTGGAACACGAGGGGGATGAAGACCTTTGATCGGGTCGGGGTTCGAGTCGTCACGTTGCCATTCATGTACGCTACATATATCTGCCACCAAAGAATTTCATAGGCCTTGCGCCAGTTCTCGCGGATGGTGAGCTCGCCCATGAGCTGGGACACGATCTCCTTCTGCATCCCCAAGCTGTAGCCGTCGGCGCTGTCGCCCTCGGGCTTTGCGAAGCCTTCTGGCGTCATGATCTGAATGGGACTGTCGTCCTGCATCTGATCGATCTGTTCCGAGCCCTCTCGGTCCTCGATCTCTTGCAGTTGATCCTTGTTCTCGGTCAGGTCCATTTATTTCCCCGTTATATAGTGCAGAGCACTAAGAAAGTTTTCTTCGTTTTCTTTGAATAAACCTAATCCACGATTGCAGTTACCGCACAAGAGCCCACGAACTCGTTTCGTCGCATGATTATGATCAATATCTAGCGGTTTAAAGGGCTTTTCATGACAAATTGCACATAAACCTTTTTGTTGCTCAACCATTAAGACATATTGAGCTTGGGTAATTCCGTAGTGTTTGCGTAAATGAGACTCGCGATTATAGTTGTCAAATTTTGCTTCATACTTCTTTTGGTTCTTAGTTTGCCTACTTTTGTAGTATTTTTTATACCGTAAGCGATTTTGTTCCCGTTGATATGCAGCCATCAGTACTTCACGGTCCATCAATTTAGCTGGCATCAGTCATCTCCAAGATTTAATTCAATTTCAGGATATGGGAGTAATTCATTGACAGAACGCATGGCTTTTTTCCTGCTCTTGCTCGGCTTCCCGTAAATCTCGAGGGGGTCAAACCTCGCTTCGCTCGCTCTCTTTCTTGAAACACCACCCACCCTAACCAGGTCATACACTCCGGCGAGGTTCTTAGAGAAACCATAGCGAAGAGCGTCGGGACTATGAGAGTTGTCATGAGCAGGTTTAGTAGAGCCGTTCTTGTCATAGCAGTACCCCTCCATCTCACGAACCAGGTCCTCGCACGTGTCGAAGAATGCTATCCGCTTCTCCTTCAGCAGCTTAGTGATGCGCTGGATGCCGATGTCGACCGAGTGGTCCGCCTGTATCATGTTGAGCTTGCACACGGAGCGCACTTCGTTCATGACGGCCACAGCGGCTGGGTCCCAGAGCGTATACCGAAACTGGTGGGAGTTCAGATATAGGCCGATCTTCTCAGCCAGTTGGCGGTTCTTGTAAAACTGGGTGTAGATGTAGAACTTCTTGCCTTCTGGGTCATACGTGATCCCAAGGACAGACGTGGGGTCAGACCACCCATAGTCCAGGCCCGCCCACTTCGGCCAGTGGCTTGGAATCTCGAACGGCTCGCAGATATGGTCGGCCCTGCTGAACTCTGGGTAGATCAGGCCCTCGATCTGCACGAACCGGCCCTCGAAGTCCCGTTGGAATATGGACTCGTTCATCGTGGCTTTCGCGCGGTCGTAAATTGAGCGGTCGATGTATGGGTTATCAGCCATCGAGAAATTGATAAAAAATAGCCAGGGTAGGAACTTCCGCTGCTCAATCAGGCGGATGTTCATCCAGCTCGCTGGGCTGCCATAGGGCGTCGTTGTCATCAGGAGGCGGCCATGCGGCTGGCCTTGCTTCTGGACTAGGCGCTGGCAGACCTTGTCATAGGTCGTTTCATTACAGAGCGCGGCCTCATCCATCCAGCAGCGCCGCGCGAACAAGCCCTCAACTGCATCCGGCTTGTCAGCGGAGCGTATCCACACGACGCCGCCGTTCGCCAGCTCGATGATACTGTCCTGCTTCTTGTAGGTCCCCAACCCCCTCGGCCAGTACGTGAATAAGGTCCTCAAGGTGGACTGGTTCAAAATTCGGTATGTTGGTCCGAGGATCAGGTAGTCGGACTTGACGCCTGCCTTGATGTCGGCGGCTATCTCGCGGATGAGCCACACAGCCCCGACGGAGGTCTTGCCAGACCTGTGCCCAGCGACGGCCAGTATCTGCTCAGCCTCGGAATCCAGAATCTGCTGCTGTGCCTCGTGCGGCGTGAATTCAGTCTGGCGCGACTCTTGGTCGACCATCTCAGTTCTTGTCCTGGCTCTCCCCCATAATGTGAGTCCTGGGTTTGAAGCACAACTGGGCCAGAGTGGTCAGGCCGGTCTCCAAGTTGACGAAATTGTAGTTGCACACGTCCTGATGCAGCTTTATGGCCTTGCACACCTCTATGACGGCCACCTCTAGACCCAGGATGCGGCCCTCTAGCTCCGATATCTTCAGGTCCGTGGGGTCTCCAAGTGGCTGTGTTCCTAGTCTCGGAACTGATAGTTCTGCCGGTATCTGGCTTTGAGGCTCATCGAAAGGCCACATCACGCATTACCCGCCGTGGAGCCATCGGTCCACGTGACGCCTTGGACGAAGGCGCCATCACTGGGTGTGGAGTTGACAGTCAAGACCGGCTGGTTCCAACTACACCACGGGCCGTAATACTGGACGGGCCATGAAGGGCCCCTGCCACACGTCGGGCAGTGGCCGCAGGACGGGCACGGCTGCGGGGTGAAAGAGGATGATATTGGGTTGAAGTTGTCGGTCATCTGAATCTCCTTGGTTTTTGGTGATTTTTTAAAAATTGACCCTGCCTAAAGTGCGCCTTTCGATCGCCATCTGTCACTTATCAAAACAGCTATAGATGGCGACGTAAACCGCACTGAGTAGGATGAATAAAACAAACAGCTGAGTGGGGATATCACAATCCATATTGATTTATAGAGCTTATTCACATAGGGTCAATTGGGCGATTTGTAGCTGTCACGGTATTTCGCCTAACCCTAGCGTTCCGTACCCAAGAGGCTCCCCCTACCCAGGTTAACATTAAGTTAACAAAGCTTAACCATATAAACTATTGTTAACTCAATACAAAATTGTCAATTAACTTTGCTTTTTCTGTGAGGATTCGGGATGGTCACCATCCGTGAGTGGAGGGTAACCCTCCGCAGTGGTATCTATTGATTGTGGCACTGCCGGATGCTCTAGCCTGTTAATCACCAGCGTCTCTATCTGCAACGTGCCCATGTCGGTCTTTGGCATGTTCGCCAGGTACGGTATCATCTTGACTAATAGCTGTGCCATGGCGTAGTAGCGTTGGTTGCCCTTGGCGGCCCCGTCCAGGAACTTGACCAGGAGCCGCTCATAGTCATAGCCATTAGCGGCAAGTGATTGCAGGAGCCAAAGACTCTTACGGTTCTTGGAACCCAAGGGACGGCCCATAATGAAATCTCTCCGTTATATCACGAGTATGTGAGGTGATGGTGATATTATTTTGGTGTTAAGGTATGTTAAGAATAGGCCTTTACAGCCCTGACAAAGCCATGCTTAACTAAAGGATGGCGATATGACAAATCGTGACCCTCCTCTGCAATATATCACGGCCTTATGACAAAAAACAATGAAACACATTAATAACACGACAAATGAGCATTTCGTTAACAAATCTTAACATGCCACATTATAAGCATTGGCTACCGCACAATGCGATTGCTACTAACGGTCTTTGGGTATAGCCCCATGTTGATGAGGTGACAGGTTACGCGAACTTAGGGATTTCATCCCCGTTCGCTCTCGGCTCGGCGTTTCGACGCCTTGCCTTACAGCCTCGCTTTACGCTCGAAAGGTTGTCCGTCCTCTTACACCTATGCCCGTTCATACGACAAGAATGGCAATAATGATGCGTAAAGACAATAAATCCTCATGACGAAAGATAATTAGCCAAAGGACCCATTGACAATGGGGTGTTTTGGGGCTATAAGAGGGCATGACTAACGAGGGCTTGCACCATATAATCCGTCTGCCTAAGACGTTGCGTAAGCGACGGGCCGGAATTGGCCCGACGTTAAAGGATGCGTGCGAGCGGTGCGGGCATGCGATCCACCCGCTCTGCAATAACGCTAACTGCCAGGACACGCCGCATCCCGCGCCTGATGCGGACATAGAAAGGGGATAACGCATGTTTAATCTGTTCATATGGCTAAGAAGTCGATTCAATGACTGGTTATTCTACAGGGCCTTTGACCGCGTGCCCGTCACTCACTTAGGAGCCATGCTGGTAAAGGATTTCAGAGGCGCGTTGTACTGCGTAGGGTTCGACGAGGTGCGCTTGCGGACGCTCGAAGTGCTGAGGAACCTACCCCGCGACGGCCAATACTTGCCAGTGTTGGCATTGATCGAGCAAATAGAAGCTGCGCATGACTGAACATCGGCGCAACATCTGGGTGACGAATTGTATGGAAGCTAACGCGTGGTACCACCCTCAAGCAAACCCACACTATACGCATGAGCGGGGACCGATGTACGCCGTGATAGCTGAGGCCTACCTGATGCGGTAGGTGACATGTACGTGAAGGAAATCGACGGCAACTTATACGCTGTAGATATCGAAGAGATTGCACCCAGAGATTTAACAAAAGTTGACACGGAAAAATAGGCCTTGCGGCCTTGCCGTTTAGGAGGTATAAGAGGGCATGAGAGAGATAACAAACAAAGGCTTGCGGGCACTGACCACGAGTAGGGAGCGTCAGGAGATACGGGCCGCTTTAAACGGCAAGGAGGACACCATGAAAAACGTTAAGCTACAATATATCGGAAAGATGGAATGGGGCGACAAGTACGGGATTGATTCGCGCATGTGGAACGTGCTCAGTCCGGCCTTGGAAGGGTATCCAACGGGGCCGTTGGCCGGAAAGCCGACATTGACGCTGCAGGGACTGAAAGAGAAAGGACTACTAAGATGGTTTTAACGGGGCTTAGTAAAAACGATCCTTACGTCCTCAAGCCCACGCTGACGGCAGATGGCAGACCCTGGGTACAACGTTGCTTCCTTTGCGCCAAGGGCGTTGATTTCCAGAAATTGACTTCCTGGCAATGGGTGAGGGTAGGGGAGCTTGTGAGGCACGCCAAGTGCCTTCCTGCGCCTTGTAGATGAGGTGTTCAAGTATCACGAAAGAGAAAGGCTAATCATGAATAAATGCGTGTATTGTGGCGAGGAGTTTACAAACTGGGTAGAATACCAGGAACACGAATCACTTAGCCACTGGAACAGAGAGATTCCGTCGCAGAGCCCGTTTGCGGAAGCGGTGGAGACCATACCGGCTTTCCAGGTCGTCGCTAGCGGGCGGCTAGACCTGGCAAGACGCACTTATCCAGGTCCTATGGACGCAATTCCGTCTATGGATTCAAGTTTGTGGTTAAATTAGGTAAGTCATACGAGGAAAAACTACTGGAAAAGCAAGCAAGAGACATTAAGGCCCTTGAAGCGGCCTTGTCGCGCTTGCAAGACTAGCCCTATCCTTCGCTCGTCACTGACGGGCGGGGATGTAGGACTATCAACTAAGGAGGATAGACAATGCCTAGGACACGAAGCGTAGACCCGTACCTCGATCACATAGACTCGTTAAACACGGTTAATTCTGTTGGAGTGCCACGGCCTAGGCCCTCCATAAGTGTGCTTAGCCCTAACCATCCGGCTAACCAAGGTCAACGAAATGACAGCCGTAACTCCGTTACATATCAAGTCAGAGTGCCCGCATACAAGTTCTCTTTAGGATGGGAGCTAGAGGCTAACCGCTGCGCGACAAGAGTGCCAGTCGGAGTAAACCAGATAAAGGACCGTAGTGTAAACGGGGATAGTGCGGAGTACGTGGTTTTGCCGTCCGTCACGAAAGCACCTACATTTGTGCTAGGGCTGTTAAAGGATTTAGTACACGCCCCAAAGCTCAATACTGACAAGTCATGTGGGTTTCATATCCATGTAGGTATGCAAGGCGCAAAGATAGCGACGCTCAAACAGTGGGCCATTGCCACGGAGTCATTGGCCCTAGACATCGAAGACCTAGCGTTTAAGGCCGTGCCGAACGCGCGACATGCTAACCAGTATTGCAGGCGCATTGTCCCCCTTCAAGCGGGCACGCGATTTGTCCAGTTCAAGTCCAATAACGAGAGACGTTACCACTGGCTAAACACTGTCGAGATTTTCCGCCCTGGCGGTATCCGCACAATAGAGATACGCTTGCTAGGCAATACGCATAGATGGAAATACCTATTAGCATGGACGGCCTTCAGCTTGTCCCTTGCGCGTGAAGGCTGGAAATTGGCGCATAAGCCTTTTGACAGCCGAAAAGAGTCAATCAGCCAACTATCAGACTTGCTAAAAGCTATTGCGTCTGACATCAGGCCGCTAGAAAAAAGATATGAGCCTGTACCTACATGGCTGTATAGCCAGCTCAAAAACCTAGGTATTGAGTTTTCAGCCTTCGATAGGCCGCTAAAGACGCTAACGAAAATGGAAAGCAGAATCAAGGGCTGTTATGTCGTGCCGTATTCCGACGATCAAAGAGACGTGCCTAACGTCAATGAGGATGAGGACTACTGCGCGTGCGGCTGCGGGACTGAGGGACGCTGTGACTCGCAAATGCACGATGACGGGGACTGTGAGTCTAACTCCTGCTATAATTGCCATGAAAACGGGGACTGTAACTCTAGGTGTTGCGAGAATTGCCGAGAGTCGGCCCATAGCGACGGTGAACTATGTAGCTGGAATGATTGCCGACGCTGTGACCAGATACGCGCTGAGCAAGAGGGAGAGGAAGAGGCCGCGAGTGTTCCGGTTATATTCAGTGACCTAGAAATGAATAGACGCGCTGGCCTGACGTGCGACACACACGAAACAGCCCTAAGTGCCGAACGTGATCATAGAATCCGGCAAGTTCTAAACAGTCCGGACCTTTCAATAGACGATGTATTGCAAATGCAACGTGCAGCAGAAAGCCGTTTAACAGAGGATGAAAATACAATGAGTCTTGACCGCTCATCATTTCGAGGGGGGCACTAACCTATGTGTGGACTGGTGGCAGGAATCGGCAAGCTAAACAGTAACCGAATTAAAGCTTTGCTCTCAATGAATGAGGACAGAGGAACCGACAGCGTTGGCATTGGATACATTATGGACCATAAAATCCGAGTGGCAAAGGTGGCCGAACGCCCATGTGTAGCGGTTAATCTTACGATTGCTAAGGAAATTACAGAAGCAGCGGTATCAGGTCTTTTTATCGGACACACGCGACAAGCGACGAAAGGAGAAGTATGCACGGAAAATGCCCACCCATTCTTGATGGACGGCATAGCGTTCGCGCATAATGGGATTATTATAAATTATGCCGACTTCGGGGACTACAAGGTAGACAGTCAGTCCCTTATCCACGGTATCAAGGCAAAAGACTTTAGCAAGTATAAGGGCGGCATTGCGCTTATATGGATTGAGGACGGGAAGCTAAAGGCCTATCGTTGTGGCAATCCCCTCTATCGGGGGAAGCACAACGGGGTCACATACCTTGCCAGCGAGGATGACCAGCTAGAGGCGATCGGATGCAATCATATCAAGTCGTTAGCTGAGGGAATGATTTATACTTTCCTCAGTCCGACTCAACTTATGACGGAACGCGTCAAGAAAAATGAAAAAGGTTTTGCCTACAAGGGCATGTCATGGGAAGACTACAACTATACGGGACACAAGACCCTAGCCCTCAGCACGCCTAGCAAGGATATAACGGCCTACTGTGATCACGGTATACACTACTCGCAAAAGTGCTTTACGTGTGACGAGTTTCCGGCCCTGAGGGAGGACTTCCACACATGGAAGGACGAGAAGAAAAAGCAGGAGTACGTTGACTTCTGTGACATGTGTGGAAAGAAAGCAGAGTTAACCGAGGGCTATTGCTTAGAATGCATTACATACCTTGATGATAGCACGAGCAAAGACTTACCGCCTATGCCGTCACGCCGAGAGGTGCAATAATGTGTCCGCCTGACGAGCATCGCTGGCAATGGTTCCGAGAACGGGAAGGCGTGATAGAGTACGTTTGCATGAACGCGAACTGTGGGGAAGTTATGACGCAATATATAGACACGCAAGGCGGCTAAATGGCTAAGCCATTCATCTTAAGCGATAGAAGGCTAACACAAGCGGAAAAAGTTTACTCATGCTGTTACGGAGGGTAGTCTGATATCACAAAGAAAAAAGACACGGCTAGAATCGAAAGCAAAAAACTAAACGAAGGAGGATAAACGAAATGCGCAACATTGATGCTGTCATTGAAGCGAACAAAGCGGCGGGCGGGGCGTTCTTTGACCACCGGACTGTGCTGTACTTTAAAAACAAGGTGCTTCCGACAATGTACGGAGAGAAGTATTTCATCTCCTACGACCTGACAGAAGACGGGCAAAAACTGTACACGGTGCGCCAAGTGCTGTCGCACGGCCTTATCGGTCACGTCGGCGAGCGGCACGCCTACACCTCGAAGGACGGGGCACGCGCAGCAATCGCCAACCTCATGGGTGCGCGGTTATAGCCTAACCACCAAGAGGTCACGAGCAGGGGGGGTGGAACCAATGGAGCAGGAGGCAGTTTCAACAGGGGATGATAGGCAACCGTACCATATTGTGGATGGGAACATATTAACGCAAGCAGAATGGCGGCAAAAGTTGAGGGACGCAACAGAACTGTTTGAACTATTCAAACGTGCGGCATACCTTGACCACGAGCTGTAAGAAGTAGAACCCACAACCATAGAGCCGAACTACTGATAGGCTAAGTCTGATACTAGACTTAGCCTGTCGGCATTATGGTTAAACATCGACTGTCAAAAATCAATCCTGTCACCGCCCCTATGACTGGCGGCACGCCCTGACCATCGACCATATACAGCCCATAAACAGGGGCGGGGCCGTTCGAGATATACAGAACATGGCCTTAATGTGCTTAGAGTGCAACCGACGAAAAGGTAGCACGTCGGAGTGACGCGCTAGTACGCAACGGCTGTTAAGATTTATTAAGCTCATCAAGAGGTCGAATCCGTGCGCCTCAACGCAATCTAACGGAGAAAAATAGGTTAAAAATGTCCGGTATCCGATTTTAGGTGGAAATCAGTTGATCGATTTTTCACTGAGGAGATAGAAAATGCCGTGGGTGTCAACGCAGTAAAATTAGGCCTTGACAAAACCAGTTTCTAATGGTAGATTCGAAAGGACCTTATGAAAAGAAACTACTCGTTGCAGGACGGCGTCCAGCAGGAAGTCATATCAATGATAAAAAGGAGGGTCGCGCCTGGCACCCCCGTCAGCAAGAGGGACTTGCAGATTGCGTATAAAGCTGTGCGGGCCAACGCCATTGCCGATACCTTGTTCTGGAAGCGCCTGTATATCACCATTGAGGAGGTATAGAATGAAAAGATTACTGCCGTTCTTGTTCGCGGCGTATTTCACGATCGGACAGAACCACAACTTCCAGCTCGGGAACGGGGAGAGCTACGCCTTCTAGATCGACCAGCCCCTCGTGGGCTCGTTGAGCCTGAACCCGTCCGTGTCGTTGGACAACAACACGGGATTCAAGGACAAGGCCGCCAACGTCGACCTTAGCTGGGAGGCCACGAAGGTCCTGACGTTCACGATGGGCGCGGGGTATGACAAGTACACGTTGACCGGTGTCGCGCCAACAGAGGACGGCAACGTCCACACTTCCATCAAGATAAAAGTGTGGTAAAGGAGGCCTAATGATAACCAAATTGATCTTGCTGGGTACGTTACAAGTGACAAGTTACTGCCCCAGGCCGCAGGAGACGAAGCCGGAGTGTACGTCCAGGAACCATTGCCGCACCTCGATAGACGATGGGGTCACGCGCTTCGGCGTGGCGGTTTCGCAGGACATGCTCAAGGACGGTCGCGTCCACTACGGCGACCCGATATACATCGACGGGTACGGCTGGAAGATTGTGAACGATTGCATGAATGCGCGGTACAGGAACAGCGTGGACATAATGGTCATGAGCCACGACGAAGAAAAGTATGTCGGTGTACGGCATTTGTATGTTTACACTATCACTCCACCAAAAGCTGTGCCAGGAATGGAAAGATAACCAGAAAGGAAAGCTATAATGAACTGGAAAAGTTACTCGAAGAAAAAGACGACCCCAAGCCGACGGTCGCGCAAGGGCCAGCGCAACACTGTATTTCAGTATAACTACAAGCTGCGATCGCGGCTGAACCGCGAGAAGAGGTCATTGCGAGAGGACCTTAACAATGGTTAACAAGCGAAGATTTTATGAAGAAATCATACCAAAAACGTCCTATTTGTCATAAATCTCC
>Ga0307476_10000788_pt1 | contig 21757 bp, 16 predicted proteins | sample atmos_gasesECM2C_2_FD_203314 | JGI IMG/M metagenome (GOLD analysis project Ga0307476, IMG submission 203314) | Hardwood forest soil microbial communities from Morgan-Monroe State Forest, Indiana, United States - atmos_gasesECM2C_05 | ecosystem: Environmental > Terrestrial > Soil > Temperate...
CACCTCCGCCACGCGTGCGAGCATTTTGCGAAACCCCGGGATGCCGGCGGCGGCGAGCGTCTTGATGGGGCCCGCTGAGATTGCATTCACGCGGATGCCGTGAGGTCCGAGATCCGCCGCCAGAAAGCGTACGCTCGCTTCGAGGCTCGCCTTGGCAACTCCCATGACGTTGTAACCCGGAATTGAGCGGATCGCCCCGAGATACGAGAGCGTCAGCAGCGCGCCGCGGCGTCCCGCCATGAGCGGCTGCGCGTGCCGGGCGAGTGCGGTGAGGCTGTAGCTCGAGATGTCGTGCGCGATGCGAAAACCCTCGCGCGTGGTGGCCGACAGGAACGTGCCGGTGAGCGCCTCCCGCGGGGCATAGGCGACGGCGTGCACGACGATGTCGAGCTGTCCCCACTCGCGCGCGAGCAGCGCGAAGGCCGCTTCCAGCTGGTCGTCCTGAGTCACATCGAGTGGCATGATGAGGCGTGCGCCGAGCGAGGTGGCGAGTGGCTCGACGCGCTCCTTCATCTTTTCGTTCAGGTAAGAGAGGGCGAGCTCGGCGCCCTCGCGATGCAGCGCCTGCGCGATTCCCCAGGCAATGGAGCGGTCGGTCGCGACACCCACGATCAGGGCGCGCTTGCCGGTAAGAAATCCCATGCTGTGCCTCCGGCCCGCCGGGATGCGGGGGAGCCGGATTATGCCGCAAGGCTGTGCGACGGGCCCGTGGGGTTAGCGGCCGCGACGGATCGGCCACGGCGCCTGCAGGGGCCACCGAGTCTGTCGTATCAGCCGTGCCGGCTCGCCAAGTGAATGCGCAGCTTCTGCCCGGCGTGAATGTGCGACTGGCTCGAGAGCCCGTTCCAGGCGAGAAGCTGCGGCACGCTGCATTGAAACAGCCGCGCAATGCCCATCATGGTATCGCCGTCGCGCACGGTGTACTCGAGACGCCGGCGCGCGGTGTGGCCGCCACCGGTGCTGCCGACGCCGCTGCTGAGACGGATCCGCTGTCCGGCGCGCAGCGCGTCACCGGGCTGCAGTCCATTCATCATCGCCAGCGTGTTCACGTTCATGCCATGGCGGCGGGCGATCGTCCAGAGCGTCTCTCCGCGGCGCACGATCTGCACATGCGGACGGGCATTACGCACCCGCCCATCGACGCGCGCTGCGGCCAGCATGACTTTGGCGGGCAGCTCGCTCACCGCTGCCGGCACTCGCAGGTCATCACCGACGGCCAGGCCGCCGGTCGGCATGTCGTTCAGCTCGCGAATCACGTTGACGGTGGTCTGGAAGTGTTGCGCCACCGAGGCGATCGAGTCGCCACGTTTCACCGCGTAATGAGTCACTCCCAGCCGCTGATCGGCGGACAACTGGGCGATGTTCTCCGCGAACACGTCGGCGGCGTCGACCGGCAGCAGCAGGTAGTGCGGGCCCGCCGGATCGGTCGCCCAGCGATGGAATGCGGGGTTGAGCTCGTAGAGCTCCTCCGGGCTGATGCCGGCGATTTCCGCAGCGAGCCGCAGATTGATCTGCCCCTCGGTCGTCTCGCGGACGAAATAGGGCTGGTTGGGAATCGGGCTGATGGCGAGGCCGTAGGTCTCCGGTGCGAGCACCAGGCGCTTCATCGCCAGGAGCTTCGGCACGTAGGCACGCGTCTCGCGCGGCAGCCACAGATCCCAGAAGGTAACCGGGCGGCCTGCGGCCCGGTTCATGTCGGCGGCGCGCTCGACCATCGCCTCACCGCAGTTGTAGGCGGCTATCGCGAGCAGCCAGTCGCCGTTGAACTCGTCGTGCAGCGACTGCAAATAATCGAGCGCCGCGCGAGTCGACTCGACGATGTCGCGGCGGCCGTCGTACCACCAGTCCTGCTTCAGTCCGTATTTGGAGCCGGTGTCGGGAATGAATTGCCACAGCCCCGAGGCGCGGGCCCGCGAGTAGGCGAACGGCTCGAAGGCGCTCTCGACCACTGGCAGCAGCGCCAGCTCGAGAGGCATGCCCCGCCGCTCGAGTTCGGTGATGATGTAGTAGAGGTAAAGATCCGCACGTGAGAAGGCACGCTGCAGATAATCCGGATTCGCCGCGTACCACTGCAGCTCCTGGTCGATGGCATGGCGGTCGGGTGCGTCCTCGAGCCTGAAGCCCGCGCGCATGCGGTCGAAGAGATCTCCGTACTGCGCCGGAGCAAGTCCGGCGACTTGCGTCGTCTCGACAGCGGCGCCTGCGGACGCTGCGGACTCGGGGCCGCCAGGTGCGCCGCTTGCGCCAGCCAAACCGGGCGACGCCGGCACCTGCGGCTGCTGCATCTCGGGCACGGTCGTCGCAATGGCCGGTGCGCTGATGGGTGGCGAAGCTACGACGGAAGCTGCCGCCGGGTCGGGATCGACGGTCGCGGGCGGGGATACCGCGAGCGCCTTGGGCGCTGGCGCATTGCGTGCGGGCGCATGCGCGCAGGCGGCCAGGACGAGCAGCGAGGAGGCGAACAGCGCCAGAGGGATGCGTCTTAATCCGGACGTGGTCAAGTTCCGTACCCTCAGGTCAGCGTGCTAGTTTCCCGCGCGAGGCGGCGCGGACTTGTGCGTGAACGCTACCGCTTCAAGAGCGCGAATTTAACCGGTAAATTCACACTATTGCCAGCGTTTCTCTCGTGCCAGTTCGCAATTCAACCATTCCGGACAGAAATGCCGCCCTCAGTGCCTGGTGGGACTCGCCGCTCGGGCGGGCGCTGCTCGCCGCCGAAGCTGAGCTTCTGGGTGGCGCCCTGGAGGATGTCTTCGGCTGGGAGCTCCTGCAGATCGGCGCCTGGGGGAATGCCCGCGAGCTGCTCGCCGGCAGCCGCACCCGACGTCAGAGCCTGATTGCAGCAGCATTTCCGGGACGCGCAGACATCCTTGCGCGCCCTTCGCGATTGCCGCTCATCAGCGATTGCGCCGACGCCGCGCTCCTGCCGCATACGCTGGAATTCGCACCCGACCCGTACGCCGTGCTGCGGGAGGTCGACCGTGTGCTGGCCGGCGAGGGGCAGCTTCTGGTGCTCGGCTTTCGGCCCTGGAGCCCATGGGGAATGCGGGCCCGCTGGAGCCGCAGCGGTTTCCCTCCCGGAATGCGGCGGGTGCTCTCGGAACGGCTGCTACGGGAGTGGCTGGTACTCCTCGGCTTCGAGGTGACCGCCGCCCAGCGCTACCTTTACTTAAGTCCCTGGAGCCGCGGCCTTGGCACTGGCGAGGGGGCCGGGCGCATGCTGCGTCGCGGGCTTACCTATCCCTTCCCCGCCGGCGGCTTCCTGCTCAAGGCGCGCAAGCGCGTCTACACGCTGACGCCGGTTCGCCCGCGCCTGCGTGAAAAGCCGGCCGTGATCGGCGGCCTGGTCAAGCCGACGACGCGCTCGCGAGCGTGATCGAGATCTATACGGACGGTGCCTGCCGCGGCAATCCGGGTCCCGGCGGCTGGGCGGTGCTGTTGAAGAAGGGCGAGCGCGAGCGCGAGATCAGCGGCGCTGAAGCGCTCACGACCAACAACCGCATGGAGCTCACCGCAGTGATCCGCGCGCTCGAGGCGCTCAAGCGCCGCGTGCAGGCGAATCTCTATACCGATTCCGAGTACGTGCGTCGGGGCGTGCTCGAGTGGATGCCGGAGTGGAAGTCGCGCGGCTGGCTCACCGCCGCGCGCAAGCCGGTGAAGAACCGGGACTTGTGGGAGCAGCTCGACCGGCTCGTCACCGGGCATGACATCGACTGGCACTGGGTGCCCGGCCACTCGGGGGTCGCCGGCAACGAGCGCGTCGACCGCCTCGCAAACGCTGCCATCGACACTCTGTCGCGGCAGGGGTTGCGGTAGACTCCGCCCCAGCATGCGCCAGATCGTGCTCGACACAGAGACTACCGGACTCGAGCCCGAGCTCAACCATCGCGTCATCGAGATCGGCTGCCTGGAGCTCGTGAACCGCCGTCCGAGCGGCCGCACGTTCCATCGCTATCTCAACCCCGAGCGCGACGTCGACGAAGGCGCATTGGCCGTGCACGGCCTGTCGCGGAGCGATCTCGACGGTCAGCCGCGCTTCGCGGACGTCGCCGCGGAATTGCTCGGGTTTCTCACTGGCGCCGAGCTCGTGATCCACAATGCCGCCTTCGATGTCGCCTTCCTCGATGCGGAGCTCGCACGGTTGCCGGGCGAGAGCCGCCAGATCGCTGCGCTCTGCCAGGTGATTGACACGCTGGCGCTCGCGCGCGAGCTGCATCCGGGCAAAAGCAACAACCTCGACGCGCTGTGCAAGCGTTACCGGATAGACAACTCGGCGCGCGAGCTCCACGGCGCATTGCTCGATGCACGCTTGCTCGCCGACGTCTATCTCGCAATGACCGGCGGCCAGGGGGCCCTCGAGCTTGCCGAGGCCGCGATGCCGGGCGCGACGGATGGCATGCCGCGCGGCCGCGCCCCACTGCGCGTCGCCGTCCCGCTGGTGGTACTGCGGGCGAGCTCCGAGGAGCTCGCTGCGCACGAGGCGATGCTGGCGATCATTGCGAAAGCGAGTGGCGGGCGGGTGCTCTGGGCGACGATGGAGCCCGGCGGGTCCGAAGCCGCGAGCGCATCGCAGAGCGCCGAAGAAGCTTCCCGCGCGGCGGGGCTGCAGCTCTCGAGTGCCTGAAGTACTGCTCGCCGCGAAGAGAGCCGCCGGCTCGATGAGTTTCAAGCTGCGCAATTGCCGCATCGCGGTGGTGGGCCTTGGCTATGTTGGGCTGCCACTGGCCGTCGAGTTCGGCAAGCACCTCGACACCCTGGGCTTCGACGTCAAACCCGAGCGAGTCGCTGCCTTGCGCAAGGGCAGGGACAGCACCCTGGAGGTTACTCGCTCGGAGCTCAAGTCCGCTGCACGACTGCGCTTCACCACGAGCTTGAGCGAGCTGCGCCGCTGTCGCGTATTCATCGTCACCGTGCCAACCCCGATCGATGGGTACAAGCGACCCGATCTCTCGCCCCTGGTGCGCGCCAGCGAGAGTGTCGGCGCCGTGCTGCGCAAGGGCGCGGTGGTGATCTACGAGTCCACGGTGTATCCGGGGTGCACCGAAGAGGTGTGCGTACCGATACTCGAGCGCGTGTCGGGCCTGAGATTCAACCGCGATTTCTTCGCGGGCTACAGCCCCGAGCGCATCAATCCGGGCGACAAGGAGCATCGCCTCACGACGATCCGCAAGGTCACCTCGGGCTCCACGCCCGAGGTTGCGGACTTCGTCGACCAGCTCTATGGCTCGATCGTAACCGCCGGTACACACAAGACTTCGAGTATCCGCGTCGCGGAAGCGGCCAAGGTAATCGAGAACACGCAGCGCGATGTGAACATCGCCCTGATCAACGAGCTGGCGCTGATCTTCAACCGCCTGCAGATCGATACCGAGGAAGTGTTGCAGGCCGCCGGCAGCAAGTGGAATTTTCTGCCCTTCCGTCCGGGACTGGTCGGCGGCCATTGCATCGGCGTCGATCCCTATTATCTGACGCACAAGGCCCAGGAAATCGGCTACCACCCCGAGATGATCCTCGCCGGCCGCCGCCTGAACGACAACATGTCGCTGCACGTGGCGGCCCAGATCATGCAGCTCATGGCGGCGCGGCGGATCCACGTCAAGGGGGCGCGGGTATTGGTGCTCGGCGCCACCTTCAAGGAGAACTGTCCCGACGTGCGCAACTCCAAGGTGGTGGATGTGGTGCGCGAGCTCGAGAAGCACGGTGCGCGGGTGGACCTTCACGACCCCTGGGCCAGCGGCGCCGAGCTGCGCCACGAATACGGGCTCAGGCTGGTGCACAAGCTGCGCGCGGCGTTCTACGACGTCGCAGTCGTGGCGGTGGCCCATCGGCAGTTCCGCGAGATGGGGGCGGCCGGCGTGCGACGGCTGTGCCGCAGGAAGCACGTGATCTACGACATCAAGCATATCTTTCCGGCCGACGCGGTGGACGGGCGGCTGTGAAGATCCTCGTGACGGGCGCCGCCGGCTTCATCGGCGCGCGCTGCGCGCAACGCTTCCTCGAGCAGGGAGACGAGGTCGTCGGGCTCGATAATCTCAACGACTACTACGACGTCTCGCTCAAGCAGGCCCGCCTCGAGCGGCTGAAGCACGCGCGCTTTCGCTTCGTGAAGCTCGACCTCGGCGACGAAAACGGCGTTGCCGCGGTCTTCGCGCACGAGCGCTTCGCGCGCGTGGTGCACCTTGGGGCGCAGGCCGGCGTGCGCTATTCGCTCGATCATCCGCACGCTTACGTGCGCAGCAACATCGTCGGTACGCTCAACGTGCTCGAGGGTTGTCGTCACAACGCTGTCGAGCACTTGGTGTATGCCTCGACCAGCTCGGTGTACGGTGCCAATACCAACATGCCGTTCTCGGAACACGGCGACGCCGATCATCCGCTCTCGCTTTATGCGGCCAGCAAGCGCGCCACCGAGCTGATGGCGCACAACTACTCGTCGCTGTTCGGGCTGCCGACTACCGGGCTGCGCTTCTTTACGGTCTACGGTCCCTGGGGTCGCCCGGACATGGCGCTCTTCCTGTTCACTCGCAACATACTCGAGGGCCGGCCGATCGACGTCTTCAACCATGGGCGTCACCGCCGCGACTTCACCTACATCGACGACATCGCCGAGGGCGTCGTGCGCGCCTGCGCCCGCGTGGCGCAGCCGAACCCCGCCTGGGACAGCCGCGCGCCCGATCCGGCGACGAGCTCGGCGCCGTTTCGCATCTACAATGTCGGCAACAACCAGCCGGTCGAGCTGATGCGCTACATCGAGGTGATCGAGCGATGTCTCGGACGCAAGGCGCAGACCAACCTGCTGCCGTTGCAGCCGGGCGACGTCCCCGAGACCTACGCCGACATCACCGATCTGATCGCCGACGTGGGCTTTTCGCCGGGGACGTCGATAGAGACGGGGGTGAGGAAGTTCGTCGATTGGTTCTGCGAGTATTACGGGTACAAACGCTGACGCGGTCGGCTTCGATTGGAGTAGCTATAGCACCATGGGAATCGGCGGTACCAAACGTGTTCTCGTTACCGGGGGTGCGGGTTTTCTGGGGAGTCATCTCTGCGAGCGACTGGTTGACGCCGGTCACGAAGTAATCTGCGTTGATAACTGCTACACCGGAACAAAAAGCAACCTCCGTGGATTACTCGGCAATCGGCTGTTCGAGTTTATCCGGCACGACGTCACCTTTCCGCTGTACCTCGAAGTCGACGAGATTTATAACTTCGCCTGCCCGGCTTCGCCGGTACACTATCAGTTCGACCCGGTGCAGACGACCAAGACGTCTGTGCACGGGGCGATCAACATGCTCGGCCTTGCTAAGCGCCTCAAGGCCAAGATTCTGCAGGCATCCACGTCCGAGGTGTACGGTGACCCTTCGGTCCATCCGCAGAACGAGGCGTATTGGGGGCACGTAAATCCCATCGGCCCGCGTTCCTGCTACGACGAAGGCAAACGATGCGCCGAGACACTCTTCTTCGACTATTCCCGGCAGCTTCATCTTCGAATAAAGGTCGCGAGAATCTTCAACACTTATGGGCCACGGATGCACCCCAACGACGGACGGGTTGTTTCGAACTTCATCGTGCAGGCTCTGAGGAACGAGCCGATAACGTTATTCGGTGACGGCACCCAGACGCGCTCCTTCTGCTACGTGGACGACCTGGTCGAAGGCGTAATGCGTCTGATGGGAAGTCCCGATCAATTCACAGGCCCGGTAAATCTCGGAAATCCGCGCGAATTCACGATTCGGGAGCTCGCCGAGATGGTTATCAGATTGACCGGCTCCTCCTCCTCACTGGTCCGCAAACCTCTGCCGCAGGACGATCCCCGGCAGCGGCAGCCGGATATAACGCTCGCTAAGGAACAACTGGCATGGGAGCCGAAGATACCTCTCGAGGAGGGACTCGCGCGGACGATCGAATATTTCAGCGCAGAACTGCGGGGCGACCGATGAGTGGCGGGACAGTCATTGTAACCGGGGGCGCCGGATATATAGGCAGTCACGCCTGTAAGGCGCTCGCCAAGGCCGGTTTCCTGCCCCTCACGATCGATAACATGATCCATGGGCATGAGTGGGCTGTGAAGTGGGGTCCGCTCGTGAGGGCGGACGTGTCCGACTCGACGGCATTGGATACGGCGTTCGCTTCCTACCGACCGCTCGCCGTGCTGCACTTCGCCGCCTTTGCCTACGTCGGCGAGAGCGTAAGGCAGCCGGAGAAATACTACCGCAACAATGTCGGAGGCACGCTGAGTCTGCTCGATGCGATGTTGCGTCATCGATGCCGCCATATCGTTTTCTCGAGCACATGCGCAACCTATGGCGTTCCGACCATGACACCGATTTCCGAGGAGCACCTCCAGCAGCCGATCAACCCGTACGGATGGAGCAAGCTGATGGTCGAGCGCATTCTGCGCGACTATGAGCATGCTCACGGGATTCGCTACTGCGCACTTCGGTATTTCAATGCAGCGGGAGCGGACCCGGACGGCGAAATCGGTGAGGATCACACGCCCGAGACGCACCTGCTGCCGCTGGTCATCGACGCGGCGCTGGGCCGGCGGCCCTATGTGGAGCTGTTCGGAACAGACTATCCGACGGCCGACGGCACAGCCATACGAGACTACATTCACGTCTCGGATGTCGCCGAAGCGCACGTACGTGCGCTCGCTCATCTGCTCGCCGGTCATGCCAGCACATGCCTGAACGTCGGTACCGGAAGGGGACAGTCCGTGCGCGAGGTTGTCGAGGCCGTGCAGACGCTCACGCAGTCGGTCGTTCCAACTAGGAACGCGCCACGTCGGCCGGGCGATCCACCGACGCTGATCGCGGACCCCGCGCGCGCCGCCGCTGTGCTCGGATGGCAACCACGAATTTCGAACCTTGAAACGATCGTGGCGACAACGGCGCAATGGCACGCAACACGCGAGGAACGAGCGGACGGCGCAAGCGCGCAGCTCGCGCCAATTCAAGCCCCCCGGCCGGGCGCATAACATCTGCGTCGCGTGAAATCGCCGTTGTCGCCGTGGCCCCGCTCCGGCCCGGCGCTGCTAAGATGCTGTCCCCTCGGCCTCGGAGCCTAGCGTGAGTCAGCCCAGCGCCGCACCTTCCGTTCGGGTACCGCTTCTCGACCTGAGGCCGCAGTACCAGCCGCTCGCCGTTGAGATTCAGGCGGCCATCGCCGAGGTGTGCACATCTCAGCACTTCATCCTGGGTCCTGCTGTACGCTCACTCGAGGCAAGTATCGCCGCCTACTGCCAGTGTCGCTATGCGGTCGGCGTTTCCTCCGGTACCGATGCCCTGTTGCTTGCACTCATGGCGCTCGGGATCGGGGCGGGGGACGCGGTTATTACCAGCCCCTTCACCTTCTTCGCCACCGCGGGGACGATCGCGCGCTGCGGTGCCCGGCCGTTGTTCTGCGACATCGATCCGCTGACCTTCAACCTGAGTCCTGACGCAGTCGCTGACTTCCTCGATCAGCACTGCGAGCGGCAAAAATCAGGTCTCATCCATCGCGCCAGCGGCGCGTGCGTGCGCGCCATCATGCCGGTACACCTGTACGGACAGCTTGCAGACATGGGTCCGCTGGTGGAGTGTGCACGACGCTCCGGACTCAAGGTGATCGAGGATGCCGCACAGGCCATCGGCGCTGAGGACCCCCAGCGCCGCCGCGCCGGAAGCTTCGGCGACATCGGCTGTCTGTCCTTTTTCCCGACCAAGAACCTCGGCGCGTTCGGCGACGCCGGGATGTGCGTGACCGGTGATGCGACGCTCGCCGAGCGCCTGGCCGTACTACGCGTCCACGGTGGCCAGCCCAAGTACTACCACGCACTCATCGGAGGCAATTTTCGCATCGATGAGCTCCAGGCGGCAGTGCTCAACGTCAAGCTCCCCCATCTGGATGCTTGGAGCGCAGCACGGCAGCGTAATGCCGCCTTCTACGACCTGGCTTTTGCCGGAGCGCGGCTCGGCGACGCGGTGGTGACGCCGCAGGCGCTGCCGGGCGCCAGGCACATCTACAATCAGTACGTGATCCGCGCGCACGGGCGCGACGCGCTGCGTCAGCATCTCGCCGGGGTGGGAGTCGGTACCGAGATTTACTACCCCGTGCCGCTGCACCTGCAGCAGTGCTTCGCGTACCTGGGCGGCACAGCGGACGGCTACCCGGAATCCGAGCGGGCCGCTGCGCAGACGCTGGCGCTGCCCATATATCCGGAACTGACGCAATCGCAACTACAATACGTCGTTGATTCGGTGACCGATCACTATCGCGGCTGAGTCCGGTGCGCCGCCGCGGCCGACTGCGGCTGTGGCGCGCGCTACGGGAGCCTGACCAGGAAGGAGGGCGCTCATGACACTCACCATACATCCCGGGCCGCACACTCCGGTGTGGCAGGAGCTCGTGGTGCATGCCACACGCCTGAGCGCGGTCCCGGTGCCCGAGCTGTTCGAGCGCGATCCGAAGCGTTATGAACGCTTCTCGCGCGAGCAGGCGGGGCTGCTCCTCGATCTGTCGCGCCAGCGGATCGATGAGATCGCGCTCGCCAAGCTCGGTCAGCTTGCCGATGCGACCGGATTGCGCGAGCGCATCGATGCCATGTGGCGCGGTGAGCACATCAACGCCACGGAAGAGCGTGCGGTGCTGCACGTGGCGCTGCGACAGCCGCCCGGTGCCGCGGTCGGCGGCGCCGACATCGAGAAGCAGGTGCTGGTGGAGCGCGCGCGCATGCTCGGCTTCGCGCAGGGTGTACGGGGCGGCTCCATCAGGGGCAGCACCGCGGAGCCTTTTCGTCTGGTGGTCAACATCGGCATCGGCGGGTCGGACCTGGGACCTGCCATGGGAGTGCAGGCGCTACACGCCTTCACCACTGGCGCGCCGCGCTGCGAGTTCGTTTCCAACCTCGACGGCTGTCATCTGGCGCAGGTGCTGGAAGCAGCCGATGCGCGCACCACGCTGTTCATCGTCTGCTCAAAGACCTTCACCACCCTGGAGACCCTCACCAACGCACGGACCGCGCGCGCCTGGCTCGTGGGAAACCTCGGCGAGGCGGCCGTGCCGCAGCACTTCGCGGCCGTGTCCGTGAATACTCGCGCGATGGACGATTTCGGCGTTCATCCCCAGTACCGCTTCAGCATGTGGGACTGGGTCGGCGGACGGTACTCCGTGTGGTCCTCGATTGGCGTGTCGCTCGCCATCGCCATTGGCGAGCGCAACTTCCTCGATTTCCTCGCCGGCGGACACGAGATGGACGAGCACTTTCGCAGCGCCCCTTGGGAGCAGAACCTCCCGGCGCTCATGGGGCTCGTGGGGGTGTGGAACATCAATTTCATGAATCTGCCGACGCTTGCGGTACTGCCGTACGACGATTCACTGCGACGCTTCCCCGCGTACCTGCAGCAGCTCGAGATGGAGAGCAATGGCAAATCGGTCATGGCCGATGGCAAGCCGCTCGAGTGCCAGACGGCTGCGGTGGTCTGGGGCGAGCCGGGGAACAACGGCCAGCACTCGTTCTTTCAGCTGCTGCACCAGGGAACGCCGCGGGCGGCGCTGGACTTTCTGCTACCCGCACGCTCTTCGTGCGGCAACCAGCCGCAGCAGAATCTCGCAATCGCCAGCTGCCTTGCGCAGGCCGAGGCGCTCACCAACGGCCAAACTGCCGACACTGTGCGCGCGGAGCTGCAGCGTCAGGGCCTCACCGCCGCGCAGGTCGATGCGCTCACGCCCCACAAGGTCGATCCAGGCAGCCGACCCAGCACGATCGTGCTCTTCGCGAAGGTCGACCCCGCCACCCTCGGGCGGCTGGTCGCGCTCTACGAACACAGCGTGCTCACGCAGAGCGTGATATGGGGTATCAACGCCTTCGACCAATGGGGCGTGGAGCTCGGCAAGAAGCTGACCGAGCAGCTCGCCCCGGCGGTGCGGGACCCCGCCGGCGGTCACGCAGCGCCCGCCGGCGTGCTGAAGCTGCTGGCCTTGGTCGCGAAATGGCGCGCGTGAACTTCAGCCGCACGCAGCTGTCATCGGTGGAACGAGCCTCGCCACCACGCGGCCACGGTCTTCAGTACAATCGCGCATCGCGCCAGGGGGCGATTCGTTCGACTCGGCCGCGCTGTAACTAAGGAATAAGGTCCGTAATGCGATTGATGCGACGCCGCCTGCGGCTGCTGGCTCTCTCTGTCCTGTTCACTGCTTCGCTGACCGGCCTGGGTGCCTACGGTCAAAACGCCGGCTCTCCGTTGGAGCAGATGCTCCAGGGGCTATCGCCGCAGCAGGTGGGGTCGCTCTCGCAGGGACTCGGCACTAACGGGCTTGGCAACGGTCAGGGCGGGGTACAAGGAGCGACTGGCCTCAGGCAGGGGCCGGCCACCGAAGAACAGCAGAACCTCATGCTTCAGCAGCAGCGCGAGCAGCTGCAGGATCAGCAGCACCAGCGCACCGAGACGCAGCGTCTCAGCCCGTTCTTGCAGGGGGATGACTGGGTCGTCATTTCGATCGACTGGAACCCGTTGCCCGCCGGCAATCCGCCGCCTCCCACAGCTGCGCCAAGCGCGCCGGCCGCATTGGGAGGCGTCTCCGCGTCACAGCAGAACCTTCTCGGCAATCTTGCGCCGGGCATAACGGGGCAGAGCGCACTCGCCCAGAGCGCTGCGGCAGGCGCGGCCGGTGCCGGCGGCGCCGCCGGCACTAACGCTGCCGCCGGCGGTTTGGCGGCGGCGACCGCAGCCGCAATGAACCCACAGGCAGCCCAGGGCGTGACGGCCGGCGGGTACGCTCTATTGCCCTTCCCATGCACAGGGCAGCCGAACTGCGACGCGAACCAGCCAACGCGGCCGGAGCTCACCGACGAGGAGAGGAAACAGCGCGACGCGCTGATCGACCTGATCCGCTCCCACAATCCCTATCAGCTCTCGCACGACGGCATGCTGTCAATGCCCGGATTCGAGCCGATCTCGCTCGGCGGGCTCACTGAGCAGCTCGCCATGCTTCGACTGGGGGTTGAGCCGGCGCTGCGCGATCTTTTCATCCGGGTCACGAAGCTGCCACTGAGCAAGCACGGCCCTTCTGCGCTGAAACCCTTTGGCTACGATCTGTTCGAGCATCCGATCTCGACCTTCGCCCCCACGACCAACGTGCCGGTTCCCGCCGGGTACGTCGTGGGTCCGGGCGATGATCTCGAACTGCAGTTGTACGGAAACAGGAACTTCATCCTCCACCTCACGGTTGGCCGCGATGGCCTCGTGAACATTGCTGAGATTGGGCCGGTCAACGTCGGCGGCCAGACCTTTTCGAGTGCGAAGGCGCAGATCGAGTCCCTCGTCGAGCGGCGAATGATCGGGGTTCACGGCAGCGTCACCATGGGCGACACGCGCACCATCCGCGTGTTCGTGCTGGGGTATGCGAGGTTACCCGGCTCATACACCATCAGCGGGTTGGGCACGATCACTTCAGCGCTGTTTGCCGCCGGTGGGGTCCAGACGATTGGCTCGCTGCGCGATATCCAGCTCAAGCGGCATGGGGAAGTCGTAAGGCGGCTGGACCTATACGACATGCTGATTCGCGGGGACAATACCGACGACGCCCGCCTGCTGCCCGATGATGTGATTCTCATCCCGGCCGTGGGACCCACCGTGAGCGTTGACGGTGAAGTGCACCGTCCCGCGATCTACGAGATCCGCAACGAAAGTTCGCTGGCCGACGTGATCCAGCTTGCCGGTGGGCTGACCCCGGAGGCTGACACCGGCAAGCTCGCGCTGACCCGCATCGAGGCCGCACCCGACCTGCGTCGTGTCGTGCTCAATGTCGATCTGGGCAGTGCAGCGGGGCGCTCCGAGCTGGTCCACAACGGTGACAGCCTGCGGGTGTCGCGCCTGCGTCCCACGCTGGACGCCGGCGTGCTGGTGGAGGGTTACGTGTATACGACGGGTGCTTTCGCCTATCGCCCCGGCATGCGGCTGAGCGATGCGATCCGCTCGGTAGACGATTTGAAACCCAACGCCGACCTGCACTACATCCTCATCCGTCGCGAGCTGCCCCCCGACCGCCGGGTTGCTGTCCTGTCCGCCGATCTGACGGCCGCGCTTCGAGAACCGGGCTCGCAGGCGGATGTGCCGCTGATGCCTCGAGACCGCATCATGGTGTTCGATCTGCAGTCCAGCCGTGACCGGGTCATTGGCCCGCTGCTCGATGACTTGAAGCTGCAATCGAACGCCGCACTGCCGGACGAGGTAGTGCGTATTGCCGGGCGTGCCAACGTGCCGGGCCAATACCCGCTGGAGGAGGGCATGACCGTACGCGATCTGATCCGCGCCGGCGGAGGGCTAAGCGATGCGGCCTATGTCGGCAACGCGGAACTAACGCGTTACGAGATTCTAAATGGCGCATCGCGCCGGACCGACGTGATTCCAGTCGACCTGGCGGCGGTCATGCGGGGAGATCCGGCCGCGAACCTGCGGCTCGAGCCCTTCGACAGTCTCAGCATCAAGGAGATCCAGCAGTGGACCGACCAGGAGTACATCATGCTGAGTGGTCAGGTGAAGTATCCCGGCCAATACTCCATCAAGCCGGGCGAAACGCTGAAGTCGCTAGTGCTGCGAGCCGGTGGGTTGACGCAGTTCGCATTTCCGGAAGGCACCGTATTCACCCGCAAGGAGTTGCGCGAGCGCGAGCAGAAGGAGCTCGACATGCTGGCCCAGCGCATGCAAAACGACATCGCCTTCGTCGCGCTGGAGGGCTCCGTAGCAAATCAGGGGGGGGCGGCCGGGGCTCTGAGCGTCGGGCAATCGCTGCTGGCGCAACTGCGCGCCGCGAGGGCCGTGGGCCGGATGGTCATCAGCTTGCCCCGCCTCATGAACTCGCCGATCGGCTCGCAGTACGATGTGGTGCTGCGTGACGGCGACCACCTCATCGTGCCGAAGTTCGAGCAGTCAGTGACAGTGATCGGCGAGGTGCAGACGGTGACCTCCCACCTGTACCGGGCGGGACTGTCGCGCGATGAATACATCGCCATGAGCGGTGGAGTGACGCGGCGCGCAGACAAAGGCCGTATCTATGTGGTGCGCGCTGACGGCAGCGTGGTTCCGACCGGCGGCTCGCGCTGGTTCTCGACTTCAAGCGTGGACATGAAGCCGGGCGACACGATCGTCGTGCCGCTCAACGCCGAGCACTTGCCGCCGTTGCCGCTGTGGCAAGCGGTATCGCAGATTCTCTACAACGTTGCGATCGCAGTTCTGGCCATACATAACTTCTGACCAGGCAACATCGAAGTGCCGCAACGACGAGCCGGGCTGAAGCCCGGCACATACTGACGGCAGCGACGCCGCCTATCCCGCATTCCCCAGGTGGCCGGGGGTACCCGACCGTGGGACCCTTCCAGAACGATCAAATGCAGGACTTGATATCAATGGCGACGATTCCCGGGTTTCTCCCATCCAACCCGGTCTGCGCTTTTCTCTTGGACCTCCAGTAGAAGTCATACGCGGCAACCAGCCATCTATAAACCAAGGGCATGGTCTTCAGCCACCTTTTGAGACGTTTGGAGGTTCCTGCTGTTTGAGTCAGCAGGGCTGCTCCTTTTTCCCATTCGTGCACGTAGTGCGGTTGCTGCACATCGATGTGCGAAAAATCTGTCTGACTAACGACCGTTCGCACCAGCACATACAATGGCGTGGATGACCAGACATTTATGCGCTCGCCCGCCGTCGGCTCCTTGACTCGATACCATTTCGCTGTGTTTGTTAAGTCTGCTATGAACACCTCAGTCTCGATGTATCCGTTCCTCAGGCAATACAGCGCGAAAAACAGCTCTGGCGAGAATTGCCACAATCCGTGGCCACAAAAGTTGTTGGCGGGAAGCACGTGCAGTATCTGTCCGCCACTCTTGCACAACTGCGAACAGTTCTTGAACGCCTGGGGAGCGTTGTAAATGTGTTCCAGGGTTCCCATGTCAAGCACCGTATCGTGCTTTTGATGGAGGCCGGCTGGTAATGGCTCATTGAAGTCGTGAACGTAAGTTGCCTGCTCGTACGCCGATTTGTCTATTGACTCGACCCGAGTGGCACCGAAGCACTGGGTCAACAGTCGTTCACAATAGGGTTGCTCTCCACAGCTTGGGCCGAGCAACGCCTGAAGAACTGGTTTGAGAACCAGAATGCTCTGGCGCCCGAGAGTGATCGTGTCGCCGAACGGCTTCTTTGTCCGGGCGTACCGCAGGAAATTGAGTCCGTGATTATCTATAGCCATTTCAGCCACTCCGCTGGGGCGCGTGAATCTTCGCATTGAACCGTCTCTGCAACCACTGCCTCACGGCAAGGAAGGAAATTCCCGGCAGGGAATCCACTGTGGAGAGCGCGCTCGCTCATTCACCAGGGCAGTGCCGTCGGGGGCGTGATCGCAGCGCTCGCGCACTGCGCACCGCCGTCGCCATAGCTCGGCCATTACCCTGAGCGGTGCGATCCTGTAAAGCTGGCCGCTGAACGTTTGACTCAGAGCAGTCGCGCGCCTATATTCGCGACCGTTCACGCCGTGAACACGCCAGGGCCCGGTGCGCATTTCATGACCAGGAAGCAATGTCGCGCACGTAACCTCATGATCGGTGGCGAGCCGATTCTGCGGTGGTATCTCATTCACACCAAGCCGCTTGCTGAGCGCTCGGCGCAGACGAATCTGGAGCGCCAGGGCTATTGCACCTATCTGCCGCAAGTGAAGCCCCCGCGGCTGTGCCGTCGAAGACGCGAACCGCGCGTCGCCGCGCTTTTCCCGCGCTACCTGTTCGTGAGGCTGGCAGTTGGCGAACAGTCCTTGCAGCCCATACACTCGACTATCGGCGTTTCCAACATTGTGAGGTTCGGCGCGCGCTGTGCAATTGTTCTCGACGAGGTGATTGAAGAGCTGCGCTCGCGCGCCGATCCGGCGACCGGCATCCATACACTGCAGCCGAGCGCGCGCCTTGCGCGCGGCACGCGAGTGCGTGTCAATGCCGGTCCCTTCAGCGGCATCAACGGCATCTTCGAGCGCGCCGACGGCGAGGGGCGCGTGACCATTCTGCTCACTCTGCTCGGCGAAGAACGGCCGTTGCAAGTCGCGGCCGAACTGATCGAGCTTGCGGCGTGCTAAGGATGACGGTTTGCGCTGATACGATCGGTCCGTGAGTAGAGCGCGACAGTCGCAGCGTTAACCGGGCGGCGTGCCTGCGAATGTGCGCCGCTCGCGGGGGTTCCTCTGATGCGATGGTCTTCGGGCCGCCTCGCAGGGCGGTAGCGTGTCTGGACAGATAGCAATGACGAATACTCTGCGGCTCATTTGGGACGTTCTGACCGGAGGCCAGCGGCGCGCGGCCGTGCTGCTGTTGCTGCTGATGTTCATCGGCATGCTTCTCGAGACGCTCGGCGTCGGGCTCATCATTCCGGCTCTCGCGCTAATGACCCAGGCGAACCTGGCCAGCCGCTATCCGTCGCTCGCGCCGCTGCTACGCGCGCTAGGCAATCCCGATCGCACTCATCTGGTCGTCGTCGGAATGCTGGTGCTGGTGTTCGTGTATGCCATCAAGGCGGTGTTTCTGGCCTTCCTGGTGTGGAGACAGACGCGGTTCGTCGGCCGAGTGCAGGCCGAGCTGTCGCAGCGACTGTTCGCGACGTATTTGTGTCAGCCCTACAGCTTTCACCTGGTGCGCAACTCCGCGCAACTCATCCACAACGTGGTGGGCGAAGTCACGCAGTTCTCCCAGGTCTGCCTTTTAGCGGGATTGAACCTATTGACGGAGCTGCTCATCGTGTTCGGCATCTCGCTGTTGCTGCTGGCGGTGACGCCAATCGGCGCGCTTGCGGTGGCGACCGTATTTGGGTTGCCGGTGTGGGCCTTCCATTGGCTGACGGACCGGCATCTGCTGCGCTGGGGTACAGCCCGCCAGCATCACGAGCAGTTGCAGATGCGGCATTTGCAGGAGGGCCTCGGTGGCGTCAAGGAGTTGTTGCTGTTCGGTCGACAGTCGAACAGTCTCGACGCCTACCAAAAACACAATCTCAGCAGCACCAGGGCTATCGGCCGACACCAGCTGTTGCAGCAGCTTCCCCGCCTTGGCCTGGAGCTGCTCGCGGTGTGCGCGCTCGCCGGCCTTGTAAGTGTCATGCTCGCGACCGGTCGACCGCTCGAAGCCCTCCTGCCAGTCCTCGGATTGTTTGCGGCGGCCGCGTTTCGTCTGTTGCCATCGGCGAATCGCATCGTTAATGCGATACATACCATTCGCTATGCGTTGCCGGCCGTGAAGACTATCCACGAGGAGCTGATGCTCTCGCCCGTCGCGGTGGACCCAACGGCGGCGAGCGAAATCCATTTCCGCGATGTCTTGACGCTCGAAGCCGTGAGTTTTCAGTATCCCGGCAGGTCGGATGCCGCGTTGCACGAAATCAATCTGCGGATTGCACGCGGCTCCTGCGTAGGCTTCATCGGTGGTTCGGGTGCCGGTAAGAGCACGCTCATCGATGTGATTCTCGGGCTGCAGACGCCTACCACCGGCAGGGTTTGCGCCGACGGCGTTGACATCCAGAAGAGCCTGCGTGGCTGGCAGGAACTCATCGGGTACGTACCGCAGGCTATCTTTCTGATGGATGACACTTTACGCCGCAACGTGGCCTTCGGACTTGCCGACAGTGAAATTGACGATAGTGCAGTCATGCGCGCGCTCCGGGCGGCGCAGCTCGATGAATTCGCCGTCTCGCTCCCGGCAGGTCTGGAAACGACGGTCGGCGAACGCGGCGTGCGGCTCTCGGGCGGACAGCTTCAGCGCATCGGAATCGCCCGTGCCCTGTACCACGATCCCGAGGTCCTGGTGCTCGATGAGGCCACGAGCTCACTCGATGCGGCCACAGAGCGCGGGGTGATGGCGGCGGTGCGTACGCTGCGTGGGCGCAAGACGCTGATAATCGTGGCCCATCGGTTGAGCACGGTGGAACACTGTGACTGGCTTTTCCGGCTGGAGGCGGGGCAAATCGTCGATGGCGGCGAGCCGCCACAGGTGCTCGCGGCGACCGCCCGCCCATGAGGGCGCGAGCGCAACGAGGTTGGTACAGAGATGTTTGACGGCAAGGCCATACTCATCACCGGCGGGACGGGCTCGTTCGGCAATCGATGCACGCGTGCGCTGCTGCAGCAGTACCGTCCGCGCAGACTGATCGTCTACTCGCGCGATGAACTCAAGCAGTTCGAAATGGCACAGGAGTTCAACGGGGCCTGCATGCGCTATTTCATCGGCGACGTACGCGACCGTGACCGTCTCGTCCAGGCTATGCGGGGCGTGGATTACGTCATTCACGCCGCGGCGCTCAAGCAGGTGCCTGCCGCCGAATACAATCCGATGGAGTGCATCAAGACCAACATCTATGGGGCCGAAAACGTCATCCATGCCGCACTGGTCAACGATGTCGAAAAAGTCGCGGCACTGTCCACCGACAAGGCGGCGAATCCCATCAATCTGTATGGTGCGACCAAACTGGTGTCAGACAAGCTGTTTACCGCGGCCAACAATCTCGCTGGCGGGCACCGCACGCGGTTTACGGTAGTGCGCTACGGCAACGTGGTTGGCTCGCGTGGCTCGGTGGTGCCGTTCTTCAAGAAGCAGATCGATAGCGGCTGCGATCATTTGCCGATCACCGACGCGCGCATGACGAGGTTCTGGATCACACTGAAGCAGGGAGTCGATTTCGTGCTCAAGGGCTTTTCCCGCATGCAGGGCGGCGAGGTCTTCGTGCCAAAGATCCCGTCCGTCAGAATCGTCGAGTTGGCGCGGGCGATGGCGCCGAACCTGCCCCAGCGGATCGTTGGCATCAGACCAGGCGAAAAGCTGCATGAGGTCATGTGCCCGGCTGACTCAGCCCATCTGACTCTGGAGTTCTCCGATCACTATGTGATCAAGCCCGCGATCCGCTTCATCGACGAGGCCGATTTCAGCCGCAATGCTCTCGGGGAGGTCGGCGGGTCGGTGCAGCACGACTTCGAATACGACTCTGGCAAGAACTCCCGGTTTCTCAACGTCGAGGAGATACTTGCCTTCAACCAGCTTGCCGGCGACAAATGATTCCGTACGGCCATCAGGAGGTCAGCGAAGCCGACATTGCAACGGTCGTCGAGGTTCTGAGATCTGATTTTCTGACCCAGGGGCCGGTTATTCCCCGCTTCGAGCAGGCGATCGCTGCACACGTAGGCGCAAAGCATGCGGTTGCGCTCAACAGCGCGACCTCCGCGCTACACGTGGCCTGCGCGGCGCTCGGTCTGAGTCACGGCGACTCGCTTTGGACAGTGCCGAACACCTTTGTGGCGTCCGCGAACTGCGCCCGTTACTGCGGCGCGGATGTCGACTTCGTCGACATCGACCCGCATACCTGGAATCTGAGTGTTGCGGCGCTGCGTGCCAAGCTCGAGGAGGCAAGCCGCCGCGGCCGTCTGCCAAAGGTCGTCATACCGGTACATTTCGCGGGCCAGCCGACGGAGCAGGAGGCGATCTGGGAGTTGGCGGCCCGCTACGGCTTCCGCGTGGTCGAAGACGCGTCGCACTCGATCGGCGCCACACGCAACGGCGAGCCGGTCGGGAGCTGCCGCTGGGCCGACATCGCAATCTTCAGCTTTCATCCGGTGAAGATCATTACCAGCGGCGAGGGGGGCATGGCGCTCACGAACGACGGTGAGCTGGCGATGCGGATGAGCATGCTGCGCAGTCATGGCATCACGCGCGATCCGGCGCGCCTGTCTGTGCGCACCGCACCTGTCGCAGCTGCCCAGGCGCGGCCTGAACCGCCGGGCTGGTACTACGAGCAGCAGTTGCTCGGCTTCAACTATCGCATGACCGACATTCATGGTGCCCTGGGCCTCAGCCAGCTCCAGCGGTTGCGAAGCTACGTCGAGCGGCGCAACGCGCTGGCACGCGTCTACGACGAAGCATTGCGAACCCTCCCGCTGCAGCTGCCGGTAGTGCGGCCGGAAAACCGCTCAGCGTTCCATCTGTACGTGGTGCGGCTGAAGTCGGCAGGAAAGAGCCACCGCGCGGTATTCGACGAGCTCAGAACGGCCGGAATCAACGTGGGTCTACACTACATCCCGGTGCACCTGCATCCCTATTACCGCGCACTTGGCTTTGCGCCGGATCAGTTTCCCGAGGCCGAGAGACACGCCACCGAGGCTCTTACACTACCGCTCTATCCGGCCCTGCGAGCGCAGGACCAGGAGTGTGTCATCCGCGCCCTGAGGCGGATCCTCGCGTCGTGAGCGCACCTCGGGTGCGCATTGTGTTGCAGGCGCGAACCAACTCGCAGCGGCTACCGGGCAAATCGCTGCTACCGTTGGCAGGTCTCCCGCTCGCGGTGCTGTGCGCGCGCCGCCTGGGCTCGACCGGTCACGAGGTGGTGCTGGCCACATCGACCGAACCTAGCGACGACCTCCTTGTGGCACTGGCTGTGCAGCATGGTATGCGCATCTTCCGCGGCAGTCTGACAGATGTCCTGGAGCGTTTTCTCGGTTGCACCGCAGACATGGAAGACGACGACATCGTGGTGCGTGCGACCGCTGACAACCCGGTGCCTGACGGCGAATTCGTCGATCGGATGATTCAGGCCTTCCGTGCCGCGAGTACTCCATACCTCGGCAGCTCATCGCCGGCGGACGGTCTGCCGTTTGGATTGAGCGCCGAGGTATTCACTGCCGGAGCGCTGCGCCGGGCTGTGCGCGAAAAGCGCGATGCGTACGTGGACGAGCACGTCACACCGCATCTCAGGCACATGGCGGGCGG